>OMKS01001714.1_pt1 | contig 19209 bp, 20 predicted proteins | sample 1674721 | NCBI WGS metagenome assembly OMKS01 (sample SAMN06264996, study PRJEB25208) | sediment metagenome | isolation source: hot spring sediment | place: USA: California | collected 2014-09-02
CATTTGAACTATTCTGATTGGTGTCGGGGTACATCATGCAAGAAGTTCCTCTTCATTCCTGTCTTCCTTCACAACCGCCTGACCCCGTACCACTGCCTTGCTGATGGCCGATGGCGTAAGATTCAACCGCACCCCCACATCGGTACAACTCAACTGTATTTTCCTTACTGCGAGGCAACAAAAAACTGACCGGGCTAGGGATACCTTTCTCTCTTTGCTCCTGCTCCAGAGGTCTTCTCTTGCCACCTTATAATACTTAGCCACCCTCTCCTGGAAACTCTCCATATCCACTCCCTGGCTGGCAAGACGGGTCCTCTGCTCAAAATCATCCTCGGATTGCCTGATCACACGCTCAACAAATTCAGAACTGCACAGTATCCTCTCATCTCCCTTTATCCTCATACCTGCTCTTCGATGTACTTTCCCGGTCTGTAACAACAGGTGAACATGTTACTCATCAACACCCAGGCAAGGCATCTGGTTCGGGTATCAAGCAGTATATCCCCGAGCCGATCTATGAATACGTCCTTGTCATGATCGTCTCTGAATATCTCGCTCCTCTCTATCCCCCTCATTATTATATGGTGCAATGCACCCGCGGCATCTATTCTCGCTCTTCGCGGCATATCAAAATAATACCGTCCAAACCCCAAATGTCCATATTTCACGGACCTTACTTTTCCCCTGTAGGAGAGCCTTTATGCCGTTATCTTTGTGCAACCGGGAGAAATATGATCGCGGCATAAAGCCGCTCCCACAACAACAGGGTCATAATCGGCCAATGCATGCCATGGGCTCATTGAACGGCAGGATATGGATTCAAGTGTGGCCAAGGTCTATGACCTTCATCATATCTTTCCATGGACCGGACGAGTGCATTGTGAAAGCCCTTTTCAAACAATTCCGCCTGTTCATTGTGTTCTAGGGCATATTCTCTGCAGGTAGGGTCCCAGGTCTTGATATACCTGCGGCATTGACGTATTGACGATCTCAGGCTCATCAGATGAAGATACTTGACATCTCTGGCAAGCATCATGGCTTTCTCCGGAATACGTGCCCTGCTCCAGCAGTCTCTGATCGTCAGGACCTGTTCTTCAAGATCATCGAGTCTTGCAGACAATGCCTTTACGGCCTTTTTTACAACTGCTTTCTTTTCTTCCGAAGCACGAAGCCCGTCAATTGCCTTCATGGCCTCAAGATTCTCCTTTTGCAAAGCAAGGATCTCATCCTCCCTGGTCACAAGCCATGAGCTGTACCGGAAGAATCTCCGGACAGCATCCAGATTCATCTCTTTTTCCAGGGCAGTGAAAGACCCCTCTTTTATGGAGCTTATTGCAGAGAGTTCAATGGGGGGGACATCCTCGAAAGGATACAGCATGTCATTGGCAATCCAGTATGATTGTGTAACGATCTCCTCTTTTGAGGTGCTGATACGATAATCCGCGCAGGTCAAGGACGGGGAAAGCACCTGCAGCAAAAGAAAAACACCGGCAATTACTGCCGCAGGGTTATCCCTAAATCCTTTTGTAATGATCCTATGATTGATTCCTGCCATTTATTGATTATCTTGTCTTCAAGGGTTCTGGTATCCGACTGGTAGGTTATACGCACGGTTATTCCCTTGAGGCCTTCCGCGAGCTTCTCGCCCACATATAGATCTATGGGAACCACGCTCCTCAAATCCTTGATGCCCTTGGACTCGATGATCCGGATTATATCATGATAGGAGATATCGTCTTTAACGACCAAAGAAAGATCCCGCCATGTCATAGGGAATCTCGGTATTTCCTCCATCCCCTTCCATATCCTGGAGAAAACCGGTTCTGCGGATATCTCCATTACATACACATCGTCTTCGATATCCAGAAGATCAAGGATATCATGACTTAGAGCCCCGATATATCCTACTGCCTTGCCGTCCAGTACAACATCGGCCTGATGCCCTGGCCTGCAAAACGAGAGCTGAGACGGCAAGAACGTTGCTGACGGCAGAAGAACCTCTGCAAACCCTTTTATATCGTAGAAATCCACATCTGAGGATCTTACAGACCAGTGAGTTTCCTTGCGCTGCCCGGACAGTGCAATACCCAGGATGACTTTCTCATTGGGGAGTCCCCCCTGCTGAGGGAAAAAGCATTTTCCCACTTCGAATATCCGGATGTCTCTGCTTTGAAGGTTCTTGTTCTTTGCTGCAACAGATGCAAGCCCTGGGACCAGGGACCTTCGCATCAGCCTCATTTCATCGGAAATGGGATTTAAAAGCTCGAGCATCTCATCACCGAAGAACTGCTTCCACTTTGGTGATATGAATGAATATGTAACAACCTCGGCAAGCCCCATGGAGGCGAGCCTTGAACGGAGACCGTTCAGTTTCATCTCATCGGACGACCGCTTCATGGGCCTGAAGGTCGGAAGCTCCGGCTCTGCCTTTTCCATGCCATAGATCCTGATGAACTCCTCGACAAGATCGATCTCCCGGGTGACATCATGACGGAATTGCGGGGGAGATACACTCCAGCCCAGATCAGTCTTCTCAACCAAACAGCCGAGTCCAGTCAGGATATCGGCCACATCTGCATCGGTAAAATCATCAATGCCCAGGACTTCCTGCATATACTCTCTTCTCAGGATGATATTTCTTTGATCAGAGGTGACATGGTTCACATCGATGACGCCGCCCAGGACCTTTGCATCGGCGAGTTCCGCCATGAGATATGCAGCACGGTCAGCGGCCAGGACCTGAATCGCCGGATCTATGCCGCGCTCGAATCGGTACGAGGCCTCTGTCGAGAGATTCAGCCCCTTGGACGTATGTCGAATGCCGACAGGGTTGAAAAACGCACTTTCCAGGGCAATACTCTTTGTCGTATCAAGCACCTCGGAGTTTTCTCCTCCCATTACCCCGGCTAAGGCGATCGGTTTTTCCCTGTCGCAGATAAGCAGATCTTCTGCCCTGAGCGTTCTCTTCTCAGAGTCCAGGGTGACAAATTCCTCGCCCTGTCTTGCCTTTCTCACCTCAATGGCGTTTCCGGCAATCAGGGTATAGTCAAATGCATGCAGAGGCTGGCCATATTCCAGCAGCACATAGTTTGTTATATCAACAATGTTATTGATAGACCTGACCCCGGCCTGGAACAGGCGTCTTCTCATGGCGAAAGGGCTTTTCCTTATGTTAGCGTCCTGAATCACCCTGGCCGCATACCTCGGACATGCATCCGGGGCAAGGATATCTACACTCAGCACGGAATTGATTGATTTTGCGTCTTCTTTGATAGTGAACTGCGGGATTGCAAACTCTTTCCTGAACAGTGCGGAAAGCTCGCGGGCAATGCCTATAACACAAAGACAGTCACCCCTGTTAGGTGTGACATTGATATCGAGCACCCAGTCTTCCAGTTCGAGTGCTTCGACAAGGACATCTCCCGGATTAACATCGGCATCAATCTCCATGATGCCGGTATGGTCGTCGGTGAGGCCGAGTTCTCTTTCCGAAAGAAGTACACCGAAAGATTCAACACCCCTGATCTTGGCCTTTTTCACCTTCATTCCAGGGCCGAGGTCAGTCCCTACCGGTGCAAAGGCGCTCATCATCCCGGCCGCAACATTAGGTGCCCCGCAGACAACCCAGAGATGCTCGCTGCCCGTGTCGACCAGACACAGCGACAGCTTGTCTGCGTCGGGATGCGCCTTGACCTCTACTATCTTGGCGCAGACAACCTCTGATGGTATTGTCTCGTGAACGATCTCTTCGACTTCGGTGCCGCTCATGGTCAAGGCTTCGGCAACCTTGTATGCATCTTCATCTATGTTGATGAGTTCTTTTATCCACTTGTAACCGATCTTCATGATCCTTGCCTTTAGGAGAATTGCCTCAGGAATCTCAGGTCATTGTCAAAGAACATACGGATATCATCAATACCGTATTTCAGCATGGCAACGCGTTCGACACCGAGCCCGAAGGCAAACCCGGTGACAGATCCAGGGTCTATATCGACATAGGTATATACCTCGGGGTCTACCATGCCGCAGCCTAATATCTCGAGCCACCCGGAATTCTTGCATACCCTGCAGCCTTTGCCTTTACAGATAATGCAGCCCATATCAACCTCTGCAGACGGCTCGGTAAACGGGAAAAACGACGGCCTTAAACGAAGCGGTATATCATGGCCGAAAAGGGTGTGAATAAACTCATACAGCACACCCTTGAGATGTCTGAAGGTAATGCCCTTTTCCACCCACAATCCTTCTATCTGATGAAACATCGGTGTATGGCTTACATCGGAATCGCACCGGTAGACCTTGCCGGGTGCTATGATCCGCACAGGAAGCCCGCTCTTTTCCATAACCCTTATCTGTACCGGAGAGGTATGGGTCCGAAGCAGTACGTCGTTGGAGAAATAGAAGGTGTCCTGCATATCCCTGGCAGGATGATGCTCGGGTATATTGAGCGCCTCGAAATTGTGGTAGTCGTCTTCCACTTCAGGGCCTGATGCAATGTTGAAGCCCAGGGAAAGGAATATTTCCTCAAGCTCGCTTACAACCTGATTGATGATATGTACGCAGCCCTTTGAAGGGGCCCTGCCGGGCAGAGTCACATCTATCCCCTTGAAGACCGAGCCCCTGCGCAGACCTTCGAGCTTATCTGCAAGGGCCTCTTCCATATAGACCTTCAGGGCATTGGAGAGCGAACCCATACGGGGCCTGTCCTTCGGATCGAGAGAACCCATCAAGCGCAGAATGGAGGTAAGTGCACCTTTTCTCCCCAGATACTTTACCCTCATGGGCTCGATATCATCAGGAGAATGCAGGAGCAGAAGTTCTTCGCTAAAGGTTTGCTTCAGTTCTTCGAGCTGCTTTTCCATTTATGATTTGATTACAGAATCCGCGATATAGGAAAAACCCTTGGGATCGGTAATGGCAATATCAGAAAGGACCTTTCTGTCGAGCTCAACACCTGAGGTGTTCAGGGCATGAATAAACCGGGAATAGGTATAGCCTCTCTGCCTGAGTGCGGCATTTATCCGGGCTATCCACAGACGGCGGTATTCCCTCTTTTTCTGACGCCTGTCTCTGTATGCATAGGCCAACCCCTTATTCAATGTCTCTTTCGCTGCCCGTACAAGATTTCTCCGGCCTCCGACAAAGCCCTTTGTAAGCTTGTGAAGCTTTTTCCTCTTTTTAATACCTACTACGCCTCTTTTTACTCGCATTTCTCTTTACCCCTTACAGATATGGCAACATCCGTTTCACGCCGCCAAGGTTTGCAGAATCAACAAGAGTTGATTTTCTCAAGTTCCTTTTTCTCTTTGTAGACTTGCATGAAAGAAGATGGCTTGCATATGCCTTGTTCCTCTTTACCTTTCCGGTCCCTGTGCGTGAAAATCTCTTTGCAGCACTCCTATTTGTTTTAAGCTTCATTTCCCGCTCCTTATATTACTTTGGGGACATCATCATTATCATGGTGCGGCCTTCTGTTTTGGGTTCGTTATCAGCAGATCCGAGTTCTGCGACATCTGAGCGCACCCTCTGTAATATCTGCAGCCCTTTGTCCATGTGGATAATCTCTCTGCCCCTGAATCTTATTACCACCTTAACCTTGTTCTTTGACTCTAAAAATTTCATAATATGACGCAGTTTGAACTGATAATCATGCTCATCGGTCTTCGGTCTGAATTTTATCTCTTTGAGGACCACCGTGGCCTGTTTCTTTTTGGCAATATTATCCTTTTTCGATTTCTCGTATTTGTACTTGCCAAATTCCATAATGCGACATACGGGAGGATTGGCCTTGGGAGCAACCTCAACAAGATCCATTCCGTATTCTTTCGCCCTTTCAATTGCTACAGGAACGGTCATTATACCAAGCTGCTCTCCATCAGAGGAAATGACCCTGACGCTGTCCGCCACGATCTGATTATTTACTCTGATCTTGTCCTTGCCATCGTATCGTAAACTACTTTTAGCTATAACACCCTCCATGTATTCGAATTATGTGCTTATCTAACCCAGAGATCTGCTTGTTGTCAATACAGATTAGATCACAGGCTCTGCATCTTTCACAATTGAGATGAATTCTTCAAGCTTCATGACACGCTGATCACCGCTGCGCTCTCTTACCGCAACAGTATTGTCCTGCATCTCTCTGTCTCCGACAACAATCATATATGGGACCTTCTGCAGACGTGCCTCCCTGATCTTGTAGCCGATCTTTTCGTTTCTCGTATCGAGTTCTACCCGGACCTCATTGTTTCTCAATGTATCGGCAACCAAGGATGCATACTCTGCCTGCGCATCGGTAATGCACATGACAACAGCCTGCACAGGGGCTATCCACACAGGAAATGCACCTGCATAATGCTCTATGAGCACGCCGATGAACCGCTCGATAGACCCGAGGATGACACGGTGCAGCATAACCGGGGCGTGCTTTTCTCCGTCCGCGCCGATAAAGCTCATCTCAAACCGCTCAGGCAGTGAGAAATCGCACTGAATGGTCGCGCACTGCCAGGACCTGCCTATGGCATCCTTGATCTTCACATCTATCTTCGGTCCGTAAAAGGCCCCGTCTCCTTCATTGATATCGAAAGGCAGCCCCTTCTTCTTCAGCGCATCGATCAGCGCATTGGTCGCCATCTCCCAGTCCTGGTCCGAACCGATTGACTTCCCGGGACGGGTGCTGATCTCCATTTCGTACTCGAACTTGAAGACCGCCATGACCTCTTCGACCATGTCTATAATGGCTGTGATCTCATCGATGAGCTGATCGGGCCGGCAGAATATATGTGCATCGTCCTGGGTGAACTGCCTGGTTCTCATCAGCCCGTGAATCACACCTGACTTTTCATGCCTGGTAACATTGCCCAGCTCAAAGTACCTCAGCGGCAGATCCCGATAGCTGCGCATCTTGGACTTGTATATCAGGATGTGGGAAAGGCAGTTCATGGGCTTTATGCCGTAGATCTGGTTGTCAACCTCGGTGAAATACATGTTTTCCTTGTAGTTATCCATGTGGCCCGAGGTCTCCCACAGCTTCCCCCTCAGGATACTGGGGCCATAGACAATATCGTAACCTTTCTTGAAATGGATCTTTTTTTCAAAATCTTCGATCAATGTCCTGAGCCTTCCGCCCTTGGGCATGTACACAATCATGCCCGGACCTATCTCATCGGACTGCATGAAGAGTTCCAGCTCTTTACCTATCTTGCGATGATCGCGCTTCTTGGCCTCTTCAATGAAATTCAGATACACTTTGAGTGCCTTGGGTGTGCTGAATGCGGTCCCGTATATGCGCTGGAGCATCTTGTTGCGCTCGTCGCCCCTCCAGTATGCGCCTGCAACGCTCAGGAGCTTGAATGCCTTGATGTAACCGGTGGACGGGACATGAGGACCTCTGCACAGATCCACGAAAGAGCCCTGTTCGTAGAGAGAGACTTTTTCGCCTTCATCGCCAAGGTCGTTGATGATCTCAACCTTGTACGGCTCGTCCTTTTCCTTGAAGAAGGATACGGCCTCATCCTTTTTCATCTCTTTCCTGACAAAGGGGGCATCGAGTTCGATCAGTTCCTGCATCTTCTTCTCGATCTTTTCCAGGTCCTCTAAAGAGAAGGAATCGTCGCGGTCGAAATCATAATAGAAACCGTCTTGTGTGGACGGTCCGATCGTGGGCCTGGCATCCGGGAACAGCAGCTTGACCGCCTCTGCCATTATATGTGATGTGGAATGCCTGATAAGGTGTACTCCTTCATCGGATTCCATATCAATGGTTTCAATAGCAAGCCCGTCTGCGAGAGGAAACGAGAGATCTACCAGATTTCCATTCACCCTGGCTGCAATTGTTCGCTTATTTTTGATTATATCCTTGATGGTTGATTCATCCGTGGCTATTGCCTTCCCATCCACGGTTACGGTTATCTGGGGCATATATTCTCCATAAAGAAAATGGTAGGCACGCAGGGATTTGAACCCTGGACCCCCACCGCGTCAAGGTGGTGCTCTCCCCCTGAGCTACGTGCCTGTAACAGGGAAGTGGTTATCCTGTATCTTCTCCTTTTGTCAACTGGTTTTTCAGCCCGCTGTAGAGCTTACATGTAATACCATGCCGCAGGCTTGCGAGGTATCAAAAATCGATTTTATACCACCCTCACCTTTATCCTCTCCCCCCCCCAGGGCGAGGACCAAGAATGTGAGAGCTGCAAGCTTACGGGGTATCAGAAATGAATCGTCAACCATGGGACAAGACCCCTTTGCCTATCAGACATCATTGTGATAATACCTGTGAACTGCAAAGGGGAAGACATGAATAAAACCATCAGGAACATACCGCCCAGCCGGATCGCCTTTGATTTCGACGGTGTTGTTGCAGACACATTCAGGCTGTTCATCCAGATCGCAAAGTCGGATTATGCCGTGGATATCGATTATGAGATGATTACAAGCTATGAATTCATTGATGTCGTGAATATGAATTTCGAGCATGCCACGAAAATCATCGACGCACTGACCTTCTACCCCCATGAACTCGATCTGAAGCCGAACAAGGGGGCTGCTGACGTACTTGCCAGAATCGCCAGGACAACACGTCTGCTGTTTGTTACGGCACGCCCTGTAAGCGAACCGGTCGAAATGTGGTTCGAAAAGTTTATGCCGCAGATACATCCTGATTCCATAGAGGTACTGGCAACCGGTGAAAACACCTCCAAGCTGCCGGCACTCAAGAAACAGGAGATAACCTATTTCATCGATGACCGTCTCGATACCTGCAACCTGCTTGCAGCCCAGGGGATTACCCCCATTGTCTATGACCAGCCCTGGAACAGACAGCCCCACCCCTATACAATCGTGAAAGACTGGGGTGACATAGCTTCCATGATCAGCTGGGATCATGAATGAACTACCCCGCCGCAAGCAACGGGGTATCCAGAGCCTTCTATTTTGAATAGGCAATTCGCGGCGAGCTACGGGGAATTAACCCCAAGGGATTAAGACAGGCACTGGGCTTGAGAAACAGATCTCGCATTGCGAATTGCAGATTTAAAACAGAAAGAAGATATGAGGGGCAAAAACTATTGTGGGAGCGGCTTTCAGCCGCGATATTGTTTCTTCATATTGTCTCGTGATCGCGGCTGAAAGCCGCTCCCACAGGGTTCATTCCATTTCCAGTGCCTTTTTCAGCGATTTTTCCAGATAGTCTATGTGTTCTATGGTTGCAGCCTTTGCTGCGTCAGCGTCTTTCCTGTCTATCGCATCATAGATCTTCATGAGCTGATTGACGATGCTCCTTGAACTCCCGCTTATAGTCGAGAGCTTCTTTCTGCTGTAGGGAAAGGCGCCGGTAAGAACATGTGCGATGGTCTCCCTCAAGTGCACAAAGATGGTATTCTTCGTTGTCTCAGCCAGAATATCGAAGAACTTCGAGTAGAGCAGGCCTCCTTCGTTGGAGGCAAGAATACTGTCCGCACCGACATCCCCTATCCGGTCTATGAGTTTCAGAAAACGCTTTTTCTGTTCTTTTGTGACATTCTTTGCAGCAAGGTATGCCGCTTCGGAATCTATGAGCCTTCTTACAGCAAGCAGTTCCCATATCTTGTCATGATCAATGGCGATGAGATCTTCTATGGAAGACTTCACATTATCCGTAAGAGAACGGACGTATTTACCTTTTCTGTCCCTTGATTCGATATACCCCTTTGCTTCCAGCAGCTTCATGGCCTCTCGCAGGGATATCCTGCTGATACCGAAAAGTTCTGTCATCTCCTGCTCAGAGGGCAGTTTGTCCCCGATCCTGAGCTTGCCCTGAGATATCAGTTCAATAATCTGATTCATGACCAGTGTCGGGATATCAGGTGATTTTTCTATACGGGATAAACTTGAAAAACCAGTCTTCTTATTCATTTCCCATCCTCGGAATCATCATATAAATTATGCCGATAAGATAGGCATATACCATTACACAATACAAGCAAAAAAACGTGTTACCCTACCTCCAGGATCAGTTTAGGACAGAATTTCAGGTAATCTGCAGAGACAAACTCATATCTGGTCATACCGATTGTCCGGTTGAATCCGTCATAATCGAGGTCCCCCAGGTGCATATGACCGAACACCCAGATATCACAACCAAAAGATGAAGCAATATCGACAGCCTTACCCGTAGAGCCATCAAGGGATATGGGGGGGAAATGTGTCATGATGATCCTGGTGTCCAGCTCTCCGGGAAGGGCGCCGAGCGACTGCTTAAGCCTCAACAGTTCTCGTTCCCATATCTTCCTGTCTTCTTCCGAGGTCTTTTCCAGATTCAGACCCGGGTCTATCCATAATCTGGCACCGGCGATCCCGATGTTCTCGAATGCAATGGCGGTATTCTGCAGGGGGATAATGGACTCGGGCACGAACTTCTTTAACTTGCTCAGACTTGCCCACCAGTAGTCATGGTTGCCCTTTATGATTATCTTCCTGCCAGGCAGTTCATCAATGAAAGCAATGTCCTTTTCCGCATCGATCATGCGCATGGCCCATGAGATATCGCCAGGCACAAGGACCACATCGTCTTGACTGACAAGGCGTTCCCAGTTCTCTTTGATCCTTGCAGGGTGATCGGCCCATGCCGGGCCGAAGATATCCATGGGTTTGTCCGCTTCAAAAGAAAGGTGCAGGTCAGATATTGCGAAGATCCTCATTCTTTTTCCTTTTCTTCAGTATCTCCCTTGCGAGGGTACAATCTGCTCTGATCTGTTCGATGAGATACTCTTTATCGGCAAATTTAATCTCGCCCCGGATATGTTCTATGAATTCAACAGTAAGTTTCTTTTTATAAAGATCTTCTTCAAAGTCAAAGATAAATGCCTCGATTGAGGTCCCCACATCGCCGAATGTCGGGTTGTTCCCGACATTGACTACGCCGTCGAACCTCCTGCCTTCAATATGGATATATACCGCATATACACCGTAGGCGGGGATGAGATCCTTGTTCGGCTCGATGTTGGCAGTAGGAAAGCCCAGATTCCTTCCCCGTGCCATGCCGTGTATCACCGGACCATGAAGCCGGTAAGGATACTTCATGACCCTGGCAGCTCCTGCGACATCGCCGGAAAGGATCATCTTCCTCACGCAAGTGCTTGATATCACAGCACCTTCAAAACTTACCGGATCGACGCACTCGACAAAAAACCCCATCTTGGACCCGATTCGCTTCAAGAAGGGTATGTCCCCTGCCGCCTTTTTCCCGAAAGAGAAATCATGGCCGACCACAAGCCCCTGAGCCCCCATCCGCCTGACAATGGTCTCTTTCACGAACACCTCGGGGTTGGTGTCTGCAAATTCGCGGGTAAACGGGGCGATGACCAGAAAATCCACATCCATACATCGTATTGCCTCTATCTTCTCTTCCAGGGTGAATATCAGCTGCGGGGTAACCCCTTTCACCACCGATGCCGGGTGAGGGTTAAAGGTATACACGACACAGACACCGCCGATGCTTCCGGCATGATCCCGGGCACGCTGAAAGATCTTCTGATGACCGATGTGACACCCGTCGAAATTTCCAATGGTGACAACAGGTTTCATGAATTTTGCAGGATCGATGGTATCATTATTCCACAGCACTTCCATTATTTACATCCTTGACTTTTATAAGGTTCAAATTTATATAGGGGAAACATTCGATCAATGCAAGACCAAGCAGGCCGGGATGGCGGAATTGGCAGACGCGCTAGGTTCAGGGTCTAGTAGGTGTAGACCTGTGGGGGTTCAAGTCCCCCTCCCGGCACCATCTTAAAACCTCTGTTCCTTTGTAAAATAACTTGCAAGGTAATCCTGCCTCCTGTTTGCTCTTCCTTTCAGAAACAGGACAAAGAAGGCAGTTCGAGATATGATCTCAATGAAATACCTCGCCGCAGCTTTAGAGGTTTCAAAGACTCTATTTACTGTCTACCCTCTATCCATGACATCATGTTATATCGGGGACTGAAGAAGTCACCGAGCCATCATGCCGGTTCGGGCTCTGGAATTCCCCAACTTATTCCAAGAGGAAATCGTCTTATGACCTATGCCCTGCAAGCCATGAGATCAGCTGATCCTTCATCGGCAGGATATATGTCAGGGGATACTCTCTGCCTGCCGCTTCACTCGACATAAACTGCTCATACCACTGCCTCTGCACCGGTATTATCCGTTGAAGTATCAGCGAATCATCCATGCCGAGCCTCCCGGCAAGCTCCACCTGAGAGAGGAACACTGCCTTTTCGCTCAATCCGACGACGAGGTAGCTGAACAGGGTAACCTTTATGATCTCGATTTTTTTCTCATGAATCGTTCCGCCCCAGACAGGGGTGTATCCTTTGCCTTCCTGAACCTTCTCTCTGAGATCATCGAGCCCGGCAGCGTTGATATTGGTACAGAAATCAAACACCTCAGACCTCGTCATGTTCCTGGACTTGAGCATTACCTGCCTGTACGGCCGCATGAGAAACATGTAGTCTTCATAGCCTTTGAGGATCTGCAGAGAAGGCCTTTTGCCCAGCTCAAGAAAATGGCCGTTCACCTTCACCCCTCTCATGTTGTCCTTCGGAGAATTCAGAAACAACTCCAGTTCACGTGGTGTCTTTACTTCGGCATAGGTCAACGGGAGGACACCGAAAATAGAGAGTGCCCAGAAAATGCATAAAACAATGAAACCGACTCCCAGCAGCCACATCACACGGGAACTCTTCCGGACTTCTTCAGCCATTTCTGTCCTCCTGTATATCAACAAGCGATTGTATCGCCCTTTTCAGTTCAGGATCTGCTATCCTTTCCACATCTGCAGGATCAATATCAAGCTTTCCCATTAGAGGTCTCGGCCTTACCTTGTGCGTTGTCTTATACGCCATACCGAATGTCCCGGTTATCTTTTCAATGCGTATCCCCGCTATCTTCTTTATCCGAGGCTGAAGTGTCGGGGAAAGGATGCCTATCTGCTGCACCCAGACAGGGGAATCGCAAAGGACAAAGAGCGTTTTGCCTTTGATCTGAACTGGTTCGCTATGCGCTGCCAGAACCTCGCCGGCAATCTCATTCCAATTCTGCCGCAATCTGATTACCTTTGTGAGATATCCATATTTCCTAGACAGTATCTGCCCGACATTATCCATACACTTATATATCGACGAGTGGGCACTGGTTGTCAAATGATAATAGGATCCACCCTCACCCCAACCCTTAAAACCTTAAACCTTACACCTCAAACCCCTTGTTTTCATCTCTTGTCTTTTCCCAGTACTCCATAACTCCAGCATTCCGGCTTCTTACACCTGGCCTGTCCCGCATAGAATTTACGAAGCAGGATGCCTTGTGCCTAGCGGCTTGATTCTCCATCGAGCATCTCAATCAATTTCTTCATATCATCAGGCACTTCAGCGGTGAATTCCATCCTCTCGCCAGTTGACGGGTGGACAATGCCCAGCTTGTACGCATGGAGCATCTGCCTGCCAACCGACTTCACATAAGATCTGATTGCCGGGTCTGTGATGCTGTTTGCCCGCTTTTTTCCCCCGTACTCCGGGTCGGCAACCACAGGATGGCCGATGTCGCTGAGGTGAACCCTTATCTGATGGGTCCTTCCGGTCAGAAGACTGAGCTCGACAAGCGACACCTGATGCCACTGTGCAAGAACCTTCCAGTCGGTGATCGCCTGCCTGCCGTTTTTCACCTTTGAACTCATCCTTTTCCTGTCAACAGGATGCCGGCCCATCAGGGTCTCTATCCGCCCTGTCTGTTTATTCATGTGACCGTAACATACTGCCTGATATACCCGTTCATGTTCATGCTCCTTGAATGCCCTTGCGAGAAAATCATAGGCATCGGGATCCCGGGCAACAACCATCACTCCCGAGGTCAGCTTGTCGATACGGTGTACGATACCCGGTCTGTCCTTTTCCCCCACACCTGAGATATCCGTATAGCGGGCGATGAGAGCATTGACCAGGGTCTGGTCAGTATTGCCTGCACCTGGGTGCACAACAAGTCCTGCAGGCTTGTTGACAACGATGATCCACTGGTCTTCATAGAGAATATCCAAAGGCAGGTCAAAGGCTTTGAGCGTATCAGGCTCTTCTTTCCGATCGATGAGAACCTGAACCGTCATTCCCTGCTTGAGCCTGAACGAAGGTCTTCTCTCAGCCGAGTCTACCAGCACACTGCCCTTTTCGATTAGATTGGCGGCAGCAGAGCGGGTCATGGGAAGCATCTGAGAAAGAAAAACGTCGAGTCGCGCTCCAGAGACTTCCTTTTCAACCCTAAGTCTTATTTCTTCGGCCACAGCAGTGCCCTTATCTTCCGGAGGCGCAAGGCCTTTTTCAGACTCGCGGCAGATGCCTTTGCGGCCCGGTAACCAGAGATAATGTAGCTTTCCACATCATCGAAATCAGACCAGTCTGCACTGCCGACTTCAGGGTGAATAATAAAATCTGCTTCACGGGTACGAAACGTGTTCATCATGGAACGCGCAATATCATCCGCCCTGAAAATGATGTCCATGCTGTTCTTTATGTCATCCTTATAGCTGATAGAGGTCATCTCCCTGGACACATCCACTCCGACGACGAAATCGGCACCAAGGGCTCTGGCAGCCGAGACAGGAACCGTTTCAACCCAGCCGCCGTCCACATACATCCGGTTATCGATCCTGACGGGTTCGAGCATGCCCGGAACGGAGCTCGACGCACGAACAGCCTTCCTGATAGACCCGGAATGAAGAATCTCCGAACATCCGGAAACGATATCAAGGGCAACACAGGCAAATTGTATCTTCATCTCGGAGAAGTCCTTGTCTGGAATAAGCCTGTCCATCTCCATGAAAAACAGTTCCGGTGATACCACTGATTTCCGGAAGAGAAACCTGTAGAAAAAATAACCTTTCTTTGCAGTCCCATAGAGCCTGTCGAGAAAACCCCTGTCCATATCCGAAGAAAGCGAGAGCTTGTTCGCCTTGCGGATGAAATCTTCTGCCCCGAGGTATTTCTGTATAATCTCCTGTGTCTTTGCGGCATCTTTGGTCTCGGCATAGACAGAGCCCACAATTGCCCCCATGCTCGTACCGGTGACGATATCAGGAGCTATGCCCTCTTCTTCAAGGGCGAGCAGCACACCGATGTTGGCAAGGCCTCTTACTCCCCCTCCGCCCAGTGCCAGTGCAATCTTGAAGGACATTTAACTGAAGACCTCGTTTATCCTGTCTGCAAGGTCCCTTATCCGGGACACATCCACTGTCTTCATATCGAATATGAGAGAGTCATCTTCGATCCGGCACACCACAGCAGGATTCGTTTTCCTCAAGCTGGCATGGAAGCCGGATGCACTCTTTGTTGTGATACAGACCCCCCACGAAGGAAAGCTCTTTGTCGGCGCAGAACCCCCGCCGACAACTGCCCGCGTAGGTATAACTTGGGCCTTTGTCCTGGTTATAAGCCTCTTGAGTCTTCTGGCGCGAGCCTTTACATCGTCTACGGATTCGCAGATCATTCGAAGCACAGGGATCTCGCTGTGTCTTCCTTTCGCAAGGAGCCTCAGCGTGATACCGAGCGACGCTATTGCCAGCTTGTCAATCCGCAGTGCACGGTGCAGAGGGTTCTTCGCCATCCGTTCGACCAGGGCTGATCTGCCGAGAATAATCCCTGCCTGCGGCCCTCCAAGCACCTTGTCCCCGCTGAAAGACAGCACATCGGCGTATTCCAGACACCCCGGTATGGTCCATTCACCGGGTATGCCGTAAGGTGCGAGATCGAAAGGAACGCCGGAGCCCATATCCACGTACAGCGGCACCCCGATCTTTTGGGCAAGGGCGGAAAGCTCCCTGATCTCCACCTCTTCGGAAAACCCGACAATGGAAAAATTGCTGCGGTGCACCTTGATGATCAGGCCGGTATTATCGGATATTGCGTTTTCATAGTCTGACAACTTTGTCTTATTGGTGGCACCCACCTCTTTCATGATCGCCCCGCTCATGGTCATGACCTCGGGCATCCTGAAAGAACCGCCGATCTCCACAAGCTCTCCGCGCGAGACGATCACCTCTTTTCCGCTCGCCAGGCTCGAGAGTATGAGCAGCACTGCAGCGGCATTGTTATTTACAACAAGGGCATCCTCGGAGCCGAAACAGGCCCTGGTAAGAGGCCGGATATGATTCTGGCGCGACCCCCGCCTTCCCTGCTCAAGGTCATACTCGAGATCTGAATATCCCCTGGCGGCTTCCGCCATGGCCTGGACAGCCTCTTCACAGAGAGGCGCCCTGCCCATGTTTGTATACACAATGACACCGGCTGCATTAATGACGCCTGTCAGGCCCGATTCCATAATCGAGATAATGTCCCGGGCAACATCCTGTGAAACTGTAGCCGCATCCGGACTTTGTGAGACAGTGCCTTGTGAAATACCTGCTCGAATGTTGTCTATTCTCAGATGAACAGCCCTTTTGATAAGTTCCGGCGAATATACAAGCCCCTTCAGAGCAGGCTCGCCCATAACAACATCCACCTTGGGAATGGTTCTATATAATTTATTCACGACAGTTCTCCTATTTATCCATATAATCGCATAAGAATAATATTTTTCAAGCTCTACTTTGATACCTTGTCCATGTTTTCATCCGAATGTACTATATCGCAGCCGACAGTTGACAGCCTCAGAGCCTCTATTTTATTGCCCATCTCCTTTATCCTCTCCGCGAGGCGGAGAGAGGATACGTTGTGAGCGCTGCAAGCAGCTTAAGGTATCATCTGAATGATCATAGACCGATGATATTGTGTATTTGAATGTCATATAATCTTGGCGCCGTTTGCCAAAGCTGATACCTCTTTATCACACAAATGAAACCAGGTACTTACATTTTATTATAAAGATGTTATAATAGGACCTATTAGATTTCTGATGATTGGATTACAACTTGTTGTATCATGAAGGATAAAGCAGGTTTCTGTTTTTAATTATTGGCTGTTATGTAGCCTGACAAAACAATGGTATGAAAGGATGAGACATTGACCGGTCTTGAGCTTGAAAAAACAGTGTAACCATCCTGGAGAGTTGCTATGCCGAAACCCGAATTAATCGACCGCCATAAATGTTCCGGGAAAGACAAGGAAGAGAAATATAAAGATCTCACATCCCTTGATTACTGGTGGGGCGTACGGGAACTTGCTGCAGATTTCGCTATTGAGAATTATGAGACAGAATCCGGAGAAGTGCCGTCTGAAAAACAAATAAATGAGATAGCATATATACAGCTTCTTCACTATACCGTAGAGGTCAAGCTCTCCGGGGCCTTTTATCAGATGGATAACATGGAAAGGCTTTTCAACACACCTTTGACTCCGGATTGCAGCCTTGACCTGAGGGTTCTCGAAGCCAAGGAAGCGTTTGATGCGCTTCATGAAGACATGTATCAGTCATGTTGTGCAATAGCCAACCAGCTCTATATGCTGATGAATCGTTTGCATTATAAACCAACAAAAGTGGATTCCAGGAAACCGGTAGCCATGAGCCCTTCAGACCTGAGGTATTGGCTTAAGATCAACGACCATCCGGATTTTAAGACCTTGAGCAGAACACTCAACGACTGTGATGAACTGCTGGACATGAGACATCATGCAACCCACTACGGGGCTGTGCCTGTCTATGCAGACAAGAAAACAGGGGTTCTCTTTGTGCAGCATAATTTTAGAATTGGCGATCTGCTGACAAAATACGATATAATCAAACATATAAACAATAAAGGAAAGATCATCAATCTGGTCGAGGCTTCAAATCCGAGGATAAAGATGCTCTGCAAAAAGATTAACAGGATATACAGATATGTTTATCTCAACAATATATTTGAGAGCTTCATGAAAAACCACGCTCTGAAAATAAAGGACACCTACAAGCCCTACTGGGAACAACCAGGACAGCTATCCCCTTAACCCAGTGGGCTTGGGCTTGGCCATCACAGATACGGCCTGATCGTCTCATAAAACCTCTCTGCCATGATCTGATACCCTCTGTCGTTGGGGTGTATAGGGTCGGTCATGAGACCCTGGCGACCGAAGATATCCTCATAGATGTTCGGGATGAGAAGCGCACCTGTCTGCGCACATACCTGTTCATACCCTTTACCGAACCCCCTGCCAAACAGCGGGATATCTATCCCGCCGATGACAACGAGCGCACCGCGTTCCTGGATCTCCTCGATAATAACCTTGAGGTTGCCAAATGCTGTATCGGCAGGCACCCTGTTCTTGAGGTCATTTCCTCCCAGGGTAATCAGGACTATTCGCGGATACTGCGAGAGCACATCCTTGTCAAGCCTCGCGAGCGCATCGGCCGTAGTATCTCCGGGTATGCCCGCATTTATCACTGCATGGCCTGTCAATCCTGCAAGCTGCGAAGGATAGTCCATGCCGTCAGAGGCCCCGGTCCCATAGGTTAAGCTGTCACCGAAACAGATAATGTTCTCGCCTTCAAGGTGAGCGTTTCGTATCCCGGGTTTTGCCGAATAAAATAAATATCCAACAATCATAACAATAACGACCAACAAGAAGATAGCGGCCTTTTTCATTTACGCACCCCCATTTCTGCACTCTCGTGCAGAGATCGAACGTCTTTACTCACACGAATCAGACCAGGCTTGGACAATCATCTTTATACCACACCCCTGATGTGATTTAACCCTGAAAGAGCCGGTTCAGCGTCGACCTGGTCCCAACAAGATTCTACGTCGCTGCTCTGATCGCGGCTGTTAAGTCAAGAGGGCCACGAGCTGTTGTCAAAGCTCTTTAGAAATGTCCCCTGTTTTAACTCAATAGAACCTGTCTCTTATACACATCTGACGCCGCCGACGAAGAGGATAGTGTAGATCTCGGTTTAGGGTGTCAGAGCCAGGGGGACAGTCCCCCTGCAGTTCAGTATCATCATGAGAATATGCAGGGCAGCAGCAGCACAGGATCTTCAGGTCTTTCGCGCCGGTATTTACCACTTTATGGGCACTTTTGGGCATGACAATGACAGTATCTCCCTTCTTTATCTCGAAGACCTCATCATCAAGGGTCATGATCCCCTTCCCCGCTGTAATATGATAAATCTCTTCCGACTTATTGTGGATATGTAGATATGTTGATTTTCCCGGATGGACGATGGCTTCTGCCAGGCTCTGTTTCACAGTAAAAGCAAGTTTTTCAGGATGGACAAGCTCACGTATTACAGATC
>OMKS01001716.1_pt1 | contig 19173 bp, 18 predicted proteins | sample 1674721 | NCBI WGS metagenome assembly OMKS01 (sample SAMN06264996, study PRJEB25208) | sediment metagenome | isolation source: hot spring sediment | place: USA: California | collected 2014-09-02
AATGATTGCTGAGCGCATACCCTGTCCCTCCTTTTTTAACACCTGTTGGATGTACGGTAGTTAGGTATAGGATAGGCTGACAGGGGTGAGGAATCAAGACAGGAGCAGGTGTGCCTTATTTATGTGCACACGGGCGTATCAAACGTGATCATTTCCCCAGTGCCCAGTCTGGCGCATTTCCATATGCAGACGGGCGTATCGCAAACAGTTGGCACCCCTTGTGCCGGTTAAGGCCTTTTCCGTGTGCACACGGATGTATCTCAGTGCTCGGGATGCTCTGCCCACAAGGGTGCGGCTGCGTCTCTTCTGTGACAGACAGGGATAGCGGCTTTCATTCCCGATGCTGTTTTGTTATAACAGATCCGGTTGTCGCTGTTCTTCGCGACACCTGTACCATGGAGATGGAATGACTCAATCTGGAAGATATTCCCCTGCTTACGTGTCATGGCTTGTCTGGGGCCTGGGGGCAATGCTCTATTTCACCGCGTTCTATCAGCGGGTGGCACCCGCGGTCATGACGGACCAGCTCATGGCCGATTTTGCCATCGGTGCAGCGGCACTGGGCAACTTCTCCGCCTTTTACTTCTACAGCTACGTGGCCATGCAGATTCCCACCGGCATCCTGGCGGATTCCTGGGGTCCCCGGAAGCTACTGATAACCGGGGCCATCGTCGCTGGTCTGGGAACCCTTATTTTCGGCATGGCGCCGCACATCGGGTTCGCGAACCTGGGGCGGCTCCTCATCGGCGCCTCGGTGGGCGTCGCATGGGTGGCCCTTCTCAAGATCTCCACCAGGTGGTTTCCCCTACATCGGTACGGCTTCGTCACCGGAGTGACCCTGGCAGTCGGTGTCCTCGGTGCGGTTTCAGCCGGTGCGCCCTTGAGGGTGTGCATCAACCTGTTTTCCTGGCGTCCTGTCATGGTGGTCGCGGCGGTCCTGACCCTGTTCCTGGCCATTGCGATCTGGCGTGTGGTTCGCGACGACCCGTCCGAAAAAGGCTACAAAAGCTATGCTCCGCTGCTTGAACGTGAAGACCATTTCCAGTGGCAAACAATCCTTACGCGGATGCGCAGCATCCTGCACTACCGCAATGCCTGGCTCCTCTCGCTGGCCCCGGCGGGCATCATCGGGCCGATGCTCGCGTTTTCAGGGCTGTGGGGAGTTCCCTATCTCTCGACCCTCCATGGGCTTCCCCAGGCCCAGGCAGCTGCCATCACCTCCCTCATGCTCGTTGCCATGGCGACCGGCGGCACGGTCCTCGGGGCGTTGTCCGATCGGATGGGCAGGAGAAAACCCCTATATCTGGCGTGTGCTGTTCTCACCCTGGTCTGCTGGACCCTCGTCATAGGCCTGCCAGGTCTTCCCCTGGCACTCCTGGTCGTGCTCCTGCTTGCCATCGGTTTCGCTGCAGGGACCATTATCGTGAACTTTGCCTTTCTCAAGGAATCGCTGCCCCTGGATCTTGCGGGGACAGTGTCAGGGGTGTGCAACATGGGGGTGATGCTCGGGCCCATGATTCTCCAGCCTGCCATCGGTGTCGTTCTCGACAGGCGCTGGGGCGGCGTCATTGAAAACGGGGTGCGTCTCTACGATGTCGGTGCGTATCGAAGCGCCTTCCTCCTCATGATTCTGTTCGCCGTGATGGCTCTGGCGCTGGTCTGCTTCACCCGGGAAACCTATTGCCGCCAGATCCAGTAACGGCCGGAAGGATCAGGAGGGGAGCCCCCGGTGAGGCTCGGGCTGTCTTCGTTCCTGCTGGTACATATCAGTATGGAAAGAACTGGGGATTCTTCTCGATGAATGTATGGATCCAGTTCTCGATGAAGGAGCGTTTCCCCTGCTTCATGTACCACCAGCCGAGGGTGCTGATGGCAAAGGCCCCCAGGGTATCGACAATGATATCCCACATGGTGTCTGTCAGACCCGAGGGGTCCCCCAGCATGGGTTTCTGCATGTTCGTGCCAACGATCTGGTCCATGCTGAACTCGAAGATCTCCCAGAGCGCCCCGACGGCCACGGCGAACAGGAAGGCAAAGAGCGCCACGAAACGCGGGTGCATGTAGAGATCTACCCTGTCATCCTCGTTGAGGACATAGACGAGGAGGAATCCGACGATGCCCAGCAGCAGCCCCGAACTCGTGTGGAGCGCGATGTCCCACCACCAGAACCGGGCGTAGAAGTCGCGGATCTCGCCAAGGAAGAGCGCTGCAAACACGAAGATGATGGCGAGCACCTGGAACTCGGTGGGGATGGTCACCTTGAACCGTTTCCTGAGCACGTCGGGTGAGACGACGATGGCCATGATGATGCAGATCAGGAAGGAGGACAGCCACTGCTGTTCGACGATGAGGAACACCAGCTCCACGGCCATGATGACCAGGAGAACCCGTACGATCCATTTATGGACACGTGCGGCGAGGGTCGCTGCTGGTCGTTCAGTCTTCATGGGGCTGGAGGAAGTCGAGAATCAGATCGGTGACGCGCTGTGGTCGCTGGAACACCACGCCATGCCCGGTACCTTCGATCGGTTCGAACCTCAGGCGGGGAAGGGACTCCCGGACCTCTTCGATCATCTCCCGGGTAACCTCGGTATCCTCGGTCCCCCAGATCAGGAGGGTTTCACGTTCCTGATCGCCCACCCTCCTGTAAGCATCGCGGTAATCACCCACTGCATCGCTCCTGAGCATGGAGAGGACCGAGCGCTGGAATCCCCGGTAGGTTGTCTGCTCGATGAAGAGACTGGTGTAGCGATCGGCATTCTCGACCTGGTCGAAGAGGGAAACGAAGCGCTCCGTCATGACACGGATTCCGACGGTGCGGGCCATGAACTCTCCGAGAACAGGGGTGCGCATCAGGGTGGAGATCTTGAAGTTTTGAATCAGGGGTGCGATGAGAACCAGGGAACGCACCCGCTCGGGATGGCGGGCAGTGAAGTTGATAACGGTGCCTCCGCCCAGTGACAGGCCGACCAGGTCGAAGGGCTCTGTCAGGGACAGCCGGTCAGCCAGTTCCAGGAGCTGTCTGAGGTAGAGCTCCTGGTCGTAGGTCTCCTCTGGTCTGTCGGAATAGCCCCTGCCGTACTTGTCGTAGGTGAGCACACGGAACCCTGCATCGATGAGGGCTGGAACCTGCCTGTCCCACGTCCATATGGGAACCGTGCCGCCATGCACCAGGACCACGACCCTGCCTCCAGCCGGACCATCGAGCCGGTAGTGCGTGACTCCGTCGGAGAGCTGCAGGTACGTGCCGCTCAGGCGTGCCCGCTCGCTATCATCGAGATCGTTTTTTTCGGGGTTGAGAACAAGATAGACACCCACCAGCAGAAGAACCAGGATCAGAAGAACCATCACAAACCACTTCATACCACCTCCTCGGGTGTTGTCACGGAAGGTTGGACCACACTGAGATCCCTATAGCACAAAACAGCACCCAGGCGCATGGGTTTTCAGCCGTTCTGGGGAACGATCTCCACTACCCGAGCATCGAGTTGACGAACTCCCAGGTGCTGTGGTCATTCCCGTGATGGACATTAAGTTTTCGAACCGATGTGTGGTTCGAGCGCACCGTTTTTTAAGAAAAGATCCGGTAAGGTTAGAGCCCTGGTTGTTCTCCTTTGGAGGTCACGTCATATTTCAAGTGCCTCCCCTGCGCAACTATGTCATAGGGTATCCGTTTTCGATAAGGCTCTTGTAGAGTGTCTGCAGGGCAGCATCGGCAAAGTAGCCCTGTATTCCGAAGTGAAAGCTGATCTGTCCCGGACCCTGATCAACGATTTCTATGCTGATTTTCTCATCCATCAGCGCAGCTGCAGCCCTGGCCAGGATGCCGGGATTGTGCTTCATCCCCAGGCCCACTGGAGACAAGATCGAGAGGTTGTAGATCATCTCCAGGACATCAGGTTTCAGGGAATGTTCGATTTCCTCACGGATGATATTTGCATTGCTGATGAGGTCGTTCTGATCGACAAGCACGGCCAGATCGTCCTTATCAGTCGGATAGTGATACGTCTTTACAGCATGTTTTTCGAGAATATCGAGGACATCCTTGGTCGCACCGATAACCTCACCAAGGCCGTCCTTTGCGAGGTAAATGTAGGCGACGTTGTCCCGACGTGCGATGCCGACGGCAGTTTCTTCTGGCACCCTTTCTGAGACGATGAGTGTTCCCGGGGCGGTGGGGTTGTTCGTGTTCCTGATGTTGATGGGGATGTTGCGCTTTTTGCAGTTGATCATTGCATCGAAATGGAACACATCGAAGCCCTTGGAGGAAAGCAGTCTGATTTCCTTATAGGTGAGACGCGGGATCACCCGTGCATCACGTACAAGCTGCGGGTCCACCTGGTAGACCCCGTCGGTATCGGTCCAGTTCTCGTATACAGCAGCGTTGATGGCATAGGCAACCTCTCCGCCAGTAAGGTCCGACCCGCCACGTGAAAAAACAGCTACATCACCTTCCCTGGTAACCCCGTAAAATCCCGGAATAATGGTAATCCCATCCAAGCTTTTGAGTTCTTTCAGGTTGTCATAGGCCTCTGGAAGCACTCTGGCATTGGAAAAATCGTCGCTCACGACAAACCCGATATCTTCAGGCATCATGACCCGGGCATGCATTCCCTTCTTCTGGAAGAAACGGCAGATCAGCTTTGCATGGTAGTGTTCTCCCCGGGATGCGATGAAATCGATGCGTTTATCGGTGCTGAGCGTTGTGTTCAGGTCTTTCTTCAGGTCGGACAGTAGATCGCTGCCGTCAATTCCACTTTGATCTATCAACCGGGTGAATGTTCCCACAACGCTGTCGTAACTTTGCTTGGGGGAAGTATCCTTTCGTTGCTCTCTGAAGTGGATCCCCTCTGTGGCAATGTTGAGGAGATGATCGGTGATCTTATCGCAGTCTCCATCATCCCTGCCCGGCGCGGAAACGACAACATAGCGTCTGTTTGGATCATCCTCGATGATCGAGCGAACCTTTTCGAGCTGCCCTGCGTTTGCCAGTGAACTTCCTCCAAATTTACAGGTTACCGTATGTTCCATGGTTTCTTCCTCATGTGATGGTGTCGTGGCGTGATTCAGCCGTCAGTGTGAAAAAAGCATACCCAGACGTGGGATGGTGTCGTCCAGACCCGCCTTTCGCAGCATGTGCCATAGAGACGCCTGGTTGCTCGTGAGAACTGGTTTGTTGAGACGCTCTTCAAGTTCCGCAATGAGCCCTGAGGATCGAAGGCCGGTGCAGCTGATGACAAGAGCGTCGGCATCCTCGTGGTCTGCCTCTTTGGCCCATGCACGGATGGTGTCCCTGCTGACGCGGGTAATCTCCGGATCGGTCCTGAGCTGCATTCCCAGCACTCTCGGGATCCTGAACCCCTGGGAAGAAAAATGGTGCACAAAGGCCTCATTGATATCATCGGTATACGGGGTGAGCAGGGAAAAGGCGTCGATCTTCATCTGTTCGATCGCATGGGAGAGGGCGGAAACAGTCGTTGTCGGCAAGGCGCCGGGACACGCCTGTGCAAGCCGCTGTTGAACGGCTCGTTCACCCAGGAGAAGGCTGCCTGCGGTGCAGTGAAAGCTGACGACATCAACTCCAGATCCGGGAAGTATCCGAGACGCCGTGTTTCCGATCCCAGCCATAAGACGAGAGAGATTCTGTGCAGTTATGTCGCCAGGGGATTCGATTCGGTTGAAATGGAGGCCGACACCACGGGGTGACGATCGATACAGATCCACCTCGCTCGTTTCATCGGTGGCCAGGATTACAAATCCGAGACGAGCCCTCGGTGAGGGTCCCTCGTCAAAGCGTATCACTGGTATGTCTGGTTCTGGATCGACCATATGTACTGTTCCTCTCTATCGGGAGCAGGGAGATTCTTCTGCAAGAGGATAGGATCCGTCGGGCAGGTGAACCTCTCTTCCCGCAAGAGCCGGAGTGAACACGCACACGAGCCTCATCCGGGAAAAGGCCCTCAAGGCGTGCCTGTCGTGATTGTCCAGGGCATACATGGTTCCCGGGTGTATCGGATAGACCTTTCCGTCATCGAGGGTCTCCACTTCTCCTTCACCCTCGATGCAGTAGACCGCCTCGAGATGATGCTTATACCAGATGAGTGTCTGGGTATTGGCGAAGATAGTGGTCTCGTGGAGAGAAAAGCCCATATTGTCATCTTTCAGGAGCAGTCTCGCGCTTGCCCAGTTGTTGTTCTCGGCAAACACCTCACGGGAGGTTCCCCTGATTTCATCGAGTGTTCTTACGAGCATGCGACCTCTCCCCTGATCATTGCATTTCTCTGGTCCAGCACGACCCCGATGGCATCATCGATGATTTTCAACCCCTCTTTGAGCACTTCCTCTTCAATAACAAGGGGTGGGAGAAATTTCAGTACATCGTCGTTCGCCCCCGCAAGCTCTATGATGAGTCCTCTCCTGAAGGCCTCGGAAGACACCTCACGGCAGAATCCCTGGAACGGGATGGTGAACCCGTAGATCAACCCCTTTCCTCGAATCCGTGCCTCGATATCGGGATACTTCTGCGCGATCTCTTCGAGTCCGTCCCTGAGGAGGTTCTCCTTGTATCTGACCGCCTCGGTGAGATTCCCGTTTTCCCAGTAGCTCAGCAACTCGGTGGATGCCACAAATGCCAGATTGTTTCCCCGGAATGTGCCGGTGTGTTCCCCCGGCCTCCACTGATCGAGTTCAGGTTTGAGCAGCACCAGCGAGAGCGGAAGCCCTCCGCCGATGGATTTTGACAGCGTGACGATGTCTGGATTGATTCCCGAGGGTTCAAAGCTGAAGAAGGTTCCGGTTCTGCCGTTTCCCACCTGGATGTCGTCCACGATGAGCAGGATATCGAAGTCTCTGCATACCTGCTCGATCTCCTTGAGCCATCGATCGGAGGCCACATTCACACCGCCTTCTGCCTGAACTGTCTCGAGAATGATTGCTGCCGGCAGGTCGACGCCGCTGCTCTTGTCTTCGAGAAATTTTCTGAGATACGCCGAGGTGTCCACCTCATCACCGAAATAACCGTCATAGGGCATGAAGGTGACATTGATGCGGTTTATGAATGCCTCGTCACGATAAAAGGCATTTCCGGTAACCGCCATCGAACCCATGGTCAGGCCGTGAAAGGCATTGGTAAAACAGATGACGTTGGATCGTCCTTTGACCATCCTGACGAGCTTCAGTGCGGTCTCGACAGCATTCGTGCCTGTAGGACCGGCGAACTGGATCTTGTATTCCAGATATCGTGGTTCCAAAATCGTCGAGTAAAACGTCTCCAGAAATCTTTTCTTCGCGCTTGTTGCCGTGTCGAGCCCATGTACGATACCGTCGTTCTGGATGTACTCGATGAGGGCCTCATTGACCTTGGGATTGTTGTGCCCATAATTCAGGGTGCCTGCTCCGGCGAAGAAGTCAATAAATTTCTTGCCCTGTTCGTCATAGAGATGTGATCCTTTTGCCTTCTGAAATACCGTGGGGAAATGCCTTACATAGCTTCGAACCTGTGATTCCAACTGATCAAATATTCTCATAAGTTCGTCCTTTAAAATAGTTTTGTGCTGGTCTTTGATAGTTCCTGTTACAGCTGTGTTGTCTGAAAGACGCCGCTACTGAGCGTGAAAGGGGCCTATCCTGTACATCATTTCTGCTTCATGGTGTGTGTCTCCAAAGAGATCGCTGGAGAACAGGATGGAGGTGATACAGGGAGCATGCATGCTTTTTGCAAATGACTCGAAAAGAAATCGAGAGCTCTGGTTTGAGGGGTTGATCGTGGTTTCGAGGTAGGAGATGGTTTTCAGCTTAGCCCGCATCACTAGATTTTCAAGCATCTTCCGTGCGATACCCTTTCTGCGCTCTTGTTCATCGACTACGACCTGCCAGACAAAGAGCGTATTGTTTTTGCCGGGATGCACATATGCTGAAATAAACCCTATGAGAGCCCCATTGTTCTGGGCAACCACACAGGTTTCGTGAAAATGATCCGCAAGCAAAAGGTAACTGTAGAGTGAGTTGAGATCCATTGACTTCGATCTCTCAACCAGTCTGTGAATATGCAGGCCGTCTTCAATGCACGGTTCTCGGAGCACATACCCTCCTGAATCTCTTTGACATGACATTGACATAGTACTTTCCTTTCAATAAATTGCATCTGATGGTGCTTATTTAACCCCATGAATTACTATATTGGTGAATTAAATAGGGTGGTATCAAGTACAATGGTGCTGTTATGTAGCATTACAATCCATTTATGTCAAATAAAAAATACAAATAAGGTATTTATAAAGGATACGTAGTGGAATAAACCAGGTTCAGCATGCAATTGTTATCATAGCCATTCGATGCAATCGTCGACTATCAGCACGAGTGTAGTACCATGCTCAACAGGAAGGAAAAAATGACAGGGGTCAGAAGTGTGTCATGGTCTTTCCCGTTCACAGGTAATCCGATACGACGACAAGTGGTGTAAAGCTCCATCATGTACCTGGAGCCAGCCTCCTTCACGCTCATAACAGCTTGACTTTTCTTTTTCCCATGCGTACTTTCAGCCAATGAGGATAAGGAATCAGAGTTCTCAAGAGGAGGAGGTATGATGATGAAAAAGATTCTATGGTGTTTTGTCGGGGCCCTTATCGCCATCAGCCTGGTAGTGGTTACCCAGGGCAGTGCGCAGGCACAGGCTGCCTCGGGTAAGACGCTGAAGCTTGCTATGGATGCCGACCCGGTATCTCTCGACCCTCATGTACAGCTCTCTGGCGGCATGCTCCAGTACTCCCACATGGCGTTTGACCCGCTTGTCAGGTGGACCAAAGACATGCAATTCGAGCTGAGGCTTGCGACACGGTGGGAGCTCATCGATGCGAACACCATGCGGTTCTACCTGCGCAAGGGGGTGAAGTTCCACAGCGGCAATCCCTTTACGGCAAAGGATGTGAAGTGGACGGTGGAGCGGCTCAAGAGAAGCCAGGATTTCAAAGGCCTGTTCGAACCCTTTGTCGGGGTGAACATCGTCGACGACTATACCTGCGATCTTGTGACTAAAGAGCCCTACTCCCTGGTTCTGAGCATGGCGACCTACATCTTCCCTATGGACAGTGTGTTCTACACGGGGACGGACGAGGCAGGCAGACCCAAGGATGCCATCGACAAGACCGGGCCTTCCTTTGCCCTGAACAACGAGTCGGGAACCGGGAAATACCGGGTGACCAAGAGGGAACAGGGGGTAGAGACCATCTTCGAGAAGTTCAAGGACTACTGGGATACAAACTCTCCTGGCAACGTGGACAAGATCATCCTGACCCCCATCAAGAACGACGCTACCCGCGTGGCAGCCCTTCTCTCCGGTGATGTGGACTTCATCATGCCTGTGCCTCCCCAGGACTACGACCGGGTGGCGAACAGCAAGAACTCCCAGCTGGTCACCATGTCAGGGAGCCGCATCATCATCCTCCAGCTCAACCAGAACAGGAGGCCGGAGTTCAAGGATCCCCGGGTCCGCCTGGCCATCGATTATGCCATCAACAACGAGGGGATCGTGAAAACCATCATGAAGGGAACGGCAACGGTAGCGGCCCAGCAGGCTCCCGAGGGATTTGCGGGATACAACCCGAACCTCAAGCCGCGCTATGACCTGGACAAGGCAAAAGCCCTCATGAAGGAGGCAGGCTACGAGAAGGGGTTTACCTGCTCCATGATCGCGCCCAACAATCGCTACGTCAACGACGAGAAGATTGCCGAGGCCGCTGCTGCCATGCTCGCCAGGATCAATATCAAGGTGAACCTGAAGACCATGCCCAAGGCACAGTACTGGGATCAGTTCGACGCCCAGGTGGCTGACATCCAGTTGATCGGCTGGCATCCCGATACCGAGGATTCTGCAAACTACTCGGAGTTCCTCGTGATGTGCCCGAACAAGGAGACCGGCTACGGCCAGTACAACAGCGGAAACTACTGCAATTCCCGGGTGGACCAACTCGTGCTCGCGAGTCAGACAGAGACCGATGCTGCAAAACGCTCCGTCATGCTTCAGGAGGTAGAGCAGATCCTCTACGATGAAGCAGCCTATATCCCGCTGCACTGGCAGAACCTCTCCTGGGCCGGCAAGAAGAACGTCGGCATCGAGGCAATCGTCAACGTGATGAATTTCCCGTACTTCGGAGATCTGGTTATTCACTGAGTTGACTTAAAAGGCAACAGACCGAGACGCAGGGGGCATGTATCCAGGGGTATGTGCTCCCTGTTCTTCACTGAGATGGCGACGAGATGTTTGCATTCACGGTTAGAAGGATCATCCAGGGCGTCTTTGTGATGCTCGTCATCAGCTTTCTGTGCTTCACGATCCAGCACCAGATCGGCGACCCTGTTCGTGATATCGTGGGAATATCGGTATCTGCCGACGAGAGAGAGGCCCTGCGGGACAAGATGGGGCTCAACGACCCGTTCTTCACCCAGTACGTACGGTTTCTTGGCAAGGCCGTCCAGGGCGATGTGGGTATGTCGTTCTTTTTCAAGAGGCCGGCACTGCAGGTCATCCTCTCAAAAGCTCCAGCAACACTGGAGCTTGTCTTTGTCAGCAGCCTCATCATCATTTTTCTCTCCGTTCCCCTGGGGATCTACTGCGCCATCAATCCCAGAAGCATTTTATCACGTATTATCATGGGATTGAGTATCGTGGGCGTGTCCATCCCGGTCTTTCTCACCGCCATCATGCTCATCTACATCTTTTCTGTTGAACTTCGCTGGCTTCCTTCCTTCGGGAGGGGACAGCTCGTGTACATCGGCGGGTGGGGGAGCGGGCTGCTAAGCCTGAATGGGCTGAAACACCTGATCCTGCCGAGCATTGCGTTGTCTTCCATCATGCTCCCCCTGTTTATCCGCCTCATACGGTCCCAGATGATGGAGGTCCTGGAGACGGACTACATCAAGTTCGCCTGGGCAAAGGGGCTTCACAAAAAGCGGATCTGGTACGTGCATGCATTCAAGAACACCCTGCTGCCGGTCATCACCGTGGGAGGCGTTCAGATTGGGACCATGATCGCCTTCACCATCCTGACCGAGACGGTCTTCCAGTGGCAGGGCCTCGGGTTTCTCTTCATCGAGGCTGTGGAGAGGGCAGACACCACGCTTCTGGTGGCCTATCTCATGGTCGTCGGAATTATTTTCGTGGTGGTCAATACCATCGTTGACATCATCTACGGGCTTGTGAACCCCATGGTGAGAATACAGGGGAGTCAGTGATGGACTGGTGGAGGAGGTTCAGACAATCGTTCCTGCTCTACAGTTTCCTCCGTGACAGCGTTGCCATTGCCTGTTCGCTGATCCTCATCGTCCTCGTGCTCGTGAGCTTCCTGGCCCCACTCATAGCACCCCACAACCCCTACGACTCCTCGTCCATCGATATCCTCAACGCGGAGATGCCTCCCATGTGGATGGATGGGGGCAGCCCTGAGTTCATCCTGGGGACCGACAGCCAGGGCAGGGACATGCTGAGCACCCTGCTCTACGGTATGCGCGTCTCCATCATAATCGGCTGCCTGGCGGTGCTCATGCAGGCATTCATCGGCGTGGTCATCGGCCTCATTTCCGGCTACTTAGGGGGCAGGATCGACTCGTTCCTCATGCGTATGGCCGATGTGCAGCTCTCCTTTTCCACCATGATGGTGGCCATCTTCCTGGGCGCCATATTCCAGGAGGCCTTCGGGGTCGGCCTGTATGAACAGTTTGCCGTACCCATGCTCGTCATCATAATCGGGCTGGCTGAATGGCCCCAGTATGCCCGGACAGTGAGGGCCTCGGTGCTTGCGGAAAAGAAGAAGGAATATGTCGAAGCGGCACGGGTCATCGGCCTGAGGGCACAGCGGATCATGGGCCGTCATATCCTGCCCAACACCGTCTCCCCGGTTCTCGTCATATCGACGGTTCAGGTGGCCAATGCCATCATGAGCGAGGCAGCCCTTTCGTTTCTCGGCCTCGGCATGCCGGTGACCAGGCCATCTCTCGGCTCGCTCATCAACTCGGGCTTTGAGTATATCTTTTCCGGATCATGGTGGATCACCCTGTTTCCCGGCATCTTTCTCGTGCTCCTCATTCTCGTCATCAACCTGCTGGGAGACTGGCTCAGGGATGTTCTGAACCCCAAGTTGTACAAAGGATAAGAGATGCAGCACCTGCTCCAGCTTGAAGACGTTGTCATCAGATTTGCGCTGCGCTTCGGCGACCTGACCGCAGTGGACGGGGTCAGCTTCGCTCTGGACAAGGGACAGCGTCTTGGCCTCGTGGGGGAGAGCGGGGCGGGAAAATCCGTCACCGGGTTTTCCATCATCAATCTCATCAGCAAGCCCGGATACATCGCCTCGGGACGGATCCTCTTCGAAGGCAGGGATCTCGCGCACCTCGATGAAGAGGAGATGAGGGATATCAGGGGCAACAGGATCAGCATGATCTTCCAGGATCCCATGATGACCCTGAACCCGGTCTTGACCATCGGTGAACAGATGGTGGAAACCCTCCTGGCCCACAGGAAGTTTACCGAGGATGAATGTCGGGACAGGGCGCTGGAGACACTGCGGAAGGTTCACATCCCTTCTCCGGAAAAACGCCTGAGCCAGTATCCCCACGAACTCTCCGGCGGCATGCGGCAGCGGATCGTCATCGCAATCGCCCTTCTGGCAGACCCCGCCCTTATCATCGCCGACGAGCCCTCGACAGCCCTGGATGTGACGATTCAGGCAGAGATCCTCGACCTACTCCTGGAGCTGTGCGAATCGGAGAAAACCGCTCTTATCCTGATCACCCACGATCTTGCCGTGGTTTCCCAGGTCACCGAAACGATTGCGGTGATGTATGCAGGCAAGATCGTGGAGCTGGGAAGCACCGAGGCTGTCATCCACACGCCCATGCACCCCTACACCCGGGGTCTCATCAACGCGCTGCCCGGAAGCGTCCACAGTGAGCGGAGGCTGAACCAGATTCCCGGGATGATGCCGAGCCTCATGACCATCCCTCCAGGATGCTCCTTTCACCCGCGGTGCGAGTATCGCATGGAGGTATGCCGGCACCAGGTTCCGGACCTCAGGTACTATGAGTCGTTCGGCAGGGAGGTTGCCTGCCATCTGGGAGAAGGACTCTTTGGGAGAAGCTCATGAACCCGACACCGCCGCTTCTTGAAGTGAAGAACATCACGAAGCACTTCGACATATCCGGGGGGTTTCTGGAGAAGCTCTCCCTGGAAAACATGCGGCCAGTGCTGAAGAAGACCGTCGTCCATGCCCTCAACGATGTGAGCTTTTCCATTATTGCCGGAGAAACCTTCTCCATTGTGGGAGAATCCGGATGCGGGAAATCGACCCTCGGACGGGCTGTGCTGGGGTTATACCCCCCGAGCAGCGGTCAGATCTACTACTACGGTACCCGAATAGATGTCCTGAACGCCAGAGAGATGCTGCCCTATCGAAGAAAGATGCAGATGGTGTTTCAGGATCCCTATGCATCGCTCAATCCTCGCATGAAGGTGGAGCAGACGCTCATGGAGCCGGTTCTCTTCCACAATCCCGCCATCACCATGCTGGAGGCACGGGATCTTGTCTCGGAAATCATGGAGCAGGTGGGAGTGGATCCTCTCTGGGCATCGAGGTATCCCCATGAGTTCTCAGGCGGCCAGAGACAGAGGATCTCTATTGCAAGGGCCCTGATGGTGGAGCCGGAGTTCATCGTTGCGGACGAGCCCATCTCTGCCCTGGATGTATCCATCCAGGCTCAGATCCTCAACCTGTTCATGGAGGCTCAGGAGACACGGGGGTTGACCTACCTGTTCATAACCCATGACATGTCGGTGGTGAAGCACATCAGCACCCGTGTCGCCGTCATGTACCTGGGCACGATCTGCGAGCTTGCCCGCACCGAAGCACTCTTCACCCGCCCGCGCCATCCCTACACCCAGGCGCTCCTGAGCGCCATCCCTGTTCTCGGGACGAAAAAGGCCAGGCACATCAAGTTGAAAGGAGAGGTGCCGACCCCCATCGATCTGCCAAAGGGATGTGTTTTCCACAAGAGGTGTCCCCATGTCTTTGCCCGGTGCAGGGAGGAAGTTCCCCTCCTTGCTGAATACGATTCCGGAAGGCTCCTTGCGTGCCACGGCGTGGAAGAGGGTAGAATCTGAAACACGGAATCTTCCCCTGGGTGATAGCACGACAGGAGGACCCACCTTTTTATGGGATCAGTGCATCCTCAGGTGTTGCAGCTGTTGGGGCCGTTTCGAGGTGTGCTGCAGTGAATTCATCGCATGAGGGCTTCTGCCAGCTCAGCCCCGAGCTTCTCGGCAGCATCGAGCAGGTCGGTCTTCTCCCTGACGCCCCCCTTTTCAAAGATCCCAAACACTGGCAATTCGCCGATCACGTCATAGCCAAGTGCTTCGAGGGGGCGTCGCATCGCCTCGAGGGTAAAGCCCATGTCATATGAATCCGCCTGCTCGCACACCGCCGACACCACAGCCGTGCGCCCCTGGCCCGCAAGTCGGCTCGACCAGCCCCTCGGGCGAGTGTCATCGAAGTGGTAGCAGCAGTAGAGGCGGTCAATGAACGCCTTCATCCAGGCCGTTACGTTGTAGTTGTGCGTAGGGGACACGAGGACCAGGCCCCGGCTCTCGAAGACTCTCGGGTAGAGGATGGACATCCCATCGATGAGCCCGGTGCAGATCTGATTCTTCCTACACTGCTCGCAGCCGATGCACGGCTGAAACCGGACGTCCCGCAGCTGAACCTTGAAGCTGGGGATCTTCTGTGCGCGCACCCCTTTGAGCAGGTGGTCCAGGAGTACATCCGAGTTGCCGTTTTTCCTTGGGCTGCCTCCGATACCCAGCACTTTTGCTTTCGGTGCCCGGTCGATGAGCCCCTGTTCAATCAGGGAATGGAAAGGATGCATCGATACCTCCTTTCGAGGTTGCCTGGTCAGGTGCCCGTTTCCGGCCTCTGCTAATTGGGAGACTTCTGGGCTGTGAGCCGCTTGTACATGACGAAGGCGTCCACATAGCCGAGCCGAGCGTGCAGGAAGGCTTCCGGAAGGGCCCCGATGACATCGAACCCGTTTTTCTTCCAGAGCCTGAAAGCGACCTCGTTCGTGGAGACGACCAGGTTGTACTGCATGGCTCGAAACCCTCTCTCAAGGGCCTCTCTCTGAGAGTGGAGACACAACCCGGTGGCGATGCCCCTGCCGCGGGCATGTTCCGCAACGATGTAGCCGCAGTTGCAGACATGAGCCCCGAGCCCGGGCTGATTCGGCTTGATGTAGTAGGTGCCGAGGATATCATCGGTTCCGTCCACAGCGACAAAGGTTTCGGAAGGGATTTCAATCCAGACCTTTCGGGCCTCTGCTTCCGTGATGTCAGGGGGAAACGGGTAGGTCTCGCCGGAGCGGAACACGGGCTCGATCACGCGCCAGGTAGCGCTCCAGTCGCTGTCTGCAAAAGGCCGGATCGTTATCATGGTTGATGGGCCGCATGTCATTGTTGATGGGTACGACGGGAATGCGGATCTCGTCAAATACTTTTGCCGGTTCCCCGGCACCGGAGCCTTCATGGAAGATCAGGGTGCTGCCCGGGAAACCCCCAGGAGCACCATGAACAGAGAAATCAGCTTGCTTCGCATCACTGCACCTCTTTGATGGAGCATCCTCCGGTTCACCTTTTCGCCAACAGCAGCAATGCATCCGTACCCTTGGACGAGGGTCTGACATTTCGGTTCAGCGGCGGCCGGAAGCCGTCCGCTGCAACCCTCTGTCAGCTGAGCGTCGTGACGCCGCTCTGTCAGAAGCCTGTGGAGAAGTTCAGGCTACGATCGGGCGATGTCGAAGCGGTCAAGGTTCATCACCTTGTTCCACGCCGCTACAAAGTCGCGCAGGAACTTCTCCTGGGAGTCCTCACATCCATAGACTTCCGCTATTGCCCTGAGTTGGGAGTTCGAACCGAAAATGAGGTCCACACGGGTACCGGTCCACTTGAGTTCGCCTGTGCTGCGATCACGCCCCTCGAACGTGTCTTCGTCTTTCGAGGCTGCCTTCCACACTGTGCCCATGTCGAGCAGGTTCACGAAGAAGTCGTTGGTGAGCGCCTCGGGCCGCTTGGTGAAGACCCCGTGCGGGGACTGTCCATAGTTTGCATTCAGGACGCGCATGCCGCCTATGAGAACCGTCGTCTCTGGAGCGGTGAGCGTCAGCAGTTGCGCCCGGTCCACCAGCAGTTCCTCTGCCGATACGGCGTATGTGGTTTTCTGGTAGTTCCGGAACCCGTCAGCAACCGGTTCGAGCACGCCGAAGGAGGCCACGTCGGTCTGATCCTGGGACGCATCCGTGCGGCCAGGTGTGAAGGGAACGATCACATCGTGGCCGGCATTCTTCGCAGACTTCTCGACACCCGCGCATCCACCCAGGACAATCACATCGGCCAGTGACACCTTTTTCCCGCCGGTCTGCGCGCTGTTGAACGCCTTCTGGATTCCCTCGAGGGTCTCAAGCACCTTCTTGAGCTGGGCCGGCTGGTTGACGTCCCAGTCTTTCTGCGGGGCAAGACGGATGCGCGCCCCGTTCGCCCCGCCGCGCATGTCGGAGCCACGGAACGTGGAGGCCGAGGCCCAGGCGGTCTGGACCAGTTGTGAAACCGACAGGCCCGAGGCAAGGATCTTGCTCTTGAGGGCAGCGATGTCCTGTGCGTCGATGAGTTCATGATCGACAGCTGGGACAGAATCTTGCCAGATCAGTTCTTCTGCAGGTACCTCCGAGCCGAGATAGCGCGAAGGCGGACCCATGTCGCGGTGGGTCAGCTTGAACCAGGCCCGGGCAAAGGCGTCGGCGAATTTTTCCGGGTTCTTCATAAAGTTCCGCGCGATGGGCTCGTAGATGGGGTCGAAGCGCAGCGAGAGATCCGCCGTGGTCATCATCGGCCGGTGCTTCTTCGACGGATCGTGAGCATCGACGATCATGTCCTTTTCGTCAACATCCTTGGCCAGCCACTGGTGAGCGCCGGCCGGGCTCTTGACCAGTTCCCACTCGTATTTGAACAGGATCCTCAGATAGCCCAGGTCCCACTTGGTCGGGTTCGGTTTCCAGGCACCTTCGATGCCGCTGCTGATCGTGTCACCGCCCTTGCCCGTGCCGAAGGTGCTCTTCCATCCGAGGCCCTGTTCCTCGATGGGGGCACCCTCGGGCTCAGGACCCACATGGGACGCCGATCCTGCGCCATGGCATTTGCCGAAGGTGTGTCCGCCGGCGACCAGTGCCACGGTTTCTTCGTCGTTCATGGCCATGCGTGCGAAGGTCTCGCGAACGTCACGACCCGAGGCCACCGGGTCCGGGTTGCCGTTCGGACCTTCGGGGTTCACATAGATGAGTCCCATCTGCACGGCAGCAAGCGGATTTTCGAGGTCGCGGTCCCCGGAGTAGCGCTTGTCGCCCAGCCATTCGTCCTCAGCGCCCCAATAGATATCCTCTTCCGGCTCCCAGACGTCCTCGCGTCCTCCGGCGAAGCCGAAGGTCTTGAATCCCATCGACTCGAGCGCACAGTTGCCGGCGAGAATCATGAGATCGGCCCAGGAGAGTTTCCGGCCGTATTTCTGCTTGATCGGCCAGAGCAGACGGCGCGCCTTGTCGAGGTTCACATTGTCGGGCCAGCTGTTCAGGGGCGCCAGGCGCTGGGATCCGGACCCCGCGCCCCCGCGGCCGTCACCCATGCGGTAGGTGCCTGCGCTGTGCCACGCCATCCGGATGAAGAGCGGCCCGTAGTGACCATAGTCGGCCGGCCACCAGTCCTGCGAATCGGTCATGAGGGCGTAGAGGTCATTCTTCACGGCGGCAAGGTCGAGCTTCTTGAATTCCTCCGCATAGTTGAAGGCCTGGCCCATCGGGTTGCTCTTCTTGTCGTGCTGGTGAAGAATCCTGAGGTTCAACTGGTTCGGCCACCAGTCCAGGTTCGACGTGCCACCACCTGCGATGGATTTGCTTCTCCTGCCTGTTACCGGGCACTTGCTCTCTTCACTCATTTTCGTTCTCCTTTTCGTTCAGTTTGGTCGTGTACCGGTGATGCATGAGCTCTCCTGTAGTGAATATTATAAGCTCCCAGGAGATGATTTCCAGATATGCCGAACGACTGAACTCACAAGGTGTCTCGGAAGGACTTTTCCCGGCGCATAACGAGAAGGATCACCGGCGCGCCGCCGTCGCGTCCGGTAAAGGTGTAGTACGTTACTATCTCGAACATCATCGGGTGGTACCTGCTTTGATTTACACCTTCTTGCCTATGTAGAACACATAGCCATAATAGTCTTTGTATTTATAATAGAGCTTTGCTTCATGCCGTTGGTACTCCACGAGCTCTTCGGCAGCTTTATTGCCTGCATGCTTTTTCAGAAATGTCTCCTGTGCGGCAACCTGCGGAGTATAAAAATGGTCAGTCCAGCACGTTTCAGGCAGGACAAACGTGGCAATCGGGATATATCCGGCTTTTTGCATCTGGCCCACTTTATGTGAGATGAGGTCAATTTCCGGATACGCATCGTTCCAGAATCTGTCGATCTCGTCAGGCCGCGTTTCTGTGAACCAGGACGCCTCAGAAACAGCAATGAATCCTCCTGGTTTCAGGAACTCACGCCATTCGTTTATGCCCCGCTCGAACCCGATATTGTAAATGGCCCCTTCCGACCAGATCACATCCAGTTCTTCTTTCTGAAACGCAAGACTATCCATCGATCCGACTACGCCGATCACTCTATCCTGGAGATTCCTCTTCCGGCTGTTGGCATTGAAGATATCGATAAAGGTGGCGAACAGGTCAATGCCGGTGATGTGCCCTGTCGTGTGTTCGGCCAGCACCATCGTCTGACCGCCGGTTCCACACCCGATGTCAGCGATCTTTGATTCATCTTTCAGCGTATCAATAAAGCTCAACGCTTTAAGAGTTACTTCTGAGCTCCCAGGCCCTTGTCGTTCTATGCTCGAAAAATACTCGCAGATCAGTGAAAAATTAAACTCATGAATTGATGTACGTTCCTCACTCATGATGTCTCCCTCATCTTCTCTCGTGTTCTCTTGCAGAGCTTCACCCTCAAGTATAAAAATTTCCAATAACCACCATGACCGCAATGCGGTCACAACGAAGGATGAAAACATTTAGCCTCAACGCGAGAGCATGTGATATAA
>OMKS01001718.1_pt1 | contig 19162 bp, 16 predicted proteins | sample 1674721 | NCBI WGS metagenome assembly OMKS01 (sample SAMN06264996, study PRJEB25208) | sediment metagenome | isolation source: hot spring sediment | place: USA: California | collected 2014-09-02
CCCCAAGAAACCGAGCCCGCCCCCGACGTCTCTTCGGCGGGAACGATGGCCCTCGCAGGATGCTGCTTTTGCGGCGGCGGGATCGGGCTGGCGGCGCTGATCGTCGGCCTGACCTTTCGCCGAGCCGCCCCCAAACCCGCGCCGGAGGAGTACGAGGCTCCCGAGATCGAGCTAGAGACCTTCGAGCAGCCTGGCCTGGTGCCAGACCTGGACGCCATCGAGGCCGCCATGTACATCGGCGATACCACCAAGGTCGTCACTCTGATCGTGATGGCCCTGACGCAGCGGGGCGTGCTGACCATCCTCAACCGCAAGCCGCTCCAGTTCGAGGTGACCAACCCCGACCTGGAGATGGCCGATTACGAGCAGGCGCTGGTGGACGGCATCGCCGACGACGGGACGCTACCCCAGGCCGCCATTGAGCGCGTGTTGAGCCTGCTCTCCAACCGCTTGCAGACCAAGATGTGGAACGCCGACGCCAAAGCCACGCGGGAGACCTACCGCCGCCGGGCCGACGAGGCCTGGGACGAGTACCACCGGGAGCCGACCAGCCATCGGGACTGGGACGACTCCATCATCCCCTGGATTCTCCTCTCCCACCGCTATTCCCCCTACCGCCCCGTGCCGGTCACCGTGGGAGCAGGGAAACCCGTCCCCGCCGCCGCTCCAGCCGCCGGCCCATCCCTCCTGGAGACCGTGCGCGAGTCGCCGCTGGTGGGCGTCGCCGATCAGATGGCCGGCCTGATGGAGGGGGTGGCCTCCGACCTGGCGACCAAGGCCGAGAACGTAGCCACCTCGGCCGTCAGCATCCTGGACCGGTTGGCGGGGCGGGAGGACGCCGGATACGACGCCTGCCACTCGGCCTGTCACTCCGCCTGTCACTCGGCCTGTGTCCACGACGCCTGTCACTCGGCCTGCGTCCACTCCAACTGCCACTCGGCCTGCCATTCCGCCTGCGTCTGTCACTCCGCCTGCCACTCGGCCTGCCACAGCGCGTGCGTGAGTAGCTTCTGATGGACGACCGACTGCAACAGTTCGCCGCCGATTTCGTGGCGAGCACCCGGGATTACGTCTTTGTCCGCCCGGAGGACAGCCTGTTGATCCTGCGGCCCAACCGCGTCCAATACCTGAACCGCTCGGCGACCGAGATGCTCCACGCCCTCTACAACCAGCACCCGGTGGACGTGTTGTCTCTGGTGGGAGAGATGGCCGCCCGTTACAACGTTCCGGAAGAGCGCATCGTGCAGGACTTGGACGACCTGCTGCGCAGTCTGGCGCTGATCCTGGACGACCGGGCCGGCTGCGCGCCGGCGATCAAGACCACTCCCTTTGGCAGCCACCAGCGGAAATTCCCCGTGCTCTCTGAAATCGCGCTGACCTACCGCTGCCAGAACCGCTGTTTCTTCTGCTATGCCAGCTCCCCAGACCGCGGTCGCCAGGTGCCCGAGATGACCACCGCCGAGGTGCAGAAAGTGCTGGACAAGATCGTCGCCCAGGCCCGCGTACCGACCGTCTCCTTCACCGGTGGCGAGCCGACCCTGCGGGACGACCTGCCCGAGCTGATCGCTCACGCCCGGAAACGCGAGATGCGGACCAACCTGATCACCAACGGCATCCGCTGCGCCGACGCGGAATTCGTGGCCCAATTGGCCGAGGCCGGGCTGCACTCGGCCCAGGTGAGCGTGGAGGCCGGCGATGCCCTCACGCACGACGCCGTGGTAGCCCATCCCGGTGCCTTTGAGCGCACGATGGAGGGAGTGCGCAATCTCAAAGCGGCCGACATTCACACCCACACCAACACCACCATCAACACCCGCAATCGAGAGGCCCTCCCTGCCCTGATCGACCTGCTGGCCGAGATGGGACAGGAATACCTCTCCATGAACATGGTCATCCGCACCGGGGGCGCTGTGGGGGTGCCGGACATCCATTATGAGCAGATCGGCGAGATCGTGCTGCCTCTCAAGGAGCGGGCCAACGCCCACGGCATGCGGTTCGTGTGGTACTCGCCGGTCCCCTACTGCCTGTTCAACCCGGCCGCCCACGGTTTGGGCTCCCAATCCTGCTCCGCTGCCGAGGGGCTGCTCTCCATCGCTCCCGATGGACAGGTGCTGCCCTGCTCCAGTTTCGAGACCGGTATTGGCAACCTGGTACACGAGGAATTCGAGACCATCTGGAACCGCCGCACAGCCCGCTATTGGCGTGACAAAGAATTCCTGCCCCCCGGCTGCAAGACGTGTGATCTGGCCGACCTGTGCTGCGGGGCCTGTCCTCTCTATTGGGACGAGCAAGGATCCTTTGCCGAGATCGCCCCCTACCTCCAGCAGACGTCAGCCTGGGAGCGGTTGACCTGGCGGCTCAAGCGGCGCTACCTGGGGCAGGTCGCCGGCGTAGGCGTATCGTAATTGAGCAGGCTCTAGACGAGGAGTTGAGATGGCCACAACCCTTTCGCTGAACGAGTTTTCCCGGTACATCACCGACCAAATAGAACGTATCGGGGCCATGCGCCGCGAGGTCGAGGAAATCCAGGTCGGCTTCAACTCGGCCTATGTCGAGTGGAAAGCCCAGCACGACGCCACCCTGGAGCGGCTGACTGAGACGATGGTCGAGCGGTGGGACGAACTCGGCCCGGATCTGCAAACCCGCATCGAGGCGCACATCCCTCAAGAGCGCGAGACCGCCGCCCAGCGGCGGGAGGAACTGCGCGAGACGCTGATCCCAGAGACCCAGGCCGAGGCCGACCTCGTTCTGCAGGAGGGCCAGGCGCTGACCCACAAACTGCGCCAACTGAACCCCAAGCTCGACCGTCGGGAGGAAGAGTTAAAGGCGCAGGCTCGAACTCTGGAAGAGGAATTGAAGCAGCTCAACGCCCAGATCAAACAGCTGTCGGGCTGCCTGACCGTGATGTTCAATTTCTTCAGGATCAACAAGCTCGACCGCCAGCGCCAGCAGGTGATCGGCCAGCTCAAGGTCGTCCAGCAGGAATTGAAAAAGGTGCGGGAGGAATGGAAAGAAGCCCAGCAAGAGATCAGCGCTGAGCAGACCGCCCTGCAAACCGACTGGCAGGAGCTGACTCTGAAACTGGCCCAACTGCAAGCTGAGCTGGACTATTTGGACGTCGAAACCAATCGGGAGAGCCTGGCCTTCAAACGGGCCACGCGCCACATGGTGGACAACCTCAAGGAGCACGTGCCGTGCCCCGCTGACGACATCAAGACAGACCTGGATCACATGGTCGAGCTCAACATCCAGACCGACACCTATCAGGACGGCCTGGGATCGGTGGGGAGCCTGCTCTCCCTGCTGGATGGCATCACCGAGGGACTGAAACGCTTCGACGAGAGTGTGCAGGGCTTGATCAAGGAGCAGAGCATGCACAGCGCCTACCTGCCCAAACTGCGGATCACCGTGCCGGACGACGTCGCGGCGTTCCACGGACAGTGGGACGGCCTGGCCCAACAAGTGCGGGACGACGGGCGGCTGTGCGCTCAACCGACCGAGTTTCTGGATATTGTCCGTCCGGTGATACAGCGAGAACTGAGCGAGACCCAAATCAAGGGCATGTTCGAGAGCATGGGCCAGGCCCTGGACAAGGCCACCCGTGGATGGAAGGGGTAAAACTATGATGAACCGAACTGTTGCTATCGTCGCCCTCCTGATCGCCGTCGTGCTGCTCGCCCTGGGACTGCTGTTCCTGTGTGCGGCCACCCGCGAGCCATCGCGACTGCTGCTCTCGGGCGCGCTGTTGATCGTGGGGGGCGGCCTGGCAGCCTGGGGCGGGGTCACCCTGCGCCGTCTGCGAGACCTGGACCCAGAGCACCTGAGTGACCGCATCACCGGGCTGGCCAGGGCGGGGGATGCCGAAGTCACGCTGCCCCAGGTAGTCGCCGAGCTGAACGTCCCCGACGGGGCCGCCATCGCCGCGCTGAACCTGTTGGAGAGGAAGGGCACAGCCCACCGGGAGCGGCGGGGGGAGCGCGAGTTCTATGTCTTTCCCGGCCTCGAGCCAAGCAAGGTCTCCCGCGTATGCCCCTACTGCGGGGGCGAGTTCAGCGTCAAGACGCCGGTATACAAATGCCCCCACTGCGGCGGCGACCTCAAAGTACAGCGGGAGTGAGGGCGAGGAGCTAACGCGAGACGTGCCGGTTATCCCGCAGGTAGAACCGCCAGGCCGCCGTCATCGCCCGTTCGTCGCCGCGCACGCCGATGCGAGGACTCTGGGCAACAGCCTCGTCGGCCACGGGAACGCCCTCCTCCAGGAATAGGAGAGCGTCGGGCGCGCATAGGTCCGCCCCGTCGAAAGCCCGGTCAATGGCGAGGGCCTGGCACAACCGGGCCGGTCCGCTGGTCAGCGGCAGGTCCGCTCGTCCACTGCGCAGCTCCCGCATCCTCTCGATCCCCTCCACCGGCTGCAACGCCCGGATGAGCACCGCCGCCGGAAACCCCTCCCGCTCGGTGACGGTGTTAAGGCAGTGGTGCATGCCATAGATCAGGTAGACGTAGGCGTGGCCGGGTGGACCGTACATCGGCGCGTTCCGCTCGGTCCGCCCCGGCCGGGCGTGGGAGGCCTGGTCATCCTCTCCCACGTAGGCCTCCACCTCGACGATCCGTCCGGACAGCCGGTCCCCATCCAACATCCGCACCAACCGCTGCCCCAGCAGATGGCGGGCCACGACGAGGGTGTCCCGGGCAAAGAACTGGCGCGTCAGCCGGCCCATCCTGCTACCGCCGAAATCGCGGGTCGAGCTCCAGGGTCAAACGGAGACCCTCCGCCAGACCGACGCGTGGCTGGTAATCCAACAACTGCCGCGCGGCCGCGACGTCGGCGCAGAGATGCGAGACGCCGCCGCTCTCGGCCGGGCTGTGCAGCATCTCGATCTCTTGCCCCACCACTCGAGCGACCAACGCCGCCAGCTCATTGATACTCGTGTCCCGGCCGCTGCCCACGTTGATGATCCGGCGGTCCACGTCGGCGGCGGTAGATGCGGCGACCAGCGCCTCCACCACATCGTCCACATAGACGAAATCCCGCGTCTGCCCGCCGCCCCCGAAAACGACCAGCGACCCACCCCGCAGCACCTGGTGCAGAAAACGGGGCAGCACCGGCGGGTGCGAGGGGGGGAGGCTCTGGCCCGGTCCATAGGCGTTAAAGATGCGCAGGATGACCGTCTCGATGCCCCACAGCGCGCCGATGGTGCGGACATAATACTCGCCCGAGAGCTTGCTCACCGCGTAGGGAGATTGGGGATTCGGCGGATAGTCCTCCCGCACCGGCTGCTGGGCTTGTTCCCCGTAGACCGCCCCGGAGGAGGTGAACACCACCCGCCGCACCCCTGCATCCCGCATCGCCTCCATCACGCTGACGGTGCCCCCCACGTTGACCTCGTTGTACTCGCGGGGGTAGAGAATCGACTCGCTCACCAGCACTCGCGCCGCCAGGTGATAGACACAATCCACGTCCTGCAGGAGCGTCCACAGCTTGGGCCGGTCGGCCACGTCCCCCCGGGTGAACAGCACCCGCTTGTCCAACCGGTTCGGGTCCCCTGCGCTCAGGTCGTCCAGCGCCCGCACCTGGTGTCCCTCGCCGACCAACCGATTCGCCAGCGCTGCTCCCAAAAACCCAGCCCCACCCGTAACGATAAAACGCATAATACTCAACTCCATTCACGTGAACTTTATCAATTATAGCACAGATTCCCAACTTCTGCCCACAAACCGAGGGCCAAATTAGTTGACTTTTAAGTACAATATGGTATCTTTGACTCGTGTGGGGAAAAAATCGAGCATCATGAGTGAAAACATGCGCTATAGTATGAAAAAAGAGGTTGTCAAAATGCGTCAAGCGGGCTATAGAACCTACCTGGGTGTGTTTCTCGTTACTTTATCCTTATTGATGCTCGAGGTAACGTTGACACGGATTTTCTCTGTCATTTTGTTTTATCATTTTGCTGTGTTATCTATCTCACTCGCTCTATTTGGATCGGCGGCCGCGGGCGTAGTGCTCTATTTCTTTCCAGACTTTTTTCAAAAAGAAAATTCAGAGACCACTCTCACGATTTTGTCGCTGATGTATTCAGTCTCAGTTGTAGTGTCTTTTGTGGTATTCCTGCAGATTCCTGCTGGTTACTGGGATGTTTCTTTTGGCAATTTCGTCACTCTGTCGCTGGCTTATGTCACACTATCTTTACCATTCTTTTTTGGAGGGTTGACACTATCATTCATACTGAAGACAATGACCTCCCAAATCAGTCATATATACTTTGCTGACTTGTTAGGCGCCGCTTCGGGTTGTCTCCTGGCGCTATGGTTTTTGAATTTGATGGGTGGACCAGGGACAGTTTTCGCGGCGGCGTTTATAGGCGCGCTCGCTTCTTTGGCATTTTGTACTAGTCGCCCATCGCGATTACGGTATAGTAATCTAGCCTGGCTCGGTGTTAGCATTACCCTCCTAGTCCTAAATACTCGATTCGACATTTTTGACATTAAATTTGTCAAGGGTACATTAGAATCAGACACACTCTACGAAGGCTGGAACTCTTTTTCGCGAGTAACGGTATTTCCCGAGGACGAACAAGCACAAGTTTTTGGATGGGGATTAAGTCCCAACTATCAATACGAGAATCCTGGTTGGATGCGTTTAACCATTGATGCTATGGCTGAAACCCCCATCATACGCTTCAATGGAGATTGGGAAAGCGTCCGTTTCTTGAAATATGACGCAAGCTCGCTGGTTTATTATCTTGGAAATAACTCGAAGGTTTTTGTAATTGGACCGGGAGGTGGCCGAGACGTATTGTCGGCCCTAATGTTCGGAGCTCGACAAATAGACGGCGTTGAACTCAACCCGCTGATTGTCCAAGCTGTGCGCAATCACTTTGCTGACTATGCAGGTCATATTTACGATGACCCTCGGGTGAACATCTATACGGATGACGGGCGTAATTTTCTAGCTAAATCTTCCGAACGTTACGATGTCATACAAGCTTCGGCAGTAGATACTTGGGCAGCGACAGCAGCGGGAGCATTCACACTTTCAGAAAACACCCTCTATACCCAGGAAGCCTTCCAAATGTACCGACGACGCCTGACGCCAGAGGGCATCTTGACTTTTAGCCGCTTCATCTATCCAGGGGATCGCTATGGAGAAGCTCTGCGACTGACGAGTTTGGCCTTGGCTTCCTGGAAAGCAGATGGGGTTCAGGACCCAAGTCAATACCTGATGCTAGTTGGCAATTTGAATGCCGCTGAAGATGAAGGGTATATATCTCTGTTACTAAAGAACTCGCCTTTTACTATTCAAGAGGTTGAGAAAATAGAGCGAGTTAGTCAAGAGATGGGATTTTCTGTACTCTATGCACCTTTCGGGCGGGGACACGGCGTGATCCGCGAATTGGTCACAGCGCCAGATTATGAAGCCTTCTGGGAAAACTATCCTATCGACATTTCGCCTCCCACTGATGATCGCCCCTTTTTCTTTCAAATGGTCAAGTTAACCGACATTCCTCGCATAGGATTACAGGCAGTCTTCACAAGCGAGGAGAAACTTCGGCTTGTACCGATTGCGACTCTCGGGGTTTTGCTCACCCTTGTGTTTTCCCTGGTTTTGATCTTTATTCTGGGACCAATGTGGCTCTACAGACGGCGCGACCTACAGAACACGGACCGGAATGGACTCTTTTTGTTATATTATGTTTGTATTGGAATAGGGTTCATGTTGATTGAAATCGGGTTGATCCAAAAATTTGTCTTGTTCTTGGGCCACCCGACTTATGCATTGGCCATAGTACTATCGTCGTTGCTGCTTTCCAGCGGTATAGGAAGTTTTACAACGCGACAGGTTGCGCCCGAGCGTGCAGCACAAGTCGCCAGTCGGATTGGATTGGGATTGATCTTCCTGCTGCCTCTTTACATACTGTTCCTTCCCACTCTTCAATATAACTTTATGAGTCTACACCAGTTGCTGAAAATAATTGTCTCGATTTGCGGTTTGTTTCCGATTGGGTTGATGATGGGGACTTTTTTCCCCCTGGGTATCAAACTTGCGATTATCAACCAAGCCGAGACGGCAATTCCATGGTACTGGGCTGTCAATGGCGCGGCTTCCGTCTTTGCTTCTGTTTTTGCAATCGCAGTAGGACTTCAATTCGGGATAAGCGCCGAATTGATTGGCGGGTGGTTGATCTATCTGATTGCCACCAGTATTTTGTCTGTTTTTGCACTACAACAAAGGGCAGCGACGACTCGGAACACCCCATCCATGACATAGCCGCCAGGAGAACAACTGATCATGGAGAACACCGGGAATCGCCCGGCAAGGAACCGCAAACGAGCCAACGATTGAACCAACCTACCACCCCCACCCCACCCTGTGATCAGCGCATCCTAGTCATCGGGACGACCGGCTCTGGCAAGACGACCATGGCCCACCGCCTTTCCCGTCGCCTGGGCCTCCCCCACATCGAGCTGGACGCCCTCCACTGGGGACCGGATTGGACGCCGGTCCCCCTCCCCGAGTTTCGCGCCAGCGTGCAAGAGGCCCTGAGCCGTGAGAGCTGGATGACCGATGGCAACTATAGCAAGGTGCGCGACATCACCTGGGGTCGAGCAGACACTATCGTGTGGCTCGATTACCCCCTCCCAGTCATCCTGGGCCGACTGCTGCGGCGCACCTTGCGCCGCGTGTGCCATCGAGAGCAGCTTTGGAGCGACAACCGGGAGAGCTTTCAGGCTCAGTTTCTGAGCCGCGATTCCCTGTTCCTGTGGGCGCTTCAGACCTACCGACGGCGGCGACGCGAGTACCCGGAACTAGTCGCCCGTCCCGAGCACGCCCACCTGTTGACCGTGCGCCTCCGTTCACCGCGAGAGACGCAACGCTGGCTGGACCACTTGGAGCAAGCGACTAGAATTGACCCATGATGAAACCTGACAACCGCCCCACCCCAAAAACGACCCAAGAACCTCTATCCATGCGCCATATCTTGAGCACCTGGTGGCCGCTGGCCGTCAGTTGGTTGTTCATGGCGCTGGAAGGCCCCATGATGAGCGCCGTCGTGGCCCGACTGGCCGAGCCGCGCATCCACCTGGCGGCCTGGAGCGGCATCGTCTGGCCGCTCTGTCTCCTCATCGAGTCTCCCATCATCATGCTCCTCTCCGCTTCGACCGCTCTCAGCCGGGATTGGGACTCGTACCGCAAGCTGCGCCGCTTTATGATGGCCGCCGGAGCCATCCTGACCGGGCTGCACCTCGCCGTCGCCTGCACGCCCCTCTACTATGTGGTCGCCATCCAACTCATCGGCGCGCCGGCCGAGATCATCGAACCGGCGCGATGGGGATTGATCCTTATGACGCCCTGGACCTGGTCCATCGCCTACCGCCGTTTCAATCAGGGAGCAATGATTCGCTTCGGTCACTCGCGAGCGGTAGGCATCGGGACCGTGATTCGGCTCAGCGCCGATGGATTGGTGCTGGCAGCGGGATACCTGATCGGCGCCATTCCTGGCATCGTCGTCGCATCCGGCGCCATCGCGGTCGGAGTCGTCAGCGAGGCAGTCTATGCCGGGCTGCGGGTGCGGCCCGTACTGAGAGAGCAACTCAAACCCGCGCCCCCCGTCGCCCAACCGTTGACACTCCAGAACTTTGTGGAATTCTACACCCCGCTGGCCCTCACTTCGCTGCTCAATATGCTGCTGCAGCCGATGGTCAGCGCCGCCCTCAGCCGCATGCCGGAGGCCCTGGACTCGCTGGCCGTCTGGTCGGTGCTCAATGGGTTCGTCTTTCTGCTCCGCAGTCTGAGCTATGCCCTCAACGAAGTCGTCATCGCCCTGCTGGACGAACCCCGCGCGGCGGAGAACCTGCGCCGCTTGACGGTTACGCTGTCCGTGCTGACCTCGGCCGTCATGCTGATGACAGCCGCTACTCCCCCGGGGGCGTTGTGGTTCGGACAGATATCCGCCCTGTCGCCCCAACTGACCCGCATGGCCCAACTGGGACTCTGGATCCTCCTGCCGATCCCCGGCCTGAACGCCTTCCAGAGCTGGTACCAGGGCGCCATCGTCCACAGCCGCCACACGCGGATCATCACCGAGGCGATCGCGATCTTTTTGCTGACTAACGGAGTCGTGCTGTGGGCCGGCGCCGTGCGGGGAGAGACAGCGGGTTTATACGTGGGATCGGCGGCCTTTAGCGTCGGCATGCTGACCCAGACCGCCTGGCTGTGGTGGCGCAGTCGCCCGGCGCTGCGAACGTTGCAAAGCAGGGACGCCCACGCCGGGTGTTGACGCCGCCTCACCAACGAGAAAGCAGCGCGGCGAGCAAGGCCGCCCGCTCCGGGAGGCTGGAAACGAGCACGTACTCGTCCTCACTGTGAGCGCCGTCCCCCACCGCGCCCAACCCGTCCAGCGTCGGTACCCCCAGGGCCGCGGTAAAGTTGGCGTCCGACGCGCCGCCAGTACTGCCCCCCGTCAGCGACATCCCCAGGTCGGCGGCGATCGCTTGGGCACGCCGGAACGGCCCCATCGTCAGAGGGGATTCCTCCATCGGTGGGCGGCTCAATCCCCCCTCCACTGCCAGCCGTGCGGCGGGGGAGATGGACCGCAGACTCTCGATGGCCGCTGCGATGCGCACTCCCTCGGCCGCCGTCCGCACTCGCACGTCCACCCGAGCCGTGGCCCGCTCCGGCACCACGTTGGTCCGGGTGCCCCCCTGGACGTACCCCACGTTGACGGTCGTCCCGACGGCATAGTCCGTCATCCCCTGGAGGCGCAGAATCTGGTGGGCCAACTCCTCGATGGCATTGACGCCCTGCTCGTGGTCCGACCCGGCATGAGTCGCCCGGCCCAGCGCCGTGACCGTGTACCGGGCCGTTCCCTTCCGCGCAATCTTGAGCGCGCCATCTGGTCGAGCCGGCTCCACACAAAAGACCACCTCCGCCCGCGCCGATTCCGCTTCGATCAGAGCGCGGGACGAGCGGCTGCCGATCTCTTCGTCCGCGTTGAAAACGACGGTCACGGGGCGGCAGAGGGCAATCCCCACATCCCGCAGCCCTTCGAGGGCCGCCAGCACCACCACCGCGCTGGCCTTGTCGTCCAGGCAGCCCGGGCCATAGACCCGACCTTGCTCCTCCTCCACGCGCCACGGACGCTCAGCCAGCGTTCCCAGCGGCCAGACCGTATCCAGGTGACACAGGAGCAAAAAGCCCTTCTCCCGCTCCTTCCGTCCCGGCCATCGCGCTACCAAGTGATCACCCGTCCGGCTCTGCGACACCAACGTCACCTCTGCCCCGGCCTGACGGGCCGCCTCGGCCACGAATCGGCCGCACCGATCCACAGCCGGTTTGTCATGACTGGGGGATTCGATCTCTACCAGGCGGCGCAGCAGGTCCAGCATCTCTGCCGTGCGCTGGACAAAATAGGGGTTCCAATCGTATAATAGATTCACAGCTTGGATTATAGCGCGAGAACTGAATGTGTCAAACTCGGCAATTTCTGTAACGCTGTTGTAACCCAGTTCGAGCGAGAAATGGCGTAAACTATCGCTGTAAACAATTGACCCATCATACCACCCCGAGGCAAACCTATGTCACTGTTTCAAGAATACCAGATTGAGCGCCTGCCTATTTTCGGCCCGCCGTTCGGGCTGGATGAACACGGCCAAGAAATTGATGACGTCGGCGGCGGCTCTGTCAAGAACACCGTCGAGTACATGATGGAAGTTGTGCGCCAGCGCGAGACTCGGCACCTCCCTCCCCACACCGCACCGGAGGAACGGGAACAGCGCATCACCGAGGCAGGCCAAAAAGCACTCGCTCATCTGGTAGAGATGCTCACCCTTTCCATCAACACCCCCAACCGCCACATCAGCGCCGATTACCTGCTCAACACCAACCATCACTACTCTTACGAATTCAGCCTCATCGTCGGAGAGTACGCCAAGGCGATCTCTGGCGACGAAAATTTCTACTTCGACCGAGGCACGCGCTCCGTCCCTCAATCCATCGCTGGCACCATCCTCGCTCTTTCGGAACGCGCGCAGCAAATCAGCCACATCATCGCCACCGTCAACGAAATCGCCGCCCAATCCAACATGTTGGCCCTGAACGCTTCGGTCGAAGCGGCACGGGCTGCCGAACACGGCAAAGGTTTTGCCGTCGTCGCCGTCGAGGTCCGCAATCTGGCCAAGCAGTCCCACCAGGCCACGGCCCAGGTCCGGGCCATCCTGTCCGAGATTCAAAAGGCCATCAACGCGACAGTGATGACCACCGAAGAAGGCGCCAGGGGAGTGGACCACGGCAGCCAGATGGCCAGTCAAGCCGGGGCTTCCATCAAGCAGTTGGCAGTAGTCATCGAGGGATCCGCCCGGGCGGCCACGCAGATGGCTGCCGAAGGGCGACAGCAAGCGACGGGGGTGGATCAAATCGCGGTCGCTATGCAACACATCAAGCAGGCGGCCGATCAAAACCTATCAAGCTGTCGCCAGGTGGAGCAAGCCGCCCGCAATCTCGGCGCCCTGGCCCACAATCTGACCGAGACGGTGGAACAGTATCAGTCATCAGGCTCAAATAGATGACACACGACTGGGAATACATCTTGGCTCACCTATCCAGCGGCATCATCATCATAGATGCCCAGGACGAGATCATCACCCTGAACCCGGCCGCTGCGCGCATCTTGGACGTGCACGCGGAGGAGGTTCAGGGTAAACCGTGTGGCGAGGTGCTGTCCAGTCTAAGCCCCGTCATCACCCGACTGCTCACCACCGTTCAGCAGCAGCACGCTCCCATCACCGACTACGAAACGAGGCTCAAGCGACCAGACAGCGAACCGGTCCACCTGCGCCTGACCATCAGCCCCCTCAGCAAGAATGGACAGTCCCCGGCCGGCGTCGCCATCATCCTGGACGACGTCACAGAGCGCCGGCAGTTGGAGCAACAAGCACAAGAGGTGCGGGACCTCCTGGAACACTACCTGCCCCCTCACGTCGTCGAACAGTTGCTCTCGGACCCGGAGAGCCGCCGGCTGGGCGGCGTGCGCCGAGAGGTCACCATCCTCTTTGCCGACATTCGAGGATTTGTCGCCTTTGGCAAGAGAGTAGAGCCCGAATTTCAGGTCGCTGTCCTCAACCGGCATTTTTCCCTGGCGACGGAGGCCATTCTGGCGGAGGAGGGTACGTTGGACAAGTTTATGGGCGATTGCCTGATGGCGATCTTTAACGCCCCTCTCCCCCAACCGGATCACACCCTCCGGGCGGTGCGGGCCGCCCTGGCGATTCAGCAGGCCGTCGCCCAGATGCACGAGCGCCTGCCCCCGGCCGAACAGCTCGATTTTGGAATTGGGATCACGTCGGGCGATGCGGTCATCGGCAACATCGGCTCCGCGCAGATTCACACCTACACCGCCATCGGGGATATCGTCAACCTGGCCTACCTGCTCCAATCCCACGCGCAACCGGGCCAGATATTGACGAACGCCGACACATTCGAGCGGGTGAAAAAGCACATAGTAGGGCGACCGCTGGCAGCCGTCCAACTCAAGGGGCACAGCCAACCCGACCCCATCATCGAGCTGCTGAAACTGCGCGAGTCCTGACCCTCATAAAAACGAGAGAGTCGGGGCTCGCCACACCCCGACCCTCACCAAAAGGAGGAGAAAAGAATCGTCATCTGATTCTGCCGTTATCATACCCCATCTCCTCCTATGGTACTTGACGCCCGCCCTACGCTTACCCTACGGAAACTCGACGGAAAATCAGCTGCCCCTGCGCTCGCCCCGGGGCAGGATATCCTCCGCGTCCGCCCGCTGAAAATAGGCCCGGTACGCCCTGGTCTCCTCCAACATCCCCTTCAACCGAGCCAGGTACTCGGAGGTATCCTCCTCCACCCGCCCACCGGGCGCCAGGGCCATCCCCTTTCCGACCTCGTCCTGCTCCAGTATCGTGACGTGGCCCCGCGCCGCCAGCCACTCCAGGCCCGCCCGCACCGCCCCCTCCCGCTGAGCGGTGGCCGCTGCCAGGGTCGAGAGACTGACTTGACCACGGTCCGCCTTCAGCGCCCGCTTCACGAGACCGCCTAACCGTTCCAAGAATAGCGGCGCTCGATCCAGGCCAGGGTTCACTCCGAACAGATACACCACCTCCGGTGAGACCTGTCCCAGCGCGGCCCGCAACTCCCCAGCCCCTGGCGGCGTCGTCCAAATCACCAGCACCCTGGCCGGACGCAGCTCGTATCTATCCCACCCCGCTACCCCGGCCTTGTCCCCGGCCTCGCTCCACACCACCAGCCCCTCGCCCTCCAAACCCCGCAGGCGGTCCAGCAGCTCACGCGGATGAGACTCTCGCCGATAGTCCACCACCCGGAGCTGTGCAGGGGAAGTGACGGCCGCCGCTTTGCCGGCCTGAGGCTGCACCGCTTCTCGCGCATCCACCCATTCCACCTGCACGTCTCGCTGCCCCCGATAGTCGCTGGCTCACACGATATAGGCCAGGTCGAAACGCCCCTCCGGCAGTCCCCGCCCCGCCCCCTGCCACCAGAGCACCGTCTGGGACGTTCCCTCGGCGTTCTCGACGGTCAAGCGCAAGTGCTCCCCGCTGCGGCCCACGGCGGTGTGGCTCGTCAGCGTCACCCCTCGGCTGGCCAGCGTCAGCGGTGGATTGCCCGGCCCGAAGGGGGCCAGTCGCTCGATCTGGGCCACCAGATCGAGGGACAGATCGGAAAGGGGCAAGTAGCCGTCAATATGGAGCGCGGGCCGGCGCCCCAAGTCAGCGCACATCTGCCGGACGGTCCGCGACAGAGCGCGGCGGAACTGGGGGATGCGCTCCGACTGGATGGACAGTCCGGCCGCCATCGGATGGCCGCCAAACCGCTCCAACATCTCGCCCTGGGCGGCGATGGCAGCGTGGATGTCACACCCCTCGACGGAGCGGGCCGATCCCCGTCCCAACTCGCCATCCGGCGTGGCGATCAAGATGGTCGGCTTGTGATATCGCTCCGCCAAGCGGCCGGCCACGATGCCGACCACCCCCGCCGGCCAACTGGGATGGCTCAAGACCAGGGCGGCCTGTTCCAATAATGTGGCATCCCGCTCGAGCTGCGATTCGGCCGCCTGCGTGACCTGGTCACACAACAGCTTGCGCTGCGCGTTCAATCCCTCCAACTCGGCGGCCAGCATGCGGGCGCGAGCCAGGTCGGCAGTGGAGAGGAATTCGACCCCCACGTTGGCATCGGCCAGGCGGCCCAGGGCGTTCAGACGCGGAGCCAGCTCAAAGCCGATGTGCTCCTCCGTCAGCCAATCCGGCCGGACGTCGGCGCTCTCCATCATCACCCGCAGTCCCAGCCGCTCGGCGCGGCGCAGCCTTTCCAGACCACGCTGGAGCAGATAGCGCACGTCCCCGGCCAGGGTCGCCACGTCGGCCACGATGCCCAGCGCCAGCAGATCGAGGTACTGCTCCACCTCGGCCGCGCGGCTGGCCCGCTCGTAGAGCAGTTCGGCCAGTTTGTAGGCCACGCCCACGCCCGGCAGCTCCCGCAGGGGATGATCGGCCGGCAGCATCTTGGGGTTGACCACCGCATAGGCGGCCGGAAGATCGGGCGGCAGGTCGTGGTGATCGGTGATGACCACGTCCACGCCCTGGGCCTGGGCGTAGGCGACCGGTTCGTGGGCGGTGACGCCGGTATCGCAGGTCAGCACCAACTGCACTCCCTCGCCGATCAGCCGCCGCAGCGCGGGGAGATGGACGCCGTGCCCGCCCTCCTGCCGGGTCGGGATGTGGTACCGCACAGCCGCGCCCAGATCCTGCAGCGTGGAGAGCAGAGTCGCGGTCGAGGTCAGTCCATCCACGTCAAAGTCGCCCCAGACGCAGATCAGTTCTCCCCGCCGGATGGCCCGTTCCAGCCGCTCCGCCGCTTCGACCGCTCCCGGCAGGTCAGTGGGCGGGGCGGGTCGGTACTGGTCGGGGTCGAGGAACGCGCGCGCCGCCTCGACGGTGGTCAGACCGCGCCGCGCCAGTGTGTCTGCTACCAGCGGATGGCCGCCGACCGCCTCCCGCAGCGATTCGGATACCTGGACAGGCGAGGGTTCGATCCACATCAGAGCGCCATCTCCCCCGCGCCGTCCACGCCGCCGAGGAAGAGCGGCACCAGGTCGGCGAACCGCTCCACCACCGTCACCCGTTCCGACTCGACCAGCGTACCGAGCTCAAAGCCCCACGTCTCGGAGTGTGGCACGTAGACGGCGCCGAGGCCGGCCGCCACTGCCGGGTTGATGTCCGAGCGGGGGCTGTTGCCCACCATCCACGTCTGCGCCGGCGAGAGCGCGTACTGGGCGATCAAATTCCGGAACACCGCCGCGTCTTTCTCCGCCACCACGTGTACGCCGTCGAAAAAGTGGGCCAACCCAGAGCGGGTCAGCTTGTCCTCTTGGGTCGCCGGGTCGCCTTTGGTCAGCAAAATCAGGCGAAAGCGTTCTTTCAACCGGGCCAGGGTTCCCGCCACGCCGTCCAGCAGCACGATGGGGTAGCCGATCACCGCCTGCCCGATCTCTCGCACGCGCTCGACGGTTCCGTCCTCCGGCGCCTGGCCGCGCCGTTCACACAGCCGCTCGTAGGCGACGACCAGGCTGTTGACGAATTCCTCCGGCGCATAGCCGACCACGGGCACCCGCTCCCGCTCCACCGCGTGGACGGTGTGATCCGCCTCCTCGCGGTCGAACCCCAGGCCGGCCATCAGCGCGACAAAGTTGGCGATGCACTGGTCGTAGTAGATATTGTTCTCCCACAACGTGTCGTCGGCGTCCACGATCAAGGTCACTGTATCCATGTTTCCTCCTCAAGTTCCAACAGACTTCCAAGTCTGGAGGACTTGGAAGTCTGCACCGTGACACGAATTGTACACCGATTGGCGTTTCTTGTCACATGGACGTGTTCACACGAGCGGGGTCAGCGAAATCGGGCCGTCGCTCCTCCTCCGGCCGCCGTATCGTGACTCTACGCTTTTGCCCGCCAGCCCAAGGCATCCTCGTGGGGGCAGGCCTCGATGCAGGCGCCGCAGGCGAAGCAATCGGCGTGGAGCCGGGCATCGGCGTAGAAATCGGCCATGGCGCCAGACGGACAGGCTTTGACGCACAACTGGCATTCCCTGCACGCGTCCCGATTGATGCGCGGGCGCAGCAGGCTCACCTGCTCCACCAGCCAACCGACCAGACCGAACGGGCAGAGGAAGCGGCACCAGGGCCGGTAGACGAACAGGCTGGCGACGAGGAGGGCAGCGGCGAAGAGCGCGATCGCCCAGGTCAAACTGAAGGAGAAGAGTTGGAACGGGTCTATGACGCCGATCCAATCCAGGCCTGCCGCGAGCAGCCCACCGACCAGCCCCACGAAGGCGACGATGCGCACGGTGTTGGAGAGCCAAAAAGGCGGCTCCCACTTGGGCAGCTTGACGCGGTGGAGCAGGTCCTGCAGCAATCCCAACTGGCAGGCCCAGCCGCAGACCGTCTTGTTCGAGACCCAGACCATCAGCAGCAGGATCGCCAACATCGCGGCGACGGGCGGCGCGATCTGGCGGCGCACCAGGGCCCCGGTGAGCAGTGTGCGCAGCGAGGCGACGGGGTTCGGATTCAACCCGGCGGGGACGAGCAGTCCAAAGAGCAGTCCGAAAACCAGCACCCCACCGACGAGGAACGCCAGGCGAACCTTCGACGTCACCTGGCGGCGGCGCAGGAGCAGCGTGGCGACCACGACCGTCGCGATCCACAGCGCGAACTTGAGTAGAATGAACGGATTGAGCGTCATCTGATTGGGCACGTGTCACCTCTCACTACAGAATCCTGGTGCTCTCGGTGGGGCGCGGCGTCTTGACCACCAGGCAGCGAAAGACGGCCTCGCTCTCGTTCAGCAGGCGGTGCGGGATGCGGGCCGGACTTTCGACGAGCACGTCGCGGGCGACGGTCTGCTGCTCGCCGCCGATTTCGACGACGCCCTCGCCTTCCAATACGTAGAAAAAGACATCCACCGGCGTGAGGTGCAGTTTGAGCGCCTCGCCGGGTTGCAGCGTCACCATCACCACCTGCGCGTGCTCGGTGCTGAGCAGTTCGCGGGCGCTGATCCCGTGCGGGTTGGGTGACTCGGGTGCGGTCAACGCGTTGACGATATTCATCATATGCCTCCTGTCAAAATTGATTACACGTAACTGCTCAACCCATTTGTTACACAGAGCTTCACAGAGACGCACAGAGGATTCTCACCGATTCTCTGCGAATCTCTGTGCCTCCTCCGGGGTTCTCTGTGCCCAAGCGTGGGTAGCCTGAGTAGTCACGATTACACACTGTTCTCGGCCGTCCCTACAGCGCGTTCCAACAACATCAGCAGCGTCTGCTGCTCCTCCACCGTCAGCCCGGCGAGCAGACGGCGCACCTTTTCGCTGCGATAGCGCCGCACGCGCTCCCACAGCGCGGCCCCCGCCACCGTCAAATCGAGCTGCCAGGCCCGCCCGTCGCCTGGGTCAGGACGGCGCGTCAGCAGCCCGGCCTCTTCCAGCTTGCGCACCCCCACGCTGACGGTGGGAGGCGTCAGCGCCAGGCCGTCGGCCAAATCCTGGAGGCTGCAGCCCGGGGACGCGGCGACCCATTCCAACAGCGACAACTGCGCCGAGGAAATCCCCACCTCCTCGACCGGCGGCTGGCCTGGCCCGACCTCGCGCAGCCGACGCAACAACTGCATCAATCGAATTTCGGCGCTACCGGTTTCCATCATCAGGCCATCCTTTTGACCCATGCGACCACGTCACGTGATACCTCGCAGGCCTCGGCAAAAATTTAGTTAGTCTAATTAAATATATCACAGTCCAGACGAATTGTCAAATCGGCATGTCACGCCGATCAGGGCCGTCGTCGTCGCTGCTGCGGCCTCTAAAATCTGCGGAGCCGGATCGGTGAAACATCCACCCAGCGGTGGCAGTCGAGCGGATGTTTTGCCCCCCACTGAACGGCGGGCCAGCCCGAAACTGGGTGATTTTGCAATTTCTCTATCCTGTGCTATCATAATGCCATTCCCCGTGCCGACTCTATCTGTTGGTGAGAGGAGACAGTGTGACACGGTCAGCAAGGAGCAGGACAATAGAGGTTCACCCGGCCCCAACGAGCGCAGGAGGTTGACGTCGCGGTTGGGGCCTGTCTGT
>OMKS01001719.1_pt1 | contig 19161 bp, 13 predicted proteins | sample 1674721 | NCBI WGS metagenome assembly OMKS01 (sample SAMN06264996, study PRJEB25208) | sediment metagenome | isolation source: hot spring sediment | place: USA: California | collected 2014-09-02
ATTTTTATTCAGCGCTTGCTCAGTCAAATATTTCAAAATGAAATACTTTTTTTCATTAAATAGAGCGATATGTACATGTGCAGCGTTGGGTTTCAGAGCAAACGAGGCGCAGCCTCGGAAAATACTCTGCACTGGATGCTCCAAAAAATATCACTCAGTTTTTTCAGGGTAATAGTCGGTTGTTTTCAGACAGAAAAAAAGTGCAGCCCGGCAGATGTGCACTTTTCGAAGTTGAAGAACATAAAAGATGGGTTGATAAATTACAACAATATAATATTGTTTTTGCGGCAGCTATCGATCATAGATGGGGGCCAGATACTGCTTTGAATTTCACCGATGTGTGCCTTTCGAAGATAAAACATACACAGTCTCGATTGTCCGATGCCGCCACCGATGGATAGTGGCAGTTCTCCGCGAATTAACCGCTGGTGGTAATATAATTCGGTGCGGTCTAATTGCTGCTGTAGTTTCAATTGTCTTAGCAGCGTTTGTTTGTCCACCCGAACACCCATTGAAGACAGCTCATAACCGGTTTTTAGGATCGGATTATAAATTAAAATGTCTCCGTTTAATCCTTTGAAGCCATTTTCGGTGGGTGTGGACCAGTCATCATAATCAGGGGCGCGGCCGTCGTGAGGTTGTCCATTTTTTAAATTGGCGCCGATTCCGATTAAAAAAACAGCGCCAAACGTTTGGCAGATTTCTGTTTCGCGCTGCGCCGGCGTTAAGTCCGGGTACATTTCAATCAATTCCTCACTGTGAATAAAGGTGATTTCTTCAGGTAAAACCGGCTTTATCACCGGAAAGTTATAATAGATATATTTCTCGGTCCTTCGAATCACATCGTAAATTTTTCGAACGATACATTTTAAAAAATTAAGGTTTCTTTCTGATTTTGATATCACCCGTTCCCAATCCCACTGGTCAACGTAGATCGAATGCAGGTTATCCAAATCCTCGTCGGGTCGAATCGCGTTCATATCGGTATAAAGACCCGCACCAGTTTGAAAGCCATAGTCTGCCAACATCATCCGTTTCCATTTTGCCAGTGATTGAACTATCTCTACCTCAATATTTTCCAGCGCTTTGATTTTAAAGGAGACTGGTTTTTCCACGCCGGTTAAATCGTCATTGATACCGGTGCCTGCTTTAACAAAAAGCGGCGCTGTCACTCTCAACAAGTTTAATTCAAACGCTAAATTCGTCTGAAAAAATTCTTTTATCAACCGAATAGCGTTTTCGGTCTGTGTGATGTCGAGCAGGTTTTTATAATTTGTTGGAATCATTAACTGCGCTTTCAATTTGACCTCCGGATTTCTGGAATAACATCAGAGTAATATGCGATTGTTAAATTGTAGCTGAAATAAAACTCACATTTTCCTGTCCCCGCGACAGCAGGGCGATGAAACAATCTCATTATTTTACCGAGAATTAAGAGATTGCTTTTCCCGCTGAAGCGGGATCAGTTTTCGTTTAAACACTATTTAACAGCAAGTATTTTGAGCAATTAAACTTGTCCCGTCGAAAAAGGTTTGGTATTACTGCTCCAGAAAATTCAATTTTTTTTGATGATAAAGCTTGATACAGGTCTGTACTATCTCAGGATCATAGTACTTACCTTGATTGGCTGAAATTTCCTCGATCGCCTGTTTAATTCCCTTTGCCGGGCGATAGGGCCGGTAAGAGGCCATGCTCTCGACGACGTCGGCGACTGAGATGATTCTCGCTTCAATAATGATCTCCTCTCCGCTGATCGATTGTGGATATCCGGAGCCGTCCATTCGTTCGTGATGTTGGAGAATGGTGACGGCAATCGGCCAGGGAAAGTCGATCGATTTGAGAATGTCATGGCCGGCTCTGGGATGAATTTTAATCAGATTAAATTCAGATTCCGAGAGAATGCCGGGTTTGCTTAAAATTTCAGATGGAATATAAATTTTACCAATATCATGAACCAGACTGGCGATACGTATTCCTTCACTGGTGTCGGCAGATACACCCATTTCCTCAGCGATTTTACAGGCAAGCTCAGAAACCCGACGCTGGTGACCGGCGGTGTAGGGATCGCGTATTTCTATGGTCGATGTGAGAGCGCTAACGATTCCGGATAATGTTCGCTGCAATTTATCATAACTTAACAGCAGCTTTTTTTCCGCCTGTTTTCGCTCGGAAACATCCAACGTGATCACCAATGCTGAATCGATTTCCGCGCTATCGGTGCGCAGCGGATGAATGCGCCATTCAAACCAGCGTTGCTGGCCATTTAGATAGAATTCATTTTCATCAGTGATTGATTGTCTCTGACTAATAACGGTCTCCACATGGTGCATCAATTTTTTTGCAAGCGACGCCGGGAAAACATGCTGAATTTTTTGCCCCTCGGATTTATTGCGGTCGATACCCAACATTTTTTCTGAAATTTGGTTGACGAATAAAATTTTTCCACCGGACGTGATCGAGATAATGGACTGGCCCGAGCCTTCCACCAGTGTTCGGTAGCGCTCCTCAGATGCGCGCAGCAAATGTTCGGCGTGTTTTCGTTCCGTAATGTCCTCACCGGAAGATAAAATCCCGATGATAGCGCCATCATTATCATTCAGCACAGTATTGTGCCAGGCGATAATCTTTTCACCGTGTTCACGGGTAATGAGCGGAGTTTCGACATAATCAAGCAGTGGGGTTTTGCCCTGGATTGTTGTTTTAAAAAGCTCACTTGATTGCTTGCGAGTGGATTTTGGGACAAAATGATCAAACCAATTTTTGCCGATAATTTCAGTCTCTTCATAGCCTAAAATCTGCTTGCCTTTTTTATTTACCAGACTCACCTTTTCGTTGGCATCAACTGCGATGAAGATAACGCCGGCGACATCCAAATATTTCTGAGCGCGATCCCGCTCGCTGACCAGCGCGATTTCGGTCTGTTTTTTTTCGGTTACATCAACTGAAACCTCGACGACATGGGTGATCTTTTTGGGGGTTGCACTATAGGGAAAATTGGAAATGTGAAAACAACGGTAACCCAGATTTTGGGTGCTCAGCCAGGCTTCATAATTTATCTCAAAGCCGGAAAGACAGCTATCGAGATGAGGGCGCATCAGACGGTTGAAAACATCCTTACCCCAGATCTGATCTACGCTTTTTCCCATAACTTCATTATTTTCAAGACCGTGAGCCGCACTAAAGGCTTGATTGACAGCTTCGTATTGATAATCGCGATTAATGAGAACCATGAATGATCGCGACGTGTTAACGATAAAATCGTAGCGCCGCCGAATTTCTTCGGCTTGCTTGCGCTCCTGGCGTTCTTTGCTCTCTTTAATGGCGCGTCTGATCGCCGGCGCTAAACGGGAAAGTCCTTGTTTTAAAACATAGTCAGTCGCGCCGCTGCGCAGCGTATCAATTGCTGATTCCTCACCCAAAGTCCCCGATACGAAAATAAACGGCAGATCCGGAAAACGCTGGCGTACAAATTTAAGCGCCTGTTTTCCACTGTAACCGGGCAGGGCATAATCGCACAAAATAATGTCGAATTTATTTGACTCCAGCGCAGAAATAAAATCGGATCGATTGGTCACATGTACCATTTGAGATTTTAGCTGATTAGCCTTGAGCGTTGCCGTCACCAATTCAACATCAATAATATTATCTTCCAGGTATAGAATTCTCAAATCTTCCATTAATGACCCTTCCACGATCTCTGATCGCTTTAGAAAGAATTGACTGTATTCAGAGGCGTTCTCTTCTTTAAAATTTTCAGCACCTCTGCTTTAGATAACGTTACAATTTAACGTTTGAAAAAAATGCATGAGCAATCAATCCGGCGATCGGCGGAAAAATAAAAGTGCACGCCAACCGTATCAGCGTTAATCTCCAACCCAGAATTCCCAGTTCCATCGGAATCCGGCTCAACGCCCAGAGCGACCAGCCGGTCAAAAAAGCGACCATGGTGCCAACTCCGGCCCCCGCCTTGACTAATCCCACAGCTATTGGCAGGCTAACGTAGGGTCCGCCAGGCGCCATGCCGCCGGCAATTGCGCCCAGTAAAATTCCGCGTAAACCGGCTTCCTCGCCGATCCATTTTGAGATCATCTGTTGCGGCAATAAAACCTGGATCATTCCAGCAACGATAAGGGCAAAGATCAACATCGGAAAGATTTGAATGGTCATTTTTGATGCCGTTTTTAAGCCAATCAGGTGCTGACCCTGTCCGTTCAGATAGCCGATCAAGATAAACACCAGTGCCAATATTCCCAGAATCAGCGTAGGTATTAACATGTCAGATTTCCCTCGTTTTGCTTTAGTTTTTTGGTCCATCACTTTTTTCCAATATCATATCACTGTAAGAATTATTAATTAATTGTGCTGCCGAAATATCAAATAGTGACAAATAAGTCTTGCATTGTTCAAGCAACGTTTCCCGTGAAATATCGCCGGATGCATCGATAGCTTCGATTTCAACAAAGGCGCCCAGTTGTTCAACAGAATCAAGATGAAATTTCACATTTTCAATAAAATAAATCTCACGCTTTTTCCGAACAACCCCGCGAACACCCAGAGCAACCGACAACAATTCTTTCAAGCCAGCGCTGGGCTGGGGATGGTACAACATTACTTCCGAAACTTTAGGACCTGCCTGGTTTTGACGCTGATAATGGATCAAACAATTTTCGATGTTTCCCTCGCGCAACTTTAACCTGCCTTGTTGAGAATTAAAATAGGTGTCGGTCTGTTGATCAAGTCCAACGAACTCTGCCCCCTCTTTTTTTAAGATTTCCCTGATCTGATCAAGATCGTTGCAGCTGGCTTTGATTTCGATATTGGTCATTGTGTCTGCCAAAAAAATAAACCGAATAGTTAACGATTTAATAGAACGCGGAGAATGCTGGTGTTATTTTACAGCGAGAAAGCCAATAAAACAACTGCGAAAAATTGAAGCAATTTTTATCATCAGAATTAAATTATCTCGTGCTTCTGGTTTTTTCCTGTCAGGTTTTTATGCTTTTTCCAAAATGCCTAAAGTCCCTGATAGTTGATGTTTATTCAGCACTCTCTCAACACCGCAAAATCATCTCAAGTCCCGGATGCGCACTTCGATAGGTTCATTTTTCAACAACTCGACCAAATTTTGCGGATCAGTTTTACCGTAATGATAGGGATAGAGAATTTTCGGTTGAAAGGCTTTGGCAGCATCGGCGACCATTTCCGGATTCATAGTATAGGGCAGATTCATCGGCAGAAACGCAATGTCAATATTTTCCAGCTTTTTCATTTCGGGAATATTTTCGGTATCGCCAGCCACATAAACCCGCTTTTCGCCGAAGGTGATTATGTATCCATTTCCATCGCCTTTTGGATGGTAGGGTTTTCCATCACTGCGTTTGTGTTGAATATTGTACGCCGGCGCCGCTTCAATTTTGAATCCCAAAACCGTTTTTTGATCTCCGTTTTTCATCACGATCGCATCGCGATCGATTCGTTCGGCGCACTTTTTCGTCAGGACGATTTTGGTCCCTTCCTGGTACAGGGTTTCAATTGCTTTGGGATCGAGATGGTCGCCGTGCTCATGGGTGATTAAAATCAAATCCGCTGCGGGCAATTTTGTATAGTCTGCCTCACGGCTGACCGGATCCACATGAATGACTTTTCCGTCAAATTGAAACATTAATGTGCCATGACCAATGAAAGTGATGATCAGATTGCCCGGCTGAGTTTTGAGGGTGTCGCTTTCAAAGGTGTGCTGTGCATGTCCTGCCCAAGTGGTCATCAAAAATAGAAATGCTGTTATCAATGTTTTTTTCTTCATTTCATCCCCTTACTCTCAATAGTTTTTAACTAAAATATTTGTTTCACAGATGAATGCTTATATTTCTTAATCTACCAAGATCCATGTGTTCCCGATAATCGGGTCGGCTCTGGGTAAAGTTTTTCTCTTTTAATTTGCTATCCAGGCGGAAAAATCAATGGTGTTCCTGCGCAGTTGTTGCCAATCTTTGGAGACAGCTTTCCAGAAATAGCAGCCGAAAACATGAGCAATTATTTTTTTATTGGAGTAAATTTAAGGTAATATGTGTTCAAAGTCAAGAAAAACTTATCCAACGGCAAATTTATCCGGACAGTTCAGTTGATCAAAATCCTCGTTTTTGTTTAGATTACTGATACCATCGCTTGATATTTACTATTTATCGTCAGTTACCAACTTCCTTAAACAACATAACTTCGCGAATTAAATATTGAAAAGCAACCACAGGTTTCGTAGATAATTTTTCGCACACAGATAAAAATCTGTGTCATCTGTGAAAGCTGCGGTTCTATTTTTTTATAATGACATAACTTTGAAATTCCGATACAATTAATTAAGTTATAACGCCGATTATCTCAACCAGTCCGAAAAGATCAGCTTATTATTCCACCGCTATCTGAAGTTTTTCTGAACAACTCAAAAATGGCTTGACAAAGATTGAAAAAATCGTTTAATTACAGGGTTGGCTTATAGTATTACAAGTAAAGTCTTTGTTTTTTTTGCAAAAGTTTTTAGTCAGCATGTCATTGCGAGCGGAGCGAAGCAATCTTATCAAATATTTAAAAGATTGCTGTGTCGCTTCGCTCCTCGCAATGACATGCCTGTATTGCAGTTTGTTGCGCTATGAATCATTCATCAAATTGTACAATGTAAACACATCCCCGCCGGCGCTTTGGCCGAGAATGGTTAGACTGGGAACATGAATAAATGATAAAAATAGCAATTATCGGATGTGGCGACATGGGCGTTCTTCATGCTCGAGCGTTGAAGCAGCTTTCAGAGGCAAAGATTTATGCTTGCTGCGATTTGTGCGAATCAAAAGCCGCAGCATTTGCTAACCAGTTTCAAGCCGAATATTTCACAAATCAACCCGAACGAATATTTAATGATCCGGCAGTGGTTGGCGTTTACCTGACAACGACCACAGACAGCCATCTTTCGTTGTTTTCTTTAGCAGTCAAATCCGGCAAGCACATTTTTCTGGAAAAACCGCTGGCAGTCTCGATTGGCCATGCCAAACAAATGGCGGTATTGTCCGGGCAAAATGATTTGGTTCAGCTGACTGCGTTCAAGTTTCGTTTTTATGAGATGGTGGTAAAAGCACGTCAGTTGATACCGGATCCGTTCATGGTCAGCGTTCAGATAATGGATGATCCCTGGGGTGCAGATTTTTGGGCGAATGACCCGATTGCCGGCGGCGGTAACGTTATTTCGCAGGGGATCCACGGTGCGGACTTGTTACACTTCTTGGTTGGCGCAGAACCGGAACAGGTGTTTGCAGTGGGTGATAATTATCATCAGCCAACCGGTGTAATTGATAATTTGTCAGCGACCTTTCGTTTCGCTAATGGCAGTGCGGGAAGCCTGGTCGTCGGCGATAGCGGAACTGCGCCGCTGGTCGGAAAATTTATGGTCCAGATGCACGGTAAGCAGGGTAGCGTCATGCTGGTTGACCGGCTGACACGGCTGCATTTCAAGCCCGCCCATACAAACACTGTTCAATATTATCAGGGTGAAGAAGACGGCGTTTTGAAAGAGAATGCTGTTTTTATTGATATTGTGAACGGCGCACAACAGCTTTACCCTACTATTTGGGACGGATTCAGGGCGCAAATGATGATAGATGTTGCTATCCGTTCGGCGCAGAGCCGACGGGCGTTCCCTGTACTTTGTAGAAAAAATATAGAAAAATATAACTGAGAAACCATTGTCGATGTCAGAGCAAACTGAAATTACAGCAGCTCAAAACTGGGAAAATTTGTTGCGTCAATTGATCGCCGATTATCCGAATCGATCAAGTACTGAATGGAAGCGCGATTTTTCCTCGTTGGAAGATTTTTTAAATTCTGTCCGATCTCAGCGCAGCAAATGGGCGGAACTGATGAAGTTGCCGGCTGGTCTGCCTGCGACGGCCAAACAAATCGAAATTTCAAAAGCCGATCAATGTCAGCGAAAGATTACGTTTACCTTTTGTCATGAGATGAAATTTTCAGCATGGTACCAGCCACCGGTTCAGAAAGAATCGCAGCCGCGATTTCCGCTGGTGATCTGTCTCCATGGAATTGGTGGTTCGCCGCAATCAACAATGGGAACGGATCAACGCCTTGATGCCAGTTACCACCGATTCGCAAGCCGATTAACTGAAAACGGTTTCGCGGTAGTAGCGCCACAATTGATCAATAATTTTGCGGAACGCGCACGGATCAACCGCATGGCGTTGTTGCTCGGTTCAACCATTTGGGCGCTTGAGCTTCAGGCAATACGAACCCTGCTCGACATTTGTTTAGAGGCGCTGCCGATCGATCCGGAACAAATTGCTGCCTGGGGGATTAGTATGGGCGGCGGGTACACACTATATCTCATGCCATTGGAAATGCGAATCAGAGCCGGAGTTATCTCTGCTTGGTTCAATCATCGCGTTTCAAAAATGGTCATTGAAAGTACTGACTACTCCTGTTTTTTACCGACCGAGGAGGAGCATGCATTTATTCCGGGATTGCTGACCCAATTTAGCGATTCAGATTTAATATCGCTGATATGTCCCAGACCCGTGCAGGTCCAAAGCGGCAGGTTGGATGATATTGCTTCGCATCGGTTGGTGGAACAGGAGTTTAGAGCGGCAAGTTTCTGTTACCAAAAATTAGGGATAAAGAAGCGCCTCGAATGGAACTTGCATAACGGCGGTCATGAACTGGACTTTGAGGCAGGATTGCGTTTTTTGCGAAGCTGGCTGTAAGCTGTCTTTTTTGTTTGAGAAGTTAACATCTTATTTTATTACCAAATTAATCTTGCACTTACTTGCAAAAATATTTTTGTATAAACACTGAAAAGACCGAAATCGTCCGAAATATTTTTTCTCAAAATAGTTTTTCAGGGATATTCGGTGTTTTTCGGTGTTTAATTTTGCGGCTTAGCCGCGCTGGGAAATGTACAGGAGGTCTGATGCAGAAAACAATAAGTTTAAAAATATTTTCGATTTATGTTTTAACGATGATCGTGTTGAGTTGTTCGAAATCTGACCAGGCGAAATTGCCTCAGATTGCAGTCAATATTCCCGCGAACGCGCAACTGATGCAATCTTTAAAAAACAGGATCGATGAATTTTCAGCACGCAACGCAATTAAAATCAAACTGATCCCGTTCTCTGGTCAGGAGAAATTGTACGCCATGATCGCTGCGGGGTCACCTCCGGATATTTTTTACACCAATAGTGTTGTGCGTGATCGGTTGGCAGCAGAAGGCCATCTTGTTGACCTCTGGCAACTGGCGCGCGGCGATACTTTTGTCTCGCAGGTACTGCCTGAATTTATGGCGCGCGGCGCTTCCATCGATAGCGGCTGGTATCAATTCTGCGACTGGACTTACACCTATGGCGTTTATTTTAACAAGCAGCTATTCAAAAAGTACAATATCCCGCTGCCGGATTCCGCCTGGACATGGGAAACAATGGTCGATCGTGCGAAAAAATTGACCCGGGATTTAAACGACAATGGCAGGATCGATCAGTATGGTATTTATATCGCGCGTCATTTTGTCTCTGCATTGGAACAAATGAACGGCGCTGTCTATCCACCTAATGCATTGCTTTTCAGCCTGCCACCGCAGGCAATCGAGGCCCAGCAGGCCTATCTTGATTTGATGTTTGAAGAAAAGGTCATGCCTGAACTGGGCTATGCCCAGGCCCAGGGTATGCAAGGTGCGCAGATGTTAAATACCGGTCGTGTCGCCATGATAGTTGAAGCCGTGCCCAATTTGGATTTGATCAAATCGATAAACGTTGATTGGGACGTTGCTCCGCTACCAAAGATGGGCGATCATCCGCCGCGTTATTTCCGCTCCGCTTCAGGAGGATTATCCATCAGCGCCACTTGTGATAATCCACAGGCAGCATGGGAGGTCATTAAATGGCTGGTAACAGAATCTGAATACAACACTCCAAATCCGGTTTTGAAAAATTCTGATTTTGTCTCTGGTTATGAAAATGCCAATCCTGAACTGAAGCATAAAAATTTCCGCCAGGTCTGGGAATTAAGCGTAAAATTCGATGGCGGTGATAATCGGGATTTTGTGCGCTACTCTTCATGGACCAGTACGACGATTCTGGAGCAGATCAATCCACGGTTGGATTTGATTTATGCCGGAAAGCGACCACTGACTTATTTAACCGACGCCACTAACGAAATCAATCAGAAAGTCATTTCGGAATTGAAGTCGATGTTAAAAAATACCAGTCTTAAACCAATATTTCGGGAAAAGATCAGAGCAGAACTGGATGCAATTGAAAACAGCCTTCCATAACTATCGTGCTACTAAATGACCAGCTTTCGAATTAGGGATGGGTGATGGATCGTTTATTATCTCAAAAAGGACCAGAGCAAGTTGTTCAAATTGATCTTGCACCGGTGTTCAGTAAAAGGATCGGAACGACGACGGTGTTTGAATTGCCGGTGTTAAAGCGCGGACGCTATGGATTTCATATTTTATTCGATATTCAACACTACCCTCTTGAGCGTCATTTATGTTACCTGCGCTCCGGTCAGAACATGGCGTTAAATCAACTTGCTGAATTGCGATTTTCACAACTGCAGTTCTCTTCGGAACCGCCCGGGCTGGCAGTTGGCCCCTGGCCTGGTTGGCGCAGCATTCCTTCGCTGCCCGGAGTGACTATCGAAATCGATGGTCATCGATTTGATTGTCGCTACAATTTTTGGGGTGATGAATCGGTAACCGGCAGGGTTCGTGGTTTTGCTCTGGTATCAATTTCAGGCTCGAGCGACTTCAGCATAAAAATACAGTGCACGGATCCTCGCATAATTCCGCTCAAACTTGAGATTTATCCCTCGCCGAAAAAACGAGCAGTGGCAAAGTCCGTGGAAATTTTACCAGAGCTGCAAACTGTTCATCCCCGGTTATTGTTTACACCGGCTGATTTGCCGGATCTGCGCGAAAAAGCTACTGCTTCGCACCGCTTGCAGTGGCTGGCTATCAAGCAATTGCTGCAAAACTGGGAGCTGGATTTTCAAATATCTCCGGAAAGTAAATTGCCTCCGGAACCGGAACGACTCAATGAATTTGATAAACTCATTATCAGCGCTTTTCATGCGTTGTTAACCGAACAAGAAAAATCGATTCAGCGCGCGCTTGACTCCTTTCAAACCTTGCTAAAGCTCGCACGTTCACCGGAATATGAACCGATGAACATCGATACCCAGTCCGGAGAATGTCTGTTTTCGCTAAGCCTGGCGTTTGACTGGATTTTTAATTTTTTGAATCAGCGACAACGGTCGGATTTTGAAACGGGAATGTTTGAAATTGCCGAACGTGTCTGGCGCCATCTCGGCTACGAGCGTGAAGATTATTGCCAGGCGCATTTTCTTGGTTGCAGTCACGGACTACTGGCGTTTAGCTGTTTGTTTTGGGAGAAGCACTCCAGGGCGGCCGAGTGGGCAGGTTACCTGCGGGGTGTGTTTGAAATCGTCATGAAAATGCTGCCGAGTGACGGTTTTTATCCTCATGGTATTAACTTATGGATTTATGAACATTCATTCTTGAGTCGTTATTTGGAATTATTTCGCTGTTGCTTTGGATTGAATGATTGGAACACCATACGCTATTGGCGAAACGCATCCCGGTTTCGGCAGGCGTCATTGAGCCCAGACGGAATGTCCGCTATAACCTTTGGCGATCCCCAATACCGGGTTGGCGGCGACGCCTGGATTCATTATCTGATCGCCAGCCGGTTGAATGATTCTTCTGCCCAGTATCTGGCAGAACAATTGGCGACCCAGCCGGTCGTTGGCGTTGATTTTCGAAATGCGCCAGCAAGGCGCCACGTGTGGGAGTTTTTATTTTTCAATGCTGATATTCCCGCCCGATGCAACGAGCGGGAACGCATATTCTTTGCTGACGGCGGGCAACTATTTCTGAGGCAGACAGATCAGTCGCCGCCGATGCTCATCACGGCTCGTGCTGGCTATCCTCTCGGAATGCAGCGTTACCAACAGGGTGAGTGGAGCGGTTACGGTCACAGCGATCCCTGTAATGGCGCTTTTTTGGTTTACCGCGGAAGTTCATTTATATTCTGCGGTCCAGGACCTGTATACCGCCGAGATACAGCATTGCATAATACCATCACCTTCGATGATTTCGGTCAAATCGGAGACGGCATGGTGTGGGCGCCGGAATTTACTCCCAAAAATAAATTCGCAAGCATCAGCCATATCGAAGATCAAAATGCCCAGTCGCTGAAAATGGATTTGACGCCCTGTTATCTGACATTTCTCGGCGTCCAAAAACTGATCCGCCGTTTTATATTAATTCCTCCATCAATGGCGCTGATTGATGACAGGATTGAATTAAATGAACTTCGCCAGGCTCAGTGGAATCTGCATACTTATGCTACCATCAACAATGAAATGCATGACGACAGGTTAAACTTCCGTTTCAATGAACGGGATCAACAAGCGCGGCTGATCGTGCTGCTGCCGGAAAATCAAGTGTGGACATCGGGATTGACCGAGTTTGTACCGGCTTATCCCCATTCGGGACAACGCGACCATTATTTGAGGTTGGTTCAGCAGTGCAAAAGCGGTCACTTTTTAACTCTGCTGGTTTTTGATGATCTGCCGGTTAATTATCAGTTAAGCTGGCTGGATGACCGGAAGGACCGGTGGCTTTTAAAAATCATAGCTGAAGGAAAGGAATATATTTTTGAAAGTGACAAAACAATGGCTGCTGAATAGCGCCCGCGATGAAGCTGAAAAATACTTTTGTCCTGATAGCTTGCTTTGCATCATCCCGCGAGAGACTGCCTGGTATGGGATTACGCTGTTGGAAAGCGATCTACCAGCAGATCGGAAAATGGCCAATCGAATCTTTGAACATTTGACGGTTACTGACGGGACTCATTCTCCGTGCACGTTATTTGTGATTTACCAGCGCTACCGGGGCTTGCTTTCTGAACAAGCACAGCGCCGGATTTTACAGAATCTGAAACAAAACCTCACCAGCTCAGCCACAGTCCGTTATTCCGATGGCAACGTGAATCATCCACTTGCTGCTTATGTGAATTTGATTTGCAGCGGAGAGCTTGTCAACGATTCAACCAGTGTGATTCTTGGAAAAAAAATGCTGCAAATTTTTCAACAAACGATTGCCACCCGTCGGCACGTGGATTTTCAACAGGCAGAGATGGCGGAATATAACAGTCCGACTTATACCGCATTGGATTTGTGGTTTCTGGCTATCGCGGCTGAATTTGCTGGCGATGCTCATTGCCGGGCGCTTGCCCGGTTTTTGGAAGAACGGCTCTGGATCAATGTCGCCATGCACTGGCACGCCCCGACCCAGCAATTCGCCGGTCCGTTTTCGCGCGCCTATGCTGAAGATTCCATCGGCGGATTTTCTGCGCTGCACTCTACCTTTGGTTATGCGACACAGCGCGACATCTATCTCAATCCGGAGTTAGCGGTCCGTTTCAACCATCCGTCGGCGCTCATCGAAAATGCATTCATTGCAACGCTTAATTTTCATCTGCCCGAACAGGCGCTCAAAATCGCGTTTGAGAAACCGAGACGCTATTATTTTCGAATGACGACCTATTGTGAACAATACCATGAAAACTGTGCGGTCGAAAACGGTGAAACCAGACGCCAGAGTTTTGATACTGAAGTTTATCCAGGAGGTTGGGGCGAGTTGAGCACATTTCTCACCGAGGAGTATTGTTTGGGCACAGCCTGCAGACCTTATGTCAATGGCGCCCAGAACGATACCTTTTCGCTACGTTATCGCCGGCGAGAGACAATCACAGATTTTGATGGATTTCGGGGAGCATTCACCCGAATGGTTTTTAATGGCAGCCGGTTTGGCAAAGATAATTTTTGTCATGTCACCCGCTTTTCGGTAACCCGGCACTATCTTTATGAAGAGGGGAGACCTTTTTGTTTTCAACATAAAGATCAATCAATCCTCTGTTACATCCCTAAAAGAGGCGGCAGAAAAGGTGTGAATGAGTTACGGCTGGATTTGATTTTTTCATCCGCTGATATGTTTGATCTTCTCAAAGTTGATGCGACCGAAGTAACAAGACTGCCATTTGAGACGCGACATTGTAATTTGATATTGTTAGCGGATTTTAATACCTATCTGGCAATTTTCCCCCTTGAACCGACGTTGTTGGCAGGATTCCCGGGTAGGATGGAAATTTCCAACTCAACTGGTTTTTTGACCTTTTCATTTTACAATTATCTGGGCGACACCCATGATTTTGATAAAGAGCTGCTCAGCCAGGTTGTGAATGGATTCGGCTTTGTTTTAGCAACCAGACAAGAATTTCCAAAGATTGAAGATTTCCACAACCAGCTCAGAACTTTTCGATTGAGCCGGACTATTGAACCACCGTTCGTTCATCACATCCAATTCCAGACTGCAGGCGCAGCAATGACGTTCCGATTTGATCCGCTCAGCGAACGAATCCTCGAACGTAGCTTGAATGGAGAAGAACAGCAATTGTGTCATTTTGAAATTGAAAAAACGGATGCCGGTGATCGAATCTTTTATCCCTCAAGCTTGTATCAAAAGACAATCATTGAGAATGAATCGGAAGAAATGCGGTAACATTTGAAAGAGAGATTCACTCTGGAATGATATAAAAGAACTAACCAAAATACAATTGATGAAAAATGAATTCTGATTTAGCCCTTACATTTTTTGGCTAATTCGAAATTGGCGATCGACAACATAGCCAGAGCAGAAAAATGATTCGAGTCAAAGATTTGTCAAAATATTATGACCAGCAGGTTTGGATTTCTGATGACCGTATTTCGGCGCTGATTTCTCATCGTTGTCAGGGCGTGAGCCAAATCGATTATCATGGGCTGCAACCGGTCAGCCGTAACGCCAAATTGTTGGCGCACGAAACAGGCGTTCTGAAATTTGAAATTGCTATTACCACTGATAGTGGAACAACAAAACATCCAGTTGAATTGAGCAATCTAACAGTCACTCCGGCTGCAATTCAGTCGCAGATTCAATGTCAGGGTTTATTGTTGAATTTGCAGCTAACAGTATCAAAGGATAGCTTGTTTGTGTCTGCTACCGGGGAAAAAACTTTGCCCAACAAAGGGATAAAAAACTTGGCGCTCATTGTATGTTGGAACGTGGCGTCAAAAACCAGCGAAATTCATGGTGAGCGGTACTGGAGCAGCCTGACTGATGCTGGATTGAAAAATCAGCTATTGCTCAAAGCCAACGACGTTATCGTTCTCAAAGATTGGTTGCGGCGTCGGGGCGATTATCAGGGCGATTTCCTCATACCCGAAGGTTGGCGGAGAATTATCTTTAAAAAACCTCCGATTTCGGGTATGGCGACGATGGCAGATCTGCGCGCCAATTACCGGGAATCATCGTTAAAATTGTACGACTCCGATAGCTGGATTTTGATCGGCGGAGAAAAATTTTTACTGTCCGTACAAAAAGATGGTTGGGTCCATTTTACGACTGATTTAATTCAACTGACCGGGGGAAAATACCAGAGCCCAGTCTTTCGAATCCGGTTTTTTCATTATCAACCGGGGCGTTGTGATTTTGCTGATCAACCGTTAAAAAGCCCGTATCGGCGTTCACTGAAAAAATACCAGCAACTGGCGCGTTCAACACCGCAGTTGAGGCTGGATGGCTATCCTGCGGTGGGCAGTTTTTTTTCGCAGACATCGCTGATTGTTGAATCTGCCAAAGTGAGTGAATTTGGAATGACGCGCGCCTGCCCGGGTACATATTACTGGATTTGGGCGTGGGATAACCTGGTTACCGGTCAGGCAATGGCGCATTGGGGAGATACCGATTTTTTAAAACGGATGATCAATTTTATCAATACCCATCGGGATATCGATGGTTCGATTCCTGGACGCTGGACGCGCAGCCAAGAACCAATGGATAGCCGGGGCTTTGGCGCGCTTGACTTCCTTTTTTCTGAATTGGTTCTGACTTCTTTTGCTGAAATCCGGGACCGAACAATTTTACAATCCAATTACGCTAATATGGTTCATGCATTTCAACAATTAAAATTACGATGCCATACGAACGGACTTTTCCCGTCAATCGGTATGTATCCAGATTTACCGGCAAAGATGGGACGGAGTGAGGCATTTTATGTGGCGATAGACCAGGGCTGCTGGTATGGCTTCTGCCGCAATCTGGAAAAAATAGCGCTGATCATCGGCGACCTGCCCACAGCGCGGGAAAGCGATCAGGCAGCACATAAAATAACGGCGCTGTTTTTATCCTGTTTCTGGAACGATGAAAAAGGATTTATTTGCGATTCATTTGATCCGCATCAGCACAAACAATTGGATTCGTTCCCAATTTTTTCTCTGTTGTTTTTGGAGTCCGCGTTTGGAATTGAACTGCTATCCGGTAAAATGAAGCCGTTGGCTGATTTCATCGAATACCATTTGCTGGCGGACAATGGTTTGCGAATGACCCCGGTCTGGGATCGCAACCACCGGACTGAGCCAGCCATGTCCGCCTGGTATCCGCATTGGGATTTTGTTGTGCTCAGGTTACTGGCGCGCGCGAGTCGGTGGCAGGCTGTTTGTAAGTGGCTGGGACTGGTGGAAGTATATTTCTCACGATTGGGCTATTGCCCCGAATTCATTTCAACCAATTATTTTCCGCCACAGCAATGGCAACATCACGGCGCAGCCTGGAATCTGAATTGCGCCGCAGGTTGGTATAATGCACTAATTGATGCTGTGGTTGGACTTTCATTCGACATCGGCGGAATAACCTGTCTTCCAACCGCGGCTGTAGCTGGATATAAGTTGAATAATCTGACTTACCGCGGTGGGAGTTGGTCGGTTACAAAGGTTGGGAAAGGAGACCACATCAAACAGTTGGAAATCGATGCTGAAACAATTCGAGGTTCAATGAAAATACCGGCGCGTTTTTATACTTCCGATTACCATACGCTAAAAATTGTTTATCATTCAAAACAGGCGGCGTATCCGGTGCTGACCGAAGCACCTGGCGTCGAACTATCCGCTGTTAAAGTTAAAACAACGGAGACCTTCTTTGAAATTAAAGGTTCAGGATGGTCGCGCATTTATTTTACAGCTCTTGACGAAGTGGAAGCGCTTTTTGATGGTCGAGCTGTTGCAATGGAATGGTCTGCCGAAAATGGTTCCGGCAGCGTGAATCTGCTCCTCAACGGAGAACACCACTTGATACTACAGAGAAAGAATTGAACTGGCTAAAACCAAAACAAACCAAAGCGAAATTGTTGTCGGAAACTATTCAGGGCTATTTGTTTATTTCACCGTGGTTGATCGGTTTTTTGATTTTCGCCGCAGGGCCGATCGTTTTCTCGCTGATTATGAGTTTCACCCGATGGTCGCTGCTATCGTCACCGCAGTGGATCGGATTAAACAATTACGCCGAAATTCTGCTCGATGACCCGCTGGTGTACAAGAGTCTTTGGAATACGGCGTACTATGTTCTGTTTTCAGTGCCACTGGGCGTTGGATTCTCACTGGCGCTGGCAATGTTGTTGAATCAAAAATTGAAAGGCATGCGCTTTTTTCGCACCATCTACTTTTTGCCATCAGTAACCAATCTGGTTGCGATATCGATTCTCTGGATGTGGATTTTTAATCCGGAATTCGGATTGCTCAACCGTGTGTTAGCGATGATAGGGATTGAAGGACCGCTCTGGTTGCAGAGTGAAGTTTGGTCAAAACCGGCGCTTATTCTGATGTCGCTGTGGGGAGTTGGCGGCGGCATGATCATCAATCTGGCGGCGTTGCAGGGAATCCCGCAAGAATTATATGAAGCCGCTGAAATTGATGGCGCGCCGAGTTGGCGGCGGACGATTCATATCACGCTGCCGTTGATCTCGCCGGCAATCTTTTTTAATCTGGTCATGAATGTTATCGGTTCGTTTCAGGTATTTACCCAGGCGTTTGTGATGACCGCGACTGCTGCCCAGGGTCAGGAAGGTGGTCCCAATAATTCGACATTGTTTTTCGTGTTGTATCTGTACAAAAAGGCTTTTCAACAATTCAAAATGGGCTATGCCTCCGCGCTGGCGTGGGTGTTGTTCGTAATTATTTTGATTTTTACATTGATCCAGTTTCGGTTATCCAAACGCTGGGTTTATTACGAATCAGGGGAGACCAGAAATTAATGCTGAAAACAACGCTGAAATATTCAAAAATCGGACTTGCTTATCTGGTATTAATCACATTGGCAATGACTTTTATCACGCCGCTACTCTGGATGGTTTCATCTTCGCTGCATAGTCTGGATGGTGTTTTTGAAGTGCCGTTTCAGTGGATCCCCGAAAAGTTACACTGGCATAATTACACTGATGCCATGACACTGTTGCCGTTCGGCCGCTTTTTATTGAACACTATCGTGATCACGGTTTCAGTTATCATTGGTACGGTTTTTTCCAGTTCATTGGTAGCGTACGGTTTCTCAAGGTTGCGTTTCCCCGGGCGGGACAAGCTATTTGGGCTTTGTGTGGCAACCATGTTGTTGCCGGGGCAGGTGACAATTATTCCGCTGTATGTTTTGTTTGCGAAACTGGGCTGGGTGGACACATTTTTGCCACTGATCGTTCCCGCATTTTTTGGGTCGCCGTTTTATATCTTTCTGCTGCGCCAGTTCTTCTTATCAATCCCCAAAGAATTTGATGAAGCCGCTTTGATCGACGGGGCAAGCCGGTTTCGGATCTACTGGAATATTATTTTACCAATGGCAAGACCTGCCATTGCCACCGTGGTGGTTTTCAGTTTTATCGGCTCCTGGAATGATTTCTTCAATCCGCTTATTTACATCAATTCTTTTGAAAAAGCAACGTTGACGCTTGGATTGAATCTGTTGAAAACCCAAATTATCGGTTCTGGCGTCACCCAATGGCATTTGATAATGGCAGCATCGGTGCTGGTGTTAATACCGAATATCGTCATTTTCTTTTTGGCTCAGCGCCACTTTTTAAAAGGGATTAATGTCGGTGGGCTAAAAGGCTGATGATTGCTGTGCTGCTTTGATAACGTAATCAGACTGAACCTAAGCCAGACAAGCTGGAATTAAAAATTTAAAATTAAAAATGAAACTAATTCCGTAATGCTATCACCAAAAAG
>OMKS01001720.1_pt1 | contig 19160 bp, 16 predicted proteins | sample 1674721 | NCBI WGS metagenome assembly OMKS01 (sample SAMN06264996, study PRJEB25208) | sediment metagenome | isolation source: hot spring sediment | place: USA: California | collected 2014-09-02
GTGTAGAGAGCGCCGGAGGCGGTTATCATAGCGGCCTGATTTGCGGTTTCAGCCATGGCAATCGTATTGCGGCGCACGGCGCCGACGCATCGGTTGAGACGCGATTGTATGCCGTGTGACCCAGGTCGCGCGGGTTTCCGAACGCTCCGAGGAATGCCGATTCATGGCCAATTACAGCGCTAACGATCTCAAGAACGGTCTCAAGATTCTGCTCGATGGCGAGCCCCACAATATCGTCGAAACCGAATTCGTCAAACCCGGAAAAGGGCAGGCGCTCTACCGGTGCAAACTCAAGAACATGATAACCGGGGTTATCCTGGACAGGACATACCGTTCAGTGGACATGTTCCCGTCTGCAGAACTCCAAGAACGAACGATGCAGTTTCTCTACAGCCAGGAGAACGAATACTGCTTCATGGATCTTCAAACCTATGAACAGAGCTTCCTGACAGCCGATCAGGTAGGGGATGCGGTCAACTATTTGATCGACAACCTGGAAGTGGACATCCTTTTTTTTCGGACACAGGCCATCGGAATCACGCTTCCGAACTTCGTAAACCTGACCGTAACCCAGGCCGACCCTTGGGCGAAAGGCGATTCGGTGGCGGGCGACACAAAACCGGTGACCCTCGAAACCGGATATGTTCTGAGAGTTCCTCCGTTCATTGAAGAAGGTCAAAAAATAACCATTGACACGAGAACCGGGGAGTATGTCACGAGAGTTAAAGACTGACCCCCGGGCCGGCACCGACCTTTCATCCCTGCCTGCGAAAACCGCTGAACTCACGTTGAGGGCACATATCTTTTCAGCTGTCCGTGATTTTTTCACCCATCGCGGTTACCTGGAAGTCGAAACTCCGTACAGGGTCCCTGCACCGGCTCCCGAACCCTACATTGACGCCGTTCCAACCGGAGACATGTTCCTTCATACATCCCCCGAGCTGTGTATGAAACGGCTGCTGGCCGCAGGTTATTCGAAAATTTTTCAAATCTGCAAATGCTTCCGCGCCGGTGAGCGGGGCTCCCTTCATATCCCGGAATTCACAATGCTTGAATGGTACCGGTCCGGTTGTAACTACCTTGGGCTGATGAAAGAAACCGAATCTTTGATTTGTTCCGTGGCGGACGTGGTAAATCCGGGTCGGTGTATTGTTTCCTCAGGTCAAACCATTGATCTCAGCCCGCCGTGGCCCCGATTTTCAGTAAAGCAAGCCTTTGCAAAGCACTCGACCGTTCCGTTGGAATCTGCTATCCGGGAAAACCTGTTCGACGAAATCATGGTGCGGGACATCGAGCCGAAACTGGGGCTCGAACAGCCGACGTTCATTTATGATTATCCCGCATCCATGGCCGCTCTTGCCAGGACGAGTCCGTCCGATCCATCTTTGGCAGAGCGGTTTGAACTATATATCGGCGGAATCGAGCTGGCGAACGGTTTCAGTGAGCTTACCGACCCTGTGGAGCAGGAGGCGAGATTCCTCGCGGCGGAAACAATGCGTAGAGGGGCCGGCAAGCCTCCGTACCCGAAACCCGTTAAATTTCTGGAAGCCTTGTACCATATGCCCGAAGCCGCAGGCATAGCGCTCGGCATGGACAGGCTCGTGATGGCATTCTGCGACACGACTGAAATAGATGACGTGGTGGCTTTCACGCCTGAGGATCTATGAAAAACGGATTTTGGGTTGATAGATAAGCCTCTAAAGGCTATAGTAGCAGCCTCTGAAATACACGGTTCCCGATATCTATCCGGTGCCGTACCAGATCGCAGAATAAAGGAAGATCATGCAGGTGCATCTACCCTCCCAGGAACCGATCGTGGAAGACAGGATCCTTCCCATACGGAAAAGTCCCAGGAAAAGGGTTTGCGTATCCTGCGGAACCAACGACTTGAAGCCCGGAAGACGCTATTGTTCGCCCGAATGCAGACAGAGGATGAAATGGGTGCTGGCCCTGTCCGAAGGTCTGCTAAGAACCTACAACGCCCGTTACGCCGCCTTTTCGTTTACCGCCGATTATGTGATACTCGATGTCCTCTCTGTTTGGGCAAAGGAAATCTCCCGTTTCATTCAGCCGCGCACTCCCGGGAACAGGCCTTCTGAGGATCTCAAGGCCATGATCCTGGAATCTGGAAGGCAGTGGTATGCGATGCTGGAAAAACGCGTTTCGAGAAGCCGTGCAGCGCTTTACCTTCTGGAGGGGGGCCTTCAGAAAAACATGGATCCGGAAAGCATCAAACCGGAGAGAAAAGCAGCTCCCCGCCTTTCCAGGGATCAAACGAAATGCCTCAAGGTTCTCGACCTCGGCAGGAAGGACCTGGCCTCCAATGACAGGCATGCTGTGATACGGAAAGCTTACAAGCGGCTGGCAAAACATCATCACCCCGATGTGGGAGGGGATACCGAGAAATTCAAAGAATTGAACAGAGCTCACGAACAAATGTTGATGTGGTGCGAAAATCCCAACTATACCTGCAGGAAGGCACTCGAAGACTGCTGGTCCTACGACAGCTTTACAAACAGATGGAGCCCTCCATTATAGACCCGGCCGACGTTTCAGTCTGGCAGCATTCCTGCGTCTCAGCTCCCGCTCAAAGCCCCGGTCCGTTGGCTTATAGAACTCATTGCGCCGCACACCGTCAGGAAGATAACGATCCGCGACCCAGGCTCCAGGATAATTGTGAGGATATCGATATCCCTTGCTGTATCCTAATTTTTTCATCAACGCGGTCGGAGCATTCCGTATATGCATCGGAACAGCCAGTTGCCCGGTCTCACCGATCTCCTTCTTCACCTCTTTTTCGGCGAGATAAAGTGCGTTGCTTTTAGGCGCTTCAGCAAGATACACCGCTGCTTCGGCAAGAGCCAGTCCGGCTTCAGGAGCCCCGACCCTGTGCCATGCATCAAAGGCCGCCAGCGCTATGGACAGGGCCTGCGGATCGGCCAGACCCACATCCTCGGATGCAAATCTTATCATGCGCCGGGCGATGAACAAGGGGTCCTCCCCCGCTTCAAGCATTCGGTAGAGCCAGTAAAGGCCGGCCTGTGGGTCGCTCCCCCGCAGGCTTTTATGAAAAGCCGAAATCAGGTTGTAATGTTCCTCCCCGTCCTTGTCGTAACGCAGTGCCTGTTTTCCGAAAACCCGCTCGATTTCCGCAGCCGTGACAGCCACGGGACCGGTTCGGTCGGGTCCGGCCGCATCCATCACAACGGCTTCAAGACCGTTGAGGGCAGCCCTGCCGTCCCCCTGGGCCATCGATGCAAGCATGCCCACTACCTCATCGGACATCTGCACTTTCAAATTTCCAAGCCCTTTTTCATCATCAGCCAGTGCACGAACCAGCAGAGCCTTAACCGCTGAAGGTTCCAGAGGATTTAAAACAACAACCCTCGTCCTCGACAGAAGCGGTGGAATAATTTCAAAGGAGGGGTTCTGGGTGGTGGCGCCGAGCAGGATAACGAGTCCGCTTTCCACGTGAGGCAGAAATGCGTCCTGCTGAGCCTTGTTGAAACGATGGATTTCGTCAACGAACAACAGCGTGGGGGTCGAAAAACGCTCGCGGGCCTCCTCGGCCCCTGCAATCACCTGACGTAACTCTTTGAGTCCGGATGTCACAGCCGAGAAGGTGCGGAATGGGTAGCTGGTATAGGAGGCTGCAAGTTTCGCCAGCGTCGTTTTACCCGAGCCGGGCGGACCCCAGAAAATCATCGAGCCGATTCGTCCACTCTTGAGGGCCCGTTCGAGGTGGGCACCTGGGCCGAGCAAATGCTCCTGCCCTACCATTTCTTCTATTCGTGAAGGCCTCATCCGCTCAGCCAGTGGATTGATCCGACCTTCCGCAGCCCTGGTCACTTTCGTCCCTTTCGGCCGTTGACGGCCTTGCAGAACACCATGGAAAGCCTGTCCATATCCAGCGGAAATCCAATCAGTGCATCGGCCCGTATATCGGCCGGATCTGAGGCGCCGCCGTCGAGTTTCGCCCCGATCAAAGCCACCGCGGCCTGCGGGTCGCCCTGTCTTATACAGGCGAGAAACCTGGCACGGTCCAGATCCGGCAACCCCTCGTCCACAATGACGAAATCGAATTTGTGTTTTCGGAAAAGCTCCAGTGCCCTCGCCGCGCTCGCAGCTTCCCGCACTTCGGCGCATTTGTCGGAAACAAGCATGAACAGCAGATCTTTAGCGAGCCCCTCTCCTATCGCCAGCAGCACCTTTGTGTCCCTGAGCCTGCAGGGCGCAGACCTCTCAGGTTTCCCCGCCGTGACGAGTGGTGTCGGGGCCGCAGACCCGGTTTTCGAGGCCGTGCTCGACCGAAGCACCTGTGCCTTTAGAAAATTTTTTCCTGCAGGTTTTTTCATCAATATCCCGGGAAAGAGGTTTTAATGACCGGCCGTCCCTGGGGAACGGAAAACGGCCTTGAAGATCCATGCCGCATACCGTATCATAATTGCCGTAGCGGTTACAACCGCCTGAAGAAGATCAAGAAGAGGTTTTCATAAAAGTTCCAACCGCTTTTGCGGCCAATTTTGATGGCATCGTAAAAAGTCGTCACCCCGTTGAAAAACGGGGGGTAGGGTTTCTGCAACTACCTGGAACAACTGGATTCCGGCTCCCGGATCTTAGTCCGGAACCGGCATGGCGGTTCGAAGACTATACGACGCCGTCAAGAATCACTATATACCCGAGAGGTGATTGTGTCAGCCCCCGATCCGTTTGTCCATCTTCATGTACATACCGAGTACAGCCTGCTCGACGGAGCCATCCGGATAGAGCAGATGCTCTCTAAATGTAAATCCCTTGACATGCCTGCAGTGGCGGTTACAGACCATGGAAACATGTTCGGAACCGTGCAGTTTTACGACCTTGCCACCAGGGCCGGCATCAAGCCGATAATCGGAGCCGAAGTATATGTCGCGCCTGGGGACCGTCGGGATCGCACACAGCCCGCAGACGGCACTCCCAGCGCCCACCACCTGGTGCTCCTGGTTATGAATGAAACCGGATACCGCAACCTGAGCAGGCTGATCACTCTCGGTCACCTGGAAGGATTCTACTACCACCCCCGCGTGGACTTCGAGTTGCTGGCGCAATACAACGAAGGCCTGATCGCCTTGACCGCCTGCCTGAAAGGAATGGTTCCAGACCTGATCAACAGGGGCATGTACGATGCAGCACGTGAAAAGACGATGGAACTTCAACGCATATTCGACAATGACAGGCTTTACCTCGAAGTCCAGGCCAACAAGCTTCCCCGGCAGGAAATCGTAAACCAGGGCCTCCGTGAGATCTCCGGGGACCTATCCATTCCGCTGGCGGCCACCAATGACTGTCACTACCTGAACAGGGAAGACGCTGAAGTGCATGATGTCCTTCTATGTATACAGACAGGAAAAACCCTCGATGATGAAAACCGGTTGAAATTCACCGGCACAGAGTTTTATTTCAAGACCCGGGCGGAGATGCTCGAAGCGCTGCCGGATTTCGAGGATGCACTGGACAACACCTGGCATATTGCCCAAAAATGCAATTATGAAATGGAATTCGGCAGTTACAAGTATCCAGTCTTCCATCTGTCGGACAACCGAAGCCTCGAAGATCTGTTTGAAGAAGCAGCCCGCAAGGGTTTTGCCGCCAGAATGGAGGCCATGGAACAGGAGGAAGGACCGACCGACGCCGCACAGGTCGAAGAATACCGGCGGCGCCTTCAATACGAGATAGGAATAATCAAGAAGATGGGCTTTGCCGGCTACTTTTTGATCGTGGCCGATTTCATCGAATTCGCCCGCAAGGAAGGAATTCCGGTCGGCCCCGGCAGAGGCTCCGCGGCAGGCTCCCTGGTTGCCTACAGCCTGAGGATAACGAACATAGATCCCATGAAATACGGGTTGCTGTTCGAACGTTTTCTGAACCCCGGCAGGATAAGTATGCCCGACATCGACATCGACTTCTGTATCACCGGCAGAGACGAGGTCATCAAATACGTAGCGGAAAAATACGGACGGGAAAATGTTTCGCAGATCATAACATTCGGCACGATGAAGGCCAGGGGGGCAATAAGAGATGTGGGCCGCACGCTCAGCATACCTCTCGGCGAGGTGGACCGCATCGCGAAACTCGTTCCCGAGGGGCCGGGTGTAAGCCTCGAGGCCGCCATAGAAAGTGAGCCCCAGCTCAAACAGCTCGAGCGGCAGGAAGGGCCAATGGGAAAGCTGCTCAAGATATCCCGCGCGCTGGAAGGACTCACCAGGCATGCCTCAACCCATGCTTGCGGAGTGGTTATCGCCGACAGGCCACTGGTGGATTATCTTCCCCTTTTTAAAGGCTCAAGAGATGAAATCGTCACCCAGTTCACGATGGACAGGGTGGAACAACTCGGATTGATAAAATTCGATTTCCTGGGCCTGAAGACCCTGACGGTGATCAAGCAGGCGCTGGACCTGATAGCACGGACAACGGGCAAAGTCATCGATATAGAGAAAATACCGCTCGACGACAAAGCTACATTCAGGCTTTGCTCGGAAGGAAAAACCACGGGGGTTTTCCAGCTGGAAAGCTCGGGGATGAAAGAGCTTCTAAGAAATCTTCGGCCGGAAGTGTTCGAAGATGTGATAGCCCTGGTCGCCCTCTATCGTCCCGGACCTCTCGGGAGCAACATGGTCAAGGACTTCATCGACGGCAAAAACGGGAGGGGATCCATCCGATACCCGCTGCCGCAGCTGGCACCGGTGCTGAAAGAGACATACGGCGTGATCCTTTACCAGGAACAGGTGATGAAAATCGCCCAGATCGTCGCCAACTATTCTCTTGCCGAAGCCGACGAACTCAGAAAGGCCGTGGGAAAGAAAAAACCCGAAGTCCTTGCCGCCCACAAGCGACGTTTCATGGATGGTGCGCTGGCCAATCAGGTGCCCGGTGAAACAGCCGGGCATCTCTTTGCCCTGATTGATAAATTCGGCGGCTACGGCTTCAACAAGTCCCATTCGGCGGCCTATGCCCTGATCGCGTATCAGACAGCCTACCTGAAGGCCCATTACCCGGTGGAATTCATGGCGGCGCTGCTGACACAGGATATGGGGAACCAGGATAAAACGATAAAAAATATCGCCGAATGCCGCGCGATGGGGATACAGATTCTGCCGCCGGATATCAACGAAAGCCAGGCGGACTTCGCGGTGGTGGAAAAGAAAATCCGATTCGGTCTTGCCGCGGTAAAAAACGTGGGTCTGAAAGCTGTGGACTCCATCATTGAAGAGCGGACAAAAAACGGTCCATTTAAAGATCTGGGGGATTTCTGCAGGCGGATCGAGGGAGCTAAAGTCAACCGCCGGGTCATTGAGGGTTTAATCGAGTGCGGCGCGCTGGATTTTACAGGGATTTACCGATCCCGCCTTTTTGCGGCCCTCGATGATGTCATGAAACTCTGCGGGGGGGCCCACAACAGCAACCAGATGTCCATGTTCGATATGTTCGACCTGCAGGGAGGCGGCGGAAACGGCCTGCTGTCCTTCCCGGAAATCGACGAATGGGACGAGCGGGAAAAGCTTCGCAAGGAAAAAAACGCACTGGGCTTTTATATCACCGGCCATCCACTTGACAAGTACGGGAGCGACGTGGAGCGGTTCGCCACTGTAACGATTCAAGATCTACCCAACACGCAGGATAAAAGTGAAGTAAAAATCGCCGGTGTCATCGAAAAAATGAAAATGAAACGCACCAAAAAAGGCGATAAAATGGCGGTGATCACGATCGAGGATCTATCAGGGTCCGTCGAGGCGATCGTGTTTCCGGAATTGTTCCAGAGCTCCACCCCGCTTCTCAAAAGTGAAGAACCACTGCTGTTTACAGGAACCGCGGAAGTCGGAGAAGGAGCGGCCAAGATCCTTCTTCAGGATATAGCCACATTCGAATCCGTGCGTCAGAAAAACATAAAGACCGTGGAGATTCGGCTGCACGAAGCCGGAACAGATCGAAGCCTCCTCCAGCAGCTTGTGGACGTGGTTTTCCAGTACCCCGGGGAATGCCGGCTGAGGATCCGAATCGAATATTCGGCAGGCGGCCATGTGGTTATAACGGCCGGGGAAAGGTTTCGAATCTTTCCATCGGACGAATGTCTTTCGACGATCGAGTCGGTTGCAGGCCGCCCGGTCAAATGTTTAGACACCAACGGCAATGGCTTTCATTGACATTTCCACAGGCGGTATCGAAAGCTGGGACTAATGTTTCTTCTTCCCGATCCGTTCCACGGGGTTCTTGAAGGAACAGGGGGTCACACAACAGCATTTTCCGCATACGTCCGCCAGCCCCAGGTGTTCATAAATCCTGGCATTTTCGAGAAGCACCCGGTAGCAGAGGTGACGGTCGAGAGCATCGGCGGTGAGTGCACCGGGCGGACATTTGTCGATGCAGACACCGCAGGTACCGTTGTATTCATGCAGGCACGCCGTTTGGGCCGTCCTGGGGGTGACCGGGATTCCAGCCGTGGTTATCAAACTTCCAAGTCGTCCACAGCATCCTTCGGAGGTTATGAGCAGCCTGTGGCGGCCGAAGGCGCCGAGACCGGCCACGTAGGCGACGTGCTTGTGGGACCAGTCACTGATCAATCGGTTTGCATCAAAGTTGTGAGTGGGAGGCAGAACCGCAGACCTGAAGCCGGATCGGTCCAGGAGCAGGGCGAGGTGACCGTTTAAATCCCTGATGAGTCTGTTTGTCGCCACGTAAGCCTCGGCCCACTTTTCGGAAGCCTTTTTCCCCCGGCTGTTGCTCAAGGCGATTTCATGCACGAACGGGATGAAATACACAATCACGGTCCGGGCTCCCGGCAGCAGGTCCCCGGGAAGGGCATGAGTGGAGGACACCGCCTCCTTGAGCTTCAAAAACATGGGATCGGCCGCATCGGAAAAAGCCACAAGCGGCTTTCTCCACCGCATTGCGCCTTCCGCCTCCTGTCTTTCCAGGATAAATTCTTCGATGCTTTTCCCCAAAAATTCAGCCGTCACATTCGGCATGGACTCCCCTCCGTTCACAGCGGACCTCTCCGGATCCAGCAGGGGATCGCTCATCCACAGGTTTCTCCATCAACGCATTCGCCCCGGCATACATCCTGTCTCTGTCGACCGGCTCCACCCGCTTTACAATCCATTCCCTCATATTTACACCCGCCGGGAGCGATTGCTTGTAGCTCATGAAATCCAATTCAACTCCCAGCCTGTCCGCGATCTTCACCGCCAGAAGGGGCCAGATTTCCCCTATGTCCCCGACTATCGGAAGGCTCCCCGGAAGCCTGGCGAATCCTGACATCTCCATTCTGAAAGGCACCCCCATCACCTTGGTTTTCGGAAGACCCCTGTCGACCGAGCCTGATACGATGCCGGAATCCCTTTCTCTGAGCCATGCATTTTCCAGATTCGGGTCAAGATCTATCCGGATCAGCGTCTTATTTTTCAGTGAATAGGTCCAGGAACCCTCCCAATCGGCCCATATACCGTGCCCGGTGAATCTTTCAAAAGGCCCGTCGTGGATCTCCTGCGAAAGCGCCACGGCGGATTCCATGATCACATCCGCCCCGGCCAACAGACTGGCGATCCGCTGGCAGCGCTCCGAAATCGGTATCGAATCACCAATCGCAATCCCTACCTCTCCCCCGCCCACAAGTTGCGGCACCGTGACAAGCACCGGCTTTCCGGTGGCGGCCCCCACTCCGATCATCGTATACGGATCCGCCCCGCAGCCCACGATCCGCTCAAACGGCACCCCGGCCCGCTTCGCCAGGGCCAGGGCCTCCCTGGCGAGCCGCTCGGTGCGAAGACCCGTAGGATAAGCCATGTTGCCGGCGACCTTGATAATCACTCTTCCTTCAGCCTCCAGCAATCGGCGATACAATTTGAGATCGAGAACCGTCTCACGGGCGAAGGCCGAAAGCCGTCGCCGCGGCATTATACTGACTTCCATGACACCGTCGGCCGGGAGCCGGTCAGGATCAAAACCGGCTGAAACACCGTCGATCCGCTTGACCTTTTCGAGGGTTCCGCCCATTTCGTGGTTGATCACGGCCGAACTGGTGGAAACTCCGTCGATGATACCCTTTTTCATCAACCCGGCAACGAGGCAGGTGACGCCTTCGTGCAGGTTGGGACCACTTCCCAGAACCGCCACGACCGAGCCGCCGCGCTCCTTCGCCGCCGCCACTCGGTCCGCCGCCTCGTCCACCCGCTGCCGGACCTGCGGCGAAAGCTCATCGTTCATCTTCTGTATTGTCCTGCGGTCTATCGTCATTTCGAGCCCCCCCGATTACAGTGATAGCCTGCCATCAACCTTTCGACATTCCCGGACGGGCACCTGCTAGAGCTCCAGCGCGGCTTCGAAACCTTCCCTGATGGCTTCGAGCAGATTGCCCGGAGACGCCGCATCCCCTGCCAGTATAAATTCCGGTGCCCCGGGGATATCTCCAATCCAGCCCGGCCGCTCAGGGAGCGATCCGGCTGCGAGCACCACCGAGTCCGCGGGAAGGACCTGTGTGCCGCTGTATGTCTCCACTTCGACGCCGGCCTCACAGATTTTCCATGCGTCGGTGCCGGTCAAAACGTCAACGCCCAGCCTCCGAAGTTCGCGCATGATGAACCACCTGGTTGACGGACCCATACCCGATCCGGCCCTGTCAGCCTTTTCCACAACTTTAACGACTCTGCAACCTCTGCTTGACAGGCGTCTCAGGATTTCCGGGGATTCAGCTCCGGTGGTGAAGAGAAAATGTAGTGCCTCCGCACCGATCGTTCCCTCGGAGGCCAGAAAAAGCGCCGCTTCAAGGCCCACGGCATTGCCTCCTACCACCACAACCCGTCTCCCTGCATAAACCTTTCCAGCAAGCAAATCCCTCGCCTGAACCACCCGGGGATCTTCGAGACCTTCGACAGGTGGAGCCAGGGGGCGGGATCCGGTTGCGACGATAACCGCATCAGGCTCAGAGGCCATCACGCTTTCGCGGGTTGTATCAATGCCTGTAACAACCTCGACACCCGCCGCCGCCATGTTGAGCTCAAGATCGCGGCATGCGGTCGTCATTTCCTGCCGGCCGGGAATGCGATCGTTCAGCATAACCTGCCCTCCGAGCGTGTTTTTCCGTTCCAACAGCAGAACGGAATGCCCCAGTGCGGCGGCGGTACAGGCGGCCTTCATGCCCGCCGGTCCCCCTCCCACAACCACCACTTTTTTCGGAACGGCCTTCTGCTCCATCAGGCATTCATGCTCCCTGCCGGCCTCGGGATTTACGGTACAGGCAACCGCTTTTCCGGAAAGAATGCTGTCAAAACAACCCTGATTGCATGCGATGCAGTGCCGAACGGGATCGAGTGCGCCTTCAAAAGCTTTGCGGGGCATGTCCGGATCGGCGAGCAGTGCCCTCGCCATGGTTACCATGTCCGCATCCCCCCGTCGTATGATGTCCTCGGCAAGCTCAGGCGCGTTGATACGGTTGCTCGCTATTACAGGCGCCGATACAGCCGATTTAATACCACGGGCCAGATAGGAAAACGCACCCCGGGGCACATTCATGGTTATCTGCGGTATCCTTGTCTCGTGCCAGCCGCCCGTAACATCGAAGCAGTTCACACCGGCGTCTTCCGCGGCCGCCGCAAAAAGCGCCGCTTCTTCGTTGGTATTGCCTCCCTCTACGAAATCGTTTCCTGCAAGCCTGAGAAAAACCGGAAAGTCCGGACCGACCACACCGCGGACAGCCTGGATGACTTCCAGCCCGAATCTCATCCGACCTGCGGGGGAGCCACCGTAAGCATCCTTGCGACGATTTGTAAGAGGCGAAAGAAACTGGCTGATCAGATAACCGGCGCCTGCAAGAATTTCCACAGCATCGAAGCCGCTTTCCACAACTCTGAACGCCGCGTCGGCGAAGTTTTTCCGGATGCCGGCAATTTCCTCGAAATCGAGGGTTCTCGGTGTCTCCCCTGTCAACCTGGAGCGTACGGAGGACGCGGAAACCGGTTTTCGTCCGCCTATTTGAGATGAATGCACGTAGCGGCCCGCATGATAAAGTTGAGCCGCCGCTGCACCGCCGTACCGGTGGATGGCCGCCGCGAGCTTTTTCATGCCTGGAATGCAGCTGTCATCGTCTATCCGCAGCATCCCGGCCTTGCCTGCAGATTCCTCCACCGGGCACCCCCCGACGATTATCAACCCGGCGCCACCCTCGGCGCGTCTCCGGTAAAAAGCGATCAATTTTTCGGTGACCCTGCCTTCCGGTGTGAACCCCAGATGCATGGCGCTCATAACGATGCGGTTCTTCAGTTCCAGGCATCCTGTATGGATCGGTGAAAACAGGTATGGAAAATTCATTCCGCCTCCTCGTCTTCATACTCCCTGAAAGCCTTGCGTTTTCTGAGAATCACCCGCATGAAACCGGCGATCGAAAGCACCGCAGCGAAGGCAAAAAGCAATCCGTAGAAATGATGACCTATGAATCTCAGCCAAAGGGCGGAGCCGGCCAGCGATCCCCTCCATTCTTCTTCAAGTCGCCGGACGGAAATTCCAAGAACGTCTTCCAGTGCGGCATCGAAATTTTTCCCGTTCTTCATCGAGTTGAGAATTTCAACCAGGGCGTCCCGCCCGTAAGTATCCACAAGATAGACCACGACACTCTTGCTTTGTTCGTAGGCAAGTCGCATTTCAACCGGATCCCGCGGGAAGGATCGTTCGATAAAACGAAACGGAAGAAGATCTCCTCGGATCACCGCAAAATCAAGCACACCGCCTCCACCGGAAATGATTTCCCCCAAACCGTCACTGGCCCATTGGCAGACACCTTCCTCGAACCATAACGGCAACCCCCCTTCAGGGATATGGCGGTGGAGAAGAAGGTGAAAAAGCTCATGCATCACAACACTTCGCAACGTAAACGGATGGGACTTCAATCTCCAGTAATCGATGACCATCAGGCTCCTTGCGGGGACTGCAAAGGCGACGACTTCAGAGGTTCCCGCCGAAAGTTCAAAACTCGAAGATTCACCGACCAGCACTATCGACACATCCTGGTCCATATCCCAGCCGAAAACTTTTTCCGCCGCAGCCCTGGTTTCGGGATAAAAACCGGCGACCTCCTCAGCCGCTCCCTGAAGAAACTGCGGAAAATAAACGGTTACACCGGACCCACCGAGGACCGCATGTCCGTCGCTCGCATGGACCGGCACGACAGAGCCCATCCCACAAAAAACCGCGGCGGCTGTCAACGCAAAAAGTGAAAAAAACCGGCGAAATGTCAACTTCATGATTTATACGCCTCCGGCGCTCAAATTACCTCATGATGATTGAACAATCAATGAGAAGGAATCCGCAACGAAAAAATGGTTGACAGCCTATGGTAAAAAAACATACTGTCGGTCTAACCAGTTGCTAAGTTGATTGTTTACTAAGCTAGTGGGGGTTGAATTGGACCTGAATCCAATAAAGAGAAAACGGCTGTCTGAATCAGCCATCGATGAAATTAAAAACTTCATTTCCAGCAACAACCTCAAAGAAGGCAGCCAGTTGCCGTCGGAGAGGGAACTGGTTTCCAGACTACAGATAAGCAGAGGCTCTCTTCGAGAGGCACTGCGGATTCTGGAAATAATGGGGTTGGTTGAAGTCAGGCCGGGCAAAGGCATTTTCGTCAGGCAGGTAAGCGGGGACCTTGTGGTTCCCCTGCCGTCCTGGGTCAACAAGTATAAAGATGCAATATACAAACATTTTGAAACACGTCTCATTCTGGAACCTGAAGTCGCCGCACTTGCCGCCCGGCGCATCACCGAAGATGAAATACGTGCCATCCAAGACAATGTAACCCGCCAAAGCAGGCTTCAAGAACACGACGTGGTAGGCATAATCCGTACAGACATTGAGTTTCACCTTTTGGTGACCGGAGCCGCGAAAAACGAGACCATCACGATGCTGATGAATTCCCTGGCCAAAATTTCTTTCGAAGGATGGAAAGCCGCCCTCAGGGTGGAGGGAAGAAACGAAAGCGCCGTACGGGAACATACGGAACTTGTAAAAATTCTGTCCCGAAGAGACGAAGACGGTGCACGCACCGCTATGCGGGAACATATGCTGGCATCAATACAGATGCTCAAAACCCAGGGTTTAAATGCCGAATAATTATACTTTTTAATTGGTGAAAATATTTAGTTTAGTCTACCCTTATATTCTTATATAGTTTTATATTTTACATTATTGTGCAACTCATAAATGAGCTGAATTAACATATTGGCTCAAAGAGCCAATTTTTATCAACAACAATGAAGGAGGAGGAGAGGTTATGAGGAAATACAGGTTTTTATCGGTAATAGCAACCGCGGTCGCATTGAGCGTGACCGCCGCAGCCTGGTCGCCTGCGCAATGCGAAGCCAAGCAGAAGGTCATCAAATGGCGCGTTCAGGATACGTTTGCAGCCGGAATCGCGCTGTCCTGGAGCGGGGAGATTTTAGCGCAGACAGTGAAGGATATTGTGCAGACACCGAATTACAGGCTTGAATTCGACTATCACTATGGATCTGAACTCTTTCCCATGGCCGAAACCTTCGAGGCAGCCCGCACAGGTGCCCTGGATGCGGCGATCGGCTGGCCCGGCTTTCTCAAAGGCCTCAACAGCGCCCTGGTTTTATTCGGATCTTTTCCCTGCTCCTATACTCCCGAAGATTTTGCGATATGGTACTATTACGCCGGGGGCAGAGAACTGGCGGACGAGTTATATGGAAAATACAACATGAAACCTTTCGCAGCCGGCGGAGGAGGAATCGAGGGAGGCCTCTGGTCCAGGGTCGAAGTCAAGAAACCCGAGGACTTCAAAGGCCTGAAGATCCGCTGCCCGGGTTTCAGTGAAGACATCCTGACGATGGTCGGTGCGACGACAATGGCCATCAGCCCCGATGAAATCTACCTGGCCATGGACAGAAAAGTGGTCGACGCCGGCGAATTTTCATTCCCATGCGGCGACCTTTCGATCTCCCTCCATGAAGTAGCTGAATACCTTATCGTACCGGCGTGGTGGCAGACCGCGATGATTACGCTTCTTGCCGTGAATACCAACTCCTGGAACAAACTTCCGGACGAGCTCAAGCCTCTTCTGGAATACGCGACTAAAGTCTCCTATCTCATTTCCTACGCCAAGTGGGAATATTCCAACATAGAAGCCGTAAGAACGTTTCAGAAAGCCGGAACAAAAATCACAAAACTGGATAACCAAACCATCGAGGAGCTGGAAAAACAGACCGCGATACTGGCCGAACAGGAAGCCAAAAAGAATCCTGATTTCCTTAAGGTTGCGAAGTCCCTGTATAACTTCCTAAAAGGCTACTCCGAATGGAGAGAGATGTCCAAGCCGTACGGGCAGGGCAAAGTGCATAAATACTGGCCCGATTTTGTCGATGAAAAAGCCGAATTTCCCTGGATCAAAGACAAGAACGATCCCAGGTATTTCGCTATTTTTGAGACTGCCGGTAAAAAATAATTTCGCCGACCGCCGGGTTGATGAGGCTCGCGCCCATCTGGAAATGCCGGATGGGCACGAGCGTAGTTTCCAGATCGGAAATGAAGCTAAAATCAGTGGTCCACCCGGCCCGGCGGTTTCACGGCAAACAAAGACCGGGTCGTTTGTACCCGCATCTGAATTATAAGCGGTTTTCCGGTTCGCCCATTTCAGGCGGAAAAGGGCCGAAGTCGGAGAAATTATTAAAATACACAAAAAGAGGCTTTAAAAATGCATATCAGAGTAAGAACGCTGTCGGAAAATTCGGCGAGCTGGCTGGGCTACCTTGGAGAATGGGGCTTGAGCATCCTGGTGGATGTCGACGATGATACAATCCTGGTGGATACCGGTGGAGGTATCGTCGCGGCCCACAACTCCCTGGTTATGGGAATAGATCTCAAAAAGATAAGAGCATTACTGTTCAGCCACGGGCATGAAGACCACACCGGCGGACTGCTTCCGTTGTTGAAGTTAAGAAAAACGCCGCTTGAAATCATCGCCCACCCGGAAGTGTGGGCACCCAAGTACTGGAAGGATGCCGACAGCGAAAATCACCGGTATATCGGTATCCCCTACCTGCGCGAATACGCAGAAAGTTTCGGTGCGCATTTCACACTCAGCACTAAACCTGAATGGATAACCGATTCCATTGTAACCAGCGGGGAAGTTCCAATGATAACCGGTTATGAAACAATCGACGCCAGTGCATCCGTGAAAACGCCTGAGGGATTCGGCCCGGATCCGTTGAAAGACGACCAATCGCTGTTCATTAAATCCGATAAAGGTCTGATAGTCATTTCCGGATGTGCACATCGCGGAATAGTAAATACAATTTTTCACGGCATGACAATCACCGGCTGCGATGAGTGCTATGCGGTCATCGGTGGAACACATCTGTTTGGTGCCCCCGAATCCAGGATCCAGCAAACCATCAAGGATTTGCAAAAGGCCGGGGTAAAAAGGCTCGGGGTATCTCATTGCACCGGACCCTATGCCGGGGCGGTGCTTCAGCAGGCTTTCCAGGAAAAGTTCTTCTTCAACTTTGCCGGTACCACCACTATTCTTGACGTGTAAAGGTTGAAAGTTCGCGACTTGGTTTTTCCCGGAAAACGCGGGGCCGACGCCCGCACGACGAGGTTAACATGAAAACGCTACGTATCATTGCGCAATATATTGACGCCTGTAGTGAATGGATAGGGAAAATTATCCAGTGGGCCATCGTGTTGCTGGTGGCCGTATTTATTTTCGAGTCGGTTATGAGGAAACTATTTTCTGCACCGCAGATTTGGTTCACTGAAACGTCGTATTTCATTTTCGGCTATTATATAATGTTTGGTTCTGTTTACACATTTTTACATAAAGGCCACGTAGGTATTGATCTTTTTCCCGAAAGACTCGGCCGGAAATGGAGAAACAGACTGGCGATAACCTGCTTCCTGGTCTTCACAATCGTTTTCGCGGTCGCGATGATTAAGGGGGGAATACCGATCGCGGTGAACTCGTGGAAGGCTATGGAACAGGGCCACAGTGTGTGGAGACCTCCGTTGGCTCATTTCAGGACGGTGATCCCGACGGCGTTTGTTTTCATCCTGCTTCAAGGGATATCCTTCATAATCAAGCATATAGATGAACTAAAAGGGATTAAAAATGAATGATAATTTATTCCTGGCTCTGATCGGATCGATAACCGTTGGATGCCTGTTCCTGGGCCACCCGGTTGCGCTGACATTTGGCGGCCTGGGGATCATTTTCGGGTTGATTTTCATAGGGCCGGCCGCGCTTCCAATAGCCGTTACGAAAACTTATTCGGTAATGGTAAGCTTTCCTTTAATCGCCATACCGCTGTTCATTTTTATGGCCTACATTCTCGAAAGATCCGGCATTGCGAGAATTATGTTCGACGGAATCCGTGACCTGGTGGCCCCACTGCCAGGGGGCCTCGCGATAGCGGTCACCCTGGTGTGCACCGTTTTCGCCGCAAGCACCGGCATCATCGGAGCCTCCATCGTGAGCATGGGAGTGCTGGCCGGGCCTTACCTTCTGGATCACAAATATGACCGAAGGCTGACGGTGGGCACGATAATGGCCGGGGGAAGCCTGGGAATACTCATCCCGCCCAGCATGCTTCTGATAGTGCTGGGGGCCGTGGCCGGTATTTCCGTCGGCCAGCTGTTCATAGGCGCCATCGGCCCCGGTCTGCTGCTTGCGGCATTGTATATGGCCTATATCTACCTGCTATGCAGGCGGGACCCGCGAAAAGGTCCTCCGGTTCCCAAAGAGGAAATCGATGCGCTCAATATCAGAATGATTCGGGGTATAAAAGCCGTCACACCGCCGGTCATCCTGATGTTCGTCGTATTGGGCTCGATATTTTTTGGCATTGCGACACCTTCAGAAGCAGGTGCGGTTGGCGCGTTCGCTGCCATCATCCTTATGATATGCTACAGGAAATTTACATGGGCAAACCTGTCCTACGCCACGACGGCCACGGTCAAAACATCCTGTATGGTGTTGTTTATCATAGTAGGGGTCAATATTTTTTCGGCCGTGTTCATGGGTATGGGCTGCGGAAAAACGCTTGGAAACCTTTTCCTGGGCCTCGGGAATAAATGGCTTTTTCTGGTGATGACCATGGCCCTTATATACGCCCTCGGAATGATCATCGACTGGACCGCGATTTTGATGCTCCTGGTGCCCATTTTCTTCCCAATAGCTCAACAGGTCTACGGTCTTGACCCCTTCTGGTTCGGAATGCTGGTTTCCATAAACCTGCAGGTTTCTTTCCTGTCCCCGCCCTTCGGGTATGCGCTGTTTTTCATGAAATCCTTGAAGCTTCCGGGGGTCTCGTTGATGGACATTTACAAGGGAGCGCTTCCCTTCATAGCCCTGCAAATCATCGGACTGGCATTCGTGGTCTTCTTCCCCGGAATCGTGACCTATCTGACGGATTTGGCCTTCGTAAGATAGATCCATCTGTAACATGCCATAAAAAACCTGCCTGTGCGTAGTTATTTAAGCCCGGCATGCACAGGCAGGTTGAAAACCGAACACTGGACACATACCACACCTCATGTCCACGACCACTTGCTTATACCTGGTTTCCATCCGGTATTTCCGGATGGAAACTATTAAGCAAAAAATGTGCCAGCAAACAGATACAAACCGCGACCAGCTTTTATGGGTAAAAATAAATTTTCCTCGGGCATTGATCATTTTTAACTTGAAATTTTCATTCATCTAAGGGATAAAAACGCTTTCTCAATGTAGGTTCCGCAGGCAGGGCATTTATACAAAGAAATCCTGTGGATAATTTTCAAGGTCCATACGGTCATCTTCAATGCCGTATCGGGTCAATGAAAAGTTTATTTTTGGTTGCAGTTTTATATAACCGTTTAATTTAATTGGAGGTTGTTATGCCAGAGATCATGACTACGAAAGAGGTGGCCAAGTACCTGAAACTTCATGAGATTACGATCTGCAAATACGCAGCCGAAGGTAAAATACCGGCTATAAGGATCGGAAGAGTATGGCGCTTCGACAGAGAAGCTATAGACAAGTGGATAGACGGGCAAGCCTCCCATTAGTTAGTTTCCATCCGGAAATGGTCCTTTTGCCCAATCTCTACGTCAAACTGCGGGCTTTCTTGTGCGACGTACTC
>OMKS01001723.1_pt1 | contig 19142 bp, 17 predicted proteins | sample 1674721 | NCBI WGS metagenome assembly OMKS01 (sample SAMN06264996, study PRJEB25208) | sediment metagenome | isolation source: hot spring sediment | place: USA: California | collected 2014-09-02
TTCAAGCAGAAGACGGCATACGAGATCTAGTACGGTCTCGTGGGCTCGGAGATGTGTATAAGAGACAGCTTTCATCTAATATTATGCATTAATAACAATAGCTTACATTTTACGTGTTCTTTGGCATGATCCTTGATTAATAACATGAGTAATTGATGGAATAATTGACAAAAAAATTATATATGATACAAACGTTTTAAAAGTATGTTTTAAATTATCGGTTAATAAATAATGATTAACGAAAAAAAAATAACAGCTAAAGCGGAATCAATTCTCGAAAGCGCGGGGGAAATATTTGCCCAACAAGGCTTCCGCCGAACCACAGTGCGTGAAATCTGTAAACGCTGTAAAGTAAACTTGGCGGCAATTAATTATTATTTCGGAGATAAAGAACATCTATATCTTGCTTGTCTGAAATATTATCAAGCCATCGCGGCCAAGACTATACCTCTTAATTTCGGCATTAAACCTTCCGACCCGCCGCAAAAAAAACTCAGCACTTATATTCAGACATTTATGTTTCGTCTTCTACAAGAAGACAAGCAGACGCTATTCGGCAGGCTCCTCGCTCATGAATTTTTTGAACCCACCGGCGCGCTCGACTCCCTGATCGAAGAATCAATAAAACCTTCGTTTTATTTTTTATCTTCTCTGGTGCGGGAGGTTTTAGGAAATAACTGCCCGGAAAAGAAAGTGGAACTCTGCACGATGAGTATTATCGGCCAGTGTTTTTATTTTCGCAACGCGCAGCCGGTTATTTTTCGTCTTCGCGGCAAAGACAACTACAGTAATGATGATATAAAAGAAATCGCTGATCATATAATTAATTTTTCATTAAAGGCTTTGGAGAGATATTCAACAAATTAACAATATAGGTGCAGATATGTTTAAAAAAATACTTTTACCTTTAATTTTTGTAATTTTTATGACCGGCGAAATTTTCGCCGCCCAACCAATAACCGCGGGAGAAACCATCAATCTTCAGCGCTGCATTGAGATCGCCCTGCAAAACCACCCCGCCATTAACGCGGCACAGCATACTGTGCGTATTTATGAAAGCAGAATCGGCCAGGCCAGGGCGGGATATATGCCTCAGCTGACATTTCAATCCGGTTATCAGAGAATCGGTCCCGCTTCTTTATCCGGTCCGGAAATTGACCCCTATAACCATCATTCAAACACGCTTAGCTTAAGCCAAACTTTATTTGATTTTGGCAAAACGTATGATCAAATAAAAATACAAAGTCTCAGCACCGAGTCGTCCCGAGCCGACCTTCAGGATATTACCGGCCATGTTATCCTTGGCGTCAAACACGCTTATTACGGCTATCTGCAGGCCAAAATGAGCGCTGACGTTGCCCGGGAAACGGTTAACAAATTCCAGCAGCATTTTGAAATCGCCAACGCTTTTTTTGAAACCGGCAAGCGCTCCAAAATCGATGTTACCAGCGCCGAGGTGAATCTGAGCAATTCTAAAATAAATTTGCTTAAAGCGGAAAATAACCTGCGTCTGGCCAAGGTTAATCTTAATAACGCTATGGGCTTATCCAACGCACCGCCATATGAAATAAACGACGATATGTCTTATAACCCTTATGCTGTTTCATTAGATACGGCTCGAGAAAAGGCATATAGAAACAGGCCGGATTTGATGTCAGTTTCCAAGAAAAAAGAAGCGCTGGAAAAAAATGTTCTTTACAACCAGAAAGGATATTTACCTGTGTTATCAGGCAGCGCGGGCTATGGTTATGTCGGTAACGATTCAACTTCAGACAGCAGCTGGAATGTCGGCGTTTTTTTGACATTTCCGCTTTTCACCGGATTTTCCACTAAATATCAAATTGATGAAGCCAAAGCTAACCTAAACGTGCTTAAGGCCAATGAAGATTCTTTGACACAACAAGTTGCTCTGGAAATCGAATCCGCCTATCTTTCTCTCAATGAATCGTCGGAAAGAATCGGTGCGGCAGAAATTATCGTCCGGCAGGCAATGGAGAACGTGGAACTCGCGGAAGGAAGATATGAAGCCGGTGTCGGAAGTTCCATTGAAATCACCGACGCGATGATTACCTTGAACAACGCGAAAATGACCTATATAACCGCTTTGGCTGATTATCATGTGGCTTGGGCTAATCTGGAAAAAGCAATGGGAGAAAATAAATGAAAAAAATAATTATTGCCGCAGCCGTTCTTATCATTCTTCTTGTCGGATTTTGTTCTCTTGTGAAAAACCGGCAGGGCGCCGTCCATTACACAACTGAAACAGTCGGCCGCGGCAATGTTAAGGAAATTGTTTCCGCTACGGGAACGGTTAACGCGGTAACCACCGTTCTGGTCGGCACGCAGGTTTCCGGAACAATCAAAGAGTTGTTTGTTGACTATAATTCTACCGTGGAAAAAGGACAACTGCTGGCAACTATCGACCCCGCTACTTTTCAAGCGCAAGTGCAGCAGGCTAGGGCTAACCTTCTTTTGGCTCAGGCCAATCTCGAAAAGGCGCGCGTTGCTGTTTATGACGCGGAAACAAACCTCGAAAGAAACAAAACATTGTTCGCCAGAAATTTTATTTCCAAAAGCGAACTTGATAATTCACAAACTGCGTATCTTTCTGCATTGGCGCAGGTAAAAGCCTCTGAGGCCCAGGTGGCGCACTCCCGGGCCGCGCTGAATTACGCTCAAACCAATCTTAAATATACAAGAATCGTTTCCCCGGTAAATGGAACAGTAATATCAAGAAATGTTGACATGGGCCAGACCGTGGCGGCGAGTTTTCAAACACCGACGCTTTTCACCATCGCTCAGGATTTGACCAAAATGCAGGTCAATACCAGCATTGATGAAGCGGATATCGGCAGAATAAAAAATGACCAGCCGGTGGAATTTTCTGTCGATGCCTATCCCGACATAACTTTCAGTGGAGAGGTTGCCGAAGTACGCAGCGCGCCCATTATCGTGCAGAATGTCGTCACGTATGATGTAGTGGTAAAAGTGGAAAATCCGGATTTAAAGCTCAAACCGGGGATGACCGCCAACGTCTCTATAGAGACAGCTCATAAAAATGATGCCTTGCTCATACCTGACGCCGCGCTGCGCGTGAGAATGCCCGATCAGGATTTTACGGCTTTCCGGGAAAAGGGTTTCAGCGTCTGGATTCTAGCGGGTAACAAGCCCAGACAAATAATTATAAAAACCGGAATCAGCGACGGCAGGTTCACAGAGGTAATTTCCGGTGATATTGCCGTGGGAGATAAAATAATCGTGGAAGTAAATGACTCTGCGAGTAGAAGCAGGCAGCGGACACCTTCAGCAAGGCCTCCGGGTTTTCTGAGATAAAATGAAACTTATTGAAACTAATAAATTGCAAAAAATATACCTGTTGGGCGAAAATGAAGTCCGCGCTCTGGATGACGTTTCTGTCAATATTTCACCGGGGGAATTTGTCGCGATAATGGGACCGTCCGGTTCCGGCAAATCAACTTTTATGAATGTGGTCGGCTGTCTGGACGAGCCGACCAGCGGACATTATCTTCTCGACGGCATTGATGTAAGCAAAATGGAGCGCGATGAGCTGGCGCAAATCCGTAATAAAAAAATCGGATTCGTCTTTCAGGGATTCAACCTTCTTTCACGCACCTCGGCGCTGGAAAACGTGGAAGTGCCCTTGCTTTATAATAATACACCCCCCAAAGAAAGAAGAGAAAAAGCGAGACTGGCGCTCAAGGCGCTGGGCATGGAAGACAGGGAGGACCATCAGCCCAATCAACTCTCCGGCGGGCAGCAGCAGCGCGTGGCTATCGCACGGGCTCTGGTCAATGACGCTCCCCTTCTTCTGGCCGATGAACCGACGGGAAATCTGGACACGAAAACAGGCGTCGAAATAATGGAGTTGTTTGTCCGGCTCAATGAAGAAAACAAAATAACCATTGTTCTGGTGACTCATGACAGGGACATTGCCAAATTCAGCAAAAGAACGATAAGTTTTCTGGACGGCCAGGTTATCAGCGATGAGGCCACTGCCCGATGATCAGCATACCTTCGACAATAAAAATATCACTGCGCGCCCTGCGCGTGAACAAAATGCGCTCGGCGCTGACGATGCTGGGAATTATTATCGGCGTCGCCGCTGTCATTGCCATGATTGCCGTGGGAAAAGGAACCAGCGAGCAGTTATCAAGGCAAATTTCCACCGTGGGCAGCAATATGCTTATTGTTGTGCCCGGCAGCACAACCGCAGGTGGAGTGCGCTGGGGAATGGGCACGCAAATGACGTTGACCCGCAATGATGCGGAAGCGATTGAAAGAGAATGCTCCGCTGTTTTACTTGCGGCTCCCATAATAAGAGGAACGGCGCAAATCATTTACGGAAATCAGAACTGGTCTACTGGTGTTCAAGGCACAAATCCCGCCATGCTGGACGTGAGAGACGCCGCGCTGGTCTTTGGCAGAAACTTTACCGCGCAGGATATACGCAACGCAACCAAAGTGAGCATTTTAGGCCAGACTGTCGTTGATAATCTTTTCGGCGGCATAAATCCTATAGACCAGACAATCAGAATAAACAAAGTACCCTTCACGGTTATCGGCATTCTGGAAAGGAAGGGACAATCGGTAATAGGTCATGATCAGGACGACATCATTTATATCCCCGTAACAACCGCGCAAAAAAGAATATTCGGCACAACCTTCCCGGGCATGGTGCACACGATTGCCGTAAAGGCAAGGAGCTCCGAAGATTTAAAAAGGGCGGAAGAACAGATCACGCAGCTTTTAAGACAAAGACACCGCATAGGCCCGAGGCAGGAAGATGATTTTTCCGTGCGCAACCTCACACAGATGCTGGAGCTTGCCCAACAGGCTTCAAAAGCCATGGCGCTGCTTTTGGCGGCAATAGCCAGTATTTCCCTGCTCGTGGGTGGAATCGGCATCATGAATATCATGCTTGTTTCCGTGACGGAACGCACCAGAGAAATCGGCATCCGCATGGCGGTGGGCGCGAAAACATGGGATATCCGCCTGCAGTTCATTATTGAGGCGATAATTCTTTCCGTAATCGGCGGTGTTATAGGAATAGTTCTGGGTATCGTTGCTTCCAAATTTTTATCTTATTTTCTGGGGTGGACAACTATCATTTCGCCTTTTGCCGTGATTATTGCCGTGGGATTTTCCGGACTGGTCGGCATTTTTTTCGGTTTTTATCCCGCTTACAAAGCTTCCTTACTCAACCCCATTGACGCATTGAGATACGAATAATACAAAACATGTTGACCTCTGGCGTGATTTTAGGTATTAAACAGCACCGTCAAATTTTCTTTTTGATTTATTTTAATTATAAAAAACTTCTAATGTTTCAGGAGGGGGGAATAAATGAGCACGGAAATAAAAGCACCAATGACCGGCAAGATTGCGAGTATTGTCGTAAATGTCGGTGACGAAGTGAACGTGGACGACGAAGTAATCATCATGGACGCGATGAAAATGGAAATTCCCGTTTATTCACCGGTAAAAGGCGCGGTTAAAGAAATTAATGTCAAAGAAGGCGATTCCGTCAAAACCGAACAGGTTTTAATGGTTATCGGTTAAGGCGTTTTGTTCCTTCTACGGATTTTTTACGTCCAGCATTTAAAATATTTAGGCATGAGCATTGAAACAAAAAGGCATTGCGAATATTCGCAATGCCTTTTATTTTTGGTGAGCCCTGTCGGGATCGAACCGACAACCTACTGATTAAGAGTCAGTTGCTCTACCAGCTGAGCTAAGGGCCCGCTTATAAATTCTTCCGTACTACCTTGCCAGCCCTATGGCAAGCACTTTCACTTTCTGGCACGCCCGGTAGGATTCGAACCTACGACCAACAGATTCGAAGTCTGCGACTCTATCCAGCTGAGCTACGGGCGCATTCAATTATCACCTGAAAAATATGGGGTGAGTGAAGGGATTTGAACCCTCGACCTCCGGGGCCACAACCCGGCACTCTAACCAGCTGAGCTACACCCACCATTTTATCCTGGCGCGCCTGGAGGGATTCGAACTCTCGACCCACGGATTAGAAGTCCGTTGCTCTATCCGGCTGAGCTACAGGCGCAATTATTTCATCTTTAAAAAAGACTTAGCCTCTTATCTTCTCTTGAATTATTTGTCAAGACCAAATCCCGTGGAAATCATTTGTTATTTAACGTAGCCGGCAATACCGTCAAAACTGTACCCTTTTTTTCTGATATTTGCCGCGCGGGAATCAGTTGTATAAAAATAACGGTCCGTTGAAGGATTATACCAGCGGTAAAGTTCCCTGGTGTTGGTCAGTTTTGATGTAGCGATATTGCCGATAGATCCTTCAAATTCATATCCCTGTAAATTTTTCCCGCCCCCACTCCGTTCGTGATGGTAAAAGTGATCACGCTTCCGGTCATGATACCATCTGTAAAAGGGCGTTGTTCCGGGAGCGCCGGGCGCAAAGAGCCGGAAAGCAATACCATCTTTTGTATAATTATTTCTGCTGAATTTGAGCGTATCTTTCTGCGTTTGCGACGTATAAAGGTAATCATCACCCCTGGAATAACGGAAAACATCAATCTCTTTGGCCGCGCTCTCCGGCATAACCTCCACAAATACTTCCACTGTTGCTTCAGTGTCGTTCGCCGTAAAGATAATGTTATCGCCATATAATCCCGGGGCCAGCCCTCTGGAATTGAAAGTGACTCTCAGATAATTGGTTTGAGTCAGTGTCGCTCCCGATGTAGGAACGATAATCGTTCTGCCCGCGGGCGCGCGTGTGACGCTGTTACCCAAAATCTTAACTCCTTCAAACACAAGACGGCTGTCTTTTGTCGTTATCGTAAGAACATGGGAACCATCGTCAAGCCCTTCGGCAATGGGCAATTCGCCTTTCTTTTCTTTCAGCGCGCTGTTCCAGTTACGCTTGCTGACCAAACGCCCATTCAGAAAAACATTGAGGTTGCGGATGTCCGGATAAGTTGCCAGGCAGAGAATTATTCCCGTTCCGCTGAAACGCAGCCTGATAGTATTTTCACCGTCTTCTCCTGATGGATAACCTTCGTTTTCGGTCCACTTACCGGTTATTTCCATCATTTCCCCTAAATGAGAAGGAACTAAATAATTCCCCCCGCCCGCCACGTCTTCATTATGAAACGAGAGATATCTTTCATTTTTGAAATCAGCTGGAATTTCACCGCGAGTGGGTTTCTGCACGGCTACCGACCAATTCAGCATTTTCCTGCCTTTGTTGGTAAGCATTATTCTTTTGGAAACGGATTCACCCGGCAAGATGCTTCCCATATCCAACCTTACCGGATTCAAATCAATCAACGCCGTTTCCGCTGCGGAAGATAATGTAAATGAAACAAAAATCGTTCTGAATCCACCTGTGGAAGAAATCCTTATTGCTTCCTTGTGCTTTCCTTCGGATAACCTCTGGCGGCAGACAAGCCTGCCGGTTTCGCTTTCCAAGTTCATTTCCACGAAATGAAGCGCTCCCGCTTCACCGTATTTTCCCGCTTCTTCAGTCGCCAGCAGGCGAACTTCTACCCTGAGATAATCAACTTTTTTCTCCGTCACGTTGGATATTCCGGCCTTTTGCGCAGACAGCCAGCCATCGGACCCGCTGGTCGACCATTCCAGCACGCCCGAACCCATATTCCTTAACGTAAATAATCCCGAAGAGGCTTCACCGCTGGCAATAGTCCCCAAATTAATCTCCCGTGGCGATATTGACAATACCGGCTGCAATAATTCTGACGTGTTGCCAAGCGTCGGCAACTGAATAAAAACAGCCAGAATAACCACGGCAAAAATTATTTTCTTTTTTGTCCTCGACATAGCTACTCCTTTTATAATTGACATTTAAGTTTGTAGCCCAAAGCCCGAATTTTATCAACCGATTTTGGAAAAACAGCCGCCGGCTGCCTGAATAAACGATGAATTAAAAAAATCATTGCGCTTTTATTTGTTATCCTTCCGTTATCATTGCGATATAATTAACGTCCATTTTAAAATGCTTGACATGTCCCCAGCACAAGATGTACCTTGCGTTCGTTTTTCCTTAAATTACAATTCGCAGGAGCAAAGCCCGCACCCCGTTAGACGCTTATGAAAAACGGCCACGTGAAATACTGGATGGCATTGAAATCCATCCCCGGAATCGGAAATGCCGCGTCTTTAGCTCTTTTCGACAAGTTCGGCTCGCTTGAATCCGTGTTTTCGGCTTCAGCAACCGATCTAGCTGCGACCCCCGGCATCAGTAAAAAAACCGCCGGGGCTATCGCCGGTTACAAAGGATGGGAAACAATAAAGCGCTCTTTGGAAGCTATCGATAAAGCAAACATCAGCGTCGTTACCGTTGAGGACAAATTGTACCCGGAAAACCTGATCAATGTTTATGACCGTCCTGCTGTTTTATACGTACGGGGAAAACTGCAAAAAGGCGATATCACTGTAGCCATTGTCGGCTCCAGAATAGCCACCACGCATGGAAAATACACAACGGAAAGAATCAGCCGCGAACTGACGCAAAGGGGTATAACAATTGTCAGCGGCATGGCGCGCGGCATTGATTCCGCGGCGCACCGTGGCGCTCTTGCCGCGCGCGGTCGCACTGTTGCCGTTTTGGGATGCGGTCTGGATGTTATCTATCCGCCGGAAAACGAAAAATTATTCTCCAACATTATCGAAAACGGCGCTGTTATCTCCGAATTTCCTCCCGGCACACCCCCTCTTGCGTCCAATTTCCCATCGCGCAACCGCATCATCAGCGGAATGTCCTACGGCGTTGTGGTTGTGGAAGCAAGCGAAAAGAGCGGCTCTCTCATTACCGCCCGGCTCGCACTGGAACAAGGAAGGGAAGTTTTCGCCGTACCGGGCAGCGTGGAAGCGGCCACTTCGCGCGGGACAAACAAACTAATCAAACAGGGGGCAAAACTAATTGAAAACGCCGATGATGTCCTGGAAGAAATTTTACCCCAGCTTGAAAAAACAACATTGCTCAAAAATTTTCAGGCAGATGACGAACAAAAACCTCATGCCGATATAAAGGAAAACCTGAATGACGCAGAAGCGCAGCTTTTTAGCTTAATAACGGATAATCAAATACATGTTGATGATCTTATTCTGGCTGCGGGATTATCACCCGCCGAAACACTGGGAAGCCTGATGTCACTGGAACTCAAAGGTCTGATAACGCAACATCCGGGAAAATTGTTTTCGCAAAAGCAGGCAGGAAAATAAAGAAGAAATTCTCTTTACCCATTTTTGCCGCAGGATCAATGGGAAAATTCAACTTGTTTATTTACCTGCGCTTCGGCAGAAAGAATGAAGCTTTGCAAATAATTTATCTTTACAAATTAAAAACTGTCATTTATAGGGTGCGGCAATATACAAAGGAGCGGGTATGGCAACTTCATTAATTGTTGTGGAATCTCCCACGAAAGTCAGAACAATAAAAAAATTTCTTGGCTCCGGCTTCGATGTTGTTGCTTCCATGGGACACATCAAGGATTTGCCTAAAAGCAAGCTGGGAATTGACCTTGAAAAGGATTTTGAGCCCACATATAAAACAATTGAAGCAAAGAAAAAAACCATCGATGAGTTGAAAAAGGCGGCCAAAAAAGCTGAAAATATTTACCTGGCCTGCGACCCTGACCGTGAAGGTGAAGCAATCGCCTGGCATATTTCGGAAGTGGTCGACACGAAAAATAAAAATATCTACCGCGTTTTATTCAACGATCTCACTAAAAAAACCGTCCTGGAAGCGATGGAAAAACCGCTGGAACTGGATTTCAACAAATACGAAGCGCAGCAAACCCGCCGTATTCTGGATCGGCTGGTCGGCTATCAGATAAGCCCCATTTTATGGGACAAAGTAAAAAGAGGCTTAAGCGCGGGACGCGTGCAATCCGTTGCGGTACGTCTGATCTGCGAAAGAGAAGAGGAAATAGGCAAATTTGTCCCTGAAGAATATTGGAATTTAGTTGCGCAATTTGAAGGCAACAATCCCCCGCCTTTTGAAGCAAAACTAATTAAAATAGACGGGAAAAAAGCCAAAGTTTCCACAGGCGACCAGGCAAATGAGCTTGCCGATACGCTGAAAAAATCTTCTTTTGTTGTGGAGAGCCTGGAAAAAAAGGAACTTAAACGCTCGGCGCCTCCCCCCTTTACTACGAGCAAGTTGCAGCAGGAAGCTTCACGCTGGCTTCGGTATTCCGCAAAAAAAACCATGATGGTCGCCCAGAAATTGTATGAAGGAATTGAGCTTGGAGATGAAGGCCCCGTGGGCCTGATTACTTACATGAGAACGGACTCATTCCGCGTTGCCAACGAAGCATTGAAAGAGCTGCGCGGTTACATCAGCGATAGTTATTCTTCAGATTACCTGCCGCCTCAACCTCTTGTTTATAAAAATTCACAAAAAGCTCAGGACGCGCACGAAGCAATCAGACCTTCAAGTATGTCGTACAAACCGCAGGATATTAAAGAATACTTATCCAATGACGAATTCAAACTTTACCAATTAATCTGGAACAGGTTTGTGGCCAGCCAGATGAACCCAGCCGTCTTTGATCAGACCACAATCGACGTTGGCGGGGCCAATTGCATCTTCCGCGCGCAGGGACAGATACTTAAATTTCCCGGCTTCACTATTGTTTACACGGAAGGCAAAGACGAAAAAGATGAAAACGGCGAAAATAATGATTTGGGCAAACTCTTGCCGGATATAAAACAATCCGAACCGCTTAAACTGGTGGATTTAAAAACACAGCAGAAATTCACTCAGCCGCCGCCGCGCTTTTCGGAAGCTTCTCTGGTACGGGAGCTGGAAGAAAAAGGAATAGGCCGCCCCAGTACATACGCCGCCATTCTTTCGACCATACAGGACAGGGAATACGTGCGACTTGAGCAAAGAAAATTCTTTCCCACCGAACTGGGAATAATAGTAACTGAACTACTGGTAAAAAGTTTCCCCTCCGTTCTGGATGTGGCGTTTACCGCGGGCATGGAAAATAAACTGGACATGATTGAGGAAGGCAACAGTAAGCGGGTGGAAACCCTCAGCAATTTCTATGATCCCTTTTCTAATGAGTTGGAAAAAGCAAAAAGCGAAATGAGAAATATCAAGCGCGAGGAAACTCCGACCGACCTGGTTTGCGAAAAATGCGGTTCTCCCATGATAATCAAGTGGGGACGCAATGGCAAGTTTGTCGCCTGTTCCAATTATCCCGAATGCAAAAACACCATGAATATCAAACGCGACAAAAACGGCGATTTGGCCAGGGAGGAAGCCGAATATTCAGAGCAAATTTGCGATAAGTGCGGCAAGAGGATGGTTTACAAATACGGCCGCTTCGGTAAATTTTTGGGTTGCGAAGCATACCCGGAATGTAAAAATACAATGGCCATTTCTCTGGGAATCAAATGCCCTCAAAAGGACTGTCCCGGTTCATTAACCGAGAAAAAAACAAAGAGGGGCAGAACATTTTACGGCTGCTCAAATTATCCCAACTGCACCTTTGCCAGTTGGGACAAACCTCTACCGGAGGCGTGTCCGAATTGCGGCTCTCCCTACCTCGTGGAGAAGTACTCCAAAAGCAAGGGCGCATACAAAGCCTGCCCCAATAAGGAATGCGGCTACAAAAGCGCTATTGAAAATCAATAACGGCATATAATGTCACTGGAAATAACAAAAAATGAACCGGTCACGATAGTTGGCGGTGGCCTTGCCGGTTGTGAGGCCGCATGGCAGTTATTGCGGCGAGGCCACCGTGTGCGCATGTATGAAATGAAGCCACAAAAATATTCTCCTGCTCATAACAACGAACACCTGGCGGAATTGGTCTGCAGCAATTCTCTCAAATCCAACAGCATTGATAACGCCTCCGGTCTTCTCAAAGAAGAAATGCGCCGTCTCGGGTCATTAATCATATCTACCGCCGATGAAACTTCAATCCCGGCGGGAGCCGCCCTTGCCGTTGACCGCGGCCGATTCGCCGCCCACGTCGAGGCCCGGCTCAAAAAGCAAATCAATTTCTCCCTGACCAGGCTTGAAATAAGCAATATTCCCGACGATACCCTGACCATCATCGCTACCGGTCCGCTTACGTCTGATTCTCTCGCGCAAAACATTGCCCGTCTGCTGGGTGCCCAATATTTATTTTTTTATGATGCCATAGCGCCAATTGTGGAAGCCCATTCGATTGACATGGATAAAGTTTTCCGGGCATCGCGTTACGACAAGGGAACGCCTGATTATCTGAACTGCCCGTTGGAAAAAAATCAGTATGACGCTATCCGCCACGAATTACTGGCCGCGCAAAAAATCTCCCTGAAATCTTTCGAAGAGGAACGCTACTTTGAAGCTTGCCTGCCCATAGAGGTACTTGCCTCCCGCGGGGAAAAGACACTGGCCTTCGGCCCCATGAAACCCGTAGGTTTGATTGACCCGAAAAAAGGCAAAAAACCCTACGCGGTGGTCCAGCTGCGACCGGAAAATTCCGCCGGCACTCTTTTTAATATGGTTGGTTTTCAGACAAAGCTTAAATGGTCGGAACAAAAGCGTGTTTTTCGCCTGATTCCCGGATTGGAAAAAGCGGAATTTTCCCGCATGGGAAGTATCCACCGCAACACTTATATACACGCCCCCTTACTGCTGCTACCTACATTGCAATTAAAAACAAACAGAAACATTTTTTTTGCCGGACAAATAACCGGCGTGGAAGGTTATGCGGAATCGGCGGCCATGGGACTTTGGGCTGGCCTGAATGCCGCCTTAGCCCTGGAGGGAAAAGAGATTGCGCCTCCACCTGCTTGCACAGCCGTCGGGGCGCTGCTTAATTATCTCACCACTCCCGTAACCGCGGATAGCTTTCAGCCCATGAATATCAGTTTCGGATTGCTGAATAATCTGCCGCATAAAAAAACGGGTAAAAAAGAAAGAAAAGTCATTTATGCCCAAAGAGCGCTGCAGGCGCTTGATGAATGGATAAGAAGCTGTAATTTGTGTTGATTGCTTGCCGCGGGCAACTGTATCTTCACACGGATAATTATTATTGCCGGTTGTGTTTATCTCCAGACAGGGGAAAGCCTATGGATATTGTGTTGAAACTTCCCTCTCCGGATATGATAATTTTTGCCTGATAATTCTTCATTATCAGCAGCGGCAGTAATATTTCTTTATCCAACGTCGAGCCAGTTGTATCGATCACGCCGCTGTCAACTTTGCCCATAAGAACTTCAACCTCATCAGAGGGCAAGGCTCCCCCCGAATCCCGGATAGAAGCGCGGACATATTTATCATCATATTCAGTCTTGATATGAAATTCCTGCAGGGAGCTTTTCTTCGCGCGCCCAACCGCGAAGCGAATCAATCTCCAGAAAGCGACGGACAATTCGGCAGTGTTCCCCCGGAAGCCGGGAATATCAATGCTTAGCTGCATGGTCTTTTTTATTTCATGTTTAAAGTCCATGTAAAAATTAAAAAAGCGCATTTCATCGGTCAGCAACTGGGAAAGATTTATCCTGCTTTCCCCTTTCTTTTCCAATGAATAGAATTTATTCATTAAAGATCTGAAAGAATCATAAAATATATCTGACTCATTATTAATGGCCTTGATTTCGGCACTCATCTTTTCCAGGTCAGCGTTCATTGCCGCTGCGGCTTGCGGGTAATTTTCCGCAAGTTTTCTGAAAATGTCATCACTGCGGCGCTGAAGCAACTTGGAGCGTCCCATAATACTGTTGAGGGGATTGGCAAAATTGTGCAGTATGCCGGGAATGAGTTCCCTGGTAAACGTCGCTTCAAATTCTTCTTTTATAAGCTGGTAAATTTTATCCCCGGTCATCTCATCCTTCTTCTTGCACAATACGCCGAAACATTAAACTCCCGAAACAATAGCCGGCGAACCATGAAAACAATTTGCCCGGTCATTTACCGGGCGCTAAACTCTCAGCTAAGTAAAAGCCCCTTTACTTTGCGCGTTAAGTATAGAAAGAAGGATTTTTCATGTCAAGGCATTAAACTCAATTAATTTGGCAGAAATAATTGATTTACTTTAATTGTTGTATTTTAAACCAATAACAATTAAAATCAGCTCGTATTTAGTTTTAAGAATCAACACTATTCCCGGGAGGTCAGAAGTATTATGAGAAAATTATTTGTATGTGCCGTAATTTGTATTTTTGCCGCGTTTTTCTTCAGCGGTCCCGCGAATGCCCAAAACGCCGTCACCGGAACATGGAAAACCATAGCAGATGAAGGCGAAGATAAAGGAAAAGCCAACTCTTACGTGGATATTTTCGAAAAAGACGGCGCGTATTTCGGAAAAGTTTCCAAGCTTTTGCTCAAACCGCAGGATACTTTGTGTGAAAAATGCGTGGGGGAATTAAAAAACAAGCCGGTGGTCGGCATGATAATCTTGCGTGATATGAAAAAAACCGGAAAGGTTGATGATACCTTGGGCCAGGAATACGCGGGCGGCACAATAATGGATCCCGACAACGGCAAGATCTATAAATGTAAAGTCTGGGTCAAAGAAGACGTGCTCACCGTCAGAGGATTCATCGGTATTCCGACACTGGGAAGAAGCCAGCAATGGTATAGAATAAATTAAACCTGTTTTAATTATACTAAAAAAAGGGGCTGGAATATTCCAGCCCCTTTTTTTATTTTGGTAGCGGGGACAGGATTTGAACCTGTGACCTTTGGGTTATGAGCCCAACGAGCTACCTGACTGCTCCACCCCGCGATATGTTGATATTAACGAAGCGTGAGTTTACATCATTAACGACTCCATTTGTCAAGGAGTTATTTTCCCTTAATGATTATAGACTGTTATATAACCCATGAAGCGGTAAACAAGTTTTGCGGCCAGAAAATCAGGGGCGATAATGCCGGGGAGCGGAGCAAGTTCCACCACGTCAAAACCGCGAATTCTGCTGTTTTGGGCAACTAATTTCAACAGGCGCAAAACCTGGCTCCAATTGAGACCCCCCGGTTCGGGAGTGCCCGTGGAAGGCATTATCGAGGGGTCAAAAGCATCCAAATCGATACTCACATAAACATCTCCTGACAGGTCATCACAAACTTTTTCCGGCCAGTCTTCATTGACCAAAATAAAATCGGCGCTGTAACTTTTTACTTCGCTTTTTGCTAAATAATCCGCGTCTTCTTTACTCATGCTCCTTATGCCCACCTGAACCAGCGGACACTTCTCGGCAAATCTTCTGGCCACAGACGCGTGGCTGTAAGCAGTATTTTGATAGCTGTCCCTAAGGTCGGCATGAGCATCAAGCTGCAATACGGTAAGCTTGGGATATTTTTCCGAAAGAGCCTGCACGGCGCCAAAGCTTATAGAGTGCTCGCCTCCCAGCATAACCGGAATTTTATCCATCGCCGCAATACGGCTGATTTTTTTTCGCACCAGGCTAACCATGCTTTTCGGCCCGCGCGCATCAACATCCAACGGCTGAGTCGTATGAATGCCGCTTAAATATGTTTCCTTCTTTAATTCTTCATCAAAAAGCTCCATGTTGCATGACGCTTCAATGATTGCCGCCGGCCCTCGTCTGCTGCCCGGTTGATAAGTTGAAGTCAAATCATAAGGCACGGGCACAACAACAAATTGCGCATCACGCAAAGAGCATTCCGGACTGATTCCCCCAAATGTCATATATTTTCACTCCCTCCTGTTTCTTGCACGATTTTCAGTTTTTTCTGCTTTGCACCCGACGGCAAGCGGCACATGACAATGCTTATGATATTGCGGGTTTTTAGCACACAGCCTCGAATAAGTCCAGCAATGCGCCACTGTTTGCAAGAAAATATTTCAAGTGCATGGGGGGCGATAATGACTGAGAATAAACTTCCCGTCCTCCAAATAAAGAAATGAATAGTGGTTTATCCAATCTCCCAGGGCGACAAAAGTTTTGTCCCGGCCTTCAATTTGATATTTTTGCAACACAGCCTGATGGGAATGCCCCAGAATAACGGCATCACAATCCTCGTGGAGACGATCTAATGCGAAGGAAGACATTTTTTCGAATAACTCATCACCGTTTTCTTTGTTTAATTCTTTACTGGCGGCAGAGCTCAAACCGGCAATAGCCCAAAGAACAGGGGCAGGAATAAAACGCTGCAGCCGATAAAAAGCGCGGCTGCGCAAAAATTTACGGAATATTTTATACATTTTATCGCCTTCATCTGCCGTATCACCATGCGCTATAAACACCTTTTTGCCGTCCAGTTCCAATTGGGCACATTCCTCGAAGACCGCCATGTCTAAAACGTCATGAAAGTATTCTTTCATAAAGAAATCATGGTTTCCTTCAAACAAATGAATGCGAACCCCTGTTTTCTTCAGCTCTACCAGTTTTTCTATGATTAAGTGGAAATCCGGATAAATTTTATCCCGGCGGCAAAACCAGAAATCAAACAAATCACCCGCGATAAACAGGTCATCGATATAAACATGGTCCGCTCCCGCCTCTTCATAATCAACAAGAGAGGCTATTCTGCCCTTTTTTATCTCTTCCAGAAATTCAATAAGACGCCCATATCTGTCATCGGCAACACTCTTCAAGTGCGCATCGGATAAAAATACAGCTTTCATAGTTTATATTCTCTTTTGACAAATACCGATTCATCTTGAAAAAAAGCGACCACGGCTTTTGAACCTTAGCATAAATATCACCCTAAGTGAAGATTCTATGTTTTCAAATGTAATGCTGCAGTTGAATTGATTCTTGTTTTGTGTGTCGTTTTTTGGTAGTTTTTAGCAATATCTCGGGCACGATGATTTAAAATCTCTATTTTTCAGGTGAAGGAGTAAAATGTTAAAAAACAAAACAATCACCAGGGCTTCAGAAGTGCTGAAAACGGAAGCGCAGAGCATATTGAAGCTGATTGATAAACTCGACAGCAATTTTTCCCGCGCTGTGGATTTAATTTACAAATCCAAGGGCAGGGTTATTATTACCGGCATCGGCAAATCCGGCTTAATTGCCAAAAAAATCGTCGCTACGCTGACAAGCACGGGAACGCAGGCCCTTTTTCTGCACCCGGTTGAAGGCATACACGGTGACTTGGGAATCGTTACCAACGAAGATGTTTTACTGGCCATTTCCAACAGCGGCGAAACGCGTGAACTCATGCCTATTATATCTTCCGTATGCGAGATTGGTACACCCATTATCATCTTTACCGGCAACAGGTCGTCGACGCTCGCCCGCACGAGCAACATTGTTATCGATGTTTCCGTAGAAAAAGAGGCATGCCCTTTCGGCCTTACTCCGACATCCAGTTCCACCGCCGCGCTGGCCATGGGCGACGCGCTGGCCATTGCTTTAATTGACAAGAGAAAGTTCAAAGAAAAAGATTTTTATAAGTTCCACCCGGGTGGAAGCCTCGGCGCCAGATTAAGAGAACCGGTCAAGAAGGCAATGATTGTTGGGGAAAATATTCCGAAAGTTTTTTCCGGAATTTCCGTGCAAAAGGCCATACAGGAAATAGACCGTAAAAATGTAGGTTTTGTGCTGATAACCGACAAAAAGAACAAGCTAATGGGAATTCTGACTGATGGCGACGTGCGCCGCATGATCGGCAATGGAGTCTCGTTTGAGGGAAAAACTATTGACGAAATGATGACGCGCAATCCCAAAACAGTAGATGAAACAGCATCATTAGCGCAGGCTATGGAATTGATGCAGAAAAAAGAAATCACCGTCTTCGCCGTCGTTAACGGAAAAAGAACGCTGAAGGGCTATATCCACATGCACGACATTTTAGGCCGGGGCGGTTCAGTCAACATCTCTGTAAATAACTGAGAAAGAAAATACTCATGGCTCTTTACGAATATGAAGGGAAAAGACCGGAAGTGCCGTCTGATTCTTTTGTCCATCCCCTCGCCGTTGTTATCGGCGACGTGAAAATTGGCCATGAATGCTTCATCGCTCCCGGCGTCTCCATCCGCGCCGATTTCGGACCCGTCACTATAGGGAATCGCACAAGTATTCAGGATAACGTAATCATTCATGTTTTCCCCGCATCAAAGGTGGAAATCGGCGACGATGTCACCATTGCTCACGGCGTTATTCTTCACGACGCCCGTATTAATTCAAGGTGTGTTATAGGTATGGGTTCAATGGTGCTTTTCAACGTTGTTTGCGAAGAGGATGTTTTTGTGGCGGCAGGATCAGTCATTCCAAAGGGCATGCATATCCCCGCCGGTAAAAATATCGCCGGCAATCCGGCGGAAGTTACTCATGTAGTTACCGAAAACCAGAAACTGCTGGCGAAAGCCGGCGTTGATTATTACCGTAACCTTGCAAAAAAATATTTGACGACAATGAAGGAGGTAAAATGACACAGCACCAGCGTAAAACAATTGCCCCCTCCGCGATTACCCTGAGCGTTATCATGCCCGTCTTTAATGAAGAAACTACCATCCGGGACATTATAAACGCCGTCTCAGAAGCACCCTACAAAAAAGAAATTATTATTATAGATGACGGCTCAACGGATAAAACCAGGGACATTCTGAATAATTCAAATCATCCCGATTTAAAAGTAATATTACAGGACAAAAATTACGGAAAGGGAAAAGCTATTCAAACAGGAATCATCCAGGCGACTGGAGACATTGTGCTAATACAGGACGCCGATATGGAATATGACCCTTCGGAATACCATGTTCTCCTTCAGCCGATTTTGGCGGGCCGCGCCGATGTCGTTTACGGCTCCCGCTTCAAGGGTCTCGGCGCTCATCGTGTTTTGTATTTCTGGCATTACATGGGAAATAAATTTCTTACTTTGCTTTCTAATATATTCACAGATTTAAATCTTACCGATATGGAGTGCTGTTACAAAGTATTCAAGAAAGAGGCGCTCAAAGGAATAACAATAGAGGAAAACCGTTTCGGTTTCGAACCGGAAATAACCGCGAAAATCGCCAAGAAAAACCTGCGTATTTATGAAGTCCCGATATCCTATTACGGCAGGACATATGCCGAGGGCAAAAAAATAAACTGGAAAGACGGATTTCGGGCAATATATTGTATTTTAAAATAGGCTTAATACCAAAAAACGGGGCCTAAAAATGGTTAATAGTTAAGTAATAACAATGGTATATGTATTAAAAACTCAG
>OMKS01001726.1_pt1 | contig 19126 bp, 19 predicted proteins | sample 1674721 | NCBI WGS metagenome assembly OMKS01 (sample SAMN06264996, study PRJEB25208) | sediment metagenome | isolation source: hot spring sediment | place: USA: California | collected 2014-09-02
CTGAAATTCTAAATCATTATATTATAGTAACTTAAAAATGCCATTTTCCCGCATTTCTACCTTTTTTCAGAGGACTCTTGCTATGCAAATGAAGCAAATTCTCAATTTGGAAGTCATTAGACTTCCAAATTGAGAATTGCTCTCTCCTCCTGACTTGACTTTCATCTCTCGGTCCTTATTATAGAGAATGGTTGGTACTCATGAAAAAAAAATCAATAGGCGGTGCGTATGTCTCCTAAGGTAAGCGTGGAACAGGTCAAAAAGGCGATTCGCAGCTCTGTTCCGCTGGTAATCAAAACCTACACCCTTCCCCACGAGACCGAAATGTATCTCGAGGAGATCCTCAACATCTTCCTCAAAGAGTTCGGACAGGACCACTTGAAAGATCGAATAGCCTACTGTATGCGCGAACTCGCGGTCAACGCCAAAAAGGCAAACACCAAGCGGGTCTACTTCCAGGAGAAGGGACTCAACATCAACGATATGAAACAGTACGAAGAGGGGATGAAAAACTTCAAGGACGAGACCCTCTCCAACATCCAGCACTACCTGGAACGACAAAAAGAGGCGGGCTTCTACGTCAAAATAGTCTTTCACGTCAAAGGCCAAACCTTCCACCTGAGCGTCAAAAACAACACCGAAATCTCCCGCAAGGAGCAGATGCGGGTCTACGACCGCATCGCCCGCTCCCGGGCTTTCGAGACCCTGGAGGAGGCCCTCTCTACGGTGATCGACGACTCCGAGGGCGCCGGACTGGGGATTGTGATTCTGGTATTGATGCTCAAAAAAATCGGCCTGGACGAGGAGTCATTTGATATCGACGTGGTCGACGGAGAGACTATCGCTCGAATATCGCTGCCCTTCTCCGAGATACACTCGGAAAACTTAGACGCTCTGAGCGAGGAGATCGTCAAAGAGATCGACGACCTGCCGCAGTTCCCGGACAACATCATCCAACTGCAGAACCTCATCAACGACCCCGACTCGGAGATTTCCAGTATCGCCCGGCAGATCAGTACCGACCCCTCTCTGACCGCGGACCTGCTCAAGGTAGTCAACTCCGCCCAATTCATGCTCCCCAAGCGGGTGGACAATATCGTCGAGGCGGTAAAGCTCGTCGGTCTGCGGGGACTCAAGAACCTGCTCTACTCTTACGGTACCCAACAGATCCTCAACCAGGAGATGAAGTGGCTGTGGAACCACTCCTACAAGACCGCCTACTACGCCTACAACCTGGCCCGCAACTTCAAACGCAAAAAAGACCTCCTCGACGACGCCTACGTCGGAGGCATTCTCCACGATATCGGCAAGATCATCTTCTCTGAAGTTCACCCCCACCTACTGGAAAAGATTTCCAGCTTCTGCGACGAACGGAACATCAACCGAGAGCTCTTCGAAGATCTTTCGGCGGGACTGAATCACGCCGAAATCGGCGGCAAGGTAGCGGAGAAGTGGAACTTCCCCCCCTCTCTCATCGAAGCGATTCGTTACCACCACGAACCCCTGGACTGTGACCCGGTGAGGAAGGACGTGGTCTACACCGTCTATCTGGCCAACGCGCTGGTGAATATCGAAGATGGGGAGATCAGCTACGAGCAACTCAACCCCACGGTCTTGAAGAACTACGGTATCAAAGGGGAGGAGCAGGTTCGGGTCATCGTCGAACGGCTGAGCAAGGCCTTCGAGTCGGAAGCCGCCCGGAGAGAGAGCCACTAGAGTCGTTGCCCGACAGGATCTCATCAGTACGATGTGATCAAGAATGCCGAAGAATTTTAGAATTTTTTCCTACCCTGTTTGACTTCCGAGGATCTATATAGTATATTTCTAATACAGAAACTACTAATACGGAGGATCGCGATGGCGGTAATGCTATATACCACTCCCACTTGCGCTTATTGCCGAAAAGCGAAGGACTACCTGCGACAACGCAAGGTTTCTTTCCAAGAATATAACGTCGCATCCGACCGGGCCAAGGCCGACGAGATGGTCCGCAAGTCCGGTCAGATGGGGGTACCCGTGATCGACGTGAACGGCAAAGTAATCGTTGGTTTCAACCAACCGGAAATTGAGCGAGCCCTGCATCGCTAATTTCATACATCCCCCCTAATCCCTTTCCGCCGCGGTACCTTTGGTACCGCGGTCTTTTTTTTAAAAAAATTCTCAAAACTGAAGCAAACCTCCCCTCTCCCCTCCTCTATTAATAACAAGACCATAAAACAGGAGGAGGTCATGAACCCAATTTTTCAGATCAACGAAGCATTTACCTGTACCGAGGAGGGCAAACTGAGAGTCCAAGTGCTGTTGGAAGAACGGCGGGAGAAGTACCAGGTGGAAGCGCGGCTTCCGGCCCGAGAAGTGGCCAGCCTGCTGCCCCGGGAGATCTTGGTAGGGGATACGGTCACCCCGGACCGAAGAGTCTTGGAACCAATAGACGAACTACTGCGGAAGCTCACCGTCGGCCGACTGGTGAAAGTCTGGGAGTACTCTGGGCGGACCTACTGCAGCTTCCTCAAGTGGGGAGCCTTACGGTTCGACGAGCCTTGAGCTCGTAGCGATCGAGGCGACCCAGCGCTCCAGCAGGATTCCAGCCGCCACCGCCACGTTCAACGAGGCTTTGGCCCCGAGAAGCGGAATGCTCACCACCCCCGCGCTGGCTTCCGCCAAGCGGCGTACTTCCGGGCTCACCCCCAGTTCTTCCGAACCGAGCACGGCGATACCCCCTTCGGGAAAGTCGAAGTCCTCGATTCGTTCACCACCCAACTCCAGCGCAAAAAGAGGCATGCTCTGCTCCCGGCTGATCCGTTCGAGCTCTTCTACCGAGACGACTCGATGGGGCAGCACATCGACGCAGCCCATGGAGCTGCGCAGGGCACGGGGGTGATCCGCCCTGGCCGTATGCGGTGAGAGTAGGAGCTTCCGTACCCCGAAGGCCTCGGCACTGCGAAAAATCGATCCCAGATTGAAGGGGGAACGGATATCGTCCAGGTAAAGCTCCAGGGGCAGAACCCGGTCATCCCGTCGGCTCAGTCTTCCCGTTCCGGGGTCGAAGAGATCCCAGTCCGCCGGTGACGCCCCCACCAGCTCCATCAGCCCGTAGCGCAGATTCTGCAGCTCCCGAAGAAGCCGATCTCCGTCACCTCCTTCGGAGGGGCTCTTGTAGAGCCTTTGAGCGCACTCACGCTCCCGCTCTGGTAGATCGGCGCTGGATTCGGCGAGCATCCGGAATATCCGACCCGCGTGGTCCTTGTCCCAGCGTGCTCCCTGGGCGAGACTCCGCTCCCAACTCTCGAGCAGGCTGATGACTTTGCGGTATCTGGTCTTCGGCGGAAGAGCCAGCAGCTTGCGTACGGTAATCATGCGCCGAAGGTCCTCAAAACGCGGTTTTGAGCTGTCCCACCAGCTCCTGCAGCCCCATGGGGGTCGGCAGCGACTGGATAAAGGGCAGCTCCATCACCTGTGATGCGGCTTGATTCAGCAGACGCTCCTCTATTCCCAGCTCGCTCAGCCGACCGGGCATCTGTTCCACTCCGAGGGAAGCACGGATCGAGTCCACCACCCGATCCGCCGCGGCGACCACCGAAAGCCCCCGGATATTCTCTCCCAGCATGTTGCCCATCCGCGCTACCTTCTCCGGGCAGACCTTCAGGCCGTACTCCAGTACAAAGGGCAGGAGTATGGTGGCTACGATTGCCGAAGGAATCTTCTGCAGCCGAGCCAATACTTGGGCGCTTCCAATACCCCAGCCAGGGGAGCTCATGGCCATACCGAAGGCGGTAAAAAATCCCGCCTGCATTCCCCGGTGGAGAACATATAGGTCATCGGGCTTCTCCAGCAGCTGAGGCAGAGTATCCAAGGAGAGACCGATACCCCGAAGCAGCAGAGTATCGGAGAAAAATGTGGCGTCCTTCGAAAAGTACCCCTCCACGGCCAGCAGCAGGGTCTCCAGCAGCGAGGCCAGACGCTGCTTTCGGGAGACCTCCTTGAGCATACCGGGGTCCTGGATGAGCACACGGGGATTGAACCCTGGTATATCCGCGAAACGGACACCACGACCGCTTCGATCCGCGAGGATCACACTGCTGCGAAAGAAGTAGTGAGTCGAGAAAACCGTGGGGATCTCCAGGTAGGGGAGCATCGCCGTTCGTATCTCCGCGTCAGAGCGCAGCTCTTGAGCTGACAAGACCGACCCGTGGAGGACCGCCACCGCTCGGGCGACCGAAAGGGCCGCATCGTCGCCAAAGCCGATCACCGCTTCGATATAACTGATCCGAGATATCTCCAAGAGCTTGTCCACCAGCTCCTCAGTGGAAAAGGGGGTAACCTCCGGTTGAACAAGGATCTCGATACCGCTCGCTTCAGCTGCTTCTTGGATCTGCCGGAGGCTGGTCCCGCTCTGAAACCAGGTGTTGGTGATCAGCATAGCCCGTGAGCAGCCTTGAAGGCAGGACCTCCCTATTCCCCCGACAGCTCCGGGAAAGCTGAATATCTTTGTCGGTACTTGAAGTTCAAGATTGCGCATCGCTCCTCCCTCTGCCAGAATCTGTATGGGCACAAAAAAAGACGGAGATTTTGCTCCCCGTCCATCATATCATCAATGCCTTTTTTGTGCAGGTATGGGTCTAGGTTATATCGAAAAGTTTCATCATCGAGTCAGCCAGATCATCGACAACCGTATCGTTGATGTAGTTCGGGTCTTGGAGCTTCCGCTTGACCTCCTCGACTCGGTCCCAGCGAATATCATCGGCAGCTTTTACCTGCTCGGCGATCCTGTAGACCTCTCCCATAGTCTTCGCATCCGAGGAGATATTTATCGAATCTTTCTCACCGGTTTTCGGTGTTTGTTGTGTTTTGTGACCCTTTGTAAGCTTCGATATCGGATCGATAGGTCCTATACCTTCAATATTCATTCCCGACTCCTACCTTTCAATATACTTATCGTCAGCTTCTTCATAGATTTTAACTCTTTTTCTTCCCGGAAACAAGTATCACTATCTCGCCTTTGATACTTTTCCGGTCGTTCAAGTCCTCAAACAGCTCAAGTGCCGTCCCGTAGAGGCGCTCTTCGTGGAGTTTGGTCAGCTCGCGACCCAAAAAAACTTCACGCCCTGGTTCTTTTTCGGCGATATAGGCCAGAATCTTCACTATTCTGTGGGGCGATTCGTAGAGAACGAAGTTTTCTTCCCTTTCCAGAAGCTCATCAAGCCTTTTTTGCCGCTTACCGGCCTTGGGGCTGAGAAATCCATCAAAAATGAAGCTCCGCCCGGTCATGCCCGAGGCGCTTATCAGCGTCGTCAAGGCCGAAGGTCCCGGAATAGGCACCACCGGTATCCCCTCCCGCCGCACAGCCTGGACCAACCTGGCCCCGGGATCACTGAGCCCCGGCGTTCCGGCATCGCTGACGTAGGCTACATCACGCCCCTCCCGCAGCAGACCGATGATCCTGACCGCCGCCTGTTCTTCGTTCTGAGATCGACAACTCAACAGAGGCTTGGATATCTCGAAGTGCTTGAGCAGCTTTCCCGTGTGCCGCGTGTCTTCGCAGGCGACGGTATCCACCCCTCGAAGAGTCTCCAGAGCTCGGAACGTGATATCCTGTAGGTTCCCAATCGGGGTTGCGACGATATAGAGCGTTGCCACGGGTCATTGTAACCGCTACAATTGACTTGAACAAGGTCCCTCAGCATTTAGAAAAGGAGCCCTGGCTATCGAATACCTGATTTTGATCTCGAGCGCCCTACTCTTGACGGTTCTTCTGCTGTACGGACGCCGGCGAAAGGAGTCCTATAGCAGCGCCGCGAACGGAAAAACCGCCCCAACCGAAGACCAAAAGAAAACCTTTCGCCACTGTCCCCTCTGCGGCTCTCCATTACAACGACACGAGAGGGTCAAATCGGTACTCTACCCGGGTCAGCCCGACGGCTTCATGGAGATATACGGATGCCCCTACTGCTATCGGCCCGGAGGCGACACCGCCGGTTCATCCCCGGTCGATATAGCGCCCCGCTACTGCCCGGTCTGTAAAAAGCGACTCGAACCGGCGGATTTAATCTTCGCCCGTTTTTTCCAGGGGCAGAACCGCCGACACGTCCACGTCCTGGGCTGCAGCCAATGTTACCGCCGCGGTAGATCTCAGACTTGAACAGTTCAATATTGTAATGCTAAAGTCTTTTTCATGGAAAAGATGAAAAGAACGGCAACTTGTGGTGAGTTATCCAAGGAGTGGACCGGCCGCGAGGTCACTTTGAACGGCTGGGTGCACCGTATACGCGATCACGGAGGGATTCATTTTATCAGCCTCCGCGATCGTTATGGGGTGACCCAGATAGTCATCGATGAAAACGCCCAGGAAGCCCTGCGTCAAAAGGCGAGTGAGCTGAAGCGGGAGTTTTGTGTGGCAGTTCGAGGCGTGGTACGGGAACGACCCGCGGAGATGGTCAATCCCGATATGAGCACCGGAGATATCGAAGTGCAGACGAAAGAGCTGGAGGTACTCAGCAGCTGCGACCCTCTGCCGTTCCACATCGACGAAAAATCGGACGCCAAAGAAGACCTCCGTCTCAGTTACCGTTATCTGGACCTGCGCTCCTTCAGCATGCAGCGCAAGATCAAGCTCCGTACCGACGCGACCTTCGCCGTACGGGAGTATTTGAAAAAGTTCGGCTTCATGGAGATCGAAACGCCGAACCTGATCAAATCCACGCCCGAAGGGGCACGAGACTTCCTGGTCCCCTCGCGCATTCACCCGGGCAAGTTCTACGCACTGCCTCAGAGCCCACAGCTCTTCAAGCAGATCCTGATGGTTTCCGGCTTCGACCGCTACTTCCAGATCGCCCACTGTTTTCGCGACGAAGACGCTCGGGGTGACCGGCAGCTGGAACACACCCAGATCGACATGGAGATGAGTTTTGTCTCCAAAGAGGACGTATTCGAGGTGGTCGAAGGGATGATGTCCCACGTCTTCAAGCAGACCCTCGATGTAGACCTGGAGACTCCCTTCCCCCGCATCACCTACCACGACGCGATGAACCTCTACGGCAGCGACAAACCGGACCTTCGCTTCGACCTGGCCATGCAGGATTTTGCCTCCTTCGCCGAACGGAGCGACTTCAACGCCTTCAAGTCGGTACTCCAGGACGGCGGCGCGGTGAAGGCGCTCCTGGCCCCGGGCTGCGGGAACTACTCCCGCAAACGGATCAACCAGCTCGAAGAGGAGGCCAAGATCTACGGCGCCAAGGGTTTGGCCTGGATGAAGGTGACCGAGCACGGTCTCGACGGAGGAGTCGCCAAATTCTTTTCCGCTCAGGCGCAGGAGATCATCGACAGTCTAGGCGCCGAGGCGGGTGACCTGATTCTGGCGGTAGCCGACCGCTGGGAGACCGCCTGTACCTCCCTGGGAGCGGTACGCAGCCGCCTGGGCAAGGAGCTCGAACTGGCCACTCCCGGCACCTTCCGATTTGCCTGGATAGTGGATTTCCCCCTCTTTGAGTGGGACGAGGAGGACGGACGGTGGGAAGCGGCCCACCACATGTTCACCATGCCCCAGGAGCAGTACCTGGAGCGGCTCGAGGAGGACCCCGGTTCGGTGAAGGGCGACCTCTACGACCTGGTCTGTAACGGTTACGAACTGGCCTCCGGTTCGATCAGGATCCATGACCCGGAGATACAGAAGCGTATTTTCAACATTGTCGGTTTCTCCGAAGAGGAGGCCCAGCGGCGCTTCGGCTTCCTGCTGAAGGCCTTCCGCTACGGTCCTCCCCCCCACGGCGGCATCGCCCCGGGTCTGGACCGGCTGATTATGATCATGGCTCAGGAAGATTCTATAAAAGAGGTGATCCCCTTTCCGAAGAACAACGTCGGAGTCAGCCCCATGGACGACTCCCCTTCCTTGGTAGACGAGAAGCAGCTCAAGGAGCTGCACATAGCGCTCGATCTGCCGGAAGAAGAGAACACCGACCAATAGATTCCGCTCAGACGCTCCACGCACCGCCGAAGCCGGCGCTTTTGCCGGCTTCGGTAGGCAGCGTAGAACATGAAACGGTTCAATAGGCGCTGTAGGGCTGCAGCTCTTTGATCTTGAGTTTTATACGAACTTTGCTGTGATAACCGCCGGCATCAATACGGGTGTACGGCGGTTCTTGATACGCCACCTGGGCGCTGATTTCCCGGGGCTTGTTCCGCTCCCGAGCCTGCAGGTAGGCTCTCAGCGCGTTTTTAATCGCCTCCTCGAAGGAACGGAATTTACCACGATACCCCTCCTGCAGAGAGACGTTCCCACGACCGCCGGCGGACTGGTAGGTATTGGTCGCCCAAGCCTGACGGCGGTGTATCTGATACTCCTTCAGATTGTAGCGGACCCGAATATAATAACGGTTGTCGACCATTCGCGTGTTCATAACCCGTAGGGCCGGGTCGCCCCGGGGGATACTTTCCCGAGGCTCTATCTCGATGAGCTCTTCTATCTGCCGTGATCGATCGGAGGGAGTGTAGCGCACTTCGTACCCGTAGATCATCCCCGAGAGTACCAATCGAGCCTCCTCCAGGCAGCGTCGGATCGCCTCCTCTTGGCTCAACGGACGAGAGCTGCCCTCGCCGACCATCGGGTCCAGCTCGGTCCAGAACTCCGCCACCAGGACATCTTCAAGATTTTCCAAAGCCGTAATAGGAGGAAGCGACAAAGAGATACTTAGGGTGAAAAAGAGCAAGACCGGGAAAATCGTCCGTTTCTCCACACCAATCAGCGCCAATATCCGCCTCTGCCCCCGCTGCGAAAAGAATCGATGGGATTGATCCCCAAGCGGATCACGAAGTAGAGGAAGGCGAAACCGAAGCCGGCCAGGTGGGTCAGGTGGGCGACTCCGCTCTGCATCCCGAAGACCTGGTTGAACAGCTCTATCGCGGTATAGCCAATGACCAGGACCGGAGCCCGGATCGGGAATATCCCCATCAGGTAGATATTGGCGTGAGGGTAGTAGACGGCGAAGGCCAAAAGTACCGCAAAGACCGCTCCTGAGGCCCCCAGGAGGATCACCCCGTACATTCCGGTGAAAATGTACACCACGAAGGAGAATATTCCAGCTAAGAGCCCTGAGCCCAGATAAAAGAGCAGGAACTCCTTGCTCCCCATCCTTCGTTCGACCTGTACTCCGAAAAAAAAGATTCCCAACATGTTGAACAGAATATGACTCAACCCGGCGTGGGTGAACATGTAGGTGAAAAACTGCCAAATGTAGCCGCGATCCAGTACCAAGCCCGGAATCATGGCGGTATAGAGGCGACTCTGTGGATTGATGCTGTTGAGCAAATAGACCACAACGTTGACCACAATAATCACAAAGGCGTAGTTGTTGTAACTGTAGCGAAAAGGTTTTTGTAGCGGCGATGTTCTCATAGGAAGAAGGTAGTAAGTTTTTCTTCAGTGGTCAAGTAAACGCCCCAGCAATTCTCATTTTGAAGTGTTGACATCAACACTTCAAAATGAGAATGCCTCAAACCGTAAGAAAATGAAATTTTACCTAAGTAAATGAAGCAAATTCTCAGTTTGGAAGTCAGAAGACTTCCAAACTGAGAATTGCTATAAACGCCCGCCCCGTGGGCCGAATGGTGCCGGACTGACCCTTTCTCGGCAGCGCTTTTTTTACTATACTCCATGGGTATGGATCGTCGCAAACCTGATCATTACACCCAGAAGGCAAAAAAGGCGGGCTACCCCGCCAGGTCGGTCTACAAGCTCGAGGAGATACAGACCAAATACCGCCTCTTGCGTCCGAAACAGCGGGTCCTGGACATCGGCGCCGCTCCGGGCAGCTGGAGTATGTACGCCGCCGAGCAGGTCAGCCCTCAAGGCTCGGTGGTCGCCGTCGACCTGCAGGACTGTCGAATTCCCGATTCCTACCGGCAGATCACCATTCTCAAAGGGGACGCATTCTCCCCGGAGCTGACTGAAGCGATAAAGGCTCGGGGTCCTTACAACGTGGTACTCAGCGACGCCGCGCCGGCAACCACCGGCAACCGTACCATCGACAGCACCGCTTCGGCGGCCCTGGCCGAGCAGTGCCTGCTCCTCGCCCCGTCTATTCTGCGTCCTCCGGGAGCCCTGGTGATCAAAATCTTCCAGGGGGGCGAGGAGCAGGAGTTGATCCGTAGACTCCGCCAAATCTTCAAATCAGTCAAACCCTTCAAGCCCAAGTCCAGCCGCAAAAACTCCTTCGAAATATTCTTGATTGCCACCGGACTGAAGTCGGAGGCGGTTCGATCCGATAGAGAGAAAGAGGAGAGTCTTTGAAACGTCAACACAAGAAAAGCCACGGACTGCTACTGGCGCTGCTGGTACCGATATTTTTAGCCTCCTGTCAGAGCGTGGGGTTTTACGAGCCGCCGGTACCCGGAGACCTAGAGCCTGTTCAGAGAAAGCTGGTCCAAGGAGCCCATAGGCTCCGGGGGGCACGGAGAATCTCCGTCCGCGGGCGGAACTTTCCCGCCGATTGTACCGGAACGGTGCTGGCACTCTACTGGTACGCCGGTATAGACCTGAGCTCCCCGCTGGCTGACTACCAGGGCAACGGCGTAGCTCGACTCTACCATTTTCTGGAAGATGCGGGGATGCTTCATCAATCCAGCAATCCCGCCCCGGGGGATATAATCTTCTGGGACAACACCTACGACCGCAACAACGACGGCAAACCCAACGACTACCTCACCCACACGGGCATGGTGGTAGAGACCAAGGCCGACGGCACAATAGTCTACGTCCATCACAACTACCGCAAAGGGGTGGTCTTCGCCAGGATGAATCTACAACGACCGGATGTCTACACCGAAGAAGTCGGAGGTGAAGTCAGAATAGTCAACTCACCGATGCGGATGCGGGGCTCCCCGGAGTACCACAGCTGGCTGGCCTCACAGCTCATCCGGGATTTTGGTCAGGCCTGGTTGGCATTTTAGAAGTCACGAACCTCTTTTTCCAGCAGCTCCACCACGTCCTTGAACTTGGGCCGGTTCTCCTCGTCGATATCCATCAGGGCCCGATGAGCATCCAGGAGCATACGGAGGTCCTCTTGGCGGCCCCGCTGCTCGTCATCAATCTCGTCCAGCGCATCCACTTCGGGCACCTTGTCGACGATGGTAAAAAGCTTATCGAATCGTACGCTCTCGAGGATCGCGTTGATATCCTCGTTGGGTGAGACGATACTCACGTGCATATCCTCCCTTCCACGAGCCCGCCCGGCAATTTTGGCAATCAAACCCAGATTGGTACTGTCGATATAATCGCTCTCGGACAGATCGATTACTACGTTGGAGAACCCCCGCTCCAACAGACTTTCGACGAACTGATCAAAGCCCGAACTGAAAGTGTACTTGAGGTTACCCACCATTTTTATATAAGTTATACCGTTTTTCTCGGCGAAAAAGTACCTACCCCGGGTCATGCAAGACTCCTGTTCAACAGGAGGAAGGTCACGTCGTCGGGAAAACTGAAATGTTTGGTCATTCCGAGCCCATCGGTGATGCGATCCAAATTCATCTCCCCCTGTTCGAATATTCCGGCGATCATATCGCGTTTCTCTCTGATGCTCCCGTTGTGCAGAAGCTCCAGTATCCCGTCGGAGATGACCAGCAGCGAGGCTTGCCGGCCTATCTCCGCCACCTCTTCCACAAACTCCGGACTCTGAAACATCCCCACCGGCGTCCCGCTGTGGGACAGGGGGATGGTTCGTTCGCCGTCTCGCAGCAGCGGCGGTGGGAACTGACCGCAGTTGCTGTACCGCAGAGTATTCTCTTTTTGATCCAGAACTCCATAGAAAATGGTCAAATACTTGCCGAAGTTCTCCCGTAGCAGCTCGCTGTTGAGCTTGTGCATCAGCATAAGGGGTTTCATGACCAGATGGTTCCCCTCGTTCCAGTAGTTCTCCAGCTGCGTGTCGATAAAGTTTTTCAACAGAACCGTTATAAAGGCCGAAGAGATACCGTGACCCGAAACATCGGCCATATAGAAGCCGACCCGCTGGGGGTCGATCTCGAAATAGTCGAGGAAGTCCCCGCTGAGGTACATCGACGAGTAGACTCGGCTGGAAAAAGTCGTATCACCGTAGCTCTTCAGACTCTCGGGAAACAGCTTCTGCTGCATCCTGCCTCCGGCGGCTTGATCGCTCTCCAGACGAGAGATATAGGAGCGTAGCTTCAGATTGGCTTCCGAGAGGGCTTGTGTTCGCTCGCGAACCTTCTTCTCCAAGTTGTGCTGGAGCTCGTTGATTGTCAGTAGATTGGCGTAGGAACGAAAGGCGGAGACCAGTTCTCCTCGCAACCGGTAAAACACCGAGGGTCCCTGGTCGCTTATTCCGACCACATCGTACTCTCTGGCAATCTCCTCATGAAGAAGTTGGTCACCCGTCTTCGAACGGATGATAATCCGCAGCTCCCCAAAACGCAGTTCGTGTCTGATCGACTCCAATAAGCCAAGCTCGGAGTTTTCGAAGGTCCCCGAGTCTCCTCCGATCAGGGCGACGGAAATCTGAGCGTTCTTCCGAAGGATCTTCAACGCCTCTTCGGGGGAGTACGCGTCCATTATCTGAACCTGACGATCCAGAAAGCAGAACCCCTCCAGCTCGTTCTTCGTCCGACGGTGCTCCCCCTCATCTCCGTCCACAATCAGGACCTTCCATACTGGGGGAATATCTTCTTCATTTCCAATCGGGTTCACTGCCACGGGATCCGTCCTTTTCGCTCGCTAGCTTCAGAATACAAATTACACTTCCACAAGTCAAATATCCGGACGAGGTCGTCTCACACGTAACTATGCAATCCAGGCATCAAATAGTTTACCCCAAAGAAGGTGAACATGGTCAGCAGAAAACCCAGAATCGCCAAAATTGCGGTGAGCCTTCCCTTTCTCTTCATCACCAGCCTCACGTGAAGATAGAGCGTATAGGTGAGCCAGGTGATCAAGGCCCAAGTCTCCTTCGGATCCCAGCTCCAATAGGATCCCCAGGCTTGCTCCGCCCAGATCATGCCGAAGACCAGGGCACCCACGCTGAAGAGGAAGTATCCCACCAGAATCGAAGTGTAGCTCAGACGATCCGCCCTGTTCCGTCCCTCCTCGCTTTTGGCTCGAAAATACCCCAGCGCCGCGGCAAACGCCAGTACAAAAAACGCCTCTCCGGCGAAGCTCAAGACCACATGGGCCACCAGCCAGTAGGACTGCAGCGCGGGAACCGGCGGCTGAACCGTTGATGGAACCAAGGGCGAAGAGCTGAGCGCCAGAAAAATAAATACCACCACCGTACCTACAAAGAGGATAAACCGTCGACCCGACTCGGTATCGTCGATCTCCCGACCCACCGGGACGGAAGGAATCCTCCGAGCTTGAAAAAAAAGCAGCAGACAGATCATCGACGAGAAGAAGACCAAAGCCTCGTAGGTGTTGGTCAAAGCGGGAAAGGAGATCAAAAAAGAACGGTAGACGAAATCGACAAAGAGCAGAACCGATGCCAAGAGCATGAGCACTCCCTCGACTTCGTAGGTCAATTGGGAACGACGAAAGAGCTTTCTGATCTGAGCAATCAGGAGCACCACGACTATCAAAAAGGCCAAACTCGACACCATAATTCTCCTTGTATCACAACCCAAAGTACAAATTCTTGATTCGGCCCAGCTTGTCGATAAAAAGCAGGATCATCCCCAGGCTACAAAAAACCGCCCCCCATACTATCAGAGAGCTCCCCGGATCGTACACCGCCTGCAGCACCGATACCGGGGCTTGAACTATCTCACCCTCAACCGGCCCGGCGGCCTCCGGACTCTGGTGACCGGTCTGGTAGATTTTCAACTTCCCCAGGACTAAGGGGCGATTCACCATAATCCTACGCGTCTCGCCGAAGGCTCTCCCGTCCTCCAAAACCTGGACCGTCGATACGTACTGAGCCACACTGCCGTCGGGGTTTTTGCGGAGACTAAAGTCCTCCAGCCGCAGACTGTAGTCCCCTCCCAACAGCACCTGTTCTCCGGGGCGCAGACTCACCACCCCCTCCACCCGGCCGTAATGGCTGAGCAGTCCCGCTATTATAAACAGTAGGATGGACAGGTGGATTAGATCAGGAGCGATTTTCAAAAACCCCCGGCCCTTGAAGTATACCCGGCGCCGAAACATCCTGATGAAGCGCATCAGGGCGCAGCCGAAAAGGTTAAGCATGAAAAGCAGCAGTGGAAACAGCAGCAGGATCGCTTCCAGTACTCTGCCTGCTGGATCCGGATCAAAACTCAAGGTACGGATGCCAAAAACTCCAGCCACCAAGACTATCGCCATCAGATAGACCAAGAGGGCCAGGGTCAGCTTCAAGGAGGTGAAAAAGCGGAGCAGCCCCGACAGCCCTTGCGAAACGTCAGTAGGTCGCCGCATCGACCTCTCCATCGGAACTACCGCCCTCGATCTGCAGGAAGATTTTATTGGGCATACAGGCGCTCCAATCGCCGTGTTTCTCCTGCTCCCCCGCCTGTACGCAGAGTTTGTTCGGACAGGGGGAGTCCACTATGGCCGCCTTGCCGTCGCGGATACGCACCACGGTGGTTCCCAGAGGGCCCTCGACCTCGATTTTCCGGTCGGTGTCCAAACTGTAGACGTAATCCTCAGCGGGGGTTTTGATCCGTACCCGTAGGTTGTCTTGCTCGCCGCCGTAGACGTAGACCGCCAAGGAGACGGTCACCGCCATAGAGAAAAGAATACTGATATAATCTAAAGGCTTGAGCCGCATATCAGAAGGAGTATAAACTTTTCTTAAAAAGAAAAAAAGCCGTCGGGAGGCCAAGAAAAAGGCCCTGGCAACCCAGCGGCTTTCCTAAGAGTTTCTTCAATGGCCTCAGGCCGGTCGGCGGCCTGAGGCGGTGTTTATACCGCCTTCTCCAGGATTCGGTTCAGACGCTTCACGAAGTCCGCCGGCTTTTTGAGCTCCGCGCCTTCGACCAGCATCGCCTGTTCCAGCAGCAGGAAGCTCACATCCTCCAGCAAGGACTCGTCCTGGCTGTCGCGCAGCTTGTTGACAATCGGGTGATTGGGGTTCACCTCCAGGATCGGTTGGTACTCGGGAACGTCCTTCTGCCCCATCGCCTTGAGCATCTGCTGCATCTGCACGGTGGGGTCGTTCTCGTCGGCCACAATACAGGAGGGAGAGTCGCTCAAACGGCTGGAGGCGACCACATCTTTGACTTTGTCGCCCAAGACCTTTTTGATCCGCTCCAGCAGGGGCTTGACCTCCTCTTCCTTCTCCTTGTCATCTTCGCTTTTCAGCTCCTCATCGGCTCCGGTACGGTTGACCGATTTGAGCTCCAGCTCCCCGTACTTTCCGATGGAGGGAACCACGATCTCGTCGATGTCGTCGTCCATCAGCAGGACTTCTATCCCTTTCTTGCGGTAGGCTTCGAGGAGGGGAGAGTTGCGCAGGGTCTCCTCATCTTCGCCGGTGATGTAGTAGATCGCCTTTTGCTCCTCCTTCATCCGCTCCTGGTACTCCGCCAAGCTGGTGTAACCCTCGGTCTCGGAGGACTTGAAGCGTACCAGCTCCAGCAGTGTCTCCCGGTTGGCGAAATCCGAATAGAGCCCCTCTTTGAGGGGGCGGTTGTACTGCTCGATGAACTTTTGGTATTTTTCCGGGTCCTTCTCGGCGATGTTCTTGAATTCGCCCAGCAGCTTCTTCACCGAGGAGTTTCTGATCTGACTCATCACCCGGTTCTGCTGCAGGATCTCCCGACTGACGTTCAGAGGCAGGTCGTCGGAGTCGATGACTCCCCGGACAAAACGCAGATAGGTGGGCATCAGCTCCTTCGAATCGTCGGTGATGAAGACCCGTTTCACGTAGAGTTTGACCCCCGGCTCGTAGTCCGCCTGGTACATGTCGAAGGGCGCGTGCTGGGGTACGAAGAAGAGAGTGGTGTACTGCAGGGTCCCTTCGGCCTGGGTATGGAGGTAGAACAGCGGATCCTCGTTGTCGTGGCCGATGCTCTTGTAGAACTCGTGGTACTCCTCCTCGGTGATATCAGACTTCGCCCTCTTCCACAGTGCCGAGGCCTTGTTCACCTGATCCCGCTTGTGTTCGATTTTTTCTTTTTTATCATCCCCCTCCCCTTCGTAGCTCTTCTGATCGTACTCGAGGAAAATGGGAAAGGCGATGTGGTCGGAGTACTTCTTCACCAGCTGTTCGATCTGCCAGCGGTTGGCGTACTCGCTGCCTTCGTCGTTCAGGTGGAGGGTGACGGTGGTCCCGTTCTCCTCCCGGGCAGCCTCCTTGATGGTGTAGGCCTCCTCACCGGTGCTGCTCCACAGCCAGGCCTGTTCTTCTCCGGCCTTGCGGGTGAGGACCTCAACCTTGTCGGCCACCATGAAGACGGAATAAAAACCGACTCCAAACTGACCGATCAGGTTGGCGTCCTTGCTGGCATCTCCGGTGAGCTGGTCGAGAAAGCTCCGAGTCCCGGATCGGGCGATGGTACCCAGCTGACCGTCCAGGTCTTCGCTGTTCATACCGATACCGTTGTCCGCCACGGTCAGAGTGCTCTTGTCCTCGTCGAACTCGATCTCGATTCGCGGTTCGAAGTGCATCTTTTTGAACTCTTCGTCGGTGAGGGTGAGGTATTTCAGCTTGTCCAGGGCGTCGGAAGCGTTGGAGATGAGCTCCCGAAGAAATATCTCCTTGTGCGAGTAGAGACTGTGAATAATGAGTTTGAGTAGCTGTGAGACTTCCGTCTTAAACTTGTGCTTGGCCATGCCAATCTCCTTGCAGGTTTTGAAAATTTTATTGGGGAAAAGGAGGGACTCGACCCGGCGGCCATAAGCCCCTCAAAAATATACAAAAAAATACCCGCCCCGGCAAATATGAGCGTTGGCCATCATAGACGACTTGCACTTAATCCTAACGCAAGATATAGTAAGGTTACGATCATGGACGACGATCCGCTTCCTTCACATAACGACAAAAAACTCCGACTCGGTTGGTGCTGGGAAAAGCTATGATTTTCCAAGCCCTGACCATCGTAGTGCTGATTTTTCTCTCAGCGGTATTCTCCTCCTCCGAGACAGCCTATACCTCGCTCTCCTTCCTCAAGCTTCAGGAACTTCTCAAGTACCACGGGCGAAGCGGCAGGTTGGTGAAATATCTCAGCGAACGTCCGAACATCCTGCTGACCACAATCTTGATCGGCAACAACCTGGTCAACATCGCCGCCTCCGCCTCGGCTACCCAGATGACCATTGCCCTCTTCGGCAATCAAGCGGTGGGAATCATGACCGGGGTTTTAACGCTGATCATTCTCATCTTCGCCGAGGTCACCCCCAAACATCTGGCTATTCTCCACAGCGACAGGATCGCCCTCCGGATGGCCTACCCGATCAGGTTCCTCTCTATCCTGCTCTACCCGGTGATCAAGCTCATCGGCTTCGTCAGTATCGCCATCACCAGCCTTTTTTCCAAGGAACAGCGATCCGAGATCTCCCTGGAGGGTATTTTGCACATGGTGCACCTGGCCGAACGGGAGGGGGTGGTGGAAAATTACGAGACCAGGATGGTCAAGAGCGTGTTCCGCTTCAACGACACCCAGGTACAAACCATCATGACCCACCGGACGGACGTCTTCAGCCTCGAAGCGGACAGAAGCCTGGGCGAGGTGCTGAAGGAGGTCACCGAGCGGGGTTACTCCCGAATTCCGGTCCACGACGATAACCCGGAGCACATAGTGGGCATCCTGCTGGTCCGGGACATGATGAAGTACATCGCCGAAGAGGCGGAGCAGACGCTTATCCGAGACATCATGACCCAGCCGATCTTCGTCTCGGAGACGCGCAAGGTGAACGAGCTTTTTTTTCTCTTCAAAAAAGAGAAGTTGAACATCGCCGTAGTGATGGACGAGTACGGCGGCTTGGCCGGGATAGTGACCTTGGAAGACGTGGCGGAGGAGCTTTTCGGGGAGCTCTACGACGAGAACGAAATCCAGGGCTGGGAAAAAATAACTCCCCTGGAGGACGGACAGTTTCGCATCACCGGCGATACCTCACTGCACCAGCTCAACGACCGTTTCAATATCAGCTTCGAGCACAGCAAGTACGTCCAGACCCTCGGCGGTTTTCTGATCGAGTATCTCGGAGCGATACCGGTACAGAACCAGAAAATCGAGACCCCCATGGGCAGCTTCGTCGTCGAATCGCTGAACAACAAGAGGATCGAGACGGTCATTTTCACTCCCGCCGCGCCGGATTAGCACCGGGATACCCCTCCCCCCGGCACCTCCACCGACCGCTCGCACCAACGGGAGCCTCACATTCTCATCCTTGACGCAATGCCCAGGAGTGAATATCATTCGGCCATGAGCAAGTACCCATTCAACGAAATCGAAAAGAAATGGCAGGACTACTGGGAGGAGCAGAAGACCTTCAAAGCGGTGGAAGATCCTTCGGTTCCTGAAGACAAGCGCCTGTATGTGCTGGACATGTTCCCCTATCCCTCTAGCCAGGGTTTGCACGTGGGACATCCGGAAGGATACACCGCGTCGGATATCTACAGTCGTTTCATGAAGATGCGGGGCTATCAGGTCCTCCATCCCATGGGATTTGACTCTTTCGGTCTACCGGCGGAGAACTACGCCATCAAGACCGGAACCCTCCCCAGGGTCTCTACGGAGCAGAATATTGAGCTGTTCACCACACAGATAAAGACTCTCGGTTTCAGCTACGACTGGGACCGCAAAATATCGACCCACGACCCGAACTACTACAAATGGACCCAGTGGATCTTTCTCAAGCTCTTCGAGCAGGGTCTGGCCTACGAAGACGAGGCGCCGATCAACTGGTGCCCCTCGTGCAAAACAGGACTGGCCAACGAAGAGGTCAAGGAGGGGCGCTGCGAGCGCTGCGGAGAGGAGGTCACCCGCAAGAGCATCCGCCAGTGGATCCTCAAAATCACCAACTACGCCGACCGTCTATTGGAGGACCTGGAGCTGCTGGACTGGTCCGAGTCGATCAAGTCGATGCAGCGAAACTGGATCGGTCGCTCCGAGGGGGCCAACGTCAAGTTCAAGCTCGCCGACGGCAGTGACGAGTTTTCCGTATATACCACCAGGCCGGACACCCTCTTCGGCGCCACTTATATGG
>OMKS01001728.1_pt1 | contig 19117 bp, 20 predicted proteins | sample 1674721 | NCBI WGS metagenome assembly OMKS01 (sample SAMN06264996, study PRJEB25208) | sediment metagenome | isolation source: hot spring sediment | place: USA: California | collected 2014-09-02
CAGGACCACCCGGCCCGCGAGATGCAGGACACCTTCTACCTCGACCGCACCGAGCCCGTGCCCGCGGGCTGGGAGGGCGTGCGCGACATGCACGAGCACGGCGGCGCCACCTCCTCAACCGGGTGGGGCGGCGTCTGGGAGGCCGCAAAGGCCGAGCAGTGCGTGCTCCGCACCCACACGACGCCGCTCTCGGTCAAATATCTCATCGAGAACCCGAAGCCCCCGGTGAAGGCCTTCGCCCTCGGCCGGGTCTACCGGCGCGAGGCGATCGACCCGACCCACCTGCCCGAGTTCGAGCAGCTCGAGGGGATCGTCATGGACGAGGACGTCACCTTCCGCCACCTCCTCGGTTACCTGCGCGAGTTCTACCACAGGATGGGCTTTGAGAATGTCCGCTTCCGCCCGGGCTACTTCCCGTACACCGAGCCCTCGGTCGAGCCCGAGGTCTGGGTGGACGGGCTCGGCTGGGTGGAACTCGGCGGCGCCGGCGTCTTCAGGGAAGAGGTCACCGCCCCGTGGGGGATCGAGGCCCCGGTGCTCGCGTGGGGGCTCGGTATCTCCCGCGTCGGCATGCTCAAACTCGGCCTGAAGGACCTCAGGCAGCTCTACCGGAGCGACATCGACTGGATCAGGGAAAGCCCGGTGATCGGGGAGGGGGAGTAAAATATGGCAATAATCCGGCTCAACTACGAATACCTCGAACGACTGACCGGCACCGACCGGAAGACCATCATCGAGCGTCTGCCGATGATCGGCTCTGACGTCGAGCGCCTCCTCGATGACCACGTGGACATGGAGTTCTTCCCGAGCCGCGTCGACCTCTACTCCACCGAGGGCGTGGCCCGCGCCATGCGCGGTTTCCTCGGGATCGAGCAGGGTCTTCCCGCGTACCCGGTCACCCCTTCGGGGATCGCCTTCTCGGTCGACCCGGCCCTCGCTGAAATCCGGCCATACCTCGGTTCGGCCGTGATCCGGAACGTCCGCCTCGACGAGGCCGGGATCGAGAGCCTGATGGGGTTGCAGGAAGCGCTCCACTGGGCGCTCGGCCGGGGCCGGCGGAAGGTGGCGATCGGCGTCCACGACATGGATGCCGTCAGGCCGCCGTTCCGTTATCTCGCCTCGCCGCGGGACCGCCGCTTTGTCCCGCTCGACTTTACTGAGGATCTCTCGATGGAGGAGATCCTTTCGGACCACCCGAAGGGCCGGGACTATGCCCGTCTTGTCGAGGAGTTCGACCGCTTCCCCCTCATCGTCGACGCCGACGACCGCGTGCTTTCTTTCCCGCCGATCATCAACGGCGAACTAACGCGGGTGACGACGGAGACGAGAAACATCCTGCTTGACTGCACCGGCACCGACGAGCGCGCCGTGCGGATGGCGGCGAACATCATCTGCACCGCTCTTGCTGAAGCCGGGGCGACGATCGAGAGCGTCGATATTGATGGCATGCCATACCCCGATCTCTCCCCTGTCGAGCGGATCGTGAGCCCGGCCGACTGCGCCCGCCTGCTCGGCCTTGACCTCGACGCGGAGGAGATGGCCGCTCTCCTGCGGAAGATGCGCTTCGGCGCCGAACCCCTCCCTGACGGCCGCGTCAGGGTGCTGGTGCCGCCGTACCGCGCCGATATCATGCACGACTGGGATCTCTTCGAGGACGTCGCCGTCGCATACGGCTACGACCGCTTCGACGCCGCCCTGCCGAGAACCTTCACCACCGGCAGGGAGCACCCGATCTCGGCCCTCGAGCGGACGGTCCGCACCATCTTCACGGGCCTGGGCTACCTCGAGGTGCTGCCCTTCACCCTCACCTCGGAGAAACTGCTGTACGAACGGATGGGTCGTGCGCCTTCGCCCGACGTCCTCCCGGTGGCAAAACCGATCACCGAGGACCAGAGCGTGGTGCGCACCCACATTCTCCCCCTGCTCATGGAGACCCTCCAGATCAACCGCCACCGCGAACTCCCGCAGCAGATCTTTGCGACCGGCGACGTGATCCGGGGATATGCAACGATGCAGACCGTTGCCGCCGTCTCCATTCATGCGGCGGCCGATTTCTCCGAGGCCTATGCGACGATGGACGCCCTCTGTCGGGAGTGCGGCCTCTCGCCTGAGTTCGCAGAATCCGCCGATCCTGCGTTCATCGATGGTCGTCGCGGCGATGTCGTCGTGAACGGAAAAATAGTCGGGGTCTTCGGCGAGATCCACCCCGAGGTGCTCACCGCCTTCTCCCTCGAGCACCCGGTGGCGGCGCTCGAACTCGACCTTACAGCCGTACCGGGATATCCCGTGCGGCCAGGTACTCCTTGACCTGCTTGACGGTGAACTCGCCGTAATGAAAGACGCTTGCCGCAAGGCAGGCGTCCGCTTTTCCGAGAACGAAACCGTCGTAAAAGTGTTCGAGCGTCCCGACGCCGCCGCTTGCGATCACCGGGATACCGACGCCCTCGGAGATGGCGCGGGTGATCGGGATGTCGAACCCCTCTTTTGTGCCGTCGGTCTCCATGCTGGTCAGGAGGATCTCGCCGGCCCCGCGCTCCTCGACCTCCTGTGCCCACCTGACCGCATCGATCCCGGTCGGGTGCGATCCGCCCATCGTCACCACCTCGTACCAGACCTCGCGGCCGTCGGCGAGGACCACCGGCGTCTTCCCCTCCTGCATCACGGGGTTCGCCCTGACATCGATCGCCACGACGATGCACTGCGTCCCGAACCGCGCCGCCGCTCGGTCGATGAGGGATGGGTCGGTGACGGCGCTCGTATTGATCGAAACCTTGTCGGCCCCGGCCCGCAGCGTCTGCTGGATGTCGTCGACGCTCCTGATCCCGCCGCCGACGGTGAGCGGGAGGAAGAGCTGGTCGGCCGCCCTCCCGATCACCGAGAGGATCGTCCCGCGGTTCTCCTTTGAGGCGGTGATGTCCAGGAAGACCACCTCGTCGGCCCCCTGTTCGTTGTAGCGCGCTGCGAGCTCCACCGGGTCCCCTGCGTCCCTGAGTCCCTCGAAGTGCGTTCCCTTTACGACCCTGCCGTCCTTGATGTCGAGGCACGGGATGATCCGTCTGGTGAGTGCCATGCGAAGTTTCTCTGGCGGCGGGGATTATCAGCGTTTGGGAGGGGGCGGCGGGTTTTGCGCACCCTTGAAGTGCTCGGCGTCCAATGATATGGGAGGAGGCTTAACCATATGACGACAGGCCAGCAGAAGATGGACTGGGCCAGGCAGTATATGCCGGTCCTCAGGAGCATTCGAGAGGAATTCGAGAGAGAGAGACCGCTTGCGGGCGTGACCATCGGGATGGCCCTCCATGTGGAGGCGAAGACCGCCGTCCTGGTCGAGACCCTTGCGGCCGGCGGGGCCGAGGTGTATATCACCGGCTGCAACCCTCTCTCCACACAGGACGATGTGGCAGAAGCCCTTAACCGGGTTAAGGGCGTCCACTGCTATGCAAAGCGTGCATGCTCGAACGAGGAGTACTACGCGGCGATCAACCGGGTGCTCGACGCCCGCCCCTCGATTACGATCGACGACGGCATGGACCTGATCTTCGAGATCCACACCCGCAGGCAGGACGTCCTCGACAGTGTCGTCGGCGGCTGCGAGGAGACGACGACCGGGATCCACCGTCTCCGCTCGATGGCGGCTGAAGGGGCGCTGAAGTTCCCGGTTATCGCCGTGAACGACACGCCAATGAAGCGCCACTTCGACAATGTCCACGGCACCGGCGAGAGCTCGCTCTCGTCGATCATGGTGACCACGAACTGCCTGCTTGCGGGCAAGCACCTCGTCGTCGCCGGCTACGGTTTCTGCGGCCGTGGCGTCGCGCGGAAGGCCCGCGGCCTTGGTGCGCAGGTGATCGTCACCGAGGTGGACCCCAGGCGTGCGCTTGAGGCGCATATGGAGGGTTTTGTCGTGATGCCGATGGACGAGGCGGCGGCTGCCGGCGAGATCTTCATCACCACCACCGGAAACACCTCCATCCTGACCGAACGGCACTTCGCCCTGATGCAGAGCGGGGCGATCCTCTCCAATGCCGGGCACTTCAACGTCGAGATCGACGTGAAGTGGCTGGAGGAGCACGCCGACGCCATCGAGCGCCGGGACGGGATCGACACCTACGATATTTTCGGGAAGCAGATCCACGTCCTGGCCGAGGGGCGCCTAGTCAACCTGGCAACGCCGAAGGGGATGGGCCACCCGATCGAGGTGATGGACCTCTCCTTCGCCCTTCAGGCGCTCTCGGCCCGGTACATGGTCGAACATGGAAAAGGTCTCGTCCCGGGCGTGTACGACGTCCCGAACGCCATCGACGAGGAAGTTGCGGAACGAAAACTTGCCGCCCTCGGGATCGCGATCGACTCGCTCAGCGAGGAGCAGACGCACTATATGAGCGCCTGGAACATCGGCACATAATTATTTTGTGGGGTTTTCCTCCCCTTTTTTCTGGCGCCTCATAATCGCCTGCCCTGCCTTTCGGGGAGTTTCGATGAGGTTTAAAACCGATGCATGGTTGGTTTCCCCCAGAAATCTGATCATAGCATACACATTTCGATTGTTCCACCCTGAAATGGAAATGGTATTATATCGTGAAGATTATGATCGGTCGGGGGACTGGAAATGGAGCAGACTGAGTTGTCCATGGAAGAGAAGAAGCAGATGGTTCTTTCGATGTGCATCTGCAAGACATGCCCGAGCTGGAAGGAGTGCGGCGAGGCCGGAGGTTTCTGTTTTCCCCTGATTGGAAAAAGCAGGTGCATCGATGAGGAGAAGGGCTGTATTTGCGGCGGGTGTCCGGTGTACACAGAAATGGGGCTTTCTCACATCTATTACTGTCTTCTGGGTTCGGAAAAAGAACAGTCAGGCGTTTGAGATCAGGACGGTTTCAAAATGGTGAGATATCGGTGTAATGTCTGTCAGGTCTTCGAGTACGATCCCGCCAGGGGTGACTCGGTGACTGGCATCCCCCCGGGTACGAAACCTGCAGATTTTCCTGACGATTGGCAATGCCCCATCTGCCGCTCCAACCACTCGCACCTGCAGCCTCTGGAGGACCGGCAGGTGAAGGTGTCGGAGCAGACGATCATCTGTCCTGTCTGCGGCGCCGAGCACAGGATCACCGTCTCTCATATGGGGCGCGGGTATGTGGAGGGCTACCTCGGGGAGTGGAAACGTGAGAATGACGATCTTGAGGTCCAGATGGCCAGGATCCACCATATCGCGGCGACAGACGAATCGATCGTCGAACCGATGCGCACCCGCCGACCGGTCATATCATGGGACGATATCCTGATCATGGGTGCGCAGCTGGCCCGCCTCCCTCTCAACGACGGCGAACCGGTGAGCACCAGGACGGTGATCGGGCCGAAGGCCGATAAACCTCTTGTGATCGAGACCCCGATCTACATCACGCATATGTCCTTTGGGGCCCTCTCCAGAGAGGTTAAGGTGGCCCTGGCCAGAGGGAGCGCCGCAGTGGGCACTGCCATGTGCTCGGGCGAGGGAGGGATCCTGGAGGAGTCCCTTGAGGCTTCGTACCGTTATATCTTTGAATACGTCCCGAACCGCTACAGCGCAACCCCGGAAAACCTGCGGCGTGTGGATGCCGTCGAGCTCAAGATCGGTCAGTCCACAAAGCCCGGTATGGGTGCCCATCTCCCTGCCGAGAAGGTCACCCGGGAGATCGCAGCGATCCGGGGTTTCCCGCCCGGGGTTGATATCGTCAGTCCTGCCCGTTTTGAGGGGATAAGAGATGCCGGCAGCCTGAAACAGACGGTGTCTGATCTCAGGGAAGCGACAGACGGCAGGCCGATCGGGATCAAGCTGGCGGCAGGGCACATCGAGGCAGACCTGGCAGTCGCCGTTGCGGCAGGGCCTGACTTCATCACCATCGACGGGCGGCCCGGGGCGACGGGGGCCAGCCCTCTCTTTATCAAGGACGCCACCTCTGTGCCGACTCCTTTTGCCCTCCACAGGGCCAGGAAGTTTCTGGATAGGCACGGAGTCGAGGGTGTCTCACTGGTGATCACCGGAGGGTTGCGGGTCTCGTCCGACTTTGCAAAGGCCCTCGCCATGGGTGCCGACGCCGTGGCGATCGGAACTGCAGCCCTGATGGCCTGTGCCTGCCAGCAGTACCGCCTCTGCAACACCGGGAAGTGCCCGGTTGGGGTGACCACGCAGGACCCCCTGCTCAGGGAACGGCTGCGGATCGATATATCGGCACGGCAGCTGGAGAACTTCCTCCGGGTTTCGACGGCCGAACTCACGGATTTCGCGCGCCTGACCGGCCACGACGATGTCCATGCCCTCTCAACCCGGGACCTCTGCACCACGAACTCGGATATCTCGAACTATACTGACATCGGACATGTGTGAAGGGTCCGGGAACCGGCCTGTATGAGGGGGAGCAGGGGGATCGGCGTGGCTCTCTCCCGCCTCCTGGAAGATGTTCGCCTGGAGGACCGGGTTTTTGTCGGCATAATGGACGTGCTCCTCTGTGTCGCAACCGGTGGTGTGAGCAGGGATCTGCGACCCGATAAGGCGCGGGGGCCGTTCGCCAGAGCGGAAAAATGCCGATCCTGAAAACTCAAGGGGGCCCGGACCCGGTCGGCGTGCCGCTGTGCATCAGAACCGTTACCAGAGGTGTTGATCTCTTTTTCAGGATCTCTCCTCTTCCCGCACGCAGAAGAGGTACTCCTGCGCCCACCCGGCATATGCCCCGAAGTGCTCCCGCGCAAACCCCGCGATCAGGTCGTACTCGCGGCAGGCCATGGGTTTGTCTTCCGGGAGATCGGGCAGGTAGTTGCGGCGCATCATCCGCCTGATGTGCACATCCACCGGAAAGGCTTCGTATTTCTCGAAGGCGAAGAGGAGAATGCAGTCGGCGGCCTTCGGACCGACGCCCGGAAACCTGAGGAGTTCAGCCTTCGCCTCCCTGTACGGGAGGGGGGCGATCCGCTCCGCCCATGCCGTGTCCTCTGCGCAGATCGCCGCCGTGGCGCAGGCGTAGGGTGCGCGGTAGCCGAGGACGCATCCCCGCAGGTCGTCCTCGCTGCAGGGGGCGAGGGCTGCAGCGTCGGGAAAGGCGCTAAAACTCCCCTGGAGGCGCCTCCCGTAACGTCCGGCAATCAGGGAGATACGCTTTTTTATCGTCGGGATATTGGTGTTTGTGGCGCAGATATACGAGATCAGGGTCTCGAAGGGCTCCTGCCGCAGGATGCGCAGCCCGAGGCAGCGCCCGATCGCCGCGTGGATGCGGGGGTCGCGGTCGACCGAAGAGAGGATCGCCTCGAGGTCGAGGTCGAGGGCGAAGTAGCGGCGGATGAACGGTTCGTCCGCGCCTGAAAAGATGAGCCTCTCTCCCTCCTGCCTGATCGCGATCGCATGATCGCCGGCGACGCCGTGCCAGGTGCCATCCGCCTTCTCCCACCGGAACGCCTGCCCGCACCCGAGGGTGGCATCGAGGTCGAAGGGTGTCCCTGAGCCGAGTTCGAGCACACTGGTGTTTTTCATCAAAAAAAGAGGTTATTTTTTCTTTTCGGTGACGATCTCGGTGCCGTAGATCCGTGATTGGACGTCATGGCCGAGTCTGCCGATCGCGTCCGAACGGCAGCGGGCGCAGTGGCGCATCTGCTTGACATAGGGCGCACACTGGTCCTGCATCGCCATCTTCTCCGCGGGGGTCGGCGGCACGATATCCGCGAACTTGTACTGCGGGATCAGCGGAATGAGGTTGAAGGAGTACACTCCCATTTCGCCCACTTTTTTCGCGATATCGACGATATGGTCGCTATTTATGCCCGGAATATAGACGCAGTTCACCTTCACAAATATCTTTCTCTCGACGGCCATCCTGATCCCCTCGAGCTGGTTTTTCAGGAGGATCTCGGCGGCTTCCCGGCCAGTGTAATGCTTGCCGTGGTAGTTTACGTACGAGTAGATCTTCTCGCCGATAGCGGGGTCGACGGCGTTGAGGGTGACGGTCACGTTGCCGACACCATATTTCTGCAGTTCGTCGATCTTCTCCGGCAGGAGAAGACCGTTGGTGGAGATGCACATGATCAGGCGGGGGAATGCCTCGTGAACCAGCCGCAGGGTCTCGAAGGTCTCCGGGTTTGCGAGGGGTTCGCCGGGGCCGGCGATCCCGATCACCTTTACATACGGGAACTGCTCCATGACCTTTCGTACCAGTTCAACACTTTCTCCAGGTTTAATCACCTTGGAGGTCACGCCGGGTCGGCTTTCGTTCACGCAGTCAAAGTCCCGCACGCAGTAGTTGCACTGGATGTTGCAGTTCGGGGCCACTGGCAGGTGGCAGCGCCCGAAGGTGTGGCATGCCCCTTCAGAATAGCAGGGGTGCTCCTGGATCTTGCGCATCTGTTCAGGGTCGTAGGGCACCTCCCGATCCCCGACCTTTGCAGTTCTGTATTCATTTTCGGCCATGGTAAACAACACACTATACTCTCCCCCCCTCTTATATTACCGTTCTGTTGGTGCACCGGCGATGGAGGAACCGTTATATGGCGGGCCTGTAAATTCCCGTGCATGTATCCATCCAGGACTGCATTTCTGGCGATTCTGATCGTCCTGACCGCCCTTGTGGCGGGCTGCGCATCCTCACCTGCCGGTGGGGAGGCCGTGACCCCTGAGACCTCCGTCACGCCGTCGCCCACCCAGGAGCCCGTGGAAAGTCCGGTGATCGTCTCCGACCCCCGCCTCTCCCCTATGGCGATCACTCTGACGGCATCAGAGATGAGCGACGGCACCGGCGTCTATCTCACGCTTGCGATTGACCCGAAGGGTGCAGCGATCGCCCGGAACGGTGTTCCTGTAATCGCCACCATCTTCGCCTACAACACGGTCGAGGAGGCACCGGGCTTCGTGCCGGGATCGGCCGACGAGGTGCGGTCTTCAGGTCTGCCGTACCGGAGCCTCTCCGATACGGTCTACGATGCCCCGGTCAGTTTCAGGGCCTCGCTCCCGGCTGAATCCGAGTTCAAAAATCTGGATATCGGAAAAGAGTATGTATATGGAGTTTTCTTGAACATAAGAGATTGAGAGATTTTCAGGTGTCGCACCCGGGCATCTTCGTCTCCTGGAAGATCACTCTGCCCTTTGCCGTGAGAGCGACTGAGCTGAAGAGATAGGGTTCTGAAGAGGCGCGTATGTGGAGATCCACCGCTCCCATTCGTTCCAGTTCCCTGACCGCCGTGTTCACCTCGTTTGGAGGAAGGCCGGTCATGGCACTGAGTTCTTTTCCTGTGTACTGGCGCATTATGCCTCCGACAAGGGCGTACATAATTTTTTCAGCGTTTTTTCCCATTTTTTCCATGGTTTTCTCCGGGGGTGATCAGATGCACTTGATATTGTCCTGAAATTATTAAACCTTCGTATCCGGGGAAGGTAGGAAATGATGTTAATTTTATTGGGTTAACTTGACCCGAATTGTCGGAAAATTATTTAATTATTAATATCATGGCATCATCGATACTATGAAAAAAACGATTTTCGTGCTGATAGCAGTCGTCGTGGTCGCCGCGGCCATGGCGGCGGGCTGTACCGGTTCGCCTGAAGGTGAGGCGACACAAACCCGGACATTGCTCCTTGCCACGACGACGAGCCTGTACGATACCGGTCTTCTCGATGCCCTAAAAATGCCGTTCGAGAAGGCGTATAATGCAAAGGTCGACATTATCTCGGCCGGGACAGGCACGACACTCGGTTACGGGGAGAACGGCGACGTCGACGTGATGATGGTCCACGACCGGGCGCGCGAGGACGTTTTCCTCGCCGATGGTCACGGCATCGACCGCCGCGTCATCGCCTACAACTATTTCGTGATCGTCGGCCCGGAGTCGGACCCGGCAGCTATCAAGGGTATGACCCCTGAAGAGGCGTTCACCACCATCCGTGAGCAGGGGCTTGCGGACCCTGAGAACGTGAAGTTCGTCTCCCGCGGCGACAACTCCGGCACCCATGCAAAGGAGAAGGTGATCTGGGCGAAGGACGGATTCAACTACACGACCGAGATCACGAACTCGGGCGAGTGGTACATCGAGGCCGGCACCGGCATGGGCGCGACCCTGGTGATGGCAGACGAGAAGGCCGCCTACACGCTCTCCGACATCGGCACCTACCTCACCTACAAGGACAAGACCGCACTTGTGCCGGTGGTCTCTGAGGGTGAGATCCTCCTCAACGTCTACTCGGTGATGCGGATCAACTCCGAGAAGCACCCGGGCGTGAACTCGAGCCTTGCAAAGGACTGGATCAACTACCTGATCTCCCCCTCGACCCAGAAGGCGATCGAGGAGTTCGGGGTTGAAACCTACGGCGAACCCCTCTTCTTCCCGGCCGCAGGCAACTGGGATGTTATGGGCGTGACCCGGTCTGAGGTGGAAGACCCGGTGGTCTGAGGCCGCCGGTATTTTCCCTTTTCCCTTATATTTCTGGTTGAACCATGGGCTATATCATCGACGGACTGATGGAGGCGATCCACCTGATCGTCTCGCTGGACCCGGACGTCATGGATATTACGGTCCTTTCTCTCGTTGTATCCCTGACGGCGACATTTGCTGCCACCGCGGTCTCTCTCCCCATTGGGTCGGCGATCAAGTTCACTGAATTCCCCGGAAAAATGGTGCTCATCAACCTGATCCAGACGCTTTACTCCCTCCCGACTGTCATCGTCGGGTTGCTCGTCTTCCTGCTCATTACCCGTCACGGCCCGCTCGGGTTCACCGGCATCCTCTTCACGCCGCAGGCGATGATCCTGGCCCAGACAATCCTGATCCTCCCCATTATGGTCGGCCTGACGATATCGGCCCTTTCAGGGGTGGACGAGACGATCAGGGATACGATCATCTCGCTTGGCGCCACCCGCCTCCAGTTCCTTACCTCGATCGTCAGGGAGGCGCGGTTTGCGATCTTTGCGGCGGTCGTTGTCGGGTTCGGGCGGGCGATCTCCGAGGTCGGGGCCGCCATCCTCATCGGCGGGAACATCGCCAACCGCACGCGCGTGCTGACGACGGCGATCTCCCTGAACACCTCGCAGTGGGAGATCGGCACCTCCATTGCGCTCGGGATCATCCTCCTCGCGATCGCCCTCATCGTGAACACCGGCGTGACCCTCTTCCAGCAGCGGTGAACCATGATAGAAATTGAGCACGTATCGAAGAATTTCGGGGAAAAAGTCGTCCTGAAAGATGTAAATGCCACAATTCAGGACAGCGAGGTATTTGCGATCATCGGTCCCTCGGGCTCGGGCAAGTCCACTCTCCTGCGGATGATCAATCTCCTTGAAACGCCGGATGGGGGGCGCATCATCGTCGACGGCACCGATATCCATGCCGAACGGCGGCGCACCCTCGAAATCAGGCGTATGATGGCGATGGTCTTCCAAAAGCCCGCCGCCTTCAACGAGAGCGTCTACGACAACATCGCCATCGGTCTGCGGATGCGCCATGTGCCAGAGCGCGAGATCAGGGAGAAGATCGCCGATGCGCTCGAGGTGATCGGGCTCTCCGGCTATGAGAAACGGCGGGCGAAGACGCTCTCGGGCGGGGAGATGCAGCGGGTCGCCCTTGCGCGGGCGCTGGTGACCGATCCGACCGTTCTCCTGATGGACGAACCGACGGCGAACCTCGACCCCCTGGCCACGGCGACGATCGAGGAACTGGTGCTGCGGATCAACCGGGATTTCGGGCAGACCGTTGTGATCTCCACGCACGACATGCTCCAGGGCCAGCGCCTCGCTCACCGGATCGGCGTGTTGATGGACGGTGTCTTCTCGCAGGTCGGCACTCCAAGAGAGGTCTTTGCCCTGCCGAAGAACAAGCACGTCGCCAGGTTCGTCGGGATCGAGAATATCGTCTCCGGCAGGATCGCCAGAACGTCGGAGGGCGTCGCCGAGATCGAATCTGACGGTGTGATCATCAGGGCCGTCACGCCCCTGCCTGCAGGAACGAACGTCTGCGCCTGCATAAAGCCCGAGGACATCACCCTCCACCTCGTCGATGGATCGCAGATCTCCGCACGCAACGTCCTCGATGGCACGGTCGCCAGGATGACGGCGTTCGGGCCGCTGACGCGCCTTTCCGTCGAGTGCGGCATCCCTTTCTCCGTGCTGATCACCTGGAAATCCGCCGAGGAGATGGGGATCGCGGAGGGGAGCCGGGTGCGGATCTCCTTCAAGGCGAGCGCCGTCCACGTCGTCAAGGACGCCGAAGTATAGTTCCTGCAAACGCCACCCATCTATTTTTTCGGCCGGTCCAGCTGCTCCTTCCGCCACCGCAGCACATACGCCAGGGCGAGCCCGACCACAAACGCAACGGTGATGTTCGCCAGAATGGTGAGGGCGGCGATCGCGCCGGTGACGAGATAGGAGTCAGTCTTTGCGCTGTGCTTTGCAAGTTCGACGGCGGCAAAGATGAGCAGCCCGCCGAATACCCCGAGGGGGATGAGGGCGAGGCTCTGCGACGAGGCGAAGAAGAAGGCGAAGCCGAGGAAGATGATCCCGGCGATCACGTTCGCTCCCCCGGTGCGGGCGCCGAAGCGGTGCTGTGCGGCAAGGCCGCCGGCGCCGTGGCACATCGGAAACCCGCCGAAGGGCACCGAGACCAGGTTCATGATCCCGATCGTGCGCGAGAGGCGGTCGGGAGGGACGTTCGTCTTGAAGAGGTCGAGGGAGAGGAGCGATGTCGCCAGGATGGCATTGGTGAGGGTGAGGGGGAACTGCGGGGGGACGAGGTAGATTCCTGCATAGACGAGGTCTGATGTGCCGGGGATGACGAGGGCGGGCATGGGGATCATCGAGAAATGCGGGAGGCCGGCCGTCAGGATCCCGGCCCCGATGCCGATGGCGAGGACAACAAGAGCGGAAACGTCGTTGATCTTCCAGCGGAGTGCCGCAATGAAGAATATCACGACAACAGCCACGGATATCCCTGCATACAGCGGGTCGGATTGGAGAAAGCCGAACGATGTCCTGAGCAGGATGAGGGCGAGGCCTGCCTGCACGCCCCTGATCACGCTCAACGGGATCCGGTTCTGCAGCCAGTTCATGCTCCCGCAACAGCCAAGGGCGAGGAAGATCACGCCGATGATCAGGCCGGCGCCGGCGATCTCGCCTGCGGTGAGTCCTTCGGCGATGGCGATCGCCCCGACCGCCTTCAAGGGCTCGACCGGGATCGGGAGGCGGTAGACGATGCCAGCGATGGCGTACCAGAGGGCGAAGAAGAGGAAGATGTGTGCGAGGTTCACCTCGCAGACCAGGGCGACGCCCAGCACGATCGGGAGGATCGTGCCGAAGTCCCCGACCGATCCGGCGGCCTCCCCGAGGGTGAATTTGAGCGGTTGCGGCCTGTTTTCTTTTTCTGCCTGCATTATTTCTGCCATCTCTGTGCATCCTGTGGCGCGACGATCGGTTCTGTCCTGATCTCGGAGAAAGGTTTCTCCTGCAAAGTTAAATCATATATGTTTATTAACTATGTTAATTAATTATTTTGTCATGAGGACACTTTCTCTTATTCTGGCACTTATGCTTGTTGTCGGTGCGGCCTGCGCCGTTTGTGGGTGTACCACCCAGACATCGACAGCGCCCCAGGTTTCTGAACAATCGACGCTCATGGTCTACTGTGGCGCCGGTATCCGTGAACCGATGGAGGAAATCGCCGCCATGTATGAAAACGAGACCGGCACGATGATCTCGTTCACCTTAGGCGGTTCAGCCCAGCTCCTCAGCCAGATGGAACTGGTGAAGCAGGGCGATCTCTACATGCCCGGCGCCACCGCCTATATCGAGTCGGCCGCGAAAAAGGGCTTTGTCAACACCTCGGAAAAACTCGTTTACCATATTCCGATCATCGCCGTCGCGAAGGGCAACCCGAAGAACGTGACCTGCATTGCCGACCTCGCCCGCTCTGACCTCCGCGTGGTCATCGGTGACCCGACCGGCCCCGCCATCGGCACGACTACGAAGAAGATCTTAAACCGGAGTGGCCTCTGGGAGACGGTTTCGGCCAATGCAGTTGCAAAACGTGCGACCGTGAACGAACTGATCGTCGACATCTGTATGGGAACGGCGGACGCAAGCGTCATCTGGTACGACCTCTATGTGCCCGATAAAATGGAGCGCATCGAGATCCCGAAGGCAGAGAACGATATCAAAGTGATCCCCATCGGAACCCTGACCTTCTCCGAGAATCCGGCGGAAGCACAGGCTTTTGCCGACTTCGTTGCCTCGGATAAGGGGCTGGCGGTCTTTAAGAAATTCGGGTATGTCATCTATCCCGACCCGAAGTATGAGGGCTGAAGCCCTCGCTTTCGAACCCTTTTCCCTTTTATGGAGATATCTTATCATGCACCCGGAATCCACCGATCCGACGAGAAAGCCCGTCACCTACCGGCCCATCGGCGTCATCAGGACGCCTTTTACCGTTCAGAAGAACACCCCCATCCAGGGGATATTCAACTCAGCATGTGGCACGGTCGAGGTGTTCCCTGAGTATGAGGAGGGTCTGCTGGATCTCGAGTCGTTCTCGCACCTGATCCTCATCTACCACTTCGACCGGGCGAGCGGCGCCATGCTCCGCCAGAAACCGTTTCTGGACGTCCAGAAAGAGCGCGGGATCTTTGCCATCCGCCACTTCAACCGCCCGAACCCGATCGGGATCTCGATCGTGGAGCTGAAGGGCGTGCGCGGCAACCTCCTCGATATCTGCGGTGTGGACGTCCTGGACGGCACGCCGCTCCTTGACATCAAGCCCTATGTCCGCCAGTTCGACCACCGCGAGGAGGTCAGGAGCGGGTGGGTGGATGATCAGCACGTGGACGATATCAGGGAGTGGAACAGCACTCCGGAGGCCCTCAGGCAGCGCGGCCGGGTGAACCTGTGAGAGGTCCAGAGCCCCTGAAGGCGGCGACGATCGGTGTTGCCGCCCTGCTCACCACCTTCATCATCGTCCTGATGCTCCTGGTCGTCACCCACCCACCTCCCGCCGCCATCCTTGCCTCTCTCGCCTCTCGGGAGATCCAGTTTGCCATCACGCTCTCGATCGTCACCTCGCTGGTTTCCACGGCGATCTGCATTCTGATCGCCGTACCGTCGGCGTATGCCCTTGCGAGATACGATTTTTTCGGCAAACATGCAGTGAACACGGTCGTCGATCTGCCGCTCGCCCTCCCGCCCCTTGTGGCCGGTGTCGCCCTCCTGCTCTTCTTCGGAACGACGCCGGTGGGCAAGGCTCTTGCTGAAGTCGGCCTCGTCTTCGTCTTCACCCCCTCGGGATCATCGTGGCGCAGGTGTTCGTGAACTTCCCCTTCATGCTCAGGATCATGCGCTCCACCTTCGAGGGGATCAGCCCCCGCTACGAGTACGTCGCAAAGACCCTCGGGTGCACCGATCTCCAGGCCCTCTGGCGCGTCACCCTGCCGATGGCGACGAGCGGTCTGATCGCCGGCGGCGTGATCACCTGGGCGAAGGGGATCGGCGAGTTCGGTGCTGCTCTGATGCTCGCCGGTGCGACGCGGATGAAGACCGAAACCCTGCCGATCTCCCTGTTCCTGAACATGTCCTGCGGAGAACTGGAGATGGCGATCTCGGCGGCGACGATCCTGATCGTCATCTCGATCGCATCGCTCTATGTGTTTGAACGCTATGGCGGGAGCGTCCGCCTGTAGGGGGCCCAACAATGCTGGAGATTGAAAACGTATCCAAGGATATGGGGGAGTTTGTCCTGAAGGACGCCTCCCTCACGGTGAACGATGGCGAATACCTGGTGATCATCGGGCCGACCGGGGCGGGAAAGACGATCCTCCTCGAAACGCTGGCCGGGATCTATCCCCCTGACTCCGGCCGCGTGATCCTGGACGGCCGGGACATCACCAATGCGCTGCCGCGGGAGCGGAACATCTGCATGGTCTATCAGGACTACATGCTCTTCCCCCACCTCACGGTGGCGGAGAACATCGGCTTCGGGCTGCGAAACCGGAAGGTGGACCCGGCCGAGATCGAACGGAAAGTGAACGATGCCGCCCGGTTTCTCAGCATCGACCACCTCCTCCACCGCCATCCGGAGACGCTCTCCGGGGGAGAGCAGCAGCGGGCGGCGATCGCCCGTGCAGTCGTGATGGAGCCCGCCCTTCTGCTCCTCGACGAACCGCTGAGTGCTCTGGACGGACAGACGCGCGAGAAACTCAGGAAAGAACTGAGGCGCCTCCACGAACTCTACGGGATCACGGTGATCCATGTCACCCACAACTTCGAGGAGGTCTTTTCCCTTGCCGACCGCGTGGCCGTGATCAGGGGCGGCGAGATCGTGCAGGTCGGCGAACCGCACGAGGTCTTCAGGAGACCGAACTGCGAGTTTGTGGCAAACTTCGTCGGTGTGGAGAACCTCTTTCGAGGCCCATGCACGCAGAAGGGCAGCCTCTCTGAGATCGATGCCGGCGGCATTAAGATCGTTTCGGCCACCTGTTCTGACAACGGTACTGCCACGGCGACCGTCAGACCCGAGGATATCCTGATCTCGCGCGCCCCCCTGGATTCGAGCGCTCAAAATTCGTTGAAGGGGAGGATAGAGACGATCGCGGACAACGGCACGATCGTCCGTATCACGGTGGATGCCGGCATCCCCTTTGTGGTGGTGCTCACCCGCCAGGGCGTGGTCGACCTGGGTCTCGCCGAGGGTGATGAGGTCTGGCTCACCTTCAAGGCTTCATCGGTCCATGTCTTCTGAACCTGCTATGCTGAGCAGTTCGGAGAAAATATTGGTCCCAAGCACACTCGCTGCCTCTGCTGGATGCCGTGAAGTCATCAGGGAGACGAGCAGTGCGGTGCCTGCCGGCGTGGTCGAGATCCCGACCCGCTCCACCCGTCTGATCAGGCCGTTCTCTTCCATTTCCGCAAAATAGGGGAGCACATAATAGTGCGGAACCTTCAGGTGCTCGGCGAGGCGGTCGGCACCCTGATCCACCGGTAACCGGAAAAAACAGGGGATAGGTTTCATCCCTTTTTTGTTTATTCGGCTTTGTTGAATCCCTCGACCACTACAAGAACCAGGATCGCCTGAATCGCCTTCGTGAGGTTATGGAGTATCAGTTTGATCTTGATCTCCTTGATCTGGTACCAAAATATTCGTGCTTTCAGCCCCTCTCCAAACTTTCTTTTCATGACCGAGAACGCTGTTTCGACCTTGTTTCTCTCAGCATACCGTTCAGCGTCAAAGGAAGCATACATCTCCTGCCTATATTTGCCCGAATAGATCTTTCCCTTCCATGTTCTGACTGGTATCACTGAATCAGCCCCAATCTCTTCCCGGATCTGGCGATGAAGTTCCTCTGAATCGTATCCTTTATCCATCACATAGCACCCGGTCTTTCTCGTCCTCCGGCACTGCCTGAGAAGTGGTGTTGCATGTTTTACGTCATGCACGGGTTTGAGTGAGATCTTGAAGGAGATGATCACTTGCTTGAGCGTATCTATCGCAATCGTGGTTTTAACGAAGTTTTTCCGTGTTTTTCCGGTCCTCCAGGAATAATAATGGCTGGCGTAAGAGCTGGTGAAACCTGAAGAATCGATTGCGGTTATTGGAATGATTTCACCCCAGGAATAGAAGAGTTTCAGGGTTTTATTCAGGAGTCTCGAGAAGAAAACAGAAGGAATACGGGCCATGAACTTATGGATGGTTGAGTAGTGGGGGACCTGATCAAGCTGAAGGGTCTCTTTGACTCCGTCCATTAGATCGATGAGCTCAACGGTCGAGCGATAGTCAGTGCGAAGAGCTTCACGAAAGAGAAGAATAGCCATGAGTTGATGCTGAGTATACGTTTTTCGGGAGTATTTGCAGGAATAAAGAGGCAGATGGGAAGATCGGAGTACTGAACAGATGCTTTCGATAAGGTTGATATAGCGGTTCGTTGACACTATCTCTGCTCCTTGGGTTTTGTTTGGTCACATACACAAGGAGCAACGATTCTTATAGATCTTTGCTTTACCGCGGAACCGGACTACGGGAGGGTTTACCATGAAAAACCTGATCCAGAAGATCTATCCACCTCCTGGCTCGATGATATTCTGTTTCCATACCAGATATCCCGCTTCAACCAACAGTTCAATTGATTGTTCAACGGATTTCCGGGTAATTCCAATCCTTCGAGGCATCCGCACCTTCTTTGGCGGGTTATTTTCCTCTGTGTAGTATTCTTTGTTGACAAGAATATGCCAGAGAATGCAGAGGATCTTCCTTGCAAGTGCTACAACGGCAACGTTGTATCCTTTCCTGTTTTTGATCCTCAGGAAGAACCTGCGCAGTATGGATCCTCTTTTCTTTGCTGCTGCCTGTGCTGCTTCGACCAATATCCATCTGAGATGCTTGGATCCTTGCTTGGTGATCCCGCCTGTTCTCATTTTGTCTGCGGACTGATAGACGGTTGGCACCAGTCCCGCCCATGCTGCCAGTTTATCGGGCGAGTCGAAATCACGATAATCTCCGATCTCGGCAAGGATCATTACTCCACTCGTCCATCCAATGCCCGGCATCGACATGGCAATCTGGAGATCTTCATTCCGATCCCCTAATCGCCCCTGGATCGCATCATCCAGTTCCTGGATCTGGCGGTTGATCAGCCCAATCTCTTCAAGGGATTGTTCGATGATCAGGATCTGATCGTCACTGAGATGGTACTGGATCGCATTTCTCAGGGCTTCCTCTTTGTCTCGGATTTTCTGGGATGGAATACCCTGAATGATCTCATCGATGGGTGTACCCTGTAGCAGATGTTCCAGAATGTACTGACCGGACTTTCCAAAGATGTCGGAGAGTACCGACGAGAGTTTGATGGACGCGGATTCCAGAGAACGATGGATCCGATTCTTCAGACGGGTACGATTTTGAACCAGGTTCTCCCGCGCCCGCGTGAGATTTCTCAACTCGCGATCATCTTTCGGAAAGATCCGGGATGGTTTGATCAGATTGTTCAGGGTGAGTTCAGCGATCCACTGAGCATCAATGACATCAGTCTTTCTGCCAGGAATATTTTTGATCAGGTATGGATTCGCAACGATCACCGGTACGCTGTCTTCAAGTGTGGAGTAGATCGAATACCAATACACTCCCGTGGATTCGACGG
>OMKS01001729.1_pt1 | contig 19108 bp, 13 predicted proteins | sample 1674721 | NCBI WGS metagenome assembly OMKS01 (sample SAMN06264996, study PRJEB25208) | sediment metagenome | isolation source: hot spring sediment | place: USA: California | collected 2014-09-02
TTGCCTATAGTCACCTGCTTTGCGACCACGTCGAGCCCTGCCAGTTTGGCCATCTGACCGATGAACACCAAGCCGGCAGGCCCGGCCTGGAGATTCTCCTTGCGAACCACTTTGGATATGCCCATGCTCATCGCCCTCATCACCTGTTGGGTGCATTTGTGAAATCACTGCGTCGATGGCTGAACATATCGAAATAATTGAGGAAAGTCAAGCAACAGGCTGTACTGTCACTGTATTAACAATGCAACAACTTCACGGATTCAGGGTCAAAGTACGCTTGTATGCTCGTCTCTCCAACCGCATATCGTGCATGCCACCCCGAGGGTACCGGCATTTCAGCGTAAAGTTGTGTTCGCTTCATTTCCAAGAGCCGCTTTGGCCTGCCCATGAAATCCGCAACACAATACACTCGCTTGCCGACCGCTGCTGAAACCTTGTTCAGCCACTCCACTCCTTGGGCATTGCGCATGACATGGTGATCGAGGATGACCACATGAACGTTTTGGGCCAGCCGAATCGCATTGTTCCAAGCGCGCTTCCGGCTTGCTTCGCCCAGTCGGGCAAGATACAGCGGAGGACCGGCGGCAAGGACCACCGTCGGATGCCACGCAAGGATTCGGTCCACCGCACAGTCGTCCAGAAGCTGGATATCGGATGCATGCACGAATACTCGACCGCCACTTTCCACCCGGGTCATCATTACGGTTCCCAGCCGGCTTTGCGGCGCACCGTGAGAAACGGCCCGTGAGAACGCAAGCGGTCCTTCTGAAGCCCCCTCGGCAACACGCAGATTACCGCCAAACACTTTGGTCAGGTCCATGAAGCGCCTGCGCATTTCCGCGGACGGACTCTCTTCAAGCTTGCTCCAACAGGGCAGTTTACGCGCCCGCTTTGGAAGATCTTCAATGGAGAGTTGATAAGGGTTTGCGTCGGCCAGGGGAATATGGTCGCCGTGGAAGTGGCTGAAAACAATATCAGTGGCTGTGGCCAGCGCATTGACGATTCGCTTTCGAATCGTCCGTCCGACCGCCACCTGCAAAGGATGGGGCATCAACCCATGTCGAGAATATCCCAGCGAGATTCCGGGGTCGATCACAATGCGTCGATCCGATAGCGTAATCAGGCAGCAAAGACTCCTAACACCAAGGGATTCAGCACCGATAATCGTGAGGTGCAAACCGGCCCTCGCTCTTTTGAATTCTGTTCCTTTCAACCGCGTTCAGCCCAGACGTGTTCGATACGCTTTCAGACCCCATGCACACGTTGTTTGCTCATCAAGGAAGACCTCCGGCATCACGCCGCTCGCCAGGGCCAACCCGATCACGGTGCCGACCGATTCCTGTCACAGGGCGCGAAGCAGGCAGCCCGATAGTTGCAGGCGAACCCAGTGGCGAAAACCTGAGAAAATGATCGGCCCTAATCTGAAAAAACGTCACAAACCGCCTTCTATTGTCTAATAAATGATGGACCCCCGACGGATTTGCTCTTTTCTGGACTCATATTCCTCTTGCGTGATTTTCCCGTCCTTATACTCTTGCTCCAATCTGTCCATCTGCTGCTTGTTCCGCAGCTCGTAGGCCGCACCGACCCCTGCGGCGCCCACGGCCGCTCCTCCGAGGAATCTGCCGCATCCAACCTGTGTCCCTGCAAGACCAAGTATCAATAACGCAACAACCGCCATTTTTTTCATTTTCCACTCCTGTAATGTCTCATTGTGCAAACTTGTAGTATTGCAACATATTGAAATAACAATTATTTTATTATACCGGAAATGAATGTTTGTCAACACATATGGTCCATACGTTGACCAAGCCATGGGCATGTTGCCGCGAACCGCACCTGTGAGTATGTTCTGCATACGCATGTGAACGGCAACAAGGCCCAAAACCGGATGCAGGCCAAGAACCCCAGGACATTCTGTCGGGCCCCGGCCTTGTATAGCTTTCGTTGCGCGGCATTTCTTGAAAGGAAGACTGATTATGAAAAAAACACCGTCGACTCACAAAATGCGTGAACACTGGCATGCGCTGAGCAGTTCCGTCGTTCTGGAACGGCTGGAAAGCACCGCTGACGGTTTGAGCTCCCAGGAAGCGGCCCGCCGTCTTGAACGTTACGGGCCGAACCAGCTTCCTGCGGTACAGGGTCGTGGCGCACTGGTACGTCTTCTGACGCAGTTCAACAACGTGCTCATCTATCTGCTGCTGGCCGCCGCTTTGGTAACGGCGCTGCTCGGCGAATGGCTGGACACCGGGGTGATCATCGGCGTGGTCCTGGTCAACGGCCTGATCGGTTTCATCCAGGAAGGGAAAGCTGAAAAATCCCTGGACAGCATCCGGAACATGCTCGCTCCCGCGGCCCTGGTTCTGCGCGACGGACGCAAAAAGGAAGTGCCGGCTCAAGAGCTGGTTCCCGGCGACGTGATCCTGCTCAAGGCCGGGGACAAGCTGCCTGCGGACGTACGCCTTTTGGAGTCGCGGGATCTGCAGATCGAAGAAGCGGTTCTGACCGGCGAATCCGTACCCGTGGACAAGAACTCCGAGGCCGTGAATGCGGACAGTGCCTTGGGGGACCGTTCCTGCCTGGCCTTTTCCGGCACACTGGCCAGCTACGGGCAGGGGCAAGGCGTGGTGGTGGCCACCGGCGCGGATACGGAGATCGGAAAAATCAGCGCCCTTCTTTCTGACGTCCAATCCCTGACCACCCCGTTGCTCAGGCAGATGGGGCGTTTCGGCAACCTGCTCAGTCTGGCCGTCATCGGCTTGGCCGCGCTGACCTTTGCTTTTGGTTTTTTTGTCCAGGGGTTTGCCCCCGGAGCCATGTTCATGGCTGCTGTGGGCTTGGCCGTGGCGGCCATCCCAGAGGGGCTCCCGGCCATCGTGACCATCACCCTGGCCATCGGGGTGCAGCGCATGGCCCGGCGCAACGCGATCATCCGGCGGCTGCCGGCGGTGGAGACCTTGGGCTCGGTGTCTGTGATTTGCACGGACAAGACAGGCACCCTGACTCGCAACGAGATGACCGCGCAGACCCTGCGCAGCGCGCAGCACCAGGTGAGCATCTCCGGCGTGGGCTACGCCCCGGAGGGAGGCTTTCAGGTCGACGGGCAGGACTTCGACCCGCTGGCCAAGGCCGGCGACGTTTTGGAGCTGCTGCGCAGCGGCCTGCTCTGCAACGAAGCCGAGCTGATCGAGACCGACGGCACCTGGACGGCCCAGGGCGCGCCCACCGAGGCGGCCCTGGTGGCGGCGGCCAGGAAGGCCGGGCTGACCGCGGAAGATGAACATCGTCGGACCCCCCGTCTGGACGTAATTCCTTTCAGTTCTGAGCACAAATTCATGGCCACCCTGCACGAAACGCCCGAAGGCGGTCTGATCATCCTCAAAGGGGCCCCGGAAAGGGTGCTGGAACGCTGCCGGACCCAGCGCACGGCCGGCAAGGACGAGCCCATTGACCATTCCTTCTGGGATGCGGCAGCGCATGAGATCGCCTCACTAGGTCAGCGTCTGCTGGCCGTGGCCATGCGCAGCGTTGCGGACGGGCGGAAGCAATTGCGCATGGATGATCTGGACAGCGGCTTCACCATGCTCGGCCTGTTCGGAATCATCGACCCGCCCCGGGAAGAAGCCGTGGAGGCCGCGGCCAAACTTATCGGCGACTGCGTTTCCATGGAGCAATGCCGCAGCGCCGGAATCAACGTGAAAATGATCACCGGAGACCATGTGGTCACGGCCACGGCCATTGGGGCCAAGCTGGGCATCGGCGACGGACGCACTGCGCTGACCGGCCACGAAATCGAGGCCCTGAGCGATGCGCAGCTCCAGGAGCACATGTCCGAGGTGGATGTTTTTGCCCGGGTTACCCCGGAGCACAAGCTGCGCCTGGTCAAGGCCTTGCAGGCCCGCAACCGGATCGTGGCCATGACCGGAGACGGGGTCAACGACGCCCCTGCCCTGAAAAGGGCCGACGTGGGTGTGGCCATGGGCCGCGGCGGCACTGAAGCGGCCAAGGAGGCCTCGGACATGGTTTTGGCCGATGACAATTTCGCCTCCATTGCCAGCGCCGTGGAAGAGGGTCGCACGGTCTACGACAACATCAAGAAGGCCATCCTGTTCATCCTGCCTACCAACGGCGGCCAAGCCCTGGTGGTCATCGCGGCCATCTTCCTGGGCCTGGGCATGGCCGACACCCTGGGCGGCTTCACCCTGCCCATCTCTCCGCCCCAGATCCTCTGGATCAACATGGTCACCGCGGTGTCCCTGGCCCTGGCCCTGGCTTTTGAGCCGGCTGAGCGCAATGTGATGCGCCGGCCGCCCCGTCGGCCTGACGAGCCGCTGGTCTCCCGCTTCCTGCTGTGGCGTATTGTCTTTGTTTCCCTGCTGCTGACCATCGGGGCACTGGGACACTATCTGTTGACCCTTGACCGCGGCGGCTCCCAGGAACTGGCCGCCACCGCCGCCGTGAACACCCTGGTGGTCGGACAGATCTGCTACCTGTTCAACAGTCGCTCCATTGTGGGGAATTCCCTGAACCGCGAAGCCCTTCTGGGCAATTCAGCCGTACTGTGGTCCATCATCGTGCTGGCCCTGCTCCAGCTGATGTTCACCTATGCCCGGCCAATGCAATATCTGTTTCGCACCGAGGGTCTGGACCTTTTGACCTGGCTGCGTATCTGCGCCTTTGGCGCGGTTCTGTTTTTGCTGGTGGAAGGCGAAAAATTTCTCTGGCGACGCAAGCGCGGCGCGGACTGCGGCTGCTGACGACGCAAGCTGTTCATGGGGCACGTCGAACCATTCCCTTGATCAATACATGATATTCATCACGCGAATGATGCATTCATCGGTTTCTTGGCCAGCCTGATGAATCCGGACAATCGCAAGAATTCTATTTGACAGAGGAACGAGAGTGCTTCAAAAGTTCTTGGAACGAATACGGGGTGGAAAAATCAAAAAATGCTTGCCCCTGCTCATGAAGCTCGGGCATACAGAAGCCCGGCCGAGGCAAAGAGATCTCCAGCCACCTTCATCATAATTCAATATTTTTTGTGTCCTGACGCAACAAAAAAGGGGTTGCGACTTTCATCGCAACCCCTTGATTTCTCTGGTGGGTCACCAAGGAATCGAACCTTGAACCTCCGGATTAAGAGTCCGCTGCTCTGCCAGTTGAGCTAGTGACCCAGGCAAGCTTGCCGCGTCGGCAAGCCATGCTGTTTAGACTTCACAACGATATTTTGTCAAGGCGGATTTCATGACCACAAATTTTTCTGCCCGCAACGCCTCCGCGCACTCTGCGAAAGCTTCATCTCGCGCCCCTGTCACTCGCCTTTTTTTGGCAGTGGCCGCGGCCATCCTCCTGTGTGGATCGGTTGTTGCCTCATCCGTTCCAACCCAGGCCCAGACCGCTTCCCCGCCATATTCCTCCACCCTGGAACTCATTCGTCTGGAGGACGGCCTTGGATCGGCGCCCGCCGGCTCACTCTTGGGCCTCTATTGGATCACGCCGGATCCTGGCTGGTACACCTACTCCCATCAACCCGGTTCCACGGGCATTCCCACGACCATGCAGGCCATGCTCGCGCCCGGGGAAAAGTATCTGCAGGTGTATTATCCGCCCGGGATCGTCAAGGAAGACAGCCTCGAGCCCGGTACCATGGTCGAGGCCTTTGTGGAACCCACGCCCATCTTCCTTGTCCTGCCCGGAGAAATGCATCCCGAAGACATCCTGCACCTGCGGCTGCGGATGCTGTTCTGTTCGGAGCGCAGCTGCTGGCCCGTGGACAGCCGGGAAGAATTCACCTTTGGGCAGCTGCAAAGCCTGGTCACGGTTTTTGGCCACGACCAGTCCCGGGACACGCAGTGGTCCAAGGTTTTCTTGAACGCCTCTCCCGGGAGCACGAAAACCCCTTTTGCCCGTCCGGCGATCCCGGATCAGGGCCTTGCCGCTGAGGCCGAGACCATCATTTCCACCCTGGAGCCGATTTCCTTCCAACCCGGCCTGGAGGTGCGCGGTCTGGGCAAGGCCTTGGCCCTGGCCCTTTTGGGCGGGCTGATCTTGAATCTGATGCCCTGCGTGCTGCCGGTAATCAGCTTGAAGCTGCGCGGCCTGATTCCGGATCCGGAAGCCGCTGCCGGCGACCTGGCCGGCCAGCGCAAGGCTTTTCGCAACCACAACCAGCTTTTTGCCCTGGGCATCCTGACTTTTTTCCTGTTTCTGTCGTTTTTGCTGTCCCTCACGGGCATGGTCTGGGGACAGCTGTTCCAGAACCCGACCACCGTGATCGTCCTGGCCACTTTATTGCTGGCCCTGGGTCTGAGCCTGTTCGGGGTGTTCAACCTGCCGGTGATCGACTTGAAGCTGGGACGCAAAGGCCAGTCTTCCATGTCCGCCGAGGGCCAGGCCTATTTCACGGGAATCCTGGCAACGCTTCTGGCCACGCCCTGCAGCGGGCCCTTTTTGGGGGGCGTGCTGGCCTGGTCCCTGGTGCAGCCGCCTCTGGTGGTGGCCGGAGTGTTCCTGTGCGTCGGTCTGGGCATGGCCTCGCCCTATTTCATGCTCAGCTTCTTCCCTTCGCTGGTGCGCTTCCTGCCCAAACCCGGCAACTGGACCCTGCATTTGGAAAAAATCCTGGGTTTTTTGCTCGTGGCCACATGCATCTACCTGCTGACCTTCCTGCCCCCGGAATTCCTCTTTCCGGTACTGGTCCTATTCTGGTTCACCGGGCTGGCGGCGTGGATCTGGGGCAGCTGGACCACCCTTTCCCAGTCCGCGTTGCGGCGGTGGTCCATCCGCCTGCTGGCCGTGGCGCTGGTTGTGATTGTCGGGGCCTGGACCCTCTCTTCCAGGCCTGTGGTCAGTGACTGGGAAGCGTATTCCGATGAGCTGTTCGCCGAAATCCTGGGCCAGGACCGGATGCTGGTTGATTTCACGGCGGACTGGTGCCCCAACTGCAAATTTCTGGAAAAAACCGTGCTCACCCCGGAAAACCTGGCGACCCTTCAACAGGCCTACGGAGTGCGCCTGATCAAGGTGGATCTGACACACGAACACGCCCCGGGCATAGACCTGCTGCGCGGCCTGGGCACCCAGAGCATTCCCATGGTCGCCATCTTCGAGCGCGGCCACGCGTCCAGAAGCCCGCTGATCCTGCGTGACCTGTTCACCATGGGGCAACTGGAACAGGCCATGGCCCAAGCCTTTCAGGAGCAGTGACTTTCCGCCGAGCCCCGCGCTGGAATCGCAATGCCGGCCCTGTTCAGGCCGCCAGCACATAGTTCCGCCCCTGGGTGTATCCTCGCTTGTCCAGAAATGCGGCTATGTCCTCGGCCGCGCCGTGGCCGGCCACATAGGAAAGAATGAACACCCGGCCCGGGGCTGGGATGTCGTCACGGTGAAAAACCTTTCTGCCGGCTACTGTCCTGCCGATTTTTCGCGGATCAATGTCCGCCCAGGCCGTTATTTCCACGCCGTGTTCCAGAAGCAATTCCGCCCTGCGCCGGGTGATCCGTCCCGCGCCCATGACCAGCACCCGGGGATGGAAAGGATTGTTCGCTTTCAACCACTTGGCCAGATAACGGGCCTTGGTCCGGTAGAAGGCGGCTGTGCTGTAACGCGGATGCGTCCGGGAAAGCCTGGCCGGGGGATCGTTCCAAGTGTACAGCACGTCCGGAAGCTTGGCCATGCGCATTCCGGCTTCCAGCCAGCGCAGCCAGAGTTCATAGTCCTCGGGGAAAGGGCCGGCGCGGTAGCCGCCGTACCGCTGCACCACGGTCCTTCGGAACATCACCGTGGGATGGACCAGGGGGGATTCCCGGAAACGGCCCAGGGCCATCTGCTCATGACTGAGCAGACCATTGGTCCAGTCCAGGTGGCGCTTATACCCTCGGGCTCGCTCCGACTCCCCGCCGAACGCGGCCCGGCAAGCCGCCAAGCCGACGTCCGGGCGCTCCCGCAAATACGCGGCCTGCAACTCCAGCCGCCGGGGATGGGAAACATCGTCCGCGTCCATCCGTGCGACATACTCGCCTTGGGCCAGGTCCAGACCGAGATTCAGGGCGTGGACAATGCCGCCGTGGGTGAGAAATACCGGGCGGAGCCGGTTGTCTCGTCGGGCATAGCGTTCCAGGATATGACGCGACCCCTGTCCCATGAGATGGTCGTCGGAACCGTCGTCCAGGCAAAGGACCTCAAAATCCCCGTAGGTCTGGGCCAGCAAGCTCTCCAGGGCATCGGGCAAGGTCGCCGCGGCATTGCGGATGGGCAGCAAAACGGAAATCATGGATGTGTCAAAAAAATACAAAAATATGGACAGGCTCCATCCTGCTCAAAAGGTTTCACGAATGTCGTCGTGAAGTGTTTTTCAAGGAAGACGCGGCGTGATGAGGACATCCCGGGCCTGTCGGCTGATTCGTTTCATTAAAAAATCGAAAATCTGATCATCGGTTCCCGTGCCCAGCCGCCAGTCAACCTCCTTATCCGCCTCAAACCAGACAAATCCAGCCACGCCCCACGCTTCCATGGTCCGCACGGCGTGTCTGATCCAGACGCTCTTGTCGCCGCCCAGTTCGGTGCTGGCAGTCTCGAAGACCACGATGGGTTTCTCCGGTGCCAGGGCGCGCAATTCCTCATGCATGGGGGCCATGATGTCCTCGAACGAACGAAACGTGCTGTCCCATCCATGCTCTTCCTTGTTTTGCGTAATCCCCCAATTGTAGCCATCCAGCCCCAGGACATCTACGTAGTCGTGGCCAGGGTAATAGGCCGCGGCCGTGTTCCATTCTCCCTTTTCGTTCCAAATTGGATGGGGGATGGATTCAGCATTGGGACAAAAGACAAAAAGGACGTTGTTCGCTCCTTCTTCTTGAAACATGCGCACCACATATTGGAACATTTCTCGGTACAGAGCCGGAGAATCCGGGCCGTAGCGCTCCGCAGTCGTCCCCCAGTGATAGCGCGAAAGATTCATTTCATGGGCAAAGCGCATCAGAAAAGGTCCACCGTATTCCCTTGCGGAACGGGCGAAATCCCGGATATACGGATCATATTCTCCGCCAAGAATCCGTTCGGCCAGAATCACGTTCTCCTGATCCCCATGCATATACATGGGTTCCCAGGTCACACACGGCAATGCTCCGAAGGTATCCACGGCATGTAGGGTTTCCAGGGGAAAATGTCCGGTGCCGGGCTGGCTTGGCCACTGCAAGAAAAAGACGACCATGCTGGGAAAAATTCCAAGTTCGTCTTGCACCTCGTATAGGCGTGGCAGCGTGATGGGGTAGCCGTCCAAGGCCGCACCCAAAAAAAGACCCGGCCCGCTGCCGGAAGTCGATTCGTTCAAATTTTTGCACGCTCCCAAGGCCAGAATAACCAGCAAGGCCAGAGCCCCTGTCGTGCGGCTCATGGGGTTTCCTCGGGATGGTTGAAGTAGATGACCGCGGACAAGAGCACTGCGTGATAGGCGCACCAGAGTCCGTTGATCGTGATGGCCCAGACCGGCTCCCCCTCAAAGTACAAGCGATTGGCGCTCCAGACCACGGCGGCGGAACAGGTCCCGGCAAGCAACACTTGAGGCCACAGGGAATACAGCGGCAAACTCTTGCTTCCGCCCTTGGGCGTAATCCCGAAAGAACCACGCACCCCCAGGATGCCCAGCAAGGAAGCGCGCATATACACAGGAAAGGTGATGGCCTGGAGCACGATGCCGATGCCCAGCTCCTTGAATCCGTAACGTCTCTGGCTCATAGAATAAATAAACAGGGTGACGGTCAGCAGGATATACGGGAAAAAGAAGAGAAAATAGATTTCCGGGTGAGCGAAATAACTGGGCACTGCAAAAAACTGATAGAGAATCGGACAGAGAATCATCACAAAAAGCACCCACCCGATGAAGTAATGGGTCCCGGAAAGAAAATACTCCCACCATTTGTGGGGGCTGAGCAAACGAGGGTTTCTGACGAACGCGCCGAGGATCTGGCGAAACAAGCCCACTGTTCCCAAGGCCCAACGAAACTGCTGCTTGAAATAGCCGCCCAGGTCTTCCGGCCCCATGCCGAAAGCGCAGACCTTGTTCAGGTAGGCCGAACTCCAGCCCCGGGAATGAAACTTGAGCGACGTGGCGAAATCCTCGGTGACCGAGGATTCCTCAAACCCGCCGACGTCCGTTAAGGCGTCGCGTCGAAAAATGACGTTGGTCCCACAGCAGAACATGGCGTCCTGCATGCTCTTGCCCTCGCAGATGTACTCGTAGAACACGGCTTGTTGCAGGCCCGCGGCCCGGGCCACGCGGTTGGTCTCGAAATTGGTGTAGTATTGCGGGGTCTGGATAAAAGCCAACCTGGGATTATCTTCCATAAAGGCCACGAGGGGATCGGCGAAATCCGGCAGGGGGTTCATGTCTGCATCAAAGACAATGATATATTTTTCCATTTCCGTGCGCGACCGGTCTTCAAAGGAATGAAATTCAAAGCCCTGGCCTGGCCGGCCCTCAATGAAGTCCAAAAAATCATTGATCATTCCGGCCTTGGCGCCGCGCCACTTGCGGCGGAACAGGTTCACCCCGATACGCTTGCACAAGGCGTCAATATCCCCGCGATATCTACGCATTTCTTCCAAATCCTCGCCGGGCAGATCATAGCGGGTATCGTCCAGAAAATAGATGTGCTTGTTGGGATAGGTCATGTTGTAAAAACAGATCAACGTGTCTTCCACCACATGCAACGGTTCCTTGAAGGAGGAGACAATGACGGCGATGGGCGGATAGCCCTTGAGTTCCGGGACATTTTCCGTAGACAGCTTAGGTTGGCGTCCCGGCTTGGAAATCACTCTGTACAAATTCATAAAATAGCCGAACGCATGGGTCATGGTGAAGCCCTCGGCGAAAAGTAGCAGCAGGGCCAAACTTTTCTCGTACCAGCGGTAGTCAGCGACGAGAAAAAGCGAGGTCCTGGCCATCAGGTACAGGAAGACGGTGATCATGGTCAGGACCAGGACCATGGCCAGGATGGTGCTTTTTCTGCTTGGCGGTTGTTCCATGGATAGCCGATTCAAAGTTGAAAGCCCAAAGCTGAAAGATCACGTTTCAGTGTGTGATCAAACTTCGTCAGAGCTGGTTGTCTTGCGAAAAATCCCTTTTCGCAGGCTTTTAAAACCGATACCCGACTCCCAGCCAGAGCCCTTCAGCGTCCCATTGCCGTGAACGGTGAATAAGACCCTGGGCGATGAGACTCCACTGTTTCGCAAAATCAAAGTGGTATGCGCCCTCCATCCGGACTCCGGGATTGCCGTCGCTGTCCGTGCCCACGAAAAGTTTCAACGTATAGACATGCTGCCCTGCACCGCAAAAGAACAACTCCGCCAGATCGTGCCGCCATTGCAGGCCCACGGTTCCCGAATAATAATTTTGGGGCGTCCAGTAGGGGTGCGTGATATCCTCCAGGTTTGCGCCAAGATACGTGTAGCTGCTGTTCTTTTGAAAATCGCGGTGCTCGCCGCTCAATGTGATTTTCAACTCCCTGGGGTGATCGGTTACCAAAAAACCCAGATCGCCGCGCACACTCAGTCCTTGGTTGTCGTCGTTCATCTCCTTAAATTCACTCACCAAACCCAGATCCAGACGGCGCGTCAACGAGGAGGAAGCCGTGGCCCGCCAGACATGGGACATGACCTTCTGCCGCAGAGAAAAACCGTTGGCAAGTTCTTCCATGCGTTCGTATTCTAGGCCCAGTCTGGCATAATCCCACAGGTTCACTTCCAGGCCGGCCTGTCCCAAGTCCCGCTTTCCCAACAGAGCCTTGGAGTAATCCTTGCGAGTGAAGGAAAAATTGCCGCGCAGCCACGGGCTGAAAACGCCGCGCAGGCCCATGGTTTGACCCTGGGCGGCATAAGAACCGGCATAGTCCTCGCGTGCGTCCGCCAAGGACTTGGGGCGCTCCGTCCAAAAATGCTGGGCCGCAAACAGATGGTATCTCGCCGTTTGCAGCGGCAGTTCAAGGGCCAGTTCCCCGTGATGCCGCTCCATGGCCGCAAGCCGAGAACCGCCCTGACTCTGCTCGTTCCAATAGCCGTATCCGGCGCGCAGACCGAGCCGGGAACGAAGCGCAATACGCTCCATGGCGGCTCCGGCCCTGTTGTGCAGAGGATCAACATGCACAAGACGTTCAATGGTATTCAATTCATGATCATGCAAACCCAGAATGCATTGCGCTTGAGCCAAATCGAACAAGGCCTCCTGATTGCCTGGCTGAACATCCAGTAATTCTTGATTGGCCGCTTGGGCAGACATGAAGCGGCGCTTCCAGGCCAGCATCTTGGCTTGTTCCTCCAGTTGGGCGGCCTTTTGGATACGATACGTCGGCCTAAGATCCACAAGCAGGCGTTCCATGCGATCGGCCAAGCCGGACTGAAACTCCTCACGGCGCCTGAAAAAAGTCTCTTCCAGAAGCGCAAACCCTGAAGAGACTCTACCCCGGCGCAATTCATTTTCCAGCTCGGCCAAAGCTGTACTCGTTTCGGGTTCATGTATCAGGCTCGACAGCGACTGGGTCTCGGCAAGCATTTCCTGAAGATCTTTGGACGCCTGCATGGTTTGATAAAGCGTTTCCGCCCTGCCGATCTGCTTGTTCCACATGGCCACGCGGGCCGCCTCGCGCAATGGGACGGGGTCCTCTGGTTGCAGCAGGTGCAGGGCATCGTAAACGGCCAAGGCGTCCTCGTAGCGCTGCGCCCAGGAAAGCACCCGGGCCCGAGTCAATAAAAGCTTGGATGTCATGGGCATGTCTTCAATTAATGCCGCCAAGATATTCAAGGCATGTCGGTAATTCCGGTTTGAAGCGCTTGTCTCGGCCAATCCCAGCCGCGCCGGGAAGTATTTGGGATCCAGTTTCAAGGCGGCTTCATAACAAGCCGCTGCCTGCGCGTGAGCCCCGGCCCGGGCGTAGAGCTCAGCCCACCGTGTCAGCTGTTGCGGCGAGCGAACGTCCCGACGCAAAGCGGCCAAAAATGCCGGCTGCATGACTACGGACTGAACAAAAGGTTGCAGGCTGGCCCAAAGAAATCTGGCTTCGACATCGTCCGGATTCCGCGCCAGAAGGGCCTCCAGGATCCAAACCGCCCTATCTGCCCGTTCCAAACGGAGCAGCGTCCTGGCCAAGGCCAGATCATCGTCGGGTTGATTGCCGTATGTGACGCAAACATGCTCCTGTATTGTCAGGGCCGCTTCCAAATCACCGGACAAAAATTCGGCTTGGGCCTGAAGACGCAAGGCTTCAGCGGCATGATGCTCGCTGGGATCAGAAGCTGCTGAAGAATTCATATCCGAAAGCATGCGCAAGGCCCCTGTGAAGTCTTTTTCTTCAATGCGCAACCGTACCAGGGCCAGCCAGACTTCACGATCCCGACGGTCCCGCAGCAGCAGGCTCTGCAGTACGCCATCGGCCTGTTCATATCGTTGAGCTGCAAGCAAGGTCTTGCCCAGCTGCAAAAGAGCGGCCCGCCGTATTCGGGCATCCAATTCCGGGTGCGCCAAAATGCCGCGAAGAATGGTTTCCGAACGGTAAAAGTCGCCCCAGGCCAACATCAGGCTGGCAATGCGCAGACGCAGATCCAACTCGTCTTGATGGCGCTTTACAAGCTCCATGGCGATGTCGCGAGCCTCACAGGCGTGTCCCAGGTTGGTCAGCAAAGCGACGGCTTCCAGCAGATGCGATGCGTCTTCCAGTTGGTCCACGGAAAAATCACGGGTCAAGGCCAGCGCCTTCAGGTGTTCCTGTCTTTGCATAAAAACTGCGGACAACCCGAGGAGCACGCGAGGATCATTGGGATCATCCTCAAAAAGCAAAGCATATTGCTCTTCGGCTTGCGGCAGGGTGTCCCGGTTCAAGCTCAGCAAGCGCGCCAACTCCATGCGGGCCTCCCGATCGGGAATGCGAGACCATTTGGGAACAATACTTTGCATGGCCATGATCGGCGCGGGCATAAAAAAAACAAAGACCAAACCAAGGCTCAGCGCTGCGCGGAGAACATGCCGGCCAATGCGGTGCTTTAGCGACACGCCACAGCATGAGCGCAAATCAAGAAAGTCTAGATTCCGCATCGTATCCGTAAGATCATAGCAATACGTTCGTTGCATTCATCCCCATTGTTCACGGAACAGAAAAACACAGAACGCCAACGCAGAACATGCCGCCCGGTCTCACCTTTTCAAGACATGTCCTCTGCCTACGGCAGTGTCCGGCGCAGTTCCTGGATGGCGTCCTCGTGTTTTCCGGCCCATGACAGAACAAAGGCGTATTTGCGACGCAGTTGAACATCGTCGGGAAAATCCCGTAGCAGAATCGAAAACTGCTTCAAGGAGTCCTCGTAGCGACCGTCCCAGGAAAGCACCTCGGCCAGCTTCAGACGCACCGCGGAATCATCGGGCTTGCCTTGGAGATGCTCCTCGAAAATCGTCCGGGCCTTATCGTATTCCAGACGGGAGGCGTACAGATCGCCCATGAGCAGCCTCGCGTCAGCGTCAAGACCATCTTCGGGAATGCTATTCAGTTCCACCCACGCTTCTTCATGACGACCGGCCCAAGACAGCACCTTGATTCGCTCCAGCCTGGCCTGGAGATGATCGGGCTTTTCCTTGAGCACGCGGACGTAAGAAGCCAGGGAATCGTCAAACTGGCCGACATAGCTTTGCAAACGGGCCAATTCCAGCCAAGCCTGCCAGTCCGGAATCACGTTTTCCGGCTGATGTAAAGGCGGTTCAGGACGCTCCGGCTTGATTAACTCCTGCTGCGGACGGACAGATTGCGCCTCCAATCGAGCTGCTCCACAAGACAACACTATGAAAACGCAGAGGGAAAAAAGAAAGAAGCGTTTAGTCATACCTCACCCAATGCTTTTTTGTACTCCGTTATTGCTTCAATGAACCGGCCGTCCCAGGAAAGCACCCGCCCCAAGATGATCCGGGCCATGCGGTTTTCCGGCTCCATTTGCAAAATACCGCGGAGGAGTTCCTCGGCATCAATGTAACGCCCCTGCCAGCCGTACATTTCGGCTTGCTCCAAAGCAGCGGTGGTCTTCATTCCGGGGATTTCAGCAAGCTGAGTGTAAAGCAGATCCGCCTCCCTGTACCACATTGATCGTCTGTACAACCCGGCCAAATAAAGGGTCAAATCAGGACTGGCCAGCAGTTGTCTTGGATAGTGCTCCAGCAGCTCGCGGGCCAATTCCGGCCGGTCGAAGCGATCAAACAAAACCGCGAGGTTCAGTAGCTCGTCAGGCAGCAGCCTGGTCTTGGAGGTCAGCAGATTTTCCAATCCTTGTTCGGCAGCAATATGATTCTGGGCGGCCAAGGCCGCTTCAATTACTCGAATCACGGCCCTGGGCCATCGCAACCCCAGATCCAGGGCCTGTTGATAGAGCTGCATGGCCTGTTCTGGATTGCCGGCCTGAAGGTGCTGCTCGGCCCGGCGAAACAGCACACGGTCCGGATAGACGGCTGCGTACCCAAAATGGGCTGAGGCTCCAAATAAAAACAAAAGCAGGATATACAGCCCTTTCTGCCGGACCGCGCTGGATGGTTTCATGATCCTCGCATGGCCCGGATGGCGGAATCGATATCGGCATACATGGCGAAAAATTTGTCCAGCTTTGTCAGTTCAAAAACCTTGTACACATTGTCGTTGAGCGAACACAAGGCCAATGAGCCGCCCGGGCCGACACTTTTAAGAATGGAAATGAACACCCCTAGCCCTCGGGAGTCAATGAACTCCACTTCGGAAAGATCCAGCAGCAACTGTTTTCCGCCTTTGCGAATCAGGTCGGTCATTTCGGCTTTGAACTCATCTGAATTGGAATGCACTACTTTCCTGGAAAAAATTCTCACCACCAGAACGCCGTTACGTTCATGTTGTTCAAATTCCATCAGCAATCTCCAGATCAAGGTCCAGACAGGCGGGATCGGACTTTGCCAGCCCATGGGCATAGATCATGACCAATGTGTTGTAATTATAAAAGACCTTTTTCTCCAGGCTGACAATCGCTCCAATGTATTGGCGCATGACGTCCTGTTCAAAGGCGTTGCTCCAGACCGAAGCGTCCAGTTCCGGTTCCATGACCAATCGCAGTTCTTCAAGATCGAATAGTTGCTGCATCCTGGACTGAGAACAGGCATCGTCCTCGATAATATGGAGATATCCGGCCAAGATTTCAATATTGCGTTCAATGTTCTCCCGGACGTGGGCGAACAAAAAACTTTGCAGTTGTTCCAGTTTAAGCGCGTCATACCCAGTGATCCTGGGCAATACCGGCTTGATATGCCTTAAGTAAATCAGTATCCCCCTCTTGAGAAGAATGGTGTCTTTGAGAATTTTTGCCAATAGGTTTCTTGAGGTTTGAAACTCGGTCATGTCCATGGTGATGGATTGCCCCTCAAAAGACACGAACACCGGGTAGTACAGCGGCGCCCGGACGTCGATGCGAACTCCGCAGACCTGACCGCCCTTCTCCTCGTCCCATTTGGCCCAGGCCACGCTGCCCTTGTTGAAAGTTTCCCCGTGGAATAAAAACGGCAAATGAAAGTCGATCCCTTCGTCCTGGTGCAGCAGTTCCCGCTTGACGACCCACTGGGGGAGGATGATTCTGGCCCCGTGCATGCTGATATCCAAAAGCAGGTACTGGAACAGGGCCATGTCCTCGATGCGTGTGGCCAGAAACGGCAAGGTCACCGAATTAATGGAAAAACGTTCCTCGCGGCGTAGCTCAATATTTGAATCGTCGGTTGTCATTCAATGTGACCTGGCAATGGAATGAAAACGGATCAATAGTCTTCTCCGGTCCACAGATCCGGGGTAAAGCGGACAACCTGGTTTCGACCCCGGCGTTTGGCCTCATACAAAGCCACATCCGCGAACTTGATGGCCTTGTAAAAAGCCTTCGCGTCCACCGGATGCTCGCACACCCCGATGCTTACGGTTTTGTTGATCGAAACACCATCGGACAGGACGAATGCGTGCTGTTCCACTGCGGCCCGGATTTTTTCGGCAATCTCTTCCAAGGGCATGTCCTGAATATTTTGGAGCAGAATGAGAAATTCTTCTCCACCGTAGCGAATCAACAGATCTGATCTGCGGATGGAACTCAACAGGATCTGGGCAAGTTGCTGGAGCACGGCATCGCCGGCCTGGTGCCCATACTTGTCGTTGACCTGCTTGAAATAGTCCATGTCCACCATTAAAAAACCGCTGCGCTTGCCCTCCCGCTCGGCCAACGGCTCGTACTTGGCAATGTACTCGTCCAAAAATCGACGGTTATGGCATAATGTCAACGGATCGCGCAGGGACTGCTCCCTGGTGAGGCTCAGCAGCCGCAGCGAGTTGAGCACCGGAGCGGATTCTTCCAGATATTTGCGGATCACGGGAATCTGCATGCGCACCCGCTCCCAGTCCCGTCTGAAGACCAGAAAAGAAAAAACAGCACCCACCTGTCCGCCCATGACAATAGGCAGACAAAAGCGCACGTCCTTGTCCAGATCGGCGTTGAAATACAAGCACAACTCGGGGTTGTAGAAGGATGTCACCTCCTCGGCCACGCGCTTGGCCCGGCAGGCGTCCGGACTGGCCAGCACCGTCTGCTTGCACAAGGGCTCATCGGGCAGGGTATCCAAGGCAATGTGAATGCGTTGCTGATCATGCTCCATCTCGTAGAACACGAACCGGGTCAGACCGAAACGTTTTTCAAAGATGTGGGACAATTGTTTGTATACTTCCTCTTTTTCCACCACACCCTGCAGATCATGACTAAAAAAGGTCAATCCGGCCATTTGCTCCAGCCGATCGGAAATGTCGTCCAGGGAAGGGACCTGGCCGGCGCGTTCCTGATTGCGCAGAACATGAGCCAGAAGATGGCCGACCCGATTCAGGAAATTGCCCCACAAGCGCATCATGGTGTTCACCACGTTGCGCATCTCGGTCACCTCATCCCCCCTGCGCGTGCTGTAGACCGGACAATTCTCGCACCTGTCGTATTTGTTCAAATAGATGCAGGTATTCCGCCAGCGGGGCGAAACCGCCTCGGTGCCGGTTTCCAAATAGCATATCAGGGAGGGATCCTGGTGCACCGGGCATTCTTCATTATGGCAATCCATGATGTCCAAACAATGCACATGATCGCTTTCAAATCGTTCGCTGAAGTAGTTGGCATGGGAAGAAACCAGGATTTTCTTGAGTCGGGCCAAAAAACGCTCGATCCGGGCGACATTGAGGTACAAAAAGACCCAGAGCATGATCGCTCCGGCGGAATAAAACAAAATGAACTGGGAAATCTTGCTCCACATGATCTGGCGTTGCAGCGAGGCGTCGTAGCTCAGGACCAGTCCTCCCAAAAGGCGGCCTTGAACATCCTTGAAAGGAATAAAGGAGGCAAAAAAATTTCCAGATCGGGAGGAGCCCGCGCCCCGGGCGATCTGCATCGCCTGCTCCGCACTCAGCCTCCTGTCGCCGTACTGTTGGATCGCTCTCCATCCAGCCTCAGACCCGCTGTCGCCAAGCAGGACGATCACGCTGTTCTCCCGCGGCAGGCGCAGGTTGCGAAGGGTCTCGGCCAAGCTGGACAGGGCGGTCACGTCGGCCAGATGGGACTGACCGTTGCTGACCGGCGCTGCGGCCATGATGTCCAACCCGAAGCGTCCCGGGACAATGCCCTGGGACCTGGTCCCGGGCTGCGCCCCATTTTGCTCGAAATCCTTTGAGTTTTCCTTCGTTGGTTCGCTTGCACCGGGCAGGAAAAATTGCTCCCCGTTGGCCAGCCGAAAATGGAAATAATGGGAATTGATCCCGGTGGCCGACCGCAACAGGTTCACATAAGGCAGCACCATGCGCCTGAGCCGTTGGATGTCTCCATTGACCAGGCTTTCCCGCACCTCGGGGATGGCCGCCAAAGCCATGGCCTGGGCAGTGAGGGCCTTTTGCTGTTGCTCAATTTCGCTTTCCAGCCACGCCGCGAGGATATCCAGGCGGTCCGCTGCCAATTGCCGGATGTTGTTTTGCTGGGTGAAGTCAGTAATTTCCGGTTAGGTTTTTGCATCAAAGGTTTGATATTTATATTTTTCAACGTTTGACTCATTACAATC
>OMKS01001731.1_pt1 | contig 19083 bp, 15 predicted proteins | sample 1674721 | NCBI WGS metagenome assembly OMKS01 (sample SAMN06264996, study PRJEB25208) | sediment metagenome | isolation source: hot spring sediment | place: USA: California | collected 2014-09-02
ATGATACGGCGACCACCGAGATCTACACTATCCTCTTCGTCGGCAGCGTCAGATGTGTATAAGAGACAGAAACAGGTTCCGAAAGTAGGCATAGGCACTGCTGCTGTTGGAGGAGCAGCAGTTGGAGCAGGGTTTGCTGCCGGAAAGGGAGTGTTTGGTTCAATCGGCAGGTTCTTTCGCTCTTTCTTCCCTTTCAATGTATATGATTGGTTTTTTGTAAGTGCTTTGCTTATGCACCTGTTTGTTGATTATTTTGTCTTTGGCTTTAACTATTCTAACAGCAATCTTTTTCATATGCATTTCTGGTTTGCTATTGTGTGGGCTTTTATTTTCACAGCAGAGAGAAGCGTAGGAATGGCAATCCTTCCAGCCATATTGGGTAATTTGTTAATGCTTATAACTGTGTGGGTTGTGGACTCGATTGTTTTTCCAATGCTCAGAACAGCCTCAGGCAATCCCAACTTTATTATCTTTAACAGGATTCTTCTTCCAATCTGGCCTATTTTTGCCTTGGCATATGCTTATTACAAGAGAAAAGAGCAGGGTGAAACAAGCCCTTTTATAAGAAGGGCTTTCTTGGTTTGCATCTTTATCGTTATAGTGTTGTTTTCCGGAGAGCTAAGGGTTCTTGCTTCAGGATTGCCTCATTATGGTGATGCTTACTCAGCTGTTGACAAGGTTGAAGCAGGAGAGTATATCTCACGCGGGATTGACAGGACTCGGAGCTCAATTTCATCAAGCTTTGAGTTCATAAAGTATTTTGTTACATTTGAGTTTCTTCAGGATGAGCTTAGGAAGCTGAATCCGGAATCAGGAAATTACCAGCAGGGGCAGGATTCCTCAATTGGCGTGAAAATTGACTCAATCAGGCTTATTCCGCCAAATATAGATTACGGGAGCGATGATTCTATGCTGAGAATCAGGCTTAACTTCAATACCTATGCACAGCTTTTAGGTGATAAAGGCGAAGTGCTTTATGAGGAGACAATCAACCCTGTAATCAGGAGGGAGCTCGATTCGCTCAGAGTCAGGGTTTATGGAGCCTCAAGAATATCAGGAGAAGATATCTTCCTTAGCGAGGACGATATGAAGTGCAACAGGCTTACCCTGGGAGACCTGATAAACAGGGTGGAGTCAATATGCAGGCCTGACCTAAACTACCTTCTTTCTGCTAATGATGAAAAGCCAGCTAAGCTAAGAGCGATAATAAATTATGATTTTGCCACAATAGCAACCAAGACATTTTTTTTTATGCACGAAAGCCTAAGGCAGTTTAACCTGAGGACAGGAAAAGAAGAAGATGCTTACAAGCTGTATTTTGAAAACGAAAGGCCAACTTCTGCCGAGAATACAGGCGGCCCTTTAAGAATTGGCGTTAATGCAGATGGGGAAATGATGTTTAACCCATTGCTGGTAAGCGAGGAAAGGCGCTACCTGTTCCTCATTCTAATTGAGGATGTAGGCCAGGGAAAGCTAAACAGCATTGAAAAGATTTATATCTACGCCCCAAGTGGAATGGAGTTTAAAAGCAGTTTCTTCTCAGAAGCATTCCTTAGCAGCGTTGAATGCAGGGAGAAGTTTTTTGGAGACCAGGTTCCTTTCTCAGACCATGTATGCCATGTGATGGACAAAGAGAAAATAAGAATCTATGGAAACCTTCATGAAACCAGAAACCAGTATTTTGTTCTTCTTTCATTTGCCCTTTCGGACAGTGTTCTCAGCGGAAATCTTGGAAAGTCCGAGGTTTATGTGAGAATTGACTACAACTACAATATAACTTCACCTGAAATAGGCTTTCAAAGGCCATTTGGCTTATCTTTAACAGAATAAGAATCCTGTTTGTGCGCATTTTTGAGTGTTTGTTTATTAAATATTAACTTAAGATATTAACTTAAGAATTAAATTTAAGCCTACTTGTTCATTCTGTTGTTTGAGTTGTTAAATATATTCTGGATAGATACATCATATTTTTTCTCCTTCTCCTGGTCATCTTTTTCTTTAGGCTCATCTTTGTTTTTTTCAGTCAGCTCTTTTTGAACCTCATTCTTTGGCAAAGAGCTCCTGGCTTCTTCACTCCCCGGGCTTTTCTGCTTTTCAATCTCAGCAAGCTTTTTGCCTAAAAGGTCCATATTTGTATCAAAATAGCTCTTAAGGTTGTCAAAAAGCGTCATCATTTTTCCAAACTCGTTCTGAAGCCTTTCAATCCTTTTTTCAATGCTTTCCAGCTTGCTTAAGTCGAATCCTTGTGGCTCCGGGGCTTTTTGCCCTGGCTTCTCGCTCAAAGGCTTATCATCATGCCCGCTTTCTTTTTTCTGGTTAGTTTTTTCAGCATGAGCCTGGGTGTGCTCTGTCTTTTTTTCAGAATACTTATCGAATATGCCGGAGTCATCTCCTGACTTTCTAACCATTCCTTCCTTCTCAATGATTCTGTAAGCGTCTTCTATATCTGTTGCGATTCCTTTTGAAACCAGGTCCCTGGCAAGCCTTCCCTTCTCCTTGATTCGGTCAATATCTATCATTTTTGCGAAATCCTCAAATCCTAAAAGTATCATTACTTTATAATCTTTTTGCTCATGGCTCAATGCCTTTTGTTGGATGAAAGAGCGGCTCTTTGTCTGATCGGTAAAGGTCAAAATACTTTTTTGCAGTCTCGATGATGTCCAGCGTTTTTTTCTTGAGCTCTTTTTTGTGGAATTCAACCCTGTCTTTCATCCACCTGCCTGTGAAAAGCCTATAAAAGACCCTAGAGAAGAAATTCTTATGAAGGCCGCTTAAGTCTACACCGAGCTTTGACTTAAATTCTGTTATTACTTCGCCATTGTCAAGCTTAAGCTTTCTCCCGTCAATTACCACTTCCTGCTTGCTCATTGCTATAATGTGGACATCAATGTCCAGCTCATACCAGATCTGCTTGCTTTCTGTAGTCTTTTTTGAGCGCCACCAAAACCAAATCTCCCTAACGCTGCTTCTGTCTTCCCAATAGTAGGTTTCGAGGTAAGAATCGTCTTCTTTTTCTGGCCCTTTGCCGAAAAAATCATTTTCAAGCAGCCACTCATGAAGAAGCTCGTAGTATTTAGTGCAGTCAAAAGGCTGTTTCTTGTGCCTTAGCTCATACTTGTAGACCTCAAAAGGCTTTACTTCTCCAGGCATAAGAGGTTTTTAGTATTATTAATTTAAAAAGCTTTGGTTTTCAAATCTCTAGTTTTAGGTACAAAAATTTTTCAGTCAATCAGGCTTACCAAAAGATTTAAAAAACAACCCGAAATCTACAGGAGAAAGCCTCGCTGGTGTAGTCCGGCCAATCATTTCGCCCTCTCGAGGCGAAGACTCGGGTTCGAATCCCGAGCGAGGCAGGCTTCTTTGCCTTTTGTGAGCATTAATGAGATTTTTTGTTCTCCCTGAATTAAAATAAACACTTAAATATGAGAAACAAAAGGTAAGCCCTAAAATGAATCAGCATTTAAGAGAATATCTTGCCCAGGTTAAGCAGCAGGGTTTTACCAAAGAGCAGGTCATTGATGTTCTGGTTAAAAGCGGCTATGACCGCGAATCTGCCTCTAGCGCAGTTTCTGAGGCGTATGGCAACAACAAAACAGCCAACAATCCAGAGCCATCAATCCAGCCTGAATCTGTTCAGCCAGGGAATTATGCGGCTGGTATTCCAGGAGCCAGTCCAGGAATGAAAGCACAGCCCTTTACAGGCCCAAAGCCAAAAAAGACAATCCTTTTTGTATTCCTGGCTTTGTTTATTGCTTTAGTTGGAATTGGGCTTCTGCTGCTTATGTTTGGCTCTGATGCTGAGCCAGAAACAGCAGGCTCAAACTTGTCCCTTCAGCCTTCTGAAGAAACAATAGGCGCTGAAGAATTGGATGAAGCAGAAGAAGCTGAAAAAGCCTTAGAAGCAGAAGATACTGGAGAATTGGATGAAGCAGAAGAAGCTGAAAAAGCCTTAGAAGCAGAAGATACTGGAGAATTGGATGAAGCAGAAGAAGCTGAAAAAGCCTTAGAAGCAGAAGAGACAGAAGAACCGGATGAAGCAGAAGATACTGAAGAATTAGATGACGAAGGTGTGGAAGAAACCCCTGCTGAAGAGCCAGAGACAGAAGAAGGACAAGAGTAAGTTAATTTGCCTTGGCTTTGGAAGTCATGAGCTTATTGAGCCAGGCTTAAGCATTGCTTAATGGTTGAATTCCTTAACGATTATCCCAGATAAAACTGAATTGACTTTAATCATCGCCTTCTATTTTAATCTATTATTCTTACTAAACTGCCCCTAGCTGTAAATAACTGAAGAAACATAAAAAATAAAAAAAATTATCCTGCAATGCAGGCATCTACCCATGCCCTGAGCGCATCCATATCCAGGTTCTGGCTCATGTCAGCAAAGGCCCCTGGCCTTATATCAGCTGTTTTTGGGCATATAAACTGCGGAACCCCGGTTCCCATGTAATCCCTGAAGCATTCAACAATCGCAGCCTCTTCAGCAATTCCGGCATTCACAGACTCAATCAGGTAGCCTTCTTCCTTAAGCTGCTCAACACCAGGCTTCATAAGAGTGCACCAGGGGCACCCGTCGGAATAGTAGAATATTACAGTTTCTGGAGCCAGCCCCTGCTCAGCAGCACATTCCGAAAATAAATCAGGGTTGCAAACAAGGGTGTCAGCACAGTCCGGGTCTTCGCAGTCAATTAAGCCGTTGCCGGTGTCATCGATGCCATTGTCGCAAATCTCTTTTCTGGGGTCAAAATCAGCCCCAATTAAAAGCATATAATAATCTCCAGCCTCAACAAGGAAAGGCCCAACATCAGATATGCCTTCAGAGTCAAAAATGCTGTCTTCAAAGAAAACTGCCGGAAGGAATTCTGCACCAGTTTTCTCATAAAGCTCCTTTCCTTCATCAGTCATATAATCAACATAGCTGATGCTGTTCTTAGGAAATACCTGCTTAAGCTGGGCAATAAGTACAGTAATATCGCAGTCAGCGCCACATCTCTCATCATTAAGCGCAATCATTCTTACTTCAGGCTCTTCTGTAATATTATCGCAAGCATCGTGGCTAAGTTCAAATTCACTGCAGAGGCTTCTTACCATTGAGTCAGCAGTCCTCTGCCCAGTATACCTTTCATTATTAATGAAAATGGTTGGCGAGCCAGTCACGCCAAGCCTTTGGGTAACCTCAAAGTTGTCTTTCACTATCTCAAGCCCTCTTTCTGCCTGGCACCTCTTTATTGCAGCCACATCAAGGCCAAGGTCTTGAGCAACAGGCTCCCAGCAGGTGTCAGCATTCCTTGCATTGCACCTTGTGTTCATCTCAAGCGCAAACCTGAACCATTCATCAGGCCCAAAGTCAAGATAAACACACTCCTCCCTGATTCCTTGATTAAGGTCCTGAATTCCAAACATAGAGCAGTAAGTTTCCTTCTCATTATCCTCAATGCAGTAGTCAGGCCCCATCCTGTCCTCTGACAGGCTTCCATAGTAAATATACCTCGGGATTATCTCAACAGCATCTCCAACCTGCTTATGCACTTCGTATAGCATTTCCTCAGCCGTGTTTCCATAGCCGCAGTAGCTCATTAAAAAAACCTCAATTGAAGCCTGCTTCTCAGCAGCAGGCAGAGGCTGCTCCCTTTCTTTAGGCTGCCAGCCCCCTGGGCTGTAAAACAGCAGAAAGATGATTATAGCAAACTCAGCTATAGCAATAATAGCCCAGAAGTTAGGCTTCATTGATTTCTTTGCAACATTCTTTCTTCCTTTCCCAGAAACATGTGCCTGGCTTTTTGCTTCTTCCCCAGCATCCTGGCTTTTATCATTATGTTCCTTTCTCTTTGGCTTACTCATCGTTTCCAACCTCTATTACTATATTCTCAAGAATAATGTTTGAGTCTTCTTCTTCTGGCTCATCGCCCTCGCCAGTAACAGTGCTCTCTTCATCCTCGTGCTCTTCGGGTGTTTCTTCTTCAGCTTGCTCATGAGGTACTTCTTCGCTTTCTTCTGTTTCACCTTCTTCTTTAAGCTCTGCTTCTCTCACAACCACAAGCACAGTTCTCTCAATAAGCGTTTCATTAGTTGTCATAACAACATTAACATCGTAGCTGCCAGCATCTCCTCTCTCAGTCAGCCAGAAGCCCTCTTCACTAAGGGGCTCGCTGAACCAGATTGTTTCATAGTCAATAAACCTGTCAATAAGGGAGATTTCCTCTCCTTCAGATACATTCACAGTAAAGATGTACTCGGGCTCTACAGGCTCTTCATGGTATTCAATCGGTTCTTCCTCAGCATACTCTTCAGAATGCTCAGGCTCATCAACAGGCGGCATATGCTCTTCTTTAGGGCTTATTCTGCCTGGGTTGTAAGCAAGCAGCACTACTATTATTATAACCTCAATCAAAGCAACATAAGCCCAGAAATTAAGACCGCTCATGCCCTCGGCAACATGCTTTCTTCCCTTTTTTTGGGCAGGCTGAGCCTTTTTCCTGGCTTCATCATGCTTTTCATCTTTGTGATGCCCTTTATCATGCTCTTTAATCTCAACATCAATAGGAGATTTCTCCGTTTCTTTTGGTTTAGCCATTTTTTTCAACCATGCCTGTTTTTTGGGTATAAACCCATAAAAAAATCAAAAAAAGAGCATTTAAAGCTCTTCTTCATCATTCTGTTCCTTATCATCTTCGCTTTCTTCTTCTATCTCTTCTTCGTTTTCTTCAATAAAGAAGTCTTTTGAGTCCATGAATGAAAGCATGTCTCCTTCTTCGTCAATTATTACTGCACGAATCTTGTGTCTTCCAGGCTGCAGCTTATGCCATTCCTCTCCGCCTGGCCACTCTTCTCCTTCTACAAGGGTTATTAAGAAAGTCCCATTAATTACATCAAGCATAAACGCTTTGTGGCCAAACGATTCCCCATCATACTCAATCTCATCTACCCAGCGAAGTGCGCCAACTGAAACTTCTTCAACATTTGCTGTTGCTTTGCCTTCTATCGTTAGTGTTTTTGCTTCAGGGTCAGCATAAGCGCTTACTTCAATAAGCTCCAGCTCTTGCTTGCCTGCTTCATCTTCTTCTTCGTGCTCTTCAGTTATTTCCTCATCAGGCTGCTGCTCTTCTTCTGCCATCTCTTCATCATCAACAATAACCAGCTCAATGTCTTCTGGCAAGATAATTGATGGGTCAGTGTCAGCCTCTGCCGGCATTTCATCAAAAACAAGCTCTCTCATAATCTCTGAGCCAGATTCAAAGTCGTAATGTATAAATATCTCAGCCTCAAAAAGAGACTCTGCCAGGACACGCTGAAATGTGCTTTCTTTCTTCATGTCTTTCAGAAAAACCCTGACTTCAGAAAGCGTTTCGTTATCTATCTCGAACCCTTCTTCATCTGATAAGTAAAGCGCAATAAACTCATTCACTTCTTCTTCCTCGAGCTCAATGAAAGGAAAATAGAACTCCTCGAAAAGCCTGGATATAAGAAGCTGGTTTTTCAGTGACCTTTTGAGTATTTCCTCAGTCAGGTTTGTTTCCCTGAGAATCTCATTAAATTGGTCCTCTCCACCAAAAAAGAGCTTGTACTGGCTCATTAGCTCGTCAATTTCCCATTGCTCAATGTCAACCCCCATGCCCTTTGCTTTGGAGACCAGGACTGTCTGGTTTATGAGCTGGAGCAGCACCTCGTTTTTAGTGATTCCTTCCTCAGGAGAAAGCGTTGCATAGATTGTTTCAACATCAGTGAGGGTGATTCTCTCCCCATTTACAGTTGCAACCACTATCTCTGTTGTTCTTTCTTCCTCAACTGCAGACTGGCTGCGGAAAAGTCCTTCAAAGGCATTAAACTTAACCTGAAGAATTACGATAATAGCAACAAAAAGCACAAGCGATACCAGCTTGTAGTTTAAACGTTTTTTTTTGGCCATAAATATCCCTTATTTTTATTAAAAAATCTTGGTATATAAAAAGTTTATGATTTTTTTACAATTTCAGAGAGGTGAAAAATCATCTATAGATTATCCAAGGTAAGCCCAATCCCCCAGGTTTGAAGGAGACAACTCGCCAAACCTGCACCAGCTGCATGTCGGGTCGAGAGGAATGTAACCGTCATTTCCGATATACCTTCTTGGGGCATCTGGAATTCTTACCTGAATAAAAATATGGTTCTTAATAATAACATACCTTGACCTTAGCCCAATATTGTTGTACATCGACGCCAGAAGGACGGCAAAACCATCGCAGTCAGCAGAGCCAGCCTTAAGAGTTTCATGCGGGCTTTCTATGTATTCTGTTTTGTGGGGGTCAGATATGTACTGTATATTGTCTCGGGTGAAGTAGTAAAGTGCCTTGGCGTAGCACAGGGTATCTGGCTCAGGGCACGACCTTGATGCAACATAGCTTGCGATTGTTTTAATCTCAGGAAAAGTAGTGCTTTTGTAGTAAAGTAGCTTCTCTGTAGGGCTTCCAGAAACGGAGTAAGCTTCAAACCCTAAAAACCCATCTTCCCTTAGCTCATCAAGTGTTGGAATTTCCTGAGGCTGAATCTGTCTTGGAATGGCTGTGAGAGGAACTACAAAGAAGATAAGCACCGCAATAAGCAAGATGCTTAGAATCATTTTAAGGAAAAACCTGTCTGTAGGCTCTTCCTCTGTCAGGCCAGAGTCAGATTCGATTTCCGCAGCATGGCTGATAATCAGCCTATCATTCTTTTCAGATATCAACATAGGCCCTCAGCAAGTATTTCTCATTTTCCTTTGTAAGCTTGAATTGGTGCAGGGTAACCGCTTTCACCATAGCCCCTGACTTTTCCCGGCTTCTCTCTTCACCATAACAGTTGCATTTCAGTATGAGCAATCCTTCTTTTTCATCAATCGAGACATCAAAGCCAGAAAAGAACATATCATTAATATCAGACTCGGCAACCAGCCTTGAAAGAAAGTCGAAAAGCAGCATCTCAGGCTCATTGCCATTAACCTCAACAACTGCCTTTTTATTTTTGCTTACTTTTGAAATGTCACAGATTATAGAAAACAGCGCTTTGGCAGAGGCTTCTGCAATCTCTTTAAGGTTTTTTCCCTCTGCCTCAAATCCCATGTCAGAAGTAATCCCGTCAATTATATGAAAAACAGCCATTTGCAGTATAAACCAGAAAACTCAGGCACTTAAAAACTTAATTGTTTTTATCTTTACCCTGGGCAGGGTGCTTTCTTCTTAGCCTTAGCACAAAAAAGCCGGCCAGAAGGATTCCTGAGACACAGAGTGCGGCAACGATAAAGCCAGAGTGCGTTGCAAACCAGGTAAACTCAGCCCCAGCAGCTGCTACTGGCTCAAAAGCCATATCCATAGCCAAGGCGTTTTCTTCCATGATGCCTGCCTCAAGAATTTCCATTGTTTCAGGCATAGCGCTTCTTACAAGCATTTCTCCAGGCACGCCTCTCGAAAAAAGCCTTACAAGCAGTCCAGCAAGCCCGGCAATCGCAAAGAATATGCTTGTAAAAAGGAGAAAAACCGTGTTTGTCTCCCTCTTGCCAACAATCCTCTCCCCTTTTCTTGTCAGGGTGTAATACTTCCACTTCCTGTCTGTTTCCTCCCTTTCAATTAGCGCCGCCTGAACAAGCGATTCAAGATGCTCCTTAATAGTCGAAGCAGCAAGCCCAAGCTCATCCGAGAGGTCAGTCAGGGTTTTTGGCTTGTCAGAGATAGCCCTGATTATGTTCAGCCTTGCATCTACGCTCAGGGCCTTGATTGTCTTGAAATCCACAACAACCTTTCTGTCTTCATCCATATTCATCAGGCAAAAAGAAGCATGGTTTATAAAAGGTTCTGTTTTCTTAGGTTTGCTTCGCTGTATCCTATTTAAGTCATAACAAAAGATTTTTAAAGTTTGTAACTACCCTTATGTAGTATGGCAATCGCACAAGCAACCTTTTCCGAGGAGGCAAAGAGCTATTTATGCTATCTGCACTCAGCAAAAGACAAGATTCAGGAAATAATCACAGAAACTGATAGTGAAAGCTTTTCTCTTTTAAAGGCAGTTACAGCAAGCAGCACCTACAAAATCCTAATCCTGAGGAGCACAGGGCTTCTTAGAGAGCTTTCTTCACAGTATCTTCCAAAGTATATCATCCTGAGAGACTCTCTGGATTCCATTGATGAGGTTTGTGCTGCCTGGGACACTCTTTCATCAAGCAGGGACCTGGTTCTTGTTTTTTTCTCAGGAGAAAACAGGTGGCTCCTGAAGCCTTACCTTCACAACCAGATCTTCGGCAGGCATGAGCTTAAGCAGAAGCTGATTACAATAAGGAACAGTAGGTAAACTCAATGCCGCTTATTTCTGTATTCATTCTTTTATGCTTAATTCATTTATCTTTAACAAGCTTTTTAAGCAGTGCAAAATCCCGAATTCTGCCGGATTAGAATGATTATCAGAAAAGAAAGACCAGACAGTGAAAATCAGGTAAGAAAAATCCTTCACCCCGCTGTGGAAAAGTGGTTTTTTTCCAGGTTTAAGGAGTTCTCGCTACCCCAGCTCTACGGCATACTTGAGGTGCACTCAAGAAACAATCTTCTGGTATCAGCCCCAACCGGGGCAACAAAAACACTTACAGCTTTCCTTTCAGTGATAAACGAGCTTGTTGACTCAGCAGAGAAGGGCATTCTTGAGGATAAGGTTTACTGCGTCTATATCAGCCCTCTGAAATCCCTTAGCTATGACATTGAGTATAACCTGAATGAGCCGCTTAAGGAGATTGAGGGAATCCTTGGAAAAGAGCATTTCATCAGGGTAGGTACAAGAACAGGTGATACAGATGCAAAAGAAAAGGCAGCAATGCTAAGAAAGCCCCCGCACATTCTCATCACAACCCCCGAGTCACTCTCGATAATGCTCGCAAGCAAAAAGTTCAGGGAGAAGCTAAGCAGCGTTGAATGGCTCATTATGGACGAGGTGCACGCCATCGCAGAAAACAAAAGAGGCTCCCACCTTTCACTAACAGTAGAGTTCCTTGACAGGCTCTGCTCAAACTCTATCTGCAGGGTTGGCCTGTCCGCAACAGTTGCCCCGATTGATGAGATTGCAAGGTTCCTTGTAGGCTACAATGAAGACGGCACAGAAAAAGACTGCAAGATTGTAGATGTCCAGTTCATAAAAGACACAGACCTGAAAGTAGCCAGCCCGGTTGACGACTACATATACACAGATTACCATACGCAGAGGACTAAGTTATACGAGCTCCTTGATGAAATCATCCAGACACACAGGACTACCCTGATTTTTACCAACACCAGAAGCGCTACGGAAAGGGTTATTGACACACTTCAGTCAATGTTTCCCTCGAAATACAGCGGAGAGTCAATAGCAGCCCACCACAGCTCGCTTTCTAAGGAGCACAGGCTTGATGTAGAAAGCAGGCTCAGGGAAGGCAGGCTAAAGTGCGTAGTCTCATCTACTTCACTCGAGCTTGGGATAGATATTGGCTACATAGACATAGTCGTGCTGCTCTCCAGCCCAAAGTCAGTCTCACGCGCCCTCCAGAGATGCGGCAGAAGCGGTCACCAGCTCCTTAGCAAGACAGTCGGAAGGCTCGTAACCCTAAGCAGGGACGACCTTGTGGAATGCGCAATCCTCCTCAAAGATGCAGTAGAAAAAAAGATAGACTTTCTTCACATTCCAAAAGGTCCTTTGGATGTCCTTGCCCAGCAGGCTTTTGGCTTCTCACTTAGCGAGGCAGTCAAGGAAGATGAGCTCTTTTCCATCATAAGAAGGGCATACCCCTATCGGCATTTAAAGAAAGAAGATTTCCTTTCAGTCCTGAATTATCTCTCTGGAGAGGAGGTTTCTCTCGAAGAAAGAAGCGTTTACGGCAAAATCTTCAGGTTTGACGACAAAACAGTAAAAAGCCGCGGAAAGATGTCAAGAGTCATCTATATGACAAACATCGGCACAATTCCTGATGAGGCAAGAGTAAAGGTAAAGATAAAAGACCATCTTGTTGGCTACATAGATGAAGGATTCCTGGAAAGAATGCACAGGGGAGATATCTTTGTGCTTGGCGGAAAAACCTATGAATTTCTTTATAGCAGGGGGAATGTTGCCCAGGTCAGGGCAAACCTTGACAAGCCAGCAACCATCCCAAGCTGGGTTTCAGAGATGCTTCCCCTAAGCTTTGAGTTAGCAAACGACATTGGTAAATTCAGAAGGTTGCTCAAGGAGAGAATCCAGGCAAAGGAAAGCAGGGAAAAAAGCCTAAAGTTCATACGCGATTACCTCTACTTAGATGAGAAGAGCGCTAGAGCCATATACTCATACTTCTACGAGCAGAACGCATTCTCTATCGTACCATCAGAAAAAGAGATAGTTGTAGAGTCCTTTTTTGACGGAGAAAGGCACTTTTCAGTCTTCCACACACTTTTTGGCAGGCGGGTAAATGATGTTCTTTCAAGGGCAGTAGCCCTGTACCTTCACATAAAGAACAAGAAAAAGCTTGACATAGGAATCTCAGACAATGGCTTTTACATAGCATCAGAGCATAAGTTTGTGCTCGGCAAGCCCCTGGAGTCAATAGCGCTTCAGGACATTAGGAAGCTGATGGAGAAAGCAATAGACAACACCGAAGTCCTGAGGAGAAGGTTCAGGCACTGTGCAGTTAGGTCCCTGATGATACTACGCCAGTACAAGGCTAATGTTAAAAGTGTCTCAAGGCAGCAGGTATCCTCCCAAAGCCTTCTTGCTTACATCAAGGCAAACTACCCAGATTTTCCCATACTCAAGGAAGCAAAGCGTGAAGTGCTTGAAGACCTCATGGACATAGAAAGCGCAGAAAAAGTCCTCTTAGGCATCAGAGACGGAAAAGTATCTGTTTCCTACGCCCAGCTGTCCTTTCCCAGCCCGTTTGCAATGGGCCTTGTCCTCGAGGGCAAGACAGACGTATTCAAGATGGAAGACAGGATTAAGATACTCAAAGACCTTCACATGAAAGTGCTGGCAGAAATCTCACGAAAGGCAGGCAGGAGCGAGGATGACATCCTCACGCTCAAGGATTCCTTTTCATACGAAAAGTTCTGGAAAGAAGCCAGAAAGCAGGAAGAGTTATCCCGAGAGGACTTTGTTGATGAGATGAAGCTGGAGTTTATGGGCATGAGCGAGCTGATAGATGAGCCTGCAGACTTCAAGAGAAAAATCATAGAACTCATGGACGGCTATAAGAAATTCGACAGCAAGTTCCTGAAAAAGCTCGAAGACCTAATCTACAACAGGCCGAAGATCTTTCCAGAGAAGCTGTTAGGGTTTTTGAAGGAACGGCTTAGTGAGATAAGCTGATTGTTTTTTGTAACTCTTTTCTGAGGATAACGTAAGAAGCCTTTAAATACAAAGAATCAAATTGATTTTAGCAGTTTATTATCTGTTTCTCTAAATCCCCTTTAAGGAAAAGCTTTTATATCCAAGGATAAGAAGAGAGCAGCATAACAATGAGAAGAAACATAATCCTGGACTTTGATGGGGTTATTGCAGACTCCCTTGAGCACTCTTTTATGCTTACAAAGAAAGGCCTGAAGAAATTCAACCTTGAAGGCATAGAAACCCTTGAGGAATTCAGGCAGCTAAAGCAGAAAAGCCTTAACTCCTTATTCAGAAAGCATAAGCCTGGCCTTTTGCAGGCTATTTTTATGGTTAATTATGCATACTCTGAATTAAGAAAGGATTTTTCTCCGCCCTTAAGAAGAGGAGTGAAAAAATTCATAGATGAAGAAAAGAGCAAAGGGAAGAGGCTTTTCATTATATCAAATAATTTCAGGTCAGTTATCAGGAAATACCTCAAAAGCAAGGGAATCCTGCACTACTTCAGCCATATATCAAAAGCATCACTTCTTAAGGACAAGGTAAGAAAGGCAGAAAAAATAATGAAGCGCTTTAAGTTCACGCCAGGTCAGGCTGTTTTTATAACAGATACAGACGAGGATGTAGTTGAAATCTCATCACTAAAGGGCATTGTTGTCATTGGAATCACCGGAGGCTTTTGCAACGAGGATAATCTTGCAGAGTCAGCTCCAGATTACCTCGTGGATTCATTCGCCCAGATTAGCAAAATCATCGACAGCCTTTAGCCTTTTCCCTCTCTGTTAGGCTGTTAAACAAAATTTAAATACTCTCCTTCAAAACCATTTTTGTTCTGGAAAATGATCATAAAGTATGTAAAGCTAAGGAACATCAGAAGCTACTCGTCATCAATTAAGATTGAGTTTCAGGAAGGCAGAACCCTGCTTCTGGGGGACATTGGGTCAGGAAAAAGCTCAATTCTCCAGGCAATAGAGTTTGCCCTTTTTGGCACAGGCACCAGCTCAGAGTCCGTTAAGGGAAGCTCGCTTCTCCGAAGAGGCTCAAAAAAAGGCTCGGTAGAGCTTTGCATAGAGGTAAGCAAAAAAGAGATAATAATCTGGCGTGGGCTTGAAAAAGCCAGCACAGGCATTAAGCAGTCAAACGGGTACTTGATAATCAACGGGGAAAAGCAGGCTTATACACCAGTTGAGCTAAAAACAAGAATTATTGAAATCCTGAATTACCCCAGGGAGCTGGCATCAAAATCCAAGTCTCCAGTCTTCAGGTTCACAGTATACACTCCCCAGGAGCAGATGAAGCAGATTCTCAACATGGGCTCCGATGAAAGGGTCGACACATTCAGGAAAATATTCCAGATAGAGAAGTACAAGAGGATTAAGGAAAACTCGCAGGCCTTAAGGTCTTTCCTGAGAGAGAAAATCGAATACAGCAAAGGCCTTTCCCAGGACATAAGCGAGAAAAAAGAGGAGCTAAAAACCTTGTTAAAGAAAATCAGCGAAAGAAAAGAATCGCTTAAGGCAATCAGGGAATCAATTGTTGAAAAAAAAGAGAACCTGAAGAAGATTGAGTCTGAGGTTGAGCTTCTCAAAAAAAAAAAGGAAGAGCTTTCCAGTATTCAGCAGCAGCTTGCCTCAGCTTTTTCAAAGGCATCAGGCCTTGGCTCAAGGGCATCTGAGCTAAGGGAATCCATACAAGCCAACGAGTCCGAGGTTGAGAAATCAAGCCAAAAGCTAAAAGAGATAAAACTACCAGAGGTAAAGGAACAAGAGCTCAGGCAGCAATACAAAAGAATAAGCGGAGAAATTGCTGAGGCTAACGCAAGTAAAGCCACACTCCATGAGAAGCTTCAACAGGTTAAAAACAGCCTTCAAGAGGTTGAATCCTCAAAAAAGGATTGCGAAGATGCGAAAAGCCAGCTGTCTAAAATAGAACACTTTGATATTGATGCTTCAAGAAGGAAGCTTGAAGAAATAAAAAAAATAGAGAAAAGCCTTGGCGAAAAGCTTGCTTCAATAGAAAAAGAGCTTTTCTCATGCAGGAGCCAGGTTGAAAAAGAAGAGCAGCTGGCAGAAAAGGTTTCCCGGATGGATTCCTGCCCTCTTTGCAAGCAGCCCGTGGGGGAAAGCCATAAGCAGGAAATCTGCGAAAAAAGCGCAGAAGCCAAGAAAAAGCTTAAGGAAAAAATGGGACAGCTTGAAAAAGATCAGTCAGGATTTAAGCAGGAACTGGAAAAAGCCTCAGAACAGTCAGCCCTCGCAGCAAAGCAAGTCGAGCAGGCGCTCATCTCTTCTGAAAAAAAAGAGCAGTTGAAAAATGCCCTTTATAATTATGAAAAAGCTCTCTCAAAGGAGAAAGACCTAAAAGAATCCCTTCAAAAAACACAAAGAGAAATAGAAAAAGCAGAATCATACCCCTTTGAAAAAAAGATGCAGGAGCTTGAAGACATTGATGCATCCCTCAGGGCGTTCTCAGAGCACTCAAAGCTTTCAGCATTAATTTCTGAAAAACAAAAGCAGCTTGGCTTAGCAAAGAAAGCCCTGGAACAAGCAAGGGCAGATATAAAAGAGCTGAACAAGTCAAACTTGTCTTTAAAGGAAAAAGAAGACTTGCTTAAGAAAGAAATCAGAGAGAAAGAGCCGGCAGAAAAAGATTTTGTCAGCCAAAAAGAGGCATTAAGCGAGCTGAACTCAAAAGAAAAAATGATTCTGGAGATTGCAAAAGAAGATGAGGAGAAAGCAGAAAAAGCCAGGGTCCAGATATCAGAAAAAGAAAAGGCAAAAGCCGAAATGGAAAGAAGCAGGAAGATCCTGTCATGGTCTTCTGAAGTGTTTATCCCTATGGTAGAAAACATAGAGAAGCACTTATTTGCAAGAGTATATAACGAGTTTGATGCACTATTCAGGGAATGGTTTGAGATGCTGGTTGAGGATGAAAGCATTAAAGTAAGGCTGGACCCAACATTTACCCCAATAATTGTCCAGAACGGCTACGATGCAGATGTAAGCGACCTTTCAGGTGGGGAAAAAACAAGCCTTGCCCTGGCTTATAGGCTTTCGCTGAACCAGGTAATCAATGATGTAATTTCAGGCATAAACACAAAAGACATTCTTATTCTTGATGAGCCTACAGACGGGTTCTCAACAGAGCAGATGGACAGGGTAAGGGATGTGCTTGACAGGCTTAAAATAAGGCAAGTTATCATAGTCAGCCACGAAAGCAAGATGGAAAGCCTTGTTGATTACAGGATAAGAGTCTCAAAGGACTCAGGCGGCAGCATAATCAGCGCCTAAGCTAATTATTTTCTTTTTCTTTCCAAAAAAGAATTATCATCCTTAAGTTAAGAACAAGCTATAAAAAATAAAAACAAGTGAGGCTATTATTATGTCTAACCTGCTCATAAATATCCTTATTGCAAGCGCAGCCAGCTTCGTCGCTATCGTAATCTTCTCAGAAATCATTTTGTACTTCAAAAGAAAAAAAATCAACTCGTCTCTTGAGGACTCAATAAAAGAGGAGATTTTTTCAATTAAAAGAGAGAACAAGTCAAACAGGGTTTACCTGACAAGGATTGAGAAGATGATTGCCAAGTTGTCAACCTTTATTTACAACCACCAGCTGCACAGGACAATGCAGTACTTTGTACAAATCGAGCAGGATTACCAAAACCTCTCAGAGGCATACAGGAGAAAAATTAACCTCAGGCTGTTTGAGATATGCTGCGGCCTTTTTGATGAGCTCTTTAAGTTTGAGATGTACCTTTCTGCCTCAAAGGTTTACAGGTTTATGCATGAAGATCTGTACAAGAAAGGAAACAACAGGGAGAGAGAGATTATGTTTTCAGATATAAACACAAGGTTTAATGAGATTAACAAGTTCCTTTCTGCTTCAAGGGTTTACAAGTTTATGCTTGATGAGCTTCGCGAGAAAGATACTCAGGAAGAAAGGCAGAGCCTTCTTTCAGATGTCGGAAAGATATATAATAAGCTAAGCAATGAAAAGTAAATAGCCTGAAAAGAACTACATCTAATAAAGCTTTTAAGGAAGCCGTTTAAAGAAATCAGCTTGAGATGTCTAAAGAAGGGTCCTCGTCGACAAGATATTCCCTTATATGCTTAATATAGCCATTCTTGATTTTCTTTGTCCTAACATCCCATCTTATATCTAACATTCCAGTTAAGTAGTAGGCAGAATTATTAATAAGGATTTCAAAAGGCTTAAAAAACAAATTTTTTTAACCACTAATGTGAGTAATATCTGTGTTTGTAATAGCAAATACGGGTATACTAAACCCCACCAAAAATAATCCGGCTTTTCCGGAAATATTTCACTTTAGGTGAATCTCTAAAATGTCCCCGTCGGAGAGGCGATGTGTGAGCCCCTTAACCTGCCCAGGGAACCGTGCACTCTTCCCCCAGACACGAGCATACTTGAAAAGCCTTGAGAAGTCTTTGTGAAGCTTCTCGCAGACATCCCTCACTCTTGCGTTCCTTTGTATAATAAGCGGAATCTCCAGGTCTGCTTCCTTTCCTGGCTCTTTCATATAAATCCGGACAAGGCTTAGCCTCTGGAAAACCAGCTCCTTAAGCTCATCAATGCTTATGCCCTTGCTCGCAGAAATAAATATATCCGGCTTAAGCTCTCTTTCAACCTTAGCTTTCTGCTCATCACTAAGCAGGTCAACCTTGTTAACAGCGACAATGCCTTTTATGTACTTCTTGTTGCCCTCAATCACATCAATAAGCTGGTCATCTGTAATATCCTCCCTTATCAACACATCAGCATTAGCTATCCTGAATTCCCTTAGAATAGAAGAGATTGTGTCTTCATCAAGATGTGTCAGCCTCACAGTCTTTGCAATGCTTATCCCGCCAGAAGCCTTTTTCTTGACCTTAACATCCGGAGGCCTTTGGTTAATCCTGATTCCTGCATAGAAAAGCTCGCTAAGCATAGAGTCGTGCTGCTTCGGGTTGGTTGCATCAACAAGAATCACGCAGAGGTCAGCATTCCTCACGACACTCAAAACCTCTTTGCCTCTGCCCTTCCCAAGCGCAGCACCCTCAATAATACCAGGGACATCAAGCACCTGAATCTTTGCATGCTTATATTCCATTGTCCCTGGCACAACCGTAAGCGTTGTAAAAGAGTATGCCCCAACCTCAGAGTTTGCATTGGTAAGCTGGTTAAGCAAAGTGGATTTTCCTGTAGACGGATAGCCAACTAGGATTACCGTAGCATCCCCGCTCCTCCTTATGCTGTACCCAGGCCCGGATCCCCCTGAAGACATCCTATCTTGGATAGTCTCCCTAAGCTTGGCAATCTTAGCCTTAACAATGCCAATATGCCCCTGTGTCCTCTTGTTATACTTTGTGTCAGAAAGCTCCTTTTCCAGCTCCTTAATCTTTGAGTAATAGTCAGGCATGCAAGCAGTTGGATTTATTCTGTTTTAAAAGGTTTGCTAAGAAAAAAGAATATTGAGCGTATGAACAAACAAAGCCATATTATTTTAAGAAGCTAATGGAAGAAAATCAGTATAAGTGTTTACTTTGTAAGGCTCAATGCAAAACCCCTCTATGTTTTTCTTGCAGGTCTCAGAGAACCCTGTGCCCTGAGGATTGGCCCAGTAATTTCCCCCAACATAGCCTCCCCCAATTATGTTTGTTTCTTGCTTTTTGGTTGTATTCATCTGGCTTTCATGTGAAACACTAACTTGTATGTTATTTGTGTTATTAAGCAAATTATTATGAATGTAATTAGGCCCTTCATATC
>OMKS01001733.1_pt1 | contig 19078 bp, 14 predicted proteins | sample 1674721 | NCBI WGS metagenome assembly OMKS01 (sample SAMN06264996, study PRJEB25208) | sediment metagenome | isolation source: hot spring sediment | place: USA: California | collected 2014-09-02
CCTGGCCTGTCTCTTGACGTTCGGATTTGTTTTCTCCCCCAGGGTTGTCCAGGGCTTTGATCGTTTCGGCGCTTGGCTGGCACATTTCGTGGGGACTGCGCTGACCTACATGCTCCTCGTGCCCATGTTCTACATTGTGTTCACTTTCGGCCGGGTGGTCATCTCCGTCCTGGGACGCGACCCCATGCAGCGAAAATGGCTGCCCGGGGCCAGCACCTATTGGGATGATCGGCCTGAACCAGCCGATGCGTCGCATTTCAAGAGGCAATACTGATGAGCGCGATACTTGGCATCAGCGCTTTTTACCACGATTCCGCCGCGGCCCTGATCCGGGATGGAAAAATCATCGCCGCGGCCCAGGAAGAACGCTTCACCCGGAAAAAGCACGACTTCGACTTCCCATACAACGCGGTCAAGTACTGCCTGGAGGAAGCGGGTATCAGCGGCTGCGGCCTGGACGGGGTGGCTTTTTACGACAAGCCCATCACCAAGTTCTCACGCATCCTGGAGACCTACTTCAGCGTCGCGCCCAGGGGGCTGCAATCCTTTGTCATGGCCGTGCCTTTGTGGTTGCGGCAAAAGCTCTGGATCCCCATGCAGATCGAGGCCTCTCTGAAACGCCTGGGCTGCGAATGCCAGCAGGTCTATTTTCCTGAACACCACGAATCCCACGCGGCCAGCGCATTTTTTCCGTCGCCTTTCGAGGAGGCAGCGGTCCTCACCCTGGACGGGGTGGGCGAGTGGGCCACCAGCACCATTGGCAAAGGGTCGGGCAATTCCCTGGAGATTCTCAAAGAGCTGCGCTTTCCCCACTCCCTGGGCTTGCTCTACTCGGCCTTCACCTACTACACCGGCTTCAAGGTCAATTCCGGAGAATACAAGCTCATGGGGCTGGCGCCCTACGGCGAACCGATCTACCGGGATTTGATCCTGGACCATCTTTTGGACCTCAAGGAGGACGGCTCTTTTCGGCTGAACCTGGATTATTTCGGTTATCTCGACGGCCTGACCATGACCAACAAGCGTTTTGACACGCTTTTTGACGGTCCGCCGCGCAGCCCGGAGACCGAGATCACCAAACGGGAAATGGACATCGCCAGCTCCATCCAGGTGGTTACCGAAGAGATCGTGTTGCGCATGGCCCGCTTTGCTCGCGACATCACAGGCTGCAAATACGCCTGCATGGCCGGCGGCGTGGCCCTGAACTGCGTTGCCAACGGCAGGTTGCTGCGCGAGGGCATTTTCGAGGATATCTGGATCCAGCCGGCGGCTGGTGATGCCGGAGGCGCCCTGGGCGCGGCCCTGGCCGTCTGGCATTTGGCCAAAAAGGGTGAACGGAAGAGCCCGCAAGGCAGGGACGCGATGCAGGGTTCGTATTTCGGGCCATCGTTTTCCGATCAGGCCATCGAGAAATTCTTGCGGGACAATGCCTATCCAGCGGAATACATCCAGGATCCTGCCCAGAGGGCCAGGCGCATCGCGGAACTTATCGCCGACGAAAACGTGGTGGGCCTGCTCCAGGGGCGGATGGAATTCGGGCCCCGGGCCCTGGGCAACCGATCCATCATCGGCGATGCCCGATCCCCCAAGATGCAGTCCATCATGAACCTGAAGATCAAGTACCGGGAATCCTTCCGGCCCTTTGCGCCGTCCTGCCTGGAGGAACGAGTAAGCGATTTTTTCGAGCTGGACCGGCCTTCCCCGTACATGCTCCTGGTGGCTCAGGTCCAGAAACATCGTCAAATCCAGGCTGAAAGGCAGACAACGCTCAATCTGCATGACCAGATCAACCAGGCCCGATCTGACGTGCCGGCCATTACCCACGTGGACCACTCGGCCCGGATTCAAACCGTCAATCGGGAAACCAATCCGGCCTACTACGACATCATCAAGGCCTTTGAGGATTTAACCGGATACGGAATCATCATCAACACGTCCTTCAATGTTCGCGGGGAGCCCATTGTCTGCACTCCCGAGGATGCATACCGGTGCTTCATGCGCACGGAAATGGATTATCTTGTGTTGGAATCGTATCTCTTGTACAAGAAGGATCAGCCGGCTTGGATTGAAACCGGCGATTGGCGCAATGATTATGTGCTGGATTAATCTGACACGTCAATTTTCAGTTCACTGTTAACACGAAGGCATCAACAAAAGGACGAGTAATGATTTTTTTCAAGCACCTGTTCAACCTGTTAAAAGAATTTTTTGGATTTTCCATGCAGCATAAAAAATGGTGGATGATTCCAATAATACTTGTTTTTTTGGTCATGGCCCTCTTGATAGTTGTCGGGCAGTCTACGGCCCCCTTCATCTATACGTTGTTTTAATCTGTTTCCATCATTGAAATGTAATTACATGCATTTTCAAAAACAAAAATTGCTCTATCTCATAGATAGTGCATTCATTCTCTCGTTGGTGTTCATTGCCGTATTTTGGGTGCTGGAAACGATCACTTTGCATGTGTTTTCATTCGAAATCATCTTAACTTTTCGTTTGCGGTACTTCGCGATTCCATTGCTGCTTTTGACAGCACGGGCAATCCTGCGCAAGGATTCAGGCTTCACAGGCCTGTCCCGTTGCTCACCGCTGGAATTCCCCGTGATTCGTGGAGCTGTCCTCATCATGGCCTCGATCATTTTGTTTGTCGGCTTGCTCGAAAAGGCTTTGGCCTACACTAGATACGACGTGGAGATGCCGCCGATCATTTTCGAATTGACGGATGCCAAGGGGCTTACCGAACAAAACCAGGGCTATGCCGACCCGGAACTCATTTTCGCCTTTCGCAAGGGTGAAATCTATCACGGGGTCAAGATCAACAGTTTGGGGTACAGGGAACGAGAGGTTGAGCCGCAGAAACAACCCGGAACCATGCGCGTGATCTGCATGGGCGATTCGGTTACCGCACAGGGTGATCCGGGTTACTGCGGTATTCTGCATGCACTATTGAATGCCGACCCCCCTACGCCTCAGGCCTGGGAAGCCTTCAACATGGCTGTTTATGGCTATTCAAGCGTCCAGGGGTTGAGAGTTTTTCAGCTTCAGACGAAAAATCTCGAGCCGGACATCGTTACGCTGTATTACGGCTGGAATGATCACTGGCCGGCCATGCGCAAGGACAGGGACCGCATGGCCCGCAGAACCAGTAACCTGTATGGTTATATTTATGAAATATTCCGGGACAAACTTACGTTCATGTTGCTGCATAACCTGATCATTCACGGTGATGCCGGATCAAACCCGCGTGATGAACCCTGTTTCAGAGTGCCGCCTGAGGAGTACATGGACACACTGAGGCGGTTTGTCGCTGAAATCCGTGATGTCGGAGCAACGCCGTTGCTGATCACGGCGCCGAGGAGGAATGCCTTACCGTCATTGAAAAAATTTGGCAAACTCGATATTGATTATAACCGGGTGCATGACGAATACGCCGAGTATACCAGACAGGTGGCTCGAGAGTTGAAAGTGGATCTTCTCGATTTGCACCAAGAATTTTTCGCCTCGGAATACGATGCCTATTTTTCCAATGACGGCATCCATTTTCAGCAGGAGGGACTGGAAAGAATTGCTGGAGCCTTGAACCAAGAAATTCAAAGGATCATGTCTGCAAAGCTGAATGAGATGGACCAATAACCCCTGTTTTTGTTGAATTGGCATGTTCTTTCGCCGGGCATAGGGACAACCTCCTGATGCTCCAATATCGAGTTTAGTTGCAACTCCTCTCCTGCGGTCCGGCTTGTTGGCCTCGCAACTCCTTCGCCTCTCAACACCTACTTTGGAATGCGACCTCAGTTATAATGAAATCATTAGCGTGCGCCAAAGGAAGTGCCGGGCTGGCTCAGCCAGACAGGCGATACTCAAAAATTGCTACATGCCAAACCATTTCATGCCATGCAATGAACATGTGCTGAGTAGTTACTCCATTGCTTTATTTGTTCTGTTCATCCTATCAAGAAACTTTTTTTGTATTGGTTGCGGGCATGGCCTGCGTTAGGCAAATACAGTAGTAGACTCATCTCAATGATATGCGAAATTTTATGAAAAAGTATTTTCTTGTTTGCACTGCATATCTTTTTGTATTGATTTTTAATGTTTGCTTGACGGTCTATTTTTTTTCTAAACCACCACTCTATGTGCTTCATCTTGGCCAGACAAGCTTCTTTGAAGTTTGGCCGTCCCTTTCAATCAAAAATTCACGTTGGCTAATTTTTTTCGGTATGATCGTTATTTCCTTCATTCCCCTTCTTCTCTCCTCCATCAGCAAAAAGGAGAAGTGTTCTTCGAATAATTCTTCTTTCAGGTGGCTCTTTGATTCCTTGCTGCCACTTAGCCTCCTGCCTTTGGCCTGCGTTCCTTTACTTGTCGCGGACAAATTGACCGCCTTTTGGAACACGAATGCTCCAATTTTTTTTCTGCTGATTATTATTTCCATCGTCTTGACCAGATTTTTATCTCCGTTGTTGGACCATCAGGATAAACAATCTCGCGGAACCATTGTCTGGGCAGTGTTGATCCTCTTATTTTCCCTAACAGTGTATGCAACTTCTGGGTTTATTTTTTCATCAACCGTCGGAGAACATGTCGGCGATGAGGGGCATTATCTTATTCAGGCACGCAGTCTGTACGAAGATGGTGACCTGGATCTCAAGAACAACATTCTAGATTCATTGGATGATCAAGAAGACCCTGCGGCTGTTTGCCTGTTTAATTACCATATTGCCCCAAATTCCAGGGACGGTGCATGGTATAGTTGGCATCCGTATGGACTTTCCGTTTTGCTTGCTCCGACAACTCTCTGGGGATTAACCGGGCGTCACATTGCACTTGGGTTTATCTCAGGGCTTGGCCTCGCGGGCTTGTTCCTTCTTTGCCGTAGGATGGGTTCCGGAACGCTGGCATCGTTGCTTGCGGTCTTGTCCCTGGGGACGAGTGTCTATTGGGGACTTTATTCGATGCGCGCTTTGCCTGAAGTTCTCGGCGGAACACTGGCCATTTGGACGTTCTGGGCCATTGCAACGCAGCAGCAACGGCCCTGGCTGACGCTTTTGGTCGCCGCGGCATGCTGCGTGTTCATGCCCTTTGCGCAAACCCGATTTGTCCCCGTAAGTCTCATGGGCATTGGCCTGTACGGCCTTTTCGGGTTGCTTGGGCATGAGCCACTGAAGACCAAGCTGTTTCGACTGTCGGCCTTTACTCTCCTGTGCATTGCCGGCTATGGCCTGTACTTGGCAATCCAGACGTCAATGTTTTCCGGTGGCGGCTCATACCCGATCAGGGAGACGCTGTTCTCATACCCCATTGGGGCCTGGGCAGTGCTTGCCAGCGACCGGGGACTTGTTTCCATTTTTCCAGTTTTCTTGTGGTTGGCTGGAGCAATGGTGGTCTGGTTCATAACAGACAAGGCTAACCGTTTGTTCTGCCTCGGCATTGCCGCCACATTCCTGGCCTGCTTGCTCACCTCCAACACCTACCCAGGCTACACCGGCGGTTCCAGCCTGCCGGGGCGTTATCTCGTGGTGGTCGTTCCCCTGCTTTTCGTAGCCGCCGCGGTGATGCTCGAACGGGCGGAGGGCATTGGCCGGGCAATCTTCTTTGGCCTCAGTCTGTTCTCCACGCTGCTGTTGGTCTCAACCCTTTTCCACCTGGAAAATGTCGGGAGGGCATTTATTCTTCCAATCCATCGGCTCTCGTCTTTTCCATTATTCCAGGGATTGTACTTTCCGCATGCCGCCATAACGCAACAATTATCTCAAGAGGCCCTGTGGACAAGTGTATATGTGGTTCTTGGGTTTTTCGGGCTTTGGGCGATTCTTTTTTTTCGATTCAAACGGCAAGTTATTTCCGTCATTATGCTTTTGATCATTCTGGCGGCAGGCGTGCATGCCGCGCAACTTCGTGGCTATATTACGCCCAATGTTTTCACATACTTTCACGCATTGCCCATAGACGAGGCCAAGTACCTTGAACTTAATGATCCCCTTGCCAAACGCCATCCCTGGACAATCCCCCTTGATGTTGAGAAATTTCATGCTTTCACAGGAGATATCGTCGGCGACGTCGCACAGGGCGATCTCCTTTTTCGACAGGCCCAAGAAGGTCGACATGATGCCGGCATGATGGCTTTCGGGCGACACCGTTATGTTTTTCCAGGTTCGTTTGCTGTCACCTTCGATCTTGTTTTGCAAAGCGAGAAGGATGCCTTCATCGCCTCGCTGGACATTGCCATGGATGAGGGGAGGCACATCCTAGCGAGTTTGGATACGGCTGCAAAACAAGGCTCGGGCCGGGTTTCACTAGAATTTGAATCCGAGGGGTTCTGGGTTGTGGAACCGCGGGTTTACTACCATGGAATTGGGAGCATTGACCTGCATGGGGTAGTGATTCAGGAAAATTTCGTTGATCACGAATCTCCACCGAAGATGGCATTTTACCGGGTTCCTCAGGAAGCGATGCTCCATGTCTTTCCATTCTATTTGAGTCAAATCCAGATGAAAAACAAGTAGGTCGCTTCGAAAAGAGGGGGGACAACAATGACGACGAAGTCAAACCAGACAGGAAAATGAATATGCCCAATTCGCAGGATAGATGCTACCCAGCCGATACAACGGCAGAATGTGAGCTGTCCATTGTGATGCCCTGCCTGAATGAAGCTGAAACCCTGGGCAGTTGCATCAAAAAGGCTCGACGTTTTCTTCAGAAGCATGGAGTGGACGGCGAAGTGCTCATTGCCGATAATGGGAGTAGTGATGGATCACAGGCAGTTGCCCGCTCACATGGCGCCGAGGTGGTGGATGTTCCTGATCGAGGCTATGGAAGCGCCTTGAGGGGAGGGATCAATGCCGCACGCGGGAAATACATCATAATGGGCGATGCCGACGACAGCTATGACTTTACAGCATTGCTGCCGTTTCTGGAAAAAATGCGTGAAGGCCACGAATTGGTCATGGGCAACCGTTTCCGCGGAGGGATCAAGCCTAGCGCCATGCCCCCTCTGCATCGCTATCTCGGCAATCCCGTATTGACAGGAATCGGCCGCTTGTTTTTCAAAAGCAAGGTGGGCGACTTCCACTGTGGCTTAAGGGGATTCCACAAAGAAGCCATCGAACGCTTGCACCTTCAAACCACGGGCATGGAGTTCGCGAGTGAAATGGTGGTCAAAGCGACCCTGCATGGGTTGCGCATAACCGAAGTTCCCACCACACTGTCGCCGGATGGCAGATCACGGCCTCCGCATCTGCGAAGCTGGCGTGATGGTTGGCGGCATTTACGATTTCTTCTGATCTACAGCCCTCGATGGCTTTTTTTGTATCCTGGGCTAATCTTTTGTTTCTTCGGTGTTTTCGGGATGATCGGTCTATCCTTGGGGCCCGTGACTATCGGCAGGGTCGGTCTGGATATCCACTCGTTGCTTTATGCTTCACTGCTCGTCATACTGGGCCTGCAAACATTATCGTTTGCAATTTTCTCTAAAGTATATGCCATAGCAATAGGCCTCCTGCCACGGGATCAACGCATTGATTCATTTCTTGAGTATTTTACTCTCGAAAGAGGATTGATCGCGGGATGCATATGCATTCTCGCCGGAATAATCGGAACCATTTTTGCTTTCGGCATTTGGGAAAAAGCCTCATTCGGTGAATTAAATCCTCAACAGACAATGCGTCTTGCCATACCATCCATTACCATGGTTGTATTAGGAATTCATTTGCTGTTTTCAAGTTTTTTTGTGAGCATATTGACGATAAAACATAAGATTGATCAATAATAATATATATGTATCATAAGCATATTTTGTCGGTTTGCATACCTTCATACAACACTGAAAGGTACATCCATGATACAATAATTTCTGTACTAAATCAGACATATAGTGATTTTGAACTGATAATCGTTGATGATTGCTCTAATGATAATACTTTTGAAATAGTAAAATCTTTTGATGATCCACGGATAAAAGCATTTAGAAATATTATAAACATAGGAGCTGAAAAGAACTGGAACAAATGTCTTTCCCTTGCACGGGGGGATTATATCAAAATTCTCCCTGGCGATGATACCCTGTATCCTGCTTGTCTTGAAAAACAGGCGGCTATCCTGAATGATCCGCGAAACCACGATATAGTTTTGGTATACTGCTCCCGTGATGTCATTGACGCTTATGGCAAGCATGTCATGCAGGCTCAGTTTCCAGGCAAGGGCAGGATTTCACGTCAGGTATTGGTTCGAAAAAATATTCGCCACGGAATGAACGTTATCGGGGAACCCGGGGCTGTCCTGTTTCGGTCTGCTGTAGCGCAGAAAGCTGGGTGGTTTGATGCTCGATTGCCATACTTGTTGGATCTGACATATTGGACCAAACTGCTTGACCATGGCGATGCATTCGCACTCCGGGAAACGCTCTGCACATTTCGGTTGTCGGGTAACAATTGGAGCTTCGCTCTTGGAAAAAATCGAAGGGACAACTATATATCCTACATCAAAAAATGCATTGCGAACAAGAACTACAAGATTAATTATACAGATGTACGCTTTGGCATATTCAGAGTTTATATAAATGAATTATTGCGCTCTATACTTTATTTGTACCTGACAAGAATTCGAAATACATAGAAAAAATCATTTTCATGACTTTATGCAGCTTTCATATCCACACCATCTACTCTGATGATGGCGCGATGAGACTTTCTGTTTTGCATGAAATGGCAAAACATCACGGCATATCTGCATTATGCATCACAGACCACAACAGCATTGATGGCGCCGTTCGCTTTCAAAAGCAATTTCCGGATTTACAAACCGTTGTCGGGGAAGAGATATTCACAAATCAAGGAGAGATCATCGGGCTGTTCCTGAGACGGTTCATCCCTCCGGGTATGAGCATCGACGATACAATTCAATCAATACGAGACCAGGGAGGGCTGGTTTGTTTGCCTCATCCGTGTGATGCGCAACGTCCTTCGAGCTTGAGGGGAGAGGCACTGGAATATGCAGCCTCAAAAGCGGACATCATTGAGGTTTTCAACAGCCGGTCCTTATTGAATGCAAGCAATCGGGACGCCCTTGCTTTGTGCACGCGAAAGAAATTGATCCCGATTTGGGGAGCGGACGCCCACTACCCGGAGGAAGTCGGCCAAGTTGTTTTCGCGATGGAGCCATTTTCCGATGCTTCCACCTTCCTAGCCGCACTGCGTAGAGCTCGCCCTCTGGTCCAAAGGGCAACGACGATTCCGTTGCGTGTTCGTATCCGACTGAACAGGCTCTGGGGCATCTATGGACCGCTCAGGCTTCCTGAAAAACTGTTCCTGGCCATGGAACGCATTTTGTTCAACACCACAGGAGGCGGCTATGTCAGCCTGGATACCGTGAACGGCATGTGCCGTGAACTGGCCCGCAAAGTCATCAGTACCGGCTTTGCGCCTGATTTGGTAATCGGCATTGCCGGGGGCGGGCTCTATCCCGCATATCAGGTCGCTTGTCATCTTGAGGTGCCCTGCGATTTCATGCGCATCTCTTATCCGCAAGTCCGACTCGGCAACATGGACACCGATGACATGATGGGCGCGATCTTCGTGCGCAATCTGCTCAAGGGCAATGATCCGCAGCTTCATCATTGCCACCAGTTTGACTGCAAGAACAAACAGGTGCTGCTGGTGGATGACGACTGCACCTCGGGGCGAACCTTGCGCATGGCAACGCAACTGTTGCAATCCGATGCAGAAGAAATCAGAACCCTGACCCTCCGTGTGTTGGCAAAATCCGATCCCAGCCCTGATTTTTTCTTTGAGGACCTGACCGGCTCGGTTTTCCGCCATGCCCGGTTCCCATGGATAAAGCATTCTCCTGATTATCCGCTTTTCGCCCGATTCAGAGACCGTTGGCTATGAACAAATCGCTTGTGCCCGTGCTCAAGCTGGCGGTCATCCTGTTCTGTTTCGGGTTGATCTACCATGCCGTTGATCTTGAGGGCACCCTGTCCAATTTGTCGCAGGTCTCGCCTCTTCCGCTTTTGGCCGCATTCGCATGCGTCCTGGTCGAACCGTTGCTCATGGCGCACAGGACCGCCTTGCTGATGCGTCAGAAGGATATGCATATCAATGTTCCCCGTTTGACGAGACTGATTTTCACCAGCAATTTTCTCAGTGTTGCCGTCCCCAGCGGGGTCGGTCCTGACGCGCTCAGACTTCTTTTGCTGAAAAAGGCCGGGTATAGCGGCACACATTCCACCAGTGTCTTGCTTATGGACCGCATGCTCAGCGTCCAGGCCCTGGCTTTGCTCTCCGTGCCGGGGCTCCTGGTCATCTGGAACACCTTTCCGGAACAACACGTCCTGTGGGGGGTGGTCATGGGAATAGGACTGATTTTTTTCTTATCTACCCTGGCCTTGTCCACGATTCCCGGACTATGCTTGGCTTGGGCCATCAAAAAATATCCCAACACGCATCATGTCCGGCAGCATTACCTGAGCAACCTTAAAAAATGGTTGATCAGAGGCATGGAAATCCTGGCCGCGATCCATGCATCATTTCATGCGTTCCATGCAAGTTATTGCCTGCTCGTGAAGATTTTGTTCTGGAACGTGATCAACCAACTGCTGCGCGTCGTCCAGATTCTGCTTCTGTTTATCGCTGTAGGCCATCCTGTCTCTCCAGGCGCTGGGCTGGCTTTCGTGCCGATCATCATTATGGTGGCCTTGCTGCCGATCACCTATTTCGGTCTTGGCTTGAAGGAGGGCGCGTTTCTCTATTTTTTTGTCCAGGTCGGGATTCCCGCGTCCATTTGCCTTTCCGTTTCGTTGCTGACCTATCTCTTGATTTTTGCGGCAATGATTCCCGGAGCATTTTTTTTTCTGCGAACCAATACATTTTCTGACAAAGTCCATGAAGATAAGACTTGATCCCGCTTGTAGATGCCCGTGATCGAAGCTGTTGCAGTTTTTACGACGACATTTTTTTGAGGAGTCGCAATGTCTTTTCCATGTTGGCGATGGCTGTTGAGCCTTGTAGTTGTCACCCTTTTTCTGAAGCTTGGTTGTTCACAAGAAAATGGAGGTAATGTTCCTGATCCTCAGGATCCCGTCTCCTTGCAGGCCATGGAAATCCGGCAATTGACCGGTGCGCCGACTCGCATCGTCTGGCTCCAGGATACGCCTGATCGAGGCACGGATTATCTGGCTTGGCAAAAAAGATTGCGCATGATGGGCCTGGATACCGAGGACGGATTGGGCGCAAGAGTCTTGCTGGAGGCGCCGCGAAACATGGTCAAGCCCATGTTCACGGCCAGCGGCGATTGGATCATTTTTTCCGATCGCCATGAGGAGAGGATCCATGCCTTGCAATGGGGCCGTGATGCGGTTGTCGATCTCGGCCCCGGCTTTGGTTTGACCACCTGGGTCGATCCGGAAACCGGGACGGAGTGGCTTTATCTGGCCAGGGAACGAGTGCCTGGCGACGCCATCCTGCCCGCTTACCTCTCAATGTACAGGTACCCGCTCTTTTCCGGGGCGGACTTGCATCATCCTCACGCATACTCCGAACAGACCGAAGAACTTTTGGAACTTGTCTGGGACAGGACTCCGGTCAGCGAAGACAGCTTCCAGATTTCCAATGACGGGAGGTATGCAAGTGCGGCCTTTCCCTGGCCGGAGGTGGGCGTACTTGACTTGGAAACACGTCGTTGGACACGTTTGGGCCAGGGCTGCTGGGTGGCCATGTCACCCGATGATTCTTACCACTTTTGGGTTTTTGATGGCCCACACCGGAACGTGACCATTTTCCGCGCGGATCACGACGAGCAATGGGCAGTTAATGTCAACAACGCGCCTGGCATGGATGGATACGAGGTGTATCACCCCCGCTGGTCGAATCATCCGCAAATCTTTGCCATCACAGGGCCCTACAAGGTTGGCGAAGGTTCCTACAGGCTCCCTGGCGGGGGCGCCGAGGTGAAAGTTCATCTTGGGCGTTTCAACGCCGCACGGACGCAAGTAGAAGCCTGGGGAGAGGTATCGGATGACTCCCGGGCGGATTTTTATCCGGATGTCTGGGTCCGGCCTGACCCGGAGGACCCCGTTACGTCCGGAAGCGATCTAGCAAGGAGTGAAGACGGGAGCGACGATGGCCGCCTACAGGGCAACATCGGCTGGCCGTCTGACCGCAACCGCTTGGCTTACGTATGGGAACATGCCGCGGGATTGCACGATATTGCTGATGTGGTTGACGGTTCGCAAGTGTTTTTCAGGCCTGAACCTCGACTTCTGGCACGTTATGACAGACACCACGCCATGCGCCTGCATGGCGGTTTTTTTATCGATGATTCAGCTGGAAAGCATTTACAACGCTTCGCTCCTTTAGATGCTATGGCAATTGAATTTTCAGCTACCCAGGCCCCGTCACAACCTCTCATGAAAAATTCCTGGGTTTTTGCCGTTCTGAAGGGAGACAAGCCCCTCCTGGTAATCTTTTCCAGTCAGGGACAGTGGCGATTGCAAGGCTCAGACACGAATATCGCCCTGATGCCAGTTAATCCGGGACAGCCAATCCATATCGCAGTATCATACGCATCTGGAAGACTGGAAATCTTCGTTGATGGTGAGCCCGCTGCTGCTATAGATATGGTCATTGATCTAACACTTTGGACTGAGGCTTCATTTTTCTTTGGTGGCGATGATATGGGAGGGCATGATTGGCAGGGTAGCCTTGAAAAAATTGCAGTGTATGTCCGGGCATTGAGCCAAGAAGAAGTTGCAGCGAATTATGCCTTGGTCTCGGCAGAGATGGCCCAGCGGCAGCAGCCAGAAACGTTTTTGATCAAGGCCAAGGTGACCCAGACTTCGTCCGTGCCGGTTCCAGAAGATATTGCTCCCTATCGGCGGGGTCTCGTGGTGAATGAGTATGAGGTGCTTGATGTTATCGAGGGGGAATTAGACGCGGAACGTTTGCTGATTGCGCATTGGGCCATTCTGGACGGAAAACTTCTGGAAGCAGCTCACCGCATGCCGGACTCAAAGCATGTTCTGCTAGTGGAGCGCTTTGATGACCGCAAGGAATTGGCTGGTGAGCGAGTGGCTCAAGACACGGACGACATCCTGCTGGAGATGTATTTTGACACGCAATATCCTTAACTGTACAGTCCATAGTTCTCTCAACCTATTGATATTTTTATGTTCACAGCTTCAATTCCGTCATTCCGGCGAAAGCCGGAATCCAGTTTCTTTTCGGTGGGTTAGACCTTCTGGATGCCGTATCGAGTCCGGCATGACGCGAGAACTTTGGACTCTCGAGATCCTTAACCATAACAATAATGACATATGCTCTTTGTGCCCGGCAACTACGCAGCATAGTCACTACTCAGCATAGTCAGTTCTCGGCCGGGTTGTCACGTTTTGGCCCTGTCGGTCTCTTTCGCGGGCCTCGTAACATCAATGGTCGAGGGATACGTTAATCTTCTGGCGTGGTGCGATGATCAAAAAGGTGCCGTGCTTCAGGGAGCGATGGGAACGATCCGCCAACCGTCACTGTGCGTAAACTCCCTGGACGTAAAGACCCAGACGACCAGCTTTTTGTCTTGCCAGTAGTCGGGATTGCGCTGGCTCCGGCGGAAGAGGTTGATCCGTGCGGGCGTGGCGCCGGAGCCGCGCACCGCGATCAGGTCCACGGGCAGGCCAAGCTCAAGAGCAAGCTGGTCTGCCAGGCCGGCTCCGCGGGCATGCATGTCCCCGCCGGCGTGGAAGACCAGGTTGTGGCTGTCCCCGAGCAGGATGATCGGGCTGTCCTGTTCCGGCTCCACAGGTTCCAAACCGGCTGCTGTTTTTTGTCCCACCCGTCGCAAGGCCACGCTCTCCCGCTTCAGGTCCGGATCGTCCAGGGATCTCCAGAGGTCGCCGCTGATCTGCGCGTCCTGCCATTGATGGTCGAATGATCGGGTCTTTGCCTCGGCGTGCCAGGACATTTCCTGAATCATTCCAGCAATTTTTTGCGCGGCCAGCACACACGCCAGGCCGGACCAGTGGGTGTCCTGTCGGCAGTAAAGCGGTCCTTGTTCGGCAAATCGTTCCTGGAGAAATGTATCGGTCAAATCCAGCACCTGCACGCCGTTTTCCCGCAGCAACGCATAGAATTCCTGGTGCGACGGGTCCAGCCTTGGTAGTGGGTCGCCCAGTGTAAGGCCAGTCATGAGCTTGTCCGGATAGATCATGGCCTTGGGCGGTACGGGTACAAGGAGCAGGTCCACGTCAATATCCCTGAGCTGAGCGTGGAAATCCAAAATGGCCGGAAGAGGATCGGCAAAATCCGGATTGGAGGCTCGACTGACCTTGGCGGCATCAACGCCCCAGAACCGGCCTGCGGCAACGTGGGCCAATTCCTGGTCGAAAAAAAGCCAGCCGTCCGTGCCGCGCACGGCCATGGCCTCCTGCTCATGGGCTTCCTCCGCCAGGCGCCTGGCCTCGGACTGCAACTGCCGAGCCGCTGCGTCCACATCAGCCCATGACAATGACGTGATGCAACAGGTCAGCGCAAGGGCGACAACCGATCCCATAAAAAGGCACAGCCAAGACGTGGCCTTTCGGCATGTCGATCCTGTTGAAAAGCCTGACCTTTGATGCCCGTGTTCTGACTTCTGACTTCTGACTTCCGTGTTCACTGAACCACCTCCCCCCATGCAGGTTCCACCAGCTGCAGGGTAAAATCATCAAGTTCACTCCGGTTGATACCGTCCAGCCTGTCCGCTACATCGTTCCAGGAGCGCAGATGCAGGGTTATTTCGTCTCCGGGCCGTAGCCGGGCCTCGGGCGTCCAAACGTTGTCACGCATGCTCCACACATAAACTACAGCCTGGGGTTCATCAAGAAGAAGACCTTGCTCCTCCAGGCCCACCAAGTGCAAGGCCATGATGTGGTCAGCATAGGGCACGCTGCCTGACCGGGGCACCCGGGAGGCCGAGGCCACCACGCCTTGGACAATACGTTCCTCGCCCGGGGCAGGAACAAAAAACCGCTCCGGCAAGGGCTCGCCAAGGGTCAAATCCACGAATTTCCAATCGCCTACGGCCAGTTCCCGAACTGCAAACTGGTAGACAACGACCTGTTTGCCCGCCAACCTGTCCCGGCCCCCGGCCAGTTCCCGGCCCAGGATTTCTCGGGTGGCATACGCGCCGCTGTCATTGCGGGTGATCCTGTCCACTGGCCTGCCAAGTTCGAGGGCCAGCTGTTCGACAAAACCCGCGGATTCTCCCCACCCCATGGCCTCCAGGGAATAGATGTTGCTGAAGCTGTCCCCCAGGACCAGCACCTCAGCAGCCGGGTCTGGTCGCCACAAGCCCTGGTCCGCATCCAGAACCTGGCGCAGGACGACTGTTTCCTCGGCATATGGGCCTTGCTCCAAAGGCAGTTGGAGCATGGCCGCAATGTCCCCGAAGTTTGTCACGACGATCTCGGCTGTGTTGTACTGCAAAGGGGCGGATCGGGGCAGCAGGTCCTTTTCTGTCAGATATTCAGCCAGCATCCCGGCGCACAGTGTCATCGCCTCTGGTCGCCAGTGGGTGTCCGCAGCCAGGTACTGGGATCGCCCGGTCCGCATCTTTGTCTCCATCAGGGAGTCGGCGACGTCGAACACGGCGATGCCCTGTTCCTCCAGGTCGCGCACGAATTGTTTGTAGGAACTGTTTTGCAACAGATCGGCAGGGTCCATGCTACCGGCGAACATTTCCGGGTGGATCATCGGCTTGATGGGTGTTGGCATGACCACCAGCGTGACACCCCTCCGGACCAGGGCGCGATGAAAATCCGCCAAGGCCTTGCGCGGGTCGGGCTGGGGCGCGGGTTGCCATTCATCGCCTGAAGCGGCCCGGCGGGCCAGGACTTTATTGTCAAGAAAGCCAGGCCCGGTCAGATAGTCGATGCCCGGACGGTAAAAAAGCCATCCCTTCCGACCGACATAAGCCTGTTCGTTGCCCACCCCCAGACGGTCCAGCATGGCCTGCACCATGGGCCGTACCGCCCTGCCCAGCAGGGAATCATCCTCCAATTGATCCTCGAACAGGGCAATTTCACGTAACAAGACCCGGTTCGCCGCAAAGATCCGGAAAAAAAATGACCCTTCCGCAGTGCGCAGTTCGGTCCAGGCAGCGGGCAGTGCGCGGAAAATGTTCAGGGCCTGCGGCATCCAGATGACCCGTTCCCCCTGTGCATATTCCCGGGTCTCCTGAGCGCATTGGGTCAAGGGGACCACGGCGATCCCAAACAGGAAGATCGCTGCCAGCAGCATGGCCGAAGACCTGGAGATCCAGGTAACGCCCACTTGTTCGCGGGCCATTTTTTCGCGTGCGCTTTGTAGATCCATGGAATCAACAGTTAAAAAATAAAATAGATAAACGGGTTAAAGGCCTGAGTCGCCAGAACTGCCACGGCCAGGACCAAGAGCAGGAGAATGATCATGCATTTTGTCAGGGTGATTCTGCGAGTCCAGTCCCAGGTCTGGGGACAGGCCCAGGTGACCGCCGCGGCCAGCAGAAAGGTTCCCAGATAATAGGGCTGATAAATCAGGCCATCCAGCAGTCCGGCTCCGGCCAGGGTCTGGCCCAGGCCGAGCATGGTCCCCACGTAGGTAAGGGCGCTGGGAAGATCCTCGGCCCGGAAAAAGACCCAGGTGAACAGGACAAGAACAAAGGTGAGAGCCACCTGTACTGGAACCGGCAACCGATGGTAGGGGCTGGTTTTGCCGCGGATACGCTCCAGGCCGAGCAGCAGGCCGTGCAGGCCGCCCCAGATGATGAAGGTCCAGGCCGCGCCGTGCCAAAGGCCGCCCAGGAGCATGACCAGGGCCAGGTTGATGGCCGTGCGCCCGGGGCCTTTGCGGTTGCCGCCCAGGGGGATGTATAGATAGTCCCGCAGCCAGGTGGACAGGGAAATGTGCCAGCGCCGCCAGAAATCCGTCATGGACCGGGCCAGATACGGCGAATCAAAGTTCTTGGGAAAAACAAAGCCCAGCATCAACCCCAGACCGATGGCCATGTCCGAATATGCGCTGAAGTCGAAATAGATCTGGAACGCGTAGGCCGCGGCCCCATGCCAGGCCTGGAGGGTCGTGATGGAACCCGCGTCAAAGACCATGTCCGCGACCTTGCCGCAAGGATTGGCCAGCAAAATCTTTTTGGTCAGCCCCAGACTGACGAAAGCTACTCCCCGGGAGAACTTCTCCAGGGTGTGGGACCGTTGCAGGAGCTGACTGGAAACCTCCCGGAAGCGGATGATCGGCCCGGCCACCAACTGCGGGAACATGGACACGTAGCAGGCGAAATCGATAAAGTTGCGCAGGGCCTTGGCCTGGCCGCGGTACACGTCAATGGAATAACTCATGGACTGGAAGGTGTAGAAGCTGATGCCCAGCGGCAAGGTGATCCGCAGCGCCGTATCCAGCCGTAATCCTTCCAGCCCGAGCCAGGTCAGCAGGAGGTCGTAGTTTTCCACCGCGAAATTGAAGTATTTGAAAAATCCCAGCAGGGCGAGATTGGTCGTGATGGACACAGCCAGGGCGGCTTTCTGACGACGGGTGCGGTCGCCGCCGGGCTTGAGCTCGCGCATGGGCCGGTTGTCGGAAAACAGGCCACGCTGGGCAATGATCAGGCCACAGAAATAATCCACCACCGTGGATGTCAGCAAGATCAGGACGAACAGGGGGTTGGACCAGCCGTAGAACCCATAGCTGAGAGCGGTCAGCCCGAGATGTTTCGCGCGCCTAGGCAACAGGTAGTAAACTGCCAGGGCCAGGGGCAGGAAATAGAACAGAAAGATATGGGAGCTAAAGACCATAAGGGGACGGGAATGCAGTGAGCAAAGAGAACAGTTATTCTGGCATCAACTTTCCACATCGTAAAACAGTGGCAAAAGCACGTCGCTGACATCCATGCCCAGCCACTCTCCCTCAAGCTCGGGACGGTCCTCCATGCGCTGGAGGCGCATGGTAAAAGCCTGTCCCTCACTGCGGGAGGCGCCGGGCAGGATCTGTTCATCCATTATGACCCAGTGGGCCGCGAGAATGGAATTCCCCGGGGAGATTTCGGGCATCTCGCCCTGCAGGACATTTTCAATCACGTAGATATTGGTCGCCAGCGCCCTGCGGTACGGCGCGATACGCTCGACAGATGGCAGAGGTGTAGATTCGGTAAGCCTGGCCTGCACTACCACTTCGGGTGCTTTTTGCCTATGAGCCAGTTTGGACTGAAGCGAAGTATAGTTGCGCAGCGCCTCGGCAGCGCCAACCTCACGCGAGTAGATGGCCACAGATTCGAGACCTCCTTGCCAGGGCATTCTGGTTGACGGTGTGTTGCCGAAAAAGACACCATTGTCCTGCGTTTTGCGGAGGTTCGTCGTTACCTGTGTCTTTTCGGCCGAAACGCCGTTGAGATAGGCGGAAACGGCGTCCTTGCCGAAACTGACAAGAACATGCAGAGCCTGCCCGGGCTGCATTTGTCCCAATGCAAAAGCCTTCCCTTCCCTGTCGTCCTGTGCATCAGGTCCGTGAAGGTGCAGGACCAGGTCGGAACCGTCCTGAACCAAGCTGATGAGGTGATCCGTCTGTGCGTTGACCAGGGCGGCAATAATCCCGAACTGATTAAGCTGAGAGGTATCCGGAGTGATCAAGGCTTCCAGCGACCAGCTTGACGCTTTGGCCAAGTCGGTTAGGACGTCTTGGGCGACGGTCTGCTCCAATGCAAAATAGCCGCCCTGGGGGATCATTTCCAGGAAGCGACCGTACCGGGCCAAGCCTTTGGCTTCAAGAGTGAAAAAGCGGGATTTGCCGCTCTTATCGGAGACAACCTCGTTTTGGGCTCCGCGGTTGTCCCATAAAAAAAGCAGGCCCTGCTGATTTTCGGGCCATGAGCTCCTCCGACCACGAGCCGAATCATTGCTTGCCTGCAGCGTTTTCTGTTGTGATGAAGTTGATGCCTCGGCAAGGTCCGGTGCGATCCAGACATCAGGATAAAAATCAGCGTGATCATTATGGGTGATGCGCAGCCAATCCTCAACCTCTGTTATATCTGCATTGAACCGGCCAAGATAGATTTCCACATCCTGGCCTCC
>OMKS01001735.1_pt1 | contig 19064 bp, 18 predicted proteins | sample 1674721 | NCBI WGS metagenome assembly OMKS01 (sample SAMN06264996, study PRJEB25208) | sediment metagenome | isolation source: hot spring sediment | place: USA: California | collected 2014-09-02
ATTATGGCCACCGCTACTATGTCGACGGTTCCCCGCGCTCCAACGATGCCTATCTCAACGGCGCCTGGAAGACTGTGCTGCTGGGCGCGCTCGGTGCCGGCGGACCGGGTGTGTATGCCCTCGATGTGACCTCGCCGTCCTCCTTCGGGGCCGGTAACGTGCTGTGGGAATTCACCCATCCCGACGTCGGCTACGTGCTCGGTCAGCCGACCGTGGCGCGCCTGGCCAGCGGACGCTGGGTGGCGTTGATCGGCAATGGCTACAACAGCGCGGGTGCCAACGCGGACCCGCATGTCGCCAAGCTGGTGATCGTCGACCTGGCGACCGGGGCTCATGTCAAGACCCTGAGCACCAAGGTCGGCAGTGCCGCCAGCCCGAACGGCCTGGCCGCCCCGGTGCCGGTCGACGTCAACGGCGACCGGATCACCGACTACGTCTACGCAGGCGACATGCAGGGCAACCTCTGGAAATTCGATCTGCGCGCCGGCAATGAGAACTGGGGCTTCGGCTTCGGCAACAACAATAACCCCAGACCGCTGTTCCGCGCGGTCGATGCCGCCGGCAACCCCCAGCCGATCACGTCGCGCCCGAACGTGGGCAAGCATCCGGACGGTGGTGTCATGGTGCTCTTCGGCACGGGCAAGTACTTCGAGACCAGTGACAACGTCGTGGTGGCCGACCCGAAGATCCAGACCTTCTATGGTGTTCGTGACAACAACAGCGAGGTCTCGCGCACGGACCTGGTCGAACAGACCATCATCTACGAGGCCAGTGCCACGGAAGCCGGGACCTCGTTCGCCGTACGCGCGGTATCCGCCAACGAAGTGGACTACGCGGCCAAGGATGGCTGGTATCTCGACCTCGTCTCGCCCAACAGTGGGACCGAAGGTGAGCGCGTGGTGGATGCGCCGATCCTGCGCTTTGGTCGGGTCATCTTTACCACGATCATCCCGTCGAACCAGGTCTGTGACTACGGGGGGCGCAGCTGGCTGATGGAGCTCGACATGATCAACGGTGCGCGCCTGTCGTACAACGTGTTCGATACCAACGGCGACGGCATCATCGACAACGCCGACTTCATCATCATCGATGGTGTGCCGGTTCCCGTCTCCGGCAAGGGCTCCGACGAGCTGATCTCTTCGCCGGGCATCATCAGTGCCGGTGGCGGTGAAGGCACCGGGCTCGAATACAAGTACACCAGTGGTTCGAGCGGGAACATCGAGGTGACCACCGAGCATGGCGGCGGCGAGTTCTTTGGTCGCCAGAGCTGGCGACAGGATCCCCCCTGATCAGGGCACGGTCACCGCACCCGCGTGCGGTGGCCCATGTTAACTGGATGACGTCCGGAGATTTGAATGACTAGTGCCAAGCACAACCGTGGCTTTACCCTCATCGAGGTGATGATCGTGGTGGTGATCATCGGCATCCTCGCCGCCATTGCCTACCCGTCCTACCAGTCGCAGATGCAGAAGACGCGCCGGGCGGATGCCGCGGCCGGGCTGGCCGAGCTCGCGCAGTGGATGGAGCGCCGGTACACGACGCGGGGCAGCTATCTCGAGGCCGGTGCGGCGCCGACGCTGCCGTTCACCGAGACACCGAAGGACACCGGCACCAAGTTCTATGACCTCTCTTTCGCCAGCGTCACCGCCACTACGTTCACGCTACGAGCGGTGCCAAAGGGCGCGCAGGCGAGTGATCCCTGTGGAACGCTGACCCTGACCCAGACCGGGCAGAAGGGTGCGGCCAAGACCGTGGCCGAATGCTGGTGAGATGAGCTGGCAGTGTGTGATAACTAAAAACGACGCGATACATCGCGCCGTTTTTAGTTGCTGCCCCTGTCGATCCCGAGGCCGCTAGCCGCGGTTGCCGATCCGCAGTTCCTTGGGTAGCGCGAACACCACGTTCTCCTCCAGGCCCTGTGTTTCCCGGACGGCGTCCACGCCGCGGGCCCGGAGTGCCTCGATGACCTCGGTCACCAGTACCTCCGGCGCCGAGGCGCCGGCGGTGACGCCGACGGCCTGCTTGCCCTCGAGCCATGCGTCCTGGATCTCGCCGGCGTTGTCGATGAGGTGGGCCTCGATGCCGTTCTTCTCGGCGATCTCGCGCAGGCGGTTGGAATTGGAGCTGTTGGGCGAGCCCACCACCAGCACCAGGTCGCACTGCTCGGCGAGTTTCTTCACGGCATCCTGGCGGTTCTGGGTGGCGTAGCAGATGTCGTCCTTGCGCGGGCCGGTGATGGCCGGGAAGCGGGCGCGCAGGGCATCGATGACCTCGGCGGTATCGTCCACCGAGAGCGTGGTCTGGCTGACGAAGGCGAGGTGCTCGGGATCGTCGACCTGAAGCGTGGCCACATCGGCCGGCGACTCCACCAGGTAGATACTGCCACCCTGGGATGCGTCGTACTGGCCGAGCGTCCCCTCGACCTCGGGGTGGCCGGCATGGCCGATGAGGATGGTCTCCCGGCCCTCGCGGCTGTAGCGCACCACCTCCATGTGCACCTTGGTCACCAGCGGACAGGTGGCATCGAAGACGCGCAGGCTGCGGGCCTCGGCCTCGCGGCGTACGGCCTGGGAGACGCCGTGGGCGCTGAAGATCACGGTGGCGCCGTCCGGCACCTCGTCGAGTTCCTCGACGAAGACGGCGCCCTTCGCGCGCAGGCCCTCCACGACGAACTTGTTGTGCACCACCTCGTGGCGCACGTAGATCGGCGCGCCGAACAGCTCGAGCGCGCGTTCGACGATGTCGATGGCGCGGTCGACGCCGGCGCAGAAGCCGCGGGGATTGGCGAGGAGTACCTGCATGGGCGGAAGCTTAGGGGGTTTGTCGGGGGTGGGCAACTGTTCCCGGGTTGGATTCATGGGTATTCGGCAAGTGGGATTCGCCGGCCATGGTGCCGTAGGAGCGCTGCAAGGCGCGATTGGCAATGATTGATACCCCTTGATCGCGCCTTGCAGCGCTCCTACGGTGCCATTTTTACCCTGTGGCCAGGGACCTACGCCCCCGGCAGCACGTCAAGGATCTTTACGCTGAAGGTGATCTCGTGGCCGGCCAGCGGGTGGTTGAAGTCCATGACGATGCGCTCGCCGTCGACCTCCTTCACGGCGGCCAGGATCTCATCGCCGGCCGGCGTGGTGAAGCCGATGATCTGCCCGACCTCTGGGGTCATGTCACCGGGGAAGTCTGTGCGGGTGAGTTCCTGGATGCCTTCCGGGTCGTGAAAGCCGAAGGCGCTCTCGGGGCCGATGCGCAGGGTCTGGGTGTCGCCGGCCCGCAGGCCCATGAGGGCGAGCTCGAGGCCCTGGATGAAGGTGCCGTCGCCCAGGGTGAATTCGAGCGGGGCGTCGCCGTCGGTGCTGTCCACCACCAGGCCGGTCTCCAGCATGACGGTGTAGTGCAGGGTGACCCGGCTGCCCGGGCCGATCTCAGGTCTTGGATCCGGCATAGCGCTGTTCCCTGAAGGGGTCACCTTCGTTGTGATAGCCGCGGGTCTCCCAGAACCCGGGCTCGTCATCTGCATGCAGGCTGATCGCGACCAGCCACTTGCTACTCTTCCAGAAATAGCGGCTCGGCACCAGGGCGCGCACCGGGCCGCCGTGCTCGGTGCCGAGCGGTTTGCCGTCCGCGGCGATGGCGAGCAGGGTATCGTCCGCCATCAGCAGCTCCAGCGGCAGGTTGGCGCTGTAGCCGTCCATGCCGTGCAGCAGGGCGTGGCGGGCCTCCGGTCTCGGCCCGGCCAGGGCCAGCACGTCGCGCAGGCGCACGCCCCGCCAGGGCACGTCGAGCCGCGTCCAGCGGGTGACGCAGTGGATGTCGCAGGTGATGTCCACCATGGGCAGCGTGTTGAGCTGCGTCCGGTCGATGCGTTGCGGACGTTCCACCGCGCCCTTGAGCGTGAGCCGCCAGCCGGCCGGACTGATCTTGGGCCGGTGCCCGAGGTCCAGTACCGGGAAGCGCTCGACCACGCGCTGGCCGGGCGGGATGCGCCCGCTGGGGTCATCCTGCGGGCGCCGTGGACCGGGCCGTGCGACCCGCCGCCCTCAGCCGCGACTGCAGCCTGCGTACAAGGCCGGCTACGGGTTCAGTCGCGCCTTTCTCGCGAGAAGAACAGCGCCTGGGCGATGAGCAGGCCAGCGCCGATGGTGATGGCCGAGTCGGCGATGTTGAAGGCCGGCCAGTGGTAGCGGCCGTAGTAGAGGTCGATGAAGTCGATGACGTGACCGTGCCACAGCCGGTCGATCAGGTTGCCGATCGCCCCGCCGAGGATCAGCGACAGTCCTGCCGCGACCATCTTCTCGTCCCGCGGCAGGCGCCACAGCCAGTGGACGATGAGCGCGCCGATCCCCAGGGCCAGCGCGACGAAGAACCAGCGCTGCCAGCCGCCGGCATCCGCCAGGAAGCTGAAGGCCGCGCCCTCGTTGTAGGCGAGGCTGAAATTGAAGAACGGCAGCACCGACTTGGGTGCGTACTGTGTGAGTGCGTTTTCGGCATAGAGCTTGGTCGACTGGTCGACCACGATCACCGCTACCGACAGCCAGAGCCAGCGAAGCATCATCGGTCCCTCAGGCGAAGCTGCGCTGTTCGCCGCCGCCGGCGACGTTGCTCACACAGCGGCCGCAGAGCTCGGGGTGTTCGGCGTTCGCGCCCACGTCCTCGCGGTGGTGCCAGCAGCGGCTGCACTTGGCGTGCGCGCTCTTGGCCACCGTCACCCATACGGTCTCGCCGTTCCTGAGCTTCACCCCCACGGCGTCCACCGGGCGTTCGGCAGCCGCGTGGCGGCGGGCGTAGGAGGTGATGAACACGAAGCGCAGTTCATCTTCGAGCATCGCCAGCAGGCCCGCGATGGTTGCGTCATCGTCGACATAGAGGTCGATCTCTGCCTCGAGGGCCGAGCCGATGCCACCGTCGGCGCGCACCCGCTCCAGCTCCCGGTTGATGCCCTCGCGCAGTTCGATCACCTGCGCCCAGTAGTCGGCGTTCATGGGCTCATCGGCGTCCAGAGCGAACAGGCCGTCATACCAGGTCTCGAAGAACACGGACTCGCCGTGCTCGCCCGGGATCAGTGGCCAGATCTCCTCGGCGGTGAAGCTCAGCACCGGGGCGATCCAGCGGGTGAGCGCCTCGATCACGTGGTACATCGCGGTCTGCGCCGAACGCCGCGCAATGCTGTCCTTTTGCGTGGTGTACTGGCGGTCCTTGATGATGTCGAGGTAGAAGCTGCCGAGTTCCACCGAGCAGAAGTTGTGGATCTCCTGGTAGATCGTGTGGAAGGCGTATTCCTCGTAGGCGCGGGCGAGCGTCGCCTGCAGCCGATGGGCCTGATCCACTGCCCAGCGATCCAGCGCCAGCATGTCCTCGGGTGCCACCATGTGTTCGGACGGCTCGAAGCCGTTGAGGTTGGCCAGCAGGAAGCGCGCGGTATTGCGGATGCGGCGGTAGGCGTCGGCGGTGCGCTTGAGGATCTCGTCGGAGACGGTCATCTCGCGCGAGTAGTCACAGCTCGACACCCACAGGCGCAGGATGTCGGCGCCCAGGCTGTTGACCACCTTCTGCGGGGCCACCACGTTGCCCTTTGACTTGGACATCTTCTGGCCCTTGGCGTCCACCGTGAAGCCGTGGGTGAGCACCTGCCGGTAGGGCGCACGGCCGTGCACGGCCACCGAGGTGAGCAGGGAGGACTGGAACCAGCCGCGGTGCTGGTCGGAGCCTTCCAGGTACAGGTCGGCGGGGCTTTGCAGCTCCTCGCGCGGGTCGAGCACGCAGGCGTGTGTCACGCCGGAGTCGAACCACACGTCCAGGGTGTCGGTGACCTTGTCGTAGTCGCCGGCCTCGGCGCCGAGCAGCTCCTCGGGCTCCAGCGCGAACCAGGCGTCGATGCCGGCCGTCTCCACGCGACGGGCGACTTCCTCGATGAGTTCGTGGGTGTTGGGGTGCAGCTCGCCCGTCTGCCTGTGCACGAACAGGGCGATGGGCACGCCCCAGGTGCGCTGACGCGAGATGCACCAGTCGGGACGGTTCTCCACCATGCCGCGGATGCGGGCCTGGCCCCAGTCCGGCATCCACGCGACGTTGCCGATGGCCTCGACGGCGCCGTCGCGCAGGCCGTTCTGGTTCATGCTGATGAACCACTGCGGCGTGGCGCGGAAGATGATCGGGGTCTTGTGGCGCCAGCAGTGCGGGTAGCTGTGGCGCAGCTTGCCGTCGGCCACCAGCGTGCCGTGTTCGCGCAGCACCTCGATGACATGCCCGTTGACCTTGTGCACCGATTCGCCGGCAAACAGCGGCGTGTCCGGCAGGAAGCAGCCGTCGCCGCCCACCGGGTTCTCCACCGGCAGGCCGTAGCGGCGGCCGACGATGTAGTCGTCCTGGCCGTGGCCGGGCGCAGTGTGCACGGCGCCGGTACCACTCTCGGTGGTGACGTGCTCGCCGAGGATCACCGGCACCTGGCGGTCGTAGAAGGGGTGCTTGAGCGGCAGGTGTTCGAGGTCCGCGCCGCGGCAGCGGCCGAGCTCGGTGACGTCCACTTCGAGGCCGAAGCGCGCGAGCGCGGCATCCTTCAGTTCGGCGGCCAGCACCAGGCGCTCGTCACCGGCCTGCAGCAGCAGGTACTCGAGTTCCGGATGCAGGGCCACGGCCTGGTTGGCCGGCAGGGTCCAGGGGGTGGTGGTCCAGATGACGATGGAGACCGGGCCCGTGCCCTTCGCATCCTGGAAGCGGGCAGCAATGGCATCGGGATCGACGGCCTCGAAGCGCACGTCGATCTGGAAGGAGGTCTTGTCCTCGTACTCCACTTCCGCCTCGGCCAGGGCCGAACCGCAGTCCACGCACCAGTGCACGGGCTTCTCGCCCTTGTGCAGGTGGCCGTTGTCGATGATGCGCCCCAGGGTGCGGATGATGTTCGCCTCGAAGGCGTAGTCCATGGTGAGGTACGGGCGCTCCCAGTCGCCCAGCACACCCAGCCGGCGAAAGTCGCGCTTCTGGCCGGCCACCTGCTCGGCGGCATAGGCACGGCAGTTGTCGCGGAAGGCCTTCGCGTCGACCTTGACGCCGGCCTTGCCGATGCCCTTCTCCACCTGCAGCTCGATGGGCAGGCCGTGGCAGTCCCAGCCCGGCACGTAGGGGGCGTCGAAGCCGGCCAGCGTCTTGCTCTTGACGATGATGTCCTTCAGGACCTTGTTCACCGCGTGGCCGATGTGGATGTCGCCATTGGCGTAGGGCGGGCCGTCGTGCAGGATGAACTTCGGCCGCCCGGCGCTGATCTCGCGGATCTGCTGGTAGCGTTTCGCCTCATCCCAGGCCGCGAGCATGTCGGGCTCGCGCTTGGCCAGGTTGCCGCGCATGGGAAATTCGGTGTCGGGCAGGTTGAGCGTGTGCTTGTAGTCGGTCACATCAAATCCCGTTTTTAAGCGTTAGGCCTGGTCGGAATACTTGTTGGCGAAAAAGGCGCGCGCGGCCTCGGCGTCGCGGCCGATCTGTTCGATCAGGGCGTCCAGCGACGCGAAGCGCTGTTCGTCGCGCAGCCGGTGTAACAGGTCGACCTGCACGTGGCGGCCGTAGAGGTCGCCGTCGAAATCCAGCAGGTGCACCTCCAGGCGGTTCTCCACCCCCTCCACGGTCGGCCGCCGGCCCACGTTGGCCACGCCGGGCAGCGGCTCGCCCGCCACACCGAACAGCTCCACCGCGAACACGCCGCGCACCGGCGAGATCTGGCGCTCGAGCTTCAGGTTCGCGGTCGGAAAGCCGATGCTGCGACCGCGCTTGTCGCCGTGCGCCACCCGCCCGCAGAGGCGGAAGGGGCGGCCGAGCAGCTGCTCGGCCGCGGCCATGTCGCCCGCCTCCAGGGCCTCGCGGATGCGCGTGCTGCTCACCCGCGCCGCGCCGATGCGGAAGGTGTGCATGTTCACCACCTGAAAGCCGCGCGCCTGTCCAGCGGCCTGGAGCATGGCGAAGTCGCCCGCGCGGCCCTGGCCGAAGCGGAAATCGTCGCCCACCACCAGGTACTTCACGCCCAGGCCGTCGACCAGCACCCGCTCGATGAAGTCCTGCGCCGGCATCGCGGCGAGGGCGGCGTCAAAGCGCAGGCACATCAGCCGGTCTACCGAGAAACGCCGCAGCGCCTGCACCTTTTCGCGAAACCGCGTCAGCCGCGCCGGGGCCTGATCGCCCAGGAAATACTCGTGCGGTAGCGGCTCGAAGGTGATCACCGTGGACGGCAGGCCGAGCGCGTCGGCCTTTTCCGCCAGTTGTCCGAGCACGGCCTGGTGGCCGAGGTGCACGCCGTCGAAGTTGCCGATGGTGGCGACGCAACCGCGATGACGCTCGCGCAGATTGTGCAGGCCGCGTATCAGTTCCATGGGCAGTCAGGCTGGGCGCGGCCAGTGGCCAGCGCGGAAAAAGGCCGATTATACGTGGCTTTGCGCCGTCAGTCGCGGGTCAGGTCCGCCGGGCGCAGGCCGAGTGCCACCAGCACCGCGGCGTAGCTGAGCGCACCGGCGGCGATCAGGCCGGCGAGCCAGGCCGCGCGCAAGGCCCCGCCCATGTGCTCCCACTGGTCGGCTGCCGGGTTGAGCGCGAGCAGTACCGCCGCCATCGCCGCCGTGGCGGCCAGCGTGCGCGACCAGGTGGCGAGCCAGCCGGGCCGCGGCCGGTAGATGCCGTGCCGGCGCAGATTGACGTACAGCAGCCCGGCGTTGACGAAGCCCGCCAGGGCCGTCGCCAGGGCCAGGCCGGCGTGCGGCGCCGGCGTGTCCGTGAGCAGCCAGGGCGTGAGGATCAGGGCATTGAAGGCCATGTTGGCGAACATCGCCGTGATGCCGATCTTCACCGGCGTGGCCGTGTCCTGGCGCGAATAAAAGCCGGGCGCCAGGAGCTTGACCAGGATGAACGCCGGCAGGCCGGCGGCGTAGGTCATGAGGCTGAGCGCCGCCATGTCCACATCCAGGCGCGTGAACTGGCCATACTGGATGAGTGTGAACAGGATGGGGGCGGCCAGCACGATCAGGCCCGCCATGGCCGGGATGCAGACCAGCACGCCCAGGCGCAGGGCCCAGTCCAGGGTGCCGTTGAAGCCGTCCGCGCTCTCCGCCGCGTGCTGCTGGGAGAGCCTGGGCAGGATCACGGTGCCGATGGCCACGCCGATCAGGGCCAGGGGCAGCTCCACGAAGCGGTCCGACAGGTACAGCCAGGTGAGGCTGCCGGTGACGAAGAACGAGGCGATGGTGGTATTGATGAGCAGATTCACCTGCGCCACCGAGGAGCCAAACAGGGTGGGCAGCATCAGCCGGAGGATGCGCCGCACCCCCTCGAAACGGAAGTCGACCCGCGGGCGGGGGGCCAGCCCCAGGCGCCAGAGGAACGGGAGCTGGAAGGCCAGTTGCAGCACCCCCGCGATGAACACCCCCCAGGCCAGCGCCGTGATGGGGTCGGCCATGAGCGGGGCCAGCCACAGGGCACAGGCGATCAGTGCCAGGTTGAGGAATACCGGCGTAAAGGCTGGTATGGCGAAGCGACCGAAGCTGTTGAGTATCCCGCCGGCAAAGGCTGTCAGCGAGATGAAGAGGATGTAGGGGAAGGTGATGCGCAGCATCTCGGTGGCCAGCGCATGCTGTTCGGGCTTGTCCTCGAAGTGAAAGCCCGCGGCGAAGACGTTGATGATCCAGGGGGCGGCCAGGATGCCCACGGCCGTGACCAGGAACAGGATCAGCGTCAGGGCCCCGGCGACATGGTCGATCAGCGCCTGCATGTCCTCCCGGCTACGGCGCTCCTTGTATTCGGAGAGCACGGGCACGAAGGCGAGCGAGAAGGCGCCTTCGGCGAACAGGCGCCGCAGCAGGTTGGGGATGCGAAAGGCCACGACGAAGGCGTCCGTGGCCCCCGAGGCGCCGAAGATGACCGCGATCACCGCATCGCGCAGGTAGCCGAACAGGCGCGAGATCAGGGTCATGGCGCTCACGATCGCGCCGGAACGGAAGAGTTTGCTGCTCAGGGTGGTCTCCGTGGCATAATATGGCCGGTTCAGGGGGGTTTTACCGGAATCCGGGGCGCCCCGCAAAGCCGCGTGTCGGTAGTCGACCGGGCGTTGACATCCGTGGTCGAAACGGGCAGACTACGCGGCCTTCAGGCTTTACACCGAATTTTTCAGGAGAGTACCTTGGCCAATTCAGCTTCCGCCCGCAAGCGCGCCCGTCAGGCCGAAAAGCGTCGCGAACACAACGTGGCCCTGCGCTCGCGCATGCGCACCTACATGAAGAAGGTCGTCAACGCGATTGCCGCGGGTGACAAGACCAACGCGCAGGCCGCCTACAAGGAAGCCGTGCCGATGATGGATGCCGGCGTGACCAAGGGCCTGATGCACAAGAACAAGGCCGCGCGTCACAAGAGCCGCATGAACGCTGCCATCAAGGCGATGGACTGAGTCCCCGTCTGCAGCGCGCGAAAAAAGCCGGCCCAGGGCCGGCTTTTTTGTGCGCGCGAGGGGGGCGTCAGGCGTTAGACGCAAAATCCACCTCACACCTCATCCCTCATCCCCCTACACCAGCACCAGGTTGTCCCGGTGCACCAGTTCCGGTTCGTCCACGTAGCCCAGTAGCACCTCGATGGCCTCGCTGGGTCTGCCGATGATCTTGCGGGCCTCGTCGGCCGAGTAGTTCACCAGGCCACGCGCGATCTCGTGGCCCTGGTCGTCGATCAGGCCGACGACGTCTCCGCGGGCGAACTGCCCGTCCACGGACTTCACGCCCACGGGCAGCAGGGAGCGGCCCGACTCGCGGATGACGCGGCTGGCCCCCGCGTCGAGCTGCAGGCGCCCCTTGGCGCGCATGTGGCTGGCGAGCCACTGCTTGCGGGCGGCCAGGGGCTCCTGGCCGGGGGTGAGCAGGGTGCCCAGGCGTTCGCCCTCGGCCAGGCGCATGAGCACGCCGGGCTCGCGGCCGGAGGCGATGAGGGTAGCGGCGCCCGAGCGGGCGGCGCGGCGGGCGGCGGTGATCTTGGTGGTCATGCCGCCGCTGCCGATCAGCGTACCGGAGGGGCCGGCCACCTCCAGCAGGCGCGGGTCTTCCGCGGCGGCCTCGTGGATGAGTTCGGCATCGCTGTGCTGGCGCGGATCGCGGTCGTAGACGCCCTGCTGGTCGGTGAGGATCACCAGCACGTCGGCCACCACCAGGTTGGCCACCAGCGCGCCCAGCGTGTCATTGTCACCGAAGCGGATCTCGTCGGTGGCCACCGTATCGTTCTCGTTCACCACCGGGATCACGCCCAGCCCCAGCAGGGTCTGCAGGGTGCTGCGGGCGTTGAGGTAGCGGCGCCGGTCCGCCAGGTCCTCGTGGGTGAGCAGCACCTGGGCGGCGTGCAGGCCGTGGCCCTTGAAGTGGTGTTCGTAGGCCTGCACCAGGCCCATCTGGCCGATGGCCGCGGCGGCCTGCAGCTCGTGCAGCGCATGGGGGCGGCGCTTCCAGCCCATGCGGCTCATGCCCTCGGCCACGGCGCCGGAGGAGACCAGCACGATCTGCTTGCCAGCCTCGCGCAGGCGCGCGATCTGCTCGGCCCAGGTGGCGATGGCGGCATGGTCCAGCCCGCGGCCATCGTTGGTGATCAGCGAGCTGCCGATCTTGATCACCCAGCGCTGCGCGCTACCCAGCGTTGTCCTGTTCTTCGTCATGCGCCTTCAGGTACCGGTGGATGTGGTTGACGAGATCCTGCGTGCCCTCGTGCGTGGCCGCCGAGACGCGGAACACCGGGCCGTCCCAGGCCAGTGCGTCGACGAGCGCCTGGCAGCGCGCATCACGCTCGTCCTCGGGCAGCAGGTCGATCTTGTTGATCACCAGCCAGCGCTCGCGGCCCGCCAGCTCGGGGCTGAACTTGACCAGCTCGTCGGCGATGATGCGGACCTCCTCGGCCGGGTCGGCATCCGGGTCCAGCGGGGCGATGTCGACCAGGTGCAGCAGCAGGCGGGTGCGCTGCAGGTGCTTGAGGAACTGGATGCCCAGGCCCAGGCCCTCGGCCGCACCCTCGATGAGCCCGGGCACGTCGGCGATGACGAAGCTCTCGCCCGCGCCGAGCTTCACCACGCCGAGGTTGGGATAGAGCGTGGTGAAGGGGTAGTCGGCGATCTTGGGCCGGGCCGCGGAGACCGCGCTGATGAAGGTGGACTTGCCGGCGTTGGGCATACCCAGCAGGCCGACGTCGGCCAGCAGCTTCAGCTCCAAGCGCAGCTCGCGGCGCTCGCCCGGGGTGCCGGGCTTGGATTGGCGCGGAGCGCGGTTGGTGGAGCTCTTGTAGCGCGTGTTGCCCAGGCCATGGAAGCCGCCCTGGGCCACCAGCAGGCGCTGACCGGCCTCGGTGATGTCGCCGATGAGCTCGTCGGTGTCGCGATCGTAGACCAGGGTGCCAAGCGGCACGGGCACGAACTTGTCGTTGCCGGCCTTGCCGGTCATGTTGCGGCCCTGGCCGTTCTGGCCGCGCTCGGCCTCGTAGTAGCGCTCGTGGCGGAAATCGATCAGGGTGTTGAGGTCGGAGTCGCCAACCAGGTAGACGCTGCCGCCGTCACCGCCATCGCCGCCGTCGGGGCCGCCGAAGGGGATGTACTTCTCGCGACGGAAGCTGACGCAGCCGTTGCCGCCGTCGCCGGCCTTGACCTTGATGACTGCTTCATCGACGAATTTCATGGCAATGCTTCGGTGGCAATGGGTTTGAGTGCTTGAAACCGTGAGTTTACCGCGGGCCAACGAAAAAAGCCCCGCATCGCGGGGCTTTTCGCTGGCGGGGCCGAGACCGCGCTCAGACCGGCTGAATGCTGACGAACTTGCGTTTCAGCGGACCCTTCACCTCGAAGACGACCTTGCCGTCGGCCTTGGCGAACAGGGTGTGGTCCTTGCCGCAGCCCACGTTCACGCCCGGGTGAACCTTGGTGCCGCGCTGGCGCACGATGATGCTGCCGGCGCTGACGAGCTGGCCACCGAAGCGCTTCACGCCGAGGCGCTTGGAAATGGAATCGCGACCGTTACGTGTAGAGCCGCCTGCCTTTTTGTGAGCCATTGTGTACTACCTCGACTGCGTTCTTAGCCCGAAATGCCGGTGATCTGCACTTCGGTGTAATCCTGACGATGTCCCATCTGCTTGCGGTGATGCTTGCGGCGACGGAACTTGACGATTTCGACCTTCTTGCCGCGGCCGTGCGCCTTGATGGTCGCGGAGACCTTGCCGCCATCGACGAACGGCGCGCCAACCTTGACGCTGTCGCCTTCGCCGACCAGGAGGACCTTGTCGAAATCAACCGACGAACCGGCTTCGGCGCTGAGCTTTTCAACGCGGATCACGTCGCCTTCAGCGACTCGATACTGCTTACCACCCGTGGCGATAACGGCGTACATGGTACTACTCCGGAAACGGTGCTTGAAAAAGAGGCGGAATTCTAACGGTAGACGGGCCCGACGTCAAACCCTGTGTGACCCCGCGCGGGGAGCCGCCAGCATCCGGGCCCGGCACGGGACCCGACACAGCCCTTGACACCCCGCGGGGCGCTTCCTAGCATGCGCAGACCTTGAAACCGGCAGCCCCGATGGAACTGAGCCAGATCCAGGCCCTGATCGCCGACGACATGCAGGCGGTCAACGCGCTGATCGAGCGGCGATTGCAGTCCGACGTCGTCCTGATCAACCAGCTCGGCCAATACATTATTAATAGCGGTGGCAAACGCCTGCGTCCGCAGCTCGCGCTGCTGGCCGCGCGCGCCTGCGGCTACGACGGCGATCGTCACGTGGATATCGCCGCCATCGTCGAGTTCATACACACCGCCACGCTGCTGCACGACGACGTGGTCGACGAGTCCGACCTGCGACGCGGCAAGGATACCGCAAACGCCGTGTGGGGCAATGCTGCGGCCGTGCTGGTGGGCGACTTTCTCTACTCGCGTTCCTTCGAGATGATGGTGGCCGTCGATTCCATGCGCGTCATGGAGATCATGTCGAGCACGACCTGCACCATTGCCGAGGGCGAGGTGCTGCAGCTGCTCAATTGCCACGATGCCGACACTACCGAGGCGCGTTACCTGGAGGTCATTCACTCCAAGACCGCCAAGCTGTTCGAGGCGGCCTGCCGCCTCGGGGCCGTGCTCGCCGGCCAGCCGGAAGCCGTGGAGGACGACGTGGCGGCCTATGGCATGCATCTGGGCACGGCCTTCCAGCTCATCGACGACGTGCTCGATTATTCGGCGTCGGCCGAGGAGATGGGCAAGAACGTGGGCGATGATCTGGCCGAGGGCAAGCCGACCCTGCCGCTGATCTACGCCATGCGCCAGGGCACCCCGGAGCAGGCCCGCGTGGTGCGCGAGGCCATCGAGCAGGGCGGGCGCGAGCGCATCGGCGAGGTCATGGCGGCCATTGAATCGACGGGGGCAATCGAGTACACTGCCGCGTCTGCGCGAGTCGAGGCCGATCAGGCCATCTCGCGACTGGCTTCCCTGCCGGATTCACCCTTCAGGGAGGCCCTGGTCGCCCTGGCGGAGTTTTCCGTCAGCCGCAGCCACTGATCACGGGCATTAGCGCAGCCTGGTAGCGCACTTCGTTCGGGACGAAGGGGTCGCAGGTTCAAATCCTGCATGCCCGACCAATTCCAAAGGCCACCCAGCGGGTGGCCTTTGTCATTTTCACCGCCGGTTTTCCCCGGGGTCAATCCGGGGTAGACTCGGAAGCATTCCCAAAAATCAGTGAGTTAGCCGTGAGTAAGGGTACGCTTTACGTGATCTCCGCGCCGTCCGGGGCGGGCAAGACCAGCCTCGTGCGGGCGCTCGTCGAGCGGCTCGACGGGGTCGCCGCCTCGGTCTCGCACACCACGCGCGCCATGCGCCCGGGCGAGGCGGACGGGGTGCACTACCACTTCGTCAGCCGCGAGCGCTTCATGGCGATGGTCGAGGCCGGCGACTTCCTGGAACACGCCCAGGTGTTCGACAACTTCTACGGCACCTCGCAGCAGGCCGTCGAGGACCAGCTTCGGGCCGGCCAGGACGTGATCCTCGAGATCGACTGGCAGGGCGCGCAACAGGTACGCCGCCTGATGCCAGCCTGCGAGAGCATCTTTATCCTCCCGCCCTCGCGCGAGGAGCTGGAGCGCCGCCTGCGCGGGCGCGGGCAGGACGGTGACGAGGTGATCGCCCGGCGCATGCGCGATGCCGTCAACGAGATGTCGCACTATCCCGAGTTCGATTACCTCGTCATTAATGAGGTCTTCGAGGAGGCGCTGGGCGAGTTGCAGGCGATCTTCGTCGCCAACCGTCAGCGGCTCGCGCGCCAGCAGGCGGAGCACGAGGCCCTGCTGCGGGGATTGCTGGCCTGAACCCGCCCGCATCCTATAGAATCAAAGGTTCGCCGTATTGAAACGGCCCGTATTTCAGGAGTAAGCCAATGGCCCGTATTACCGTCGAAGACTGCCTCGAGAACGTCGAAAACCGTTTCGAGCTCGTGCTGATCGCCAGCAAGCGCGCCCGCCAGGTCGCCATGGGGCACCAGCCGCACGTGGAACTGGAAAACGACAAGCCCACCGTCATCGCCCTGCGCGAGATCGCCGAGGGGCTGATCGGCAAGAGTGTACTGGACGAGGTCGATGCCCGTGAGCACGTGCCCGTCGAGCACGGCGTGAGCGAAGACGAGGTGCGGGCCGAGATCTAAAGGCCCGCCCGTTCCTCCATGGCCGAGAGCGCGCCCAGCGGTTTCCTGAGTCCCCAGAACCCCAAGGACACCACGCGGTTTCTGGTCAGCGACCTGTGCTCGATACTCGAGACCTACCTCGATCCCGACCAGATCAGTGAGGTCTATCGCGCCTACCTGTTCGGCGCCGAGGCCCACGAAGGGCAGATGCGCCAGTCCGGCGAGCCCTACATCTATCATCCCATCGCCGTGGCCAAGACCCTGGCCGAGATGCGCATGGATCACCACAGCCTCATGGCGGCGATCCTGCACGACGTCATCGAGGACACGGCTACTGCCAAGGAACAGCTCGAGCGCGAGTTCGGCGCTGAGGTCGCCGAGCTGGTGGACGGTGTCAGCAAGCTGACCCACCTGCACTTCGAGTCCAAGGCCGAGGCCCAGGCCGAGAACTTCCGCAAGATGATGCTGGCCATGGTGCGCGACGTGCGCGTCATGATGGTCAAGCTCGCCGACCGCCTGCACAACATGCGCACGGTCGGCGCCCTGCGGCCCGACAAGCGCCGTCGCATCGCACGCGAGACCTTGGAGATCTACGCGCCTATCGCCCAGCGCCTGGGCATGAATGCCATGCGCCGCGAGCTGGAGCTACTTGGCTTTCGTGCCTACTGGCCGCTGCGCTACGCCATCCTGGAGCTCGCAGTACAGCGCGCCCGCGGTCACCGCAAGGAAGTCCTGCACCGCATCGAGGCCTCGGTGGTCAACCGGCTGGAGGAGGCCGGCGTGGTCGCGCGCGTCATCGGCCGCGAAAAGAACCTCTACAGTATCTACAAGAAGATGCGCGAGAAGGGGGTGGCGTTTGCCGACGTGTTCGATGTCTACGCCATCCGCATGATCGTCGAGGACGTCGATACCTGCTACCGCTGCCTCGGCATCATGCACAACCTCTACAAGCCGGTGCCCGGGCGCTTCAAGGACTATATCGCCATCCCCAAGGCCAACGGCTACCAGTCGCTGCACACCACACTGTTCGGCCCGCATGGCATCCCGCTGGAGATCCAGATCCGCACCGCGGAGATGGACCACGTCGCCGAATCCGGCATCGCCGCCCACTGGTTGTACAAGAGCGGCGACCGCCACTCCGCCACCGCCCAGGCCCGCGCCCGCGAGTGGATGAAGACCGTGCTGGAGATGCAGCAGAGCGCGGGCGACAGCATCGAATTTCTCGAGAACATCAAGGTCGACCTGTTCCCCGACGAGGTCTACGTGTTTACGCCCAAGGGTGACATCATGGAGCTGCCGCGCGGCGCCACGCCGGTGGACTTCGCCTACGCCGTGCATTCGGACGTCGGCAACTCCTGTGTGGCCGCCAAGATCGACCGCCAGCTGGCGCCGCTGTCCACCCAGCTCGAGAGCGGCCAGGCGGTGGAGGTGATCACCGCGCCCAACGCCCGGCCCAACCCGGCCTGGCTCGGTTTCGTCGTCACCGGCAAGGCACGGGCCAACATCCGCCATCACCTCAAGAGCATGAAGGAGGACGAGGCCGTGGCACTGGGGCGCCGCCTGCTGGAGAAGGCCCTGATCCCGCTCGGCCAGTCGCTGGATACGGTCCCCGAGGCCCAGGTGCAGGCCCTGTTGGCGGAGTTCGGTATCGCCGATGTCGAACGGCTGTTCGAGGACATCGGTCTCGGTACCCGTATGGCCCCGCTGATCGCGCGCCGCCTGGTCGGCGACGAGGAGCCTGCCGCGGGCGGCAAGCGCACGCCGCTCGCCATCCGCGGCACCGAGGGCATGGTGGTGAGCTTCGCCAAGTGCTGCTATCCCATCCCGGGCGACCCCATCGTCGGCGTGATGAGCACCGGCCGCGGCATGGTCATCCACCGCGAGGGCTGCCGCAACGTCGCCGAGTTTCGCGGCCAGCCGGACAAGTGGGTGCCGCTGGAATGGTCCGCCGAGGTGGATCGCGAGTTTCCCGCTTCGGTGCGCGTGCAGTCGGAAAACCAGCGCGGCGTGCTGGCGACGCTGGCCAGCAAGATCGCGAGCATGGACGCCAACATCGAGAACGTCGCCTTCGAGGAGCGCGACTCCACCACCACCACCATCACCTTTCTGCTCTCGGTACGTGACCGCCGCCACCTCGCGCGCATCATCCGCAGCATCCGCAACACGCCGGCAGTGATGAAGATCTGGCGCATGCGCGGCTAGACGCTTACAGCACCGGCCGAATTCGGTATCCTCGGGCCCTTTGTTCCCGACCGCTTTCAAGGAGCCCCCATGGCGCGCGAAATCATCTCCACGGACAAGGCCCCCAGGGCCATCGGCACCTACTCCCAGGCCGTCAAGGTCGACAACACCGTCTACCTCTCTGGTCAGATCCCGCTCATACCCGAGACCATGGAACTGGTCGAGGGTGACATGGACGCCCAGATCCGCCGCGTGTTCGACAACCTCGCGGCCGTGGCCGAGGCGGCCGGCGGCAGCCTGGCCGACATCGCCAAGCTCAACATCTTCCTCACCAACCTCGACCACTTCCCGCTGGTGAACCAGGTGATGGCCGAGTATTTCACCGAACCCTACCCGGCGCGCGCTGCCATCGGCGTGGCCAGCCTGCCCAAGGGCGCGGGCGTGGAAATGGACGCGATCCTGCACCTTATCTGAACATGGGTGCGTGACTGGTGCGCGAAACTGCGGCGCCGGTCACGCCGTCATGAAAACATCAACAAGATTTAATCTCCCCGTCGTCTACGCGTAACAAATTCCCCCTATCGTCGAGCCGGCTTCAGGGATGCTTGCGGCCGGCTGGACTGCCGGCACTCTCTTTATTGCTAATTCCTCAGGGGGAACACATGGGCTTTAATGCATTTGGTCGAAAACGCCTGCTCGCGTTTTCGTCGCTCGCCGTGCTTGCGGCCAGCCTCGGGCTGGCCGGCTGTAACGGCGGCAATTCCAGTGGCACCGGCGCCGTTGGCACCATGGCCGACTACGGTGTGTTGACGGACGAGGTGCTGGCCGCGAATTCGGCCAGTCTGTTCGGCATTGTCGCGCCGCTGACCGATTCCTACGACGGGCACGTGCCGCGCAGCGCGGTCGCCACGGCCGACGACACCGTTCTGCTAGCCGACGGCCTGAGCGCCGCATTCCTGACGCGTGACGCGGCGCACAACACGGACATGATGGACTTCTGGCCGCTGGGCGCGAACCCGACCCATCTCATTACCTGCGTCGAGGGTGGCACCGAGTTTCTCGTCGACAACAACGCCAACGGTATCTGGGATAACAGCGACAAGCTGAACCCCTCGGTGCAGGCGATCGACCTGAATAACGGCAGCGTGACGACCCTGGCCCGTGGTATGAGCCGCTGCGACGGCATCGCCACCACGCCCTGGGGCACGGTGCTCGCCACCGAGGAGAGCAGTGACGGCGGTGCCTACG
>OMKS01001737.1_pt1 | contig 19047 bp, 19 predicted proteins | sample 1674721 | NCBI WGS metagenome assembly OMKS01 (sample SAMN06264996, study PRJEB25208) | sediment metagenome | isolation source: hot spring sediment | place: USA: California | collected 2014-09-02
TCCTTGGCGGCCTGGTTGAAGGGGTCGAGGAACAAAATCTTGTGGTAGTGTTCACGCGCGGCCTGCGGGTCGCGGCGGCTGCGCGCGATCTCGGCCAGTGACAGCAACAAATTGATGTTTTCGGGATAGCGGCGCTGCAGTTCCAGCAGGATTTCACGGGCGCGGTCCAGCTCGTCCAGGCGCCGCAGCACGCCCGCGTAGGTGAACTGCACCTGGAAGGAATCGGGGAACGCGCCGGATAACTCTTTGCCCAGTTCCACGGCGCGGTCCAGCTGATTGTCGCGGATCAGGGCGTCCAGTTCCCGTAGCTGCTCGCGTTCGTTCATTCCCTCCGCCATTATCCGTTTCTATCCGTCCGCGTCAAAACACAGTTGTTCGAAAAATTCCTTATGGGCCGGCCTGCTCCACAGCCACGATTACCGGGCTTACGCCAGGATTGTCAGGTGTGATTTCAATAAAGCCGTAACGAGGACCACTTCCAAATGAGTTATCTCCAATATTTACAGTTAATACATAAGGAGTTGTAACGTTTCCTAATGGTAAACCTGATATAAATGTCTGATCGGAAGTTGCATTAAATGTTATCGGTATTCCAGCATAACTGCTGGTCACGGTTATCGAGTAGGCTCCTGCTGTTACCGCGGCCGTAATCGACTCCGGGCTCACTACCAGGGAAACCGAGTCCGTGGAAATGAAGTCCAGGTCGCAGCGGCTGAAGGTGGCGGGGTTGGCTTCGCCGAAAGTGTAGGAGGCGGGTTGGAAGGTAAAACCGCTCAGGGAGGCTGTGACCGTGCCCTGCCAGCCGTAAGTGACATTGGCGTCCCAGGATCCGCTGGGCCGGGTGGTGGTGACGATCGGCCAGCCGGTGACGCTGTCGGTCAGGACCACCACCGCGTTTTCCAGCCCGGTGCCGTCGGCCAGGCGCACGTAGCCGCACAGGCGGATGGGGGTTTCGTCGAACTCCGCGGGCTTGACCTGGATGGGAATGAAGTCATAAATTTCGCTGATGGGGTTGTCCAGGCGCGTGTCGTCAAAGATGCGCGCCTCGATGTGCATGGTGCCGGCAGCGGGCAGGACCGTGCCCCGGGGAATAATGAACAACACCTGCACCTCGCCGCTGCTGTTGGTTTCACGCACCACGGAGTCGCGCAGGTTGCCGAAATGTCCGAGACTGTTATCCTTGGTCAGGTAGACCTCGCGGCCGACCACGGGGGCGCCGTTGTTGTGGATGGCGCGCACGGTGATTACCGACTCCACCTGCGGCTCGTTGTGGGGGATGAACAGGGTGGAGGGGTTGGCCGTGCCCTTGAGCGTAATCTGGTAGGCGGCGGGGCCGCCGCCGCCGGGGTCGAAGGCGGAGTTGCGCTTGCAGCCGGAGACGCCGGCAACCATTACCAGGCAAACGATCGCTATAATGAAATGTTTCATATTGCTCTCCTTGTAAAGGCTCATGCCGTCCTCCCTGTTATCAATTGTTGTCGGCGAAGTTGGCGCACCACACCGACACGGTGTGGGTGACTGGGGCGATCTCGTGGCCCGAAACCGTACGCCCGTAGAAGGTGCAGTGGGCCTCGAGTTTGAGGATCTTTTCGCCGCCGATGTTGGTCAGCCCCACCAGCGGCGACTCGAGCTTGGCGTTGTGCGAGATGATCACGAACCCCAGCTCCACGGACCCGCCTTCCACCGGCACCAGCACGTTGACCGCCTGGCTGAAACCGTAGGGCACGTCCACGCCCTCGGTGTTGAGGTCGTCGGTGCGCGTGTACTCGATGTCCACGCGGTGCACGATGATGTCCTTGTAGGTGGTGATGTTGCCGTCGAAGGGGTCGAACACGTGGCCCTCGAGCACCGCCACCGCGGTGTCGTTGTACACGGCGCCGCTTTCGGAAATGACGTCGGAAAAGATGGTGGTGGAGCCGTCCTGCCCCTCCAGGTCGGTGCCGGTGATGGACGTGACCAGCAGGTAGGAGGCGGCCGTGGTGTTTTCTTCCAGTTTGTTGCAACCGGTAACCGCTAACGCCAGTACGATGACCGGCAGCGCGGCCCGGATGATCCAGCCTTTGGTTTTGCTCGACATGTCTGTCCTCCTTACTTGATGATGCGCGGGGTGATAAAGATCAGCAGTTCCCGCTTGTCGCCGCTCACGGAGCGGTTGCGGAACAGGCCGCCCAGGATGGGAATCTTGCTCAACAGCGGCACGCCCTCGCGCGTTTCCGAGTTTTCCACCCGGTACAAGCCGCCGATGGCGATGGTCTGGCCGTCGGGCACGCTGATGGTGGTGGCGGTGGACTGGGTGATGATGGGGGGGATGCCGTTGACCAGGTTGGCGAAGTCGGCCGCGTTGTTCTGGATGTCCAGGGTGCAGATCACGTCACCGCGGGCGGTGATCTGGGGCGTGACCTTCAACTCCAGGGCCGCGGGCTGGAAGCGCACGGTGACGGTGTTGTTCTGGATGGTCTGCACCGGGATCTGCCGTCCCTGGGTGATGGTGGCTTCCATATTGTTCTGGGTAGTGGTGCGGGGTGATGAGATGATCTTGACCTTGCCTTTCCTCTGCAGCGCCGAAATGGCCATGTCGAGGCGGAAGGTGTTGGCCACGTTGCCGAAGGAAAACACCGTGCCGCTGGTGCGGCCCTGGGCCGGCAGGTTGATGGCGTAGCCGCCCAGGGGATTGTTGCTCATGCCCGGGTTCTGGATATTGGATATCTCGTTGCCCTGCAATTGGATCGAATTAGGGAAACTCAGGGAAGTCTGGTTGCCGTAGGCGGCGTCGGCCACCATGTTGTAGCCCCATTGCACGCCGAAGGCCTCGGCGGAATTGACATTGGACTCGATGATGCGCGCCTCGATGGAGACCTGGGGCGTGGCCTCGTCGAGGGTGTCGATGAGCCGGTCCAGCAACTGGATGCGGCCCGGCACCTCGGAAATGATCATGGTGTTGGTGCGGTCGTCCACCAGGATGGATCCCCTGGGGGTCAGTTGCGGGTTGAGGATCTTGAGGATGTCATTGGCCTTGGCGTAGCTGAGCTGGCGCGTAAACACTTCCAGGTCTTCTTCCTCGATCTGGGCGTCCTTCAGCTTGCGCCGGTTCTGGGCCTCGCGCGCCAGCACTTCGATGCGGCCCACGCGCAGGATATTGCCTTCCAGCACCATGTCCAGGCCGTTGATCTTGAGAAAGATTTCCAGGGCCTGGTCCCAGGGAACCCCGATGAGTTCGCTGGTGACGCGGCCGGACACGCCGGGGTCCATCACCAGGTTCAAGCCCACGATGCCGGCAATGGCCTTGAGCACGTTCTTGAGGTCCGCGTCCTTGAACACGAAGTTCATGGGCTGGCCGGTGTACTCTTTGCGCCCCGTTTCGATGGTTTTGCGCAGGTACTGGGTCTGGCCCTGCGTGGAGCCTTCCCCGGGCTGAATTTGGGATTCGGCCTGGGGCGGAGTTTCGGGCGGGGGGGCGACGTCGGCTTTTTCGCGGCCGAAGAACTCGTCCGCCCGCGCCACCGGTTCGGTGGTAAATTCATTGTCGCCGTCGATCTCCAGGCGGATGGGCGGAGGCGCCGGTTGGGCCGGGGTTTCCCTGGTTTCAGAAGCCGGTTCAACAGCCGTGGGCTGCGGGGCGGGAGTATCGGCGGGATTGCTTTGCGCCTCGCGGGCGCGCTTGGCCTCGGCGATCACGGCCCGGGGCGCCGGCAAGCGCTTGCTGTCAAAAAAGGCCACGTTCAGGCGTCCCTTGTCGTAGGTGACGCTGTAGTCTTTCATGACTTCCAGGTCGAATACCAGCCGGAAAACCCCGGGGCGGTTGTAGGCCCCGCGCAGGCGCTTGACGTTCAAATGATCCACGTCGCGCGCCAGGTTCTGCGCCTTTACGTTGAAAAGGTCGATGGCCAGCCGCGCCGGGGGCTCGGGAATGGGAATGACCTTGTATTGGGCTTCATCGCTCAACTGGAAGGCGAAGCGCAGTGATTCGGGATCCTTTTCCGCCACGCGAAAACTCTTCAGCACGACTGAATGCGCCGAAGCAACTTGTTGCGCAGGCGGATCCGCCGCAGCGGTATTCCGCGAAGACGGGGCAACCGCGACAATGTGTTCAGCAGGATGCGGGAACTCGATAAACAACCCCCGGGTGTTGGTAAACACGCGGTAATTGACCCGCTGCTTGAGACGGATCTCCACCCGGGTGCCATTGCCTTCGCGGCTCATGCTCACGGTATCGATGATGCGGGAATCGAACTGCAATTTGTTTGGATTGGTTCCGGGAGAGACGTCGGGGATGCGCATCACAATATGGGTGTAATTGCCGCTCTGCGGATAAAAGAGGTCGGGAATGGGGATCATCTTCCCGGTCTTGAAGTGGAGTTGAACAAAGTCCTCTCCGGCCAGGTACTCCACGTCCGCGATGGTTACCCCGGCATGCAGCCAGGCAACGGCGCAGAGCACCACTAATATCCTTGTGATTCGGATTGTCTGCCTCATTTTATGCCCTCCTCCTCATCCGGGTTTAGGCGCTTTTCAATGATTTTTTCCTTGCTTCCACCCAGGGCCACGGTCAGGATCTTTTTAAAGACCACGGTAAAACGATCGATGCTGATGAGTTCACCGTCGTATACCTTCTGACCCACCGACACGATGTAGGGAAGGCCGTCCGGTCCTTTGAGCAGGGCCTTGTATTTGTCTTCGTAAAAAAAAGTTCCCTCAAGGTCGAGCTCGTCGATCATCAAGCCTTCAATGCCCTCAATGGCTTCGCGGGAATTCTTGATGTTCTTGCCGCGCAGCAGATCCCAGAAAGGATCGCGTCTGCCCATGGGTTTGTAGATATAATCAGCGGATGACAGGTCATCCTCCACGGCGGTTACATCTTCAACCGTTGCCTGCCGGACCTCAGCGGCCGCCTTATCCTGGTCCTGGGCGTTCACGTCCATTGCCGTCAGCAACAGCAACATGACCGCACACACAATGACTGAGCCTTTGGAATGCATTTGCTTATCTCCTGCGACGCCCGGGCTTGGGCGGGGGGGCTTCCCGGTACAGGTAGGTGGTGGCGTTGAAACTGACGTTGATGGTGTGTTCGGCCGTCATCTTGTTGAAGGGGCGGATGCTCAGGTTATTGACCGTAAAGATCTTCTGCAGTTTGGACAACTGGTCGAAAAAGATGCCCAGGTTGTGGTAATTTCCTTCCAGGGTAATGGCGATGGGCGCCGCTATGTAAACAGACTGCGGCTTCTCCTGCATGACGGTAAAGCGGATGATGTCCAGGCGGGCGTTGGAAATAATAGACTGGATCTTTTTCAGGATCTGGCTGATCTCTTTCTTTTCCGGAAGGATGGCTTTCAACTTTTCCAACACCTGTTTCTTGTTTTCCAGTTCTTCCTGAATCTGGGCCATCTTGCTCTGCTTGCGTTCCGCCTTACGGATCTCGTCTTCCACTTGCGCAAGTTCGATTTCGATGTTTTCCAGGCGCGTGGACTCGGGCGAATAATAGGAAAAGTAGAATATGCCCACAAAAATCAGGCCGATAAGCAAAAACACTCCCAATTGACCGTACCAGGGTAAACTTTGCAGATCCATGTTAACCCGCCTTTTTGGGTATTTCCTTGCGGAACCGGCACACGATTTTAAATTTAAAGATATCCAGCCCCGCCTGCTTGGCCTTGACCGAAGTTTTGAGTTCGATATTGTAAAAGTGGTTGGTGCTTTGCAAATTGTTGATCAGGTCCGCGACCAGGTTGTTGGACAAGGCGTTTCCGTCGATGTCAACGGAGTTGCCGTTGAAATTCAAGCGCGTCAGCCAAACCCAGTCGGGCAAAGCCCGGGAGAGGTGGTCCATCATCATGACCGCGACGTTCTGACTGTCCTTGAGTTCGCTGATAATGCGCACTTTGCGGTCCAGGTCCTGTTTGGTTTTTTCCAATTGCTCCAGGGTTTTCAATACCCCGTCCAATTCGACTTTGCGCGCTTTGCGCTCGGCCAGGGTTCGCTCCCGGCCGGCAATGCGGCCGGACTGGATAAAATAGAGGGAACCGATAATGGCCAGGGTGGCGACCAGGGCGCCGATGGCCACGGGAATGTTTAACTGGGGCGTGCGTTCCTCTTCAACCAGTCCTGAAGCTTCCCCAACCCCTGCCATCTCCTTTTTTCCCGGACTTAACAGGTTGACCTTGATCATTTCTTTTCTCCCACAGCCCTGAGGGCGAGGCCCATGGCCACATTGAACACGGGAGCCATATCCTTGATGAAATCCAGGTCGAACTTTTTGGGATTGATCTCGATGCTGTTGAAGGGGTTGGCGATCTCTATGGGGATATCAAATGCCTGCGAAAAGAAATCGGTGATCGATTCCAGGTTGGCGGTTCCGCCGCTGAGCAGGATATTGTCGATGCGACCCTCGGTGGTATTGGAGCGGTAAAACTCAAAGGTTTTGCGGATCTCAGTCTGCAATTCGTTGAACACCAGGTTGACCACGGGTTTCACCGCGGCGGGAGAAACCCCCTCCACGGGGCGACCCTTCTTGACGGATTCCGCCTTTTCGTACTTGAGCGACAACTCTTTCTGGAGGTTGTCGGTGAACTGGTTGCCGCCGAAAGCGATATCCCGCACGAACACGGGGTAACCACCGCGTGTGATCACCACGTTGGTGACCGAAGAACCGATGTTGATTATGGCCACGCTGCGATCCACGTACATTTCGTAATTGGTCAGCACGCTGTTGAGAATGGCGAAAGAATCCAGGTCCACAATGGCGGGTTCCTTTTCCGCAATGGTGACCACGTTGATGTAATCGTTCAGTTTCTCTTTGCGCACCGCGGCCAGGATGACACCTACGCGATCCGGGCTTATATCCGGAGATTCAATCATTTCGTAGTCGATATTGACCTCTTCGGGGGTAAAGGGGATGTGGGGACGGGCCTCCCAGATGATGTGTTCATGCATTTCATTGGGGCTCAGCCGCTGGACTTCAATGCGCTTGACGATCACGGAGCTTCCGGACACGCCAAAGGAAAGCCGCCTGGCCCGGGTTTTGCTCTCGTAGAATATGTGCTGGATGGCATCCACCACCGCGGTGGAGTCCATGATACTGCCCTCCACGATCGACTGGAACGGTACGGGTTCATAGCCCAGGGATTCCAGCTCATATACGACGCTCTTACCCTTTTTGCGGGGCTTCAGCTCCACCAGCTTCAAGGCGAACGAGCCGATATCAAGCCCCACAATCCGCTTGGATTTCATTACGTCTAAAAATGCCATTCCCTTCTCCGTCCGCTTATTCCGCCACGTCTAATCAATGCAGTAGCATAGGGTTTTTCAATTGTCAAGTTTTGGCCGGGTTTTTTACTGGAATATCGGTCATGTTTGCATTCAGAAAATGTAAAAAGGCCGAATCCGGCTACAGAGGGTCGGAATTTGTTTAATGCCGTTATTACAGCGTTTTTTTGCCTTTTCGCTTTTGTCCGCATGCACTCGGGACAACCCCGATACCGGCGGGAACAAAGCGGCGTTTTTTTCAATATTTTTTTATTTTTTTCGGCAAAAATACCTTGAAAACCGCCTGCCAGTCAGCCGATGGCGTTTGTGCTATAATGCCTCCATGCGCCTGCCCGACCTCTTTTACGGCATCGCTTTCCTGGTGGGGCTTCCCTTCTGGATGCCGCGCCTGCTGCGCAATGATCAACGCCGTCATCTGGGGCAACGCCTTGCTCCGGCCACTCCGCCCGTCAGGGAGGGCTGCATCTGGGTTCACGCGGTTTCCGTTGGCGAAGTGCGGGGCATCGCCGACCTTCTTCTCCAGGTGCGGAACACCTTCGCCATACCCGTAATTCTGACCGTCGCCACCCTGTCGGGATACCGCTGGGCCCGCAGGTCGCTTACCGGCATCACCGTGATCCCCGCTCCCCTGGATTTCAGTTTCGTGATCGAACGTTTTCTGAAACAGCTCTCGCCCCGCCTGTTGCTGCTCAACGAGCTGGAGGTATGGCCCAACTGGACCCGCCTGGCGCGCCGCCGGGCTGTCCCCGTGGTGGTGGTCAACGCACGCATATCTGATCGTGCTTTCCGGCGCTATCGCCGTTTTCGTTGCCTGTTGGCTGCCAGTTTCCGGCGGCCGAATTCCTGGCTGCTTCAGTCAGCCACCCATGTTCAACGTTTCGTTGATCTGGGTGTGCCCCCGGAACGGATCCACGTCTGCGGCAACATCAAGGCGGATCAGGCATTGACCGCTGCCGGTGCCCTGCCGTCCCGGCAGGCCGTATTCGCCCACCTGCATGCGCGCGAGCCGCGAAAGCCCTTGGTGGTGCTGGCAAGCACACACACTGAAGACGAGTCGCTGCTGTTTCCGGCCCTGGCCGCCATGGACTCACCCCCGGCGGTGATACTGGTACCCCGACACCCTGGTCGTGTTGCCGCCATTTGCCTGCGCCTGGAAAAACTGGGTTTGCCCTTCGCCGTATGGAGCCATGCCGCGGCCGTGGACCTGGATCGCGGCATCCTGGTTTACGACCGCATCGGCTACCTTTTGCCCATCATGTCCATCGCGGACCAGGTTTTTATGGGCGGCACGTTTTCATCCCGCACCGGGGGACACAACCTGTATGAGCCCGCCGCATTGGCCAAACCCATCTGGGGAGGACCGCATTGGGACAACTTTCCGGAAGTGGGCCGGGCCTTGAACGAAGCCGGAGCTTATCGCGTGGCCGGTGATGCCGCGGCGATCGCGGACGCCTTGACCCGCACCGGCGACCGCGAGGCGGGCGAGCGAGCCCGGGAGGTGGTGGAAACCTTGCGCGGCACGACCACCCGCATCCTGGACGAAACAAGGCGATGGATCGAATCCTGAACACCCTGGCCCTACCGGCCTCTTTTGTCTACAAGGCCGCTGCGTGGATGCAGCGACGCCTCCGGGCCCGCCATGCCGTGTCCCCCGGGGGAATTTTCGTGATCTCCGTGGATGGAATCGCTTTCGGCGGCAGCGGCAAGACCCCCATGGTGATCCGGGTGGGGGGGGAACTACGGCGGTTGGGAATCTCCTTCGCGGTTGTTACCCGGGGATACGGTTCCAGGCTGGAGAAGCGGGGCGGCCTCCTGGATCCCTCTTGCCACGGACCCGCCGACGTCGGCGACGAGGCCTGCCTGATCCAACGACATCTGCCGGAAACACCCGTCTGGGTGGGCCGGCGGCGCCTTGCTTCCCTGGAAGCGGCTGCGCGCGAAAAGATTCCGGTGGCGATACTGGACGACGGTTTCCAGTCCACCCATATCCGTCGGGACCTAACCATCATGCTGGATGACCCGGATCGCCACTGGAGCCGGTTGCGCCATTTCCCCCGACTCATGCGCGAGGCCGACCTGTGCCTGGTGCGGACCGCTGCCCGGCGCCCTCCCAGGGTACCCGCCCACGCCACGTTCCGCTTCGTAATCACGGGGTTTTTTGACGCCGAGGGAAACCGCCGCGACATCAAGGATGAAACCGTTTTCGGCTTTTCCGCCCTGGGAGACAATCACCGTTTCCAAGAAGACCTGTCCGCCTTCAACCTGCGGGGGTTTTGCGCCTATCGCGATCATTATGCATATCAGGCAACGGACCTGCTCGGACTGGAACGCCGCAGGCGCGCGTCCGGGGCGGACTTCCTGGTATGCACGGAAAAAGACTTTATCAAGGCCGCGCCCCTGGCAGCGGCGGACACACCTTTGCTTTACGCCGCCAATGGGGTACAATTAGACATGGATCTGGGCAATTTCCTGCGGCGACATGTCCCCAAATAAGCACAGACATTTCCGGGAATACCTTTTTTTCCGCCTCTTTACCGTGGCCGTGCGCCTGACACCGAAATTTCTGCGTGATGTGGACGCATCCGCGTTGTCCTACCTGTTCCGGCGCTTCAGTCGCCGCCATCACCAGCAGGTGGTACACAACCTGGAACTGGCTTTCCCCCATTGGCCCGGGGCCCGGCGCCGAAGCCTTCAAACCCGGATCTACAGCCACTTCAGCCGCGTGCTGGTGGACCTGGCCGCCATGATGGCATCTCCTGCGCCGGAGAAAAAACTGCGAAAACTGAAAATCAGCGGTGCCCACCACCTAAAGCAGGCCCTGGCACGGGGCAGGGGCGCGGTGGTGTTTTCCGCTCACCTGGGCCATTGGGAACTTTTGCCCGGCGGGATCCGGCAAATCACCAGCGCTCCCGTGGTAACGATCGCCCGTCCCCTGGACAACCGCCGCATCGACCGCCGAATACGTGAATTCCGCCAACGCATGGGATCGCGCCTGGTCGACAAACGCGGCGCCATGCGCTCCATACTGAAAGCCCTGGACAAAGAGGAAACCGTGCTGATGCTCATCGATCAGAACGCAGTGGTTCGGGAAGGGGTCTTCGTGGATTTTTTCAATCAACCGGCCTGTACGATCACCTCGGCGGCACAGATGCGCTTGCGGCGGGAAACACCTCTCATACCGGCTTTCCTCACACTGAGGGATCAGGAACCTGCATTGGAATTTCGCCCCGCCATCGATTTTTCGCCCACAGGCGACCGTGATCACGATATCGCGACTTTGACCCAGCAGTGCACGCATGAAATTGAAGCCGCTGTGCGCCGCACGCCCGAACAGTGGTTCTGGTTTCACAACCGCTGGAAAACCCGCCCCAAAGGAGACAAGCATGAATCGCATGAACCGCGGCGCCGACGAGTTGCGCCCCATTCGCATTGAAACCAACTACCTCAAGGATGTTCCCGGCGCCGTGCTGGTTGAACATGGAGATACCCGGGTCCTGTGCGCGGCCACGTTGGAGAGCCGCGTGCCCTTCTTTTTACGTGATTCCGGCAAAGGCTGGATCCATGCCGAATACGGCATGCTGCCCGCTTCGGTGGGATCACCCCGGCTCAACCGGGAACGGCAGCGTTCCCATAACCGCCACATCGAGATTCAGCGTTTTATCGGCCGCTCATTGCGCTGCGTGTTCGACCTGGCCGCCATCAACGGTTTTACCATCCACATCGACGCCGATGTGCTCCAGGCCGACGGCGGCACCCGCTGCGCGGCGGTAAACGGCGGTTTTATCGCGCTTTCCCATGCCCTGCGCCACCTGGTATTTGAAAACATGATCCGTGAACTTCCCCCCATCACCCCCATAGCGGCGGTATCGGTCGGCATCCTTGACGGCGGCGTGCTGGTGGACCTGGATCAACGCGAAGACGCGGCCGCGGATGCCGACATCAACCTGGTGATCAGTGACAGCGACGAGATCGTGCAACTGGGGGTATTCGCCGAAGAAAAACGCGTTTCCCGCACCCTGTTCAACCAGGCATTGGACAAGGGCATGGCCGCCGGCCGCGAAATCCTGGAACTCCTGAAGACCTTTTTGTAAACATTGGGTAGGGGCGAAAAATTTTTCGCCCGTATACCTGTCAATCGCTCCTCGCCACTGGCCCGATTTCCCATTTCCGTGTATTCCGTGTTTTCCGTGGTTTGGTTGAGAATCCGGAACCGCCCTACCTTCTACAGGGCGGCCACGGAGGGCCGCCCCTACACCACCTGCCACTTGCCTTCCTGCCACCTGTCACCTTTTTTCAACTTCTTCCCTTTTATGCCCGAAAGGGTACTTCAACTCTCCAACTTTGCATTAATGACGTTTGCGCAGCATGCAAATGACATGAGCGAAGGGATTAAGGACAAGGTTACCTCAATGATAAGAGCATCCAAATGACCTGCGCGTTTTTGTTTTGAATTTTGAACATTGGGATTTTGAATTTGTTTGGGATTTCGGATTTGGGATTTTTTTTGGTTCATGGGCGACCGGCCGGTCGCCCCTACATTCAACTTTCCAACTCTTCTTTAAGCCCGTCATACATCTCGAGCAACGCGTGGGGCACGACCCGGGTATCCGCCAGTACGGGCAGGAAGTTGGTGTCTCCCTGCCAGCGGGGAACAATATGCAGGTGGATATGCTCCGTGATGCCCGCCCCGGCCACCGCCCCCATGTTGATGCCGATGTTGAACCCCCCGGGGAACATGAGTGACTTCATGACCCGGATCAAGCGCTTGCTGATTTGAATCATCTCAAGCATCTCTGCGTCTTTGAGCGCGTCCAACTCCGCTACATGGTGGTAGGGCACGACCATCAGGTGGCCGGAGTTGTATGGGTAACGGTTCATGACCACGCCGCAGGTGTCGCCACGCAACAGGACGAGGTTCTCCCGGTCGTTCTTTTCTTCAAAAATCCGGCAGAACAGGCACCCGCCCTCACGTGGACGGGAAACATACTCACAACGCCAGGGGGCCCATATCGAATTCTTGCGGCTCATCCATCCTCCTTTTCCTGTTCTGACTGCAAGCGCTTTTTCCCATTCTACCGCCTTACCCGCTGAATCTCAAATGGATCAAGGGGGAAACAGTTCCTGACGTTTTCACATTTCAGCCATGTTGCCGGTATAATTGACTTTTCAACAGAAAACAAGCAGGCATTCAGCGCTTTTGTTTTCCACTTCAGACTTTCAGTTCTGGTCTTTTGCTGTTTTTGCTGGTGGAGAATCCCGGCGTGTGCCCTGCGACTTGCCGGCCGAAAGGTTACGGGGCGCACGGCGTCATGATGGAAAATCGACAGGATAACGGGCAGGTGCCTATTTTTTAATACGGATCTCCACCCGGCGGTTTTTCTGCCGCCCTTCAGGGTCGTCCGAGCCGTCGGGACGGGAATTGGGTGCCACGGGTTCACTTTCGCCTTTGCCCGTTGTTTCGATTTGAGAAGCGTCCACTCCGCCTTTCTTTACCAGCCATGTCTTTACGGATTCGGCGCGCTTTTTTGAGAGCTCCATATTGTAGGATTCGGATCCTTTGGAGTCGGTGTGGCCGGTGATGGTCACCGGAAGGTCGTAATCGCGAACAATGCCGCTCACCTTCCGCAAGGCTTTTCCCGCGTCTGCGCGGATCTCCCATTGATCGAAATCAAAAAGAACATCGCTTTCGAGTTGGATGACATATTCGGTTTCAGTTTCCTTTGCTCCAAGATCATTCAGAGCGCTTCTGATCTTTTGCATGCGGCCGCTGAATCCGCGTATGATGCCTTCGATGGTGAGAACTTTGAAATCCAGGCGCAGAGCCCCCCGTTCGGGTCCAAGGCGCTTCAAGGCTTTCTCGGCTTCGGCCTGGGCGCCGGGTGGTATCACCACTTCAGTTTCATCCGGCATTGAAACCGCGCCCGCGTCCAGGAAAAAGGCTCCCCAGAAAACAAGAATCACAAACCCGATCAAAACGGGAAAAAAGAGTGAGGTATTCGCGGTTGATTTTGAATAAGGCATCATTTCAACGGAATGTCTTCAAATGGGAAAAAACCGGGGATGGAAATCACAACGGTTTCCGGGTCATCAGCCGGAACCGGGAATTTGATCCAAAAACCCTTGAAACCGCCTGCCTCAATAACAAAGCGGAAGCGACCGCCTTCCAGGTCTCTGTCTTTGGGCCCAGCGACAAAGAGGCCCTCCGAGTCCTTGAGAGGGAAGTATTTTTTCTGATTGGACTCGTCGACGATGTAGCAGTCTTTAAAATAGATCTGAAGCTTGGGACTGTTTTCGCCCTCATTCCGGAATTTGAATCGAAGGGTCAGAACATCGTTCTTGATATTGATATTGGTCAAATCAGCAGCGACTCCTTCCCAGGTATCGCTGCCCTGGGTTTGAACAACGCCCCCGGCCGCAATGGAAAGAACGGCCGTGGCTGCCAGCATTGCGAAGAAAATCAGAATTAATTTGCGTATCATGGCTCTTTTTCCTCCTTCCTGAGCAAAAACAAACTTGCCCCCATGAGTTTAATCTAGGGCCACGAGATTAAAATGTCAACCAAACCCGACCGCAAAGAAACGGGGCTCGAATGCCATATGGTTCTGCCCGGTTTCAGTACACCAGGGGAGGCGCCTCGTCCGTCTTCTTTAGATTCTGATGCTTTTCAGGATGGCCTCGTACGTTTCTTTATATTGGTGAAAGGAATCCTTGGGCGCCCGAAGAATAAAGAAGTTGAGAAAAGGTATGTCGAACATCGGATTCTTTTCCTGGATAAACAGGCCGACGCTCCGGTATGCGCCCTTTTCCCAGCCGCAGGTGGCGCCGTTCATGCCTCCGATTTTAATCATTTTTAAGTCTTGCGGGTCGGTCCCGATGCTCGTCTTGATTCCTTCAACCAGATCGGAGCTGTTCAACATCGTCGGAGGTCTGGCACCCTGAGTAAGATTGTGATCCGGCGGGCGGGTACTGCCGACTTCGGTCGCAGGGCACCAGACGTCGAATTGCCGGTGTTTTTTCCAGTCCCCGGGAATGACAAGAATGAATTGATCCACTTTCACCTCTTTGCCGCCCTTGATCGAACTGCTGACCGCCTTTGATTGGGCCGTTTCAGCCTTTTGAGGCACCGTGTACCGGGATTGATCCGTTGCCTGAATGTTTTCCGTATCCTCTGCCGGACCGTTATTCGTGCAGGCCAAGGGAACCAGTAGAAAAGCAGCAATGAGTGGCAATGTAAAAAAAACGACTCTTCTTTTCATGGAAATTCTCCTCTTTTGATTTTTTCTATTTTACTAATCCATCCATTTTTTCGCAACCCTCTCCATGGGGCCGGTGCGGCAATGATCGGGTTGCACATGGGTCCCCCTGATTACAACGGCTTGGTGCTGGTGGAGTTGTGCCGCGAACAGATATACTCGTCAAGTCAGCGCGTTGACGGAGAACAACTGAAAGCCTGGAAAACCGGGGGCACCTTATCACTCTATTTCCCCAGTTTCAGTATCCTGATCGCCCCCCTTACCACAACCAGAAATACGATGGTGCCCACAACCAGGTCGGGATATTTCGATCGGGTGAGCAAAACCAGAATCCCCGCAAGGATAACACCTGAATTAATGATGACATCGTTCTGAGTAAAAATCATGCTGGCTTTCATGTGGACTTCCCGGCTTTTTGACTGCTGGAGCAGGTATAGACAAACGGCGTTGGCAATGAGGGCCAGAACAGATACCCCGATCATTAACCTGAAATCCGGAAATTCTTCTACACCTATCCACCTCCGGATAACTTCCAGCAAACCGATACCGGCAAGAGCCAGTTGCAAATACCCACTTAGTGTGGCTACTTTCTTTTTGCGGGCAACGGCAGCCCTCACCGCCCACAAGCTCAGCCCGTAAACAACAGCATCGGCAAGCATGTCGAGCGAATCGGCGACCAACCCCATGGAACCGGATATAAATCCGGCGACGATTTCAATGACAAAAAAAGCCAGGTTGATCAGCAAAACTGTCCACAATATCCCGGCCTGGCCTGTCTTGCTTTCGATACTGAGGTCAGACTCGTCCGCTTTGATTGTTTTTACCAGATTCGCCCCAAGCTTCAGGCTTTCCAGTCGTTGTGTGATTTCCGTGTTTTTGCCGGAATGAAAGACATTCAGACTGCGTTTTTCCAGATCGAATTCCAATTGATGGATGCCTTCAACATCATCCAGGTTCATGCGGATAAGGCTCTCTTCCGAAGGGCAATCCATCTTTGAGATATTGTATGTTGATTTCTGCATTAATATTTTTCCAGAATACCAGCGTTCGCGGATTAATGGGTTAAAAACCGTCCCCACATATTCAGACCCTTAAGCGGAAAAAACAACGACGGCATTCACGCAATTGATTATAGCTTTCCGGTTTGGCGTCTGTCAAAACCCAACCCAACTCAGGACCCGCTTATCACTGGACTTTTCGTTCTGGAGAAGGTAGAAGGTCTCGGGAGCACTCGTAGAAGGTAGGGGACTTGGGAGGACTCGTAGGAGGTAGAAGGTAGATGGCTTGGGAGGACTTGTAGGGGGTAGGGGGCTTGGGAGCACTCGTAGGAGGTAGAAGGTAGGGGATCTCGGGAGTATCTGCAGGAATATCAAAAGATCCGGGTTGTTGTTTTTACTTTCGACTTTCAACTACCTGTCTCCTGCCACCTTTTTCAAATCCCAAACTCCAAATCCGAAATCCCAAACAAATTCAAATGACCCAAAAAAAATAAAACAAGTTGAGGGAGTTGAGAGAGTTGAGGGTGGGAAAAACAAGGGCCGAAAAATTTTTCGCCCGTACACCTGACTCCCCTCAGTGTTCTGCCTTCTACGTTCTACAGGGCGGTTCGCGAAGCGCTCCTTGCCTGACACCTGGTACCTGACACCTCTCCAACTTTCCAACTTCATCCCCATGGGGGATGAGATTCGGAGGGGGTGGGATTACTCGCGGCCCTTTACGGGCCCGCTCGCCTTCGGCTCCTTCGCTACGCTCAGTCGTGCTGATTCGCGCTCATCACGCGAATCAGTCGAACCCAATCGGGTGGGTTCTCATCCCACCCCGGGTTTGCTTTTTCTCTCCAACTTTCCGACTCTCCAACTTTCCAACTTCATCCCCATGGGGGATGAGATTCGGAGGGGGTGGGATTCGAACCCACGGACCCGGTAAAGGGTCAACGGTTTTCGAGACCGCCCCGTTCAACCGCTCCGGCACCCCTCCGTACTTTAAAAAAATCCCTGACAATCTTTGAACACTGCGCGCGCAGGCAACCGCCTTCAAGCAACACGGCGTGGTTGAACACCGCGGCCACCCGCTCCAGGGCTCCGGTCGACACCACCCCGGTTTTGGGGTCATGCGCGCCGAATACCAGGCGCTCGATGCGGGCATGCACCATGGCGGCGTAACACATCAGGCAGGGCTCGAGGGTAACGTAAACGCAAACCCCGCTAAGCCGGTAATTGCCGAGATGACGGGCCGCACGGCGCAGGATTTTCATTTCCGCGTGGGCCGTGGGATCGCAATCGCTGATTGCGGCGTTGCGGCCGCGGGCGATAATCAGCCCGTCTTTTACAGCCACGGCCCCGACAGGCACTTCTCCGTCGGCTGCAGCCTTTTCAGCTTCGCGCAGGGCCTCCCGCATAAACAAGTCGTCTGAATCGGTCATGACCAATCGAGTGCCGCAAAACGGTGATATTCTAACCCAGTTTGCGCCGCCTGGCAAGTTGGTCCAGCCGCAAACGGATGCTGAAACGCACATCAGGGGTGGAATCAAAGGGCGCCAGGTCTTCCTGGAATCGCAACTCCACCCCGCGCAACAGCCGCACCCCCAACAGGATCTGCCAGCCCGGATGCGACTGGTCACCCGAACGAAAAGGAGAGGACCTGCGGATCATTCCCGCCCGGAACCAGCCCAACCTCGCCCAGGCCTCGGCCAGAAAAATCCGGGGCGTGATCGAAACATCCCCGAGCCAGGCAGGGGCGTCAAAGAATGCCATATGCCCGGCCAGGCCCAACGCGATGTTTCCCCGCCGCCACTGCAGCCAGCCGCCGGCGATCAGGGCGGGACGACCCGAAAGCAGTCCGGGAGAAGCGGCCAAAGATGCCTGTATCGCCAGGCGTGCGCCCAGGCGGAACTCACGCCCAGGCGCCAGGGTGGAGGAAAGGGCGAGAGTGACGGGTCCGGTGACTCCCGCGGAACGCTCTCTTTCAAAAACACCCTGGAGTTTGTAATCCACCCGGTTGCGGGCGTAAATCGGGCGGCCGTTGTCCGGCAACCCGAACGCGTCATGAAAATTCTCGATTATGCCGTCCATCCAGCCGCCATGAATCCCCGACCAGCGCGAATACATTTCCAGGGTAAGGGAGCGAAAGATCCCCACCCTGAGCGCCAGAGTTACCTCCAGGGATTCCAGATCACTGACAAGACTCCCATCCGGGCTGAACATGAACACGTTGCCGGCGGACAAGGTCAGGGTGGAGGTCAACCGCCCCCTTTCCAGCCACTCGGCTTCTTCATCGAAAGGGAAAGAAGCCAGTGCTTGTACCAGGGGAAATCCGGGATCGGCCGCCGGTGCGGCGACAGGAAGGAACGTAAGCAACAGTACTGAGATAACCGACAAACGCGTGATCATGGCGACCCCTCCGGGCGGAATGGAGAACCATTATACCATTCAGGCGGGCCGCCACAACCCGGAACTTGTTTTTTGGCAACCACTCGATTATCATACAAGCGATGATCCGGAAAACCGGGTTTCCCAGCAGGTATGCGCATGACGGCAGAGATTCAGTCCATCGACCAGTACGCACCCGATTATGCCCTGATCCGCCATGCCGTCCGCGTCCTGGAAAACGGTGGAGTGATCATCTATCCCACCGACACCATTTACGGCATGGCCGTGGATATGCGGCGCAAGGCCGCCATTGAACGTTTGTTCAAGATCAAGCAGATGGATCGCCACAAACTGCTCAGTTTTATCTGCAATGATCTGCAAACCGTTTCCCAATGCACGTTTATCTCAAACGCGGCCTTTCGCATCATGCATCGGGTACTTCCCGGACCCTACACGTTTATCCTGCCCGCGTCTAAAGAGGTCCCCAAGACCATCCTGGACAAACGCCAGACTGTGGGCATCCGCATCCCCGACTCAGCCGTGGCGCTGCGCCTGGTGGAAGAGCTGGGCAGTCCGCTACTGAGCACCAGCGTTCCCCTGGGCCCCGACGGATTCCACACCGATCTGGGAGAGATCACCAGGGAATTCGGTGAAAAAGTGGACTTGATCCTGAACGCCGGGGACCTCATCGACACGCCCTCCACGGTGGTGGATTTCACGACGGATCCCCCCGTCATCATCCGCGAAGGTGCGGGAGACATCGAACCGTTGCTGTAGTTGAGAAAAAGTTGGAGAGTTGGAAAGTTGAAGAGGGAAGAAGTTAAACGGGCTAGAAAAGTACTTTCTTTCGACTTTTAACTTTCGACCAAGATCCCCCGCCTTCCTGCCACCTGATACCTTCTTTCAAATCCCAAATTCTAAATCCGAAACAAATTCAAATGACCCAAATCCAAATGATCCAAACAAAAAGCGCTACGGTTCCTCTTGCCAATCGCCACTGGCCTCTTGCCCGTTTTTCGCCGGCCATTTACTCGATTTTCCGTGTGTTCCGTTGTTTCATTTGATTCCAGGACGGTTCGCGAACCGCCCCTACAACTGTCTCCTGTCACCTGGTACCTGACACCTTCTTTTCAACTCTTCAACTTTCCAACTTTTCAACTCTTCTC
>OMKS01001740.1_pt1 | contig 19037 bp, 16 predicted proteins | sample 1674721 | NCBI WGS metagenome assembly OMKS01 (sample SAMN06264996, study PRJEB25208) | sediment metagenome | isolation source: hot spring sediment | place: USA: California | collected 2014-09-02
AACTACATAGGCTTAATTCTTGTTCACACCGCCTTTGCGCTTCCATGGCAAATTTTCTTCCTCAGAAACTTTTTCTCCGCGCTTCCTGTGGAAATAGAGGAGGCAGCCCGAATAGACGGCGCATCATACCTCAAAATATTCTATAAAATAGTTTTGCCTTTAACGTTGCCTGCTCTTGCTTCCTTGACTGCGCTTCAGTTTGTTTGGGTGTGGAATGACTTTTTCTTTGCCATCGTGTTAATTAGTTCTCCGGAATTGAGATTGGCGACTCAAGCCGTAGCTGCAATGCCCGGAAGATTAGCTATCGATTGGACTGTCGTATCCGCCGCCTCGATAATGGTGATGATCGTGCCAATAATAGTCTATGTTGCTCTGCAAAGATACTACGTCAGAGGCCTTGTTGGAGGAGCAGTGAAGGGCTAGAGCGTTAAACTAGGGTTTTGCCTGTTTTTTTGTCGAAAACATGAATCTTGTTGGGGGGAATCTCCAGCCACAGTTCTTCTCCTATGTCGGCTTCGAAATCTGGGCTGACAACCGCCTTAACCAGATAGTCGCCAATCTTGAGGTCCAAAATTATCATGTCTCCTAGAGGTTCAACAACGTCAAGCTTAGCCTTGATTAAGCCTTTCTTCTCTTTGGCGCCTTTGTGGACTATAATGTCTTGGGGTCTTACGCCCATCACGCATGTGTCAGAAGTGCACTTTTTTGTTGCCTCTGCCACATCTTCAGGTAACGAATAGGTGAATTCTCCCGAGTCGATTTTGCAGGGTTCTCCGCCCAGTATGCTGCAGTCAAAAAAGTTTGTTGGTGGGCTGCCTATGAATCCTGCCACGAACATGTTTTCGGGACGGGAGTAAATGTCGTCGGGGGTTCCGACTTGTTGAAGTACGCCCTCATTTAGGATTGCCACTTTGTCTCCCATGGTCATGGCTTCAACTTGGTCGTGGGTGACGTATATCGTGGTTACGCCGAGTTCTTTTTGCAGTTTTTTGAGTTCGGCTCTCATGTAGACTCGCAGTTTGGCGTCCAGATTGCTGAGGGGCTCGTCCATAAGAAAAACTGTGGGGTCTCTGACTATGGCTCTGCCTAAGGCTACTCTTTGTCGTTGTCCTCCGCTGAGCTGTTTTGGTTTTCGGTCCAGAAGAGATTCAACTTGGAGCAGTTTTGCGGTCTGTTTTACTCTTCGCTCTATCTCGTCTGGTGGGACTTTCATGTTTTCTAGGGGAAAAGCCATGTTTTTGAAGACGGTCATGTGCGGGTAGAGAGCATAACTCTGGAAAACCATGGCTATGTTCCGCTCTTTGGGGTCCAGCTCGTTCACCAGCCTATCTCCTATGTATATCTCCCCTTCTTCTGGGCTTTCTAAGCCTGCGATGCATCGGAGAGCGGTGGTTTTTCCGCAGCCTGAGGGACCTACCAGAACAAGGAATTCTTTGTCTTTTACTTCTAGGTTTAGGGAGTTGACGGCTATCACGTCGCCGAAACGTTTGGTTAAGTTTTTGAGAAGAACTCTTGCCAACGTAACCAACCAACAGAAGCTTAAGTCAAGAAATTCTAAGACATTTTGAGCCTAAAAGGTTTGCCAAACTTTTGACTAAAGGTCAGCCTACTCTTTCAGCTTCTCTCTTATTTTGCCTATAGCGTCTGAGAAGTCTTCTTCAGTGAATTCTTTGCCTTTTACTGAGACACACGTTAGAGTGCTGTAGCCCTTCTTTTTCAGGTCCTTCTTCAGTTTGCCGAAGGTTCTTCCCTTCCATAGACGATGAGTACAAAACAGAACTGCCTGTTTGCCATCGCCATCCGGCAACCGTTCCACGAAAGCCAAAGCTTCCACTGAGGGATTAAAACCGTGAACGGGGGTTCCAAGAATTATCAAATCAAAGTCGTTAACAACTGCAGGTTCTGCTGTGGTTATGTCGTAAACTGCGGGAATCTTTAGGGAATCGGATATGGCTTCTGCAAATTTCCGCGTATTCCCTGTTTGAGAAAAATATAGAATACAGGCGTTCATAACATCAACTATGAAGAACTACTAATATAACTTGTTCCATTCGAAAAACCAGAACAAACCGTGCGACTTGCTGTTTCTGATGCCTATAACAAATAAACGGTAATGGGCATGGTCAGAAGCTTCGGCGGTTGCTTTTCCCAGTTTCTTGGCGCAACTGTCTTTGTGATATTTAGCGAAAATGTCATAAATTAGATGCATAAACAATAAAAGTGGTTTACACAGTGACTGATGAAAAGGAGTTACGCCAAGTTTCCGCCATATTCAGCGCATTAGGCAGCCCCACAAGATTGAAAATCGTTGAGCTCATAAGCGAAACCGAGAGACCCCTGCACATAAAGGCCGTGGCTCAGGTGCTGAAGAAGGATTACGCTGCGGTTTATCGGCACATCAGAGTGCTGGAAAAATGTGGACTGGTAGGGGTTTACGATGTGGGACGTTCACGAGTGATATATCTGAAAAATGCGGAACAGGTTAAGGAATGTGTTCGAACGGTCCAAAAGATGCTGTGAACACGCTAATATAAGTTGATAAAAAAGACATTTTATTTTGCAAAAAACATAAATATGGTTTAGCGTACATCGTCTTCTTCTCAGCAGGTGAATGTAGTTGCAGGGACTAGACACCAGAAAACTTGCCTTAGCCAGCATGCTAGGAGCCCTATCCGCAGTATTCGAAATAATACCCGGACCCCCATTTGATATACCTTTTCCGCTTTACGATAGGGTGTCATGGGACCTAACCGGAATGCCCATGATAATCAGCCTGCTCTTCACAGGTCCTATAGGCGCAGTGTACACCTGCCTTATCGGATGCTCATTCATTTTCTTCAGAGGAAACCTCTACGGCGGCATATTCAAAATCATAGCCGAACTGGCAACCATCCTTGCATTTGCCGCAATCCGCAGAGGCTTCATACCAAAAACGATTTCTGCCCTTGCGTCCAGAATTCTCGTAATGACCATAGCAAATTATTTTCTGCTTCCAGCATTCTATGGGATGCCTGTGTCATTTGTGGTCGGTATTCTGCCCGCGCTGGCCATAATGAATGGAACTCAGGCGCTCATCAACATCATTCCTGCACAAATAGTCTACTCCAGATTGGGTGACGCATGGCGATCCCGCGTACAAGCGGCAAAACCTCTTGAACCGCCCTCAATCAAAACATGAACTGAGATTTTAGCTAGTGTGGGTCTGCTTTTCTCCCCTTATTCAAGAGAATTGTTACAAGTAGGGTGATTAGAATGAATAGGGACAGAATTGTTGCTGATGAGAACTCTGGTATGACCGTGTAAACATAGTATTGCTCAGCATTATCGGTTATGGCATAGTTTTCAGCGTTGTCGTACGCGATAATCCTATACTGCACGTCGGTTCCTTCTGGAAAACCGGTAATCTGCCCCACATACGAGTCGCCAGTTGCGCTATTCATAGTAGTGTTTGTCCAAGTTGCGCCTTGGTCTGTACTGTATGACAAAATCACTTCAGACACTCCTGTCTGCGTGTCGGTTACATCAACTGAAACCGTTACATTCTGGTTACCCAGAACCTCTCCATCTTGAGGATTTTGAGAAGGAGCGCCAATGAGCGGCGGGGTTGTGTCTGAAGCCGTCTCTATGCTGTAGACCTCAATAATGTCACTTCCTGAGGCTGGGGCATCTCTTAAGGCGCAGATGAAGCGTGTTCCCGCCGAGTTTAGCCAGCCCACTTGATTATAACATCCCGGCGGCGGTTCACTGGACGTAATGTCGTGAATCAGCGTACCGTAAGCATCGAAGACCTCGCCAGCCTCGGTAGTTATAAAACGTCCATCCCCTGAGAAGCGAATACTGATGAAACCCCCTGACCTATATCGCCACAGTAGATTTCCATCCAAACCCTGCATCATCAAACCCTCCCCGCCCACCACCAGTTTTGTTCCATCGGGAGAGAAGCGGCAATTAGCATGTCCATTATGGATGTCCATGCTGAATCTTATTGTGCCATCATTGGTGTTGATGACGGTTAGGTAACCTACCTTCGTGCCCACTGCTATGTGCTGTTCATCAGGTGAAATGTCAAAACCGCCGACGTATGCCCAGGTGCCAATCCACTGCTTCCACACTTCAGAGCCATCCTCAACCCTGAGCTTATACAGCCAGCCGCCGCCTGAAGGAACATAAACGTATTGATCGTCTTGCGTGAAGATTATCTCCCTAATATTTGCACCCACCCAGGTATGCCATACGATGGAGCCATCTACAGTATTCAGAAGATAGCCATATTCACGGTGTATGGGGACAAAAATGTAATCGCCACTGTGTGAGAATTTCACGCCACGAGTATAAAATTCGCCAGTGGTGGTGGCGGGAAAGTTCTCAGTGGTGATTTCCTTTTGCCATATTGTAGCGCCGTTTTCTCCATCAATTAAGCGAATATAATTGACGAACCCCTCTGGTCCAGTCTGGAAACCTTCAAGTGTTGTGCCAAAAAGCACATACTTGCCGTCATCACTGATGTCAGCTGACCAAGACTCCCACCCCATATCATGCGTCCACAAAACCTCGCCAGTGTTTGTATCTAAAAGGTACAACTTGGATTGGTCCTTGAGGCTTTCATCCTCCCAGTTCTCCATGCCATTAACCAGCAACAGCTTGCTCTCATCAGCCGTAGCAGCGCATCGCCAGAACCCTATGTTCCCCTCTATCTTGTTCATCAGAGAAGAGCTTACTGATAGAGGGGGCGATCCCTCTTCAAGTGCTATGGTGTAAAAGTCCTGAACATCGCTTCCGTCGATCTCGATTGTTGTCGGTCGATAACCCATTTCATGAGCAGTCAAAAAATAGGCTGAACATTGGGCGATGGAATACGAGAAGTAGCCGTCAGCATCGCATGCTCTGGGAAGATTTACACCGTACCCTGCAATGTCAATCTTTGCATAGGGAATAGGGCTGCCCTGCTCATCAACCACCATACCCTGAATGAGAACATCGCCCTCCAAAGTCATACGATTAACTACCTCTATCTGCACCTCCTCTTCCACGGTAACCCGATTTGCCTCCCAAGAATCATAATTAGCGTTATTGTCTTGAATCACTATGTGAAAGGTGCGGGTAACTGTTTGCAAGACATTAGGGTCACACCCGCAAAACCCGGCTCCTCCAGCCGCCATCTTAATCCACATGGATTCGCCGGGTGCCAGTGGTGTTTCTCCCTGTGGTGCTAAAAGGGGAAATCCGACAGCTTCGTCTCCTTCATTACAGGAACCCTGTGTGTGAATAAGGAGGTTATTTGGTCCCATGTTAGTGACCTTAAATTTGAAAACAAACCAGTTATCTAAGGGATCGACGAAGTGAAACTGGGTTTCGGAGAAATCAAAAAGGAGGTCGTCTGCTAGGCAAGAACTTGGGAAAGCCGGGTAAACGGTAAGTGTTTGACTTGTTGAGCATACAAGCATTACGCAAAGCTCAAGAATCCCAATGATGAGGCACGTCTTTTTCATGTGGAGGTTGCTCCGATTCTTTTTTGTTTAATCAGCGTATACTTTTATAGGATTTAGTAATATATAATATTTGTTTAGTCAAAATCAAAATTTTTTAACACCTATTACAACTGCCATAATCATCACTCATCCTCTAAGCATCAACCTCGTTATCAAAAAATCGAATCCAAAAGTGGTGGACCGGGCGGGAATTGAACCCGCGACCTCCGCCTCTTTCGGCACTGGGCATGCGAAGGCGGCATTCATACCAGACTGAACTACCGGCCCCTTCTACCGTTTGAATCAAGGAAGATATTTAACGTTATTGAATAGACTGCCTGCAGGTAAAAAACAGTTTTATTAAACGGCAGATTATGTGTATATCCGCAACATGGAGATGCAAGAGATGGAGTGTAAGCCGCGACCTGACTGGGACAGATACTTTCTGGATTTGTGCGAGGCTGTTTCTAAGCGTGCCACCTGTGACCGGGGAAAGGCAGGCTGCGTAATTGTTAAGGACAGGCGAATCATGACAACGGGTTATGTGGGGGCTCCTGCGGGACTGCCGCACTGCGATGAGGCGGGGCATGACATGAGGAAGATTTTTGATGAGAAGGGCAACGTTTCGCAGCATTGTGTACGCACTTTGCATGCGGAACAGAATGCGATTATTCAGGCTGCAAAGTTTGGGATAGCCCTTGATGGCTCCACGCTGTATTGTAAGATGACACCATGCAGAACGTGTGCGATGATGATTATTAATTCGGGCATCAAGCGTGTTGTCTGCGAGAAGCATTATCATTCGGACAAGGAGACGATAGAGCTGTTCAAGCTGGCGGGCGTCAAACTGGATGTCATGAGCAACGCGGTTGAAGAATACGACAGACAATAACCCGTTTAGTTTCTTTTTTTCTCTGCTGTGAAGTCGTCTTTTCAGTGCTTTTGCTTTGTCAACTCTTCCGAAATCACAAAACGGATAACATGCTTATCTGTGCTTTGCAGCATATACTTCGCTAGCCACTCTCGGAACAAATTCCACTCGTCCATAAAATCGCTGTGGCTGACAACGTTCAGTCCAAGTTTTTTGGCTTTGTCAATGTTTATCACTTCATCATGCGTCTTGAATCCTCGTACTATGCTGTGACTTATCTTCTTGCATTCTTCTTTGCTGTATCCGCAATCCGCCAAGATTTCATGGACATACTCTTCCATCAAACTCAACGAAGCCAAAGCATCCCTGATGTCGACGCCGTCACATTTGTCCGCCAGAGCCTTGTAACTATACGGCGCATCCTCCACCGAAACATCGTCAAACAGTCTGGTGACAAACTGATGTGCATCCACAACAGAGTTCGCCGAGACAGCCCCGTCTTCAATTTGTGCCTGTGGATCAAGCGGTGACAGCTGGCTCATCATGCTCATAACTATCTTGTTTCCGGTGAGGGCAAGCAAAGTTCCTCCGCTTGCTGCGATGTGGGGAACAAAAACAATGATTTCCTTGAATGTTTTTCTTAGTGCTCGGGCTATCTTGTATGAGGATTGAACCAGCCCGCCGGGGCTGTTAACCAGAAGCATCAGTTTTTGGGCATCAGTTTTTGTTTGTATCTGATTAATTGCTGTTTCTACGGCAAATTCTTCGGAGAGACCCATCTGAGCGTTTACTGTTTTTGTGGGAGAAATCTTTAGTCCCACGTATGGGGCGATGCAAGCCATTAGAACGGCGTCATGTTTTTTGCTGATTTCGGTTAGTTTTTCTGAAAGCTTCTGGTCATCTTCTTCTTTCGCATCTATTATTTCGGTTATAGAATCATCAGTTCCCAACCCAACATCTTCCCCCAAAGAATCATTGATGCCAGTTCTTCGATATATACAAATTTACATATTTACACTGTTTTCTTGGTCAAATAAGCATATAACATTTGTTTCACATAATATACAGAAATCGTATGAGCCGAGAAGTGAATTGGCATGAGTGACCCCATAAAATATTTCGAAACCAAACTGAAAGCCATGAACTTAGCCGAACTTCAAGCATACAAGAAACGCTTGGATGAAAGAATACAAAAAATGATCATGGATACTGCACCCAACGAACAGATTGCCCCCCTCATACTCTACCGGGGCATACTTGAGCATGAAATCGAGACAAGAACAAAGCAGAGATAATTGAAAGGTTAGTAGACGACCTTTTCCAGTTCATTGTTAGCTATCGCATTTTTTATTTCTCTGGCGATTCTTCTGCCCATGTACATTCCTTCGCCGTACTTCAGGTAGGCGTATGGAGAGGTGCCTATGCCCACGTTGCTTCCTGCAACTATCCGCGCAGAAATCTCGAATGTGTAGATTTTCATGTCATCCGTGATAACCGTTTCCAGGCAAAACGGTCCTATTATGCCTGGAGGGGCAATCTTCTTGGACACTTCCACTACGTTTTCGCCCATCCTGAAAAGCTCTGGCAGAAGCGACTCCCGTGCAACTATGGGAAAGTTGCCGACGACAGTGTAGGTGGGGTTGACGTTGATTGCCAGCTGTTCGCTGGCGGGTATCTTTCCTATGCTGTCCACTGTGGATTCGTATCTGCGGTCCATTCCCAGCAGCTCAACTTCATGTGTGAGGGGCGAATAGAAGTATAGGGGATAAACGTTCACTCCGATTATGTACTCTTGAAAGTGTATATTTTCTAGGTTTTCTTTAGTTATGTGTCCCCGTTTTACCATGTCTTCTGCTTTTTTGTGAAAGACTTCCGGAGATTCCACCAGAAAATATCCTTTCCCACCCATTGCACCCGGAAACTTTGCGATAACCAATCCCCCAATATCCTCTGGATCAGAGAAGATTTTGGGCAACTTTAAGCCTGCTCTCCGCAGCCACTCTCTCTGCTTGTCCCTGCCGGTTTCCCAGTGCAGCAGCTCTCTGTTGCCAAACAGGGGCACATGTAATTGGTCAATCATTTCTTCTGTGCCGACGTAGGCGTTGAAGGAGCCGTGCGGAACCAAAATCGTGTTCGCCTGTTTGAGTTTCCGCTGAATATCTTCGTGAAGCAGGTCTGTGTATTCTTTGATGGGGATAATCTGGTCTGCTACAGGAAACCGCTTGTACATGATTTCGTTTTCTTTCTTGCAGACGCAAACTGTGCCGAATCCTTCCTCTTTTGCTCCCTTGAATATATTGAGTGCAGAGTGGGAGCCGAGGGTTCCAACTGTGATTTTCCCGTGGTCGTATTCTCCCAGAATAGTGTTTATTTCGGTTTTCGGTATCACGTGACTATCATCCCAAGCTTGTTTTCTGCGACTGCCCGCTTAATCTCCATTGCGACCCTTCTTCCCGGACCAACCGCCATGCCATACTTGTACTTCATGTATGGAGAGGTGGGTTCCACGCAGGGGCAGCCTGGTATTCTGGGGCTTACATCAAAAATGTAGAACTCCAAATTCTTGTTCACTGCTCCCTGCAGCGCAAACAAGCCGATTATTCCGGGCGGGTACTCCTTTTTGCAGGTTTCAACAAATTTTTCTCCTACGTCCAGTATCTTTTCTATTTGGGATTCTCGCATGGTGGCGCCCATGTGTCCTATTTCCACGTTCTGTGTTGAGATTTTTGCTTCGAGTTGTTCGTCGGCGGGCAGGTCTAGGACTCCGTCTAGGCTTGTTTGTATTCTTCTGTCGAAGCCGAGCAGGTCTATTTCGTCTGTTATTGGGGACCAGAAGTAGTTGGCGTTGAATTTGGCTCCGACTATGTACTCTTCGATGGTTGCTTCTTTCAGGTCTTTCCTGTCGATTATTCCCTTCTTTATCCTCTCTTCTGCTCTTTTCCTGTATTCCTCGGGGGATGAGGCGTAGAAGAAGGCGCGTTCTATGCTTCTTGTTTTCTCGGGAACCTTCACTATCGCCAGTCTGTCTATCTCTTCTGGTGAACCAAAAATTTTTGGCAGGTTTAGCCCTGCGCGTACTATCAGGTCGTATTGGTTGTTGGGCACGTTTCTTTCTTCGCTTCTGAGCATGAACCTGTTTCCAAGGAGCGGAACCTTGAGTTTCTGTTCGATGTTGTCGTAGCCGACGTAGACTGAGAAGGACCTGTTGGGCACGAATATGGTGTTCAGTTCCCGCAGCTTGGTTTGGTTCTCCTCTTTAATCATGTCCGAGAATTTGTCCAGCAGCAGAACATGGTCGAACAGGTTTCTGTAGTGTTTTGTGTAGGTTTTTTCTCGTCCCTTCTGGCAGACAATAACAGTCTCGAATCCTTCCTGCTTGGCGCCATGACCCATCTCTAGGGCAGAGTGAGAGCCCAGCACTCCAATCTTGACTTTTTTGGGGTCGTAACCCGCAACTATTTCATGGATTCTTTCACGCTTCATTCCTGTTCACCTAAACCGCTTAATTGGATACAGCGGATGCTACTATAACCTTCGCAGTTCAAGTATTTTACTTTTGAATAACCGTTTGATGCAATGAATCGGAGACAAAAGAGCCCACATTGCACAACAAAATTTGTGAAGATTGGTTGAGGTGTAACGAAACGCATAAATTGTGTTTTCTCTTTGTAAGTTGACTGTCGGGAGGTAGCTCAGCTTGGTAGAGCTTCCGAGCCAGCCTAACAACATGTCTGGGCTGACGGAGACGCTGTAGACGCCTACCAGCATGGTGGGCATCATTTAGCCTATCAAGCGTACAGACACCGGATTGTCGCAGGTTCAAATCCCGCCCTCCCGACCACAACACTCTCTCCTGAAGAGTCTGGCAATAGAGCCAGAACTGGCGCTGACAAAACCGCATATTAGGAGCCTAATAATACTTCATTGTTGAAAAATAGCTTTTTTCTGAAAAACCAGGCAACTACAAAATCAAGTTTCTACTTGTCTATGCTCCTAAAATGATTAGCCAGATGTTTAGGTAGATTAGTGCGCCGACTGAGGAAATCAGGGTTAGCGATGCTATGGTTTCCTTGTAGAAGTTGTATCTTTGGCTGAGAACCGAAAGAGAGACTGCGACAGGCATCCCGTGCATGAGCACCAGCACCGAATGCTCCATGGAGGGCAGATTGAACAGCATCAGAATCGCCAGCGCCAAGATGGGCAGGAAAACTATCCGCAGGAGACTTAACCCAAAAGCCTTCTTCATGTTGATGTATTTCTTTCCGTACAGAAAAGCACCCAACATAAAAACAGCCACTGCAGAAGTGGTGCCCCCCAGCATATGCAGAAAGGCTGCTACAGGAGAAGGAACCTGCACACCAACAATCGAAACCAAGATGCCCAGCACAATCGAGATAATCAAAGGATTCCGTGAAAGCCCCTTGGCAACCTGCTTCAGCCCCTCCATCTTCAGAGACTCGCCGAGCCGATAGAACTCAAGCGTGGCTATTGAGACTGCAATTGCCGCGATTCCTATGGTAGCCGCCGCTAAGGTGGCTAGCTGTTCGCTCTGTCCTGGGGGGTAAGCGAAGGTTATGAAGGGGATGCCGAAGAAGGCGAGGCTGCCGAAAACAGTGCTTAATGTGAGCAGATATAAGGTGTTCTTAGAGAACCTGAAGAGGGCATAGAGCAGAACGTAAATCGCCACAACCACAAATATCGGAATTATCCCTGCGAAAATGAATGAGACCGTCTCTGCGACAAAGCTTGTTTCCGCCAAATCAACAAAGAATAGGGCAGGCAAAGCAAAAAAATAAACATACGCGCTGAGCACCCGCTCGTCCCCCTGCTTCAAGATTCCGACCTTCCTGGAAAGGAATCCTGTGCCCATCAAGAAGAGAATAGGAACCGCTGTCCCTACCAGCACATCAACCATACTTGTTCCTCACGTCTACTTATTTTCCTCAGAAGATAAATGTTGCAACAGTTTTGGAGAAAAACAGATAACCAACCGACTTACTAGAATAGCGCGGGGAAAAACGAATGGTCAGCTTCAAGCAAGCCCTCCAGATACTGGAAGAAAAGGGCAAACTCAAACGAGTAACAGAAAAAACTTCTCTAGATGAGATTCCTGAAATAATAAGAAAAGCCGAAAACGCCCTGCTCTTCGAGAACACGGGAACCGAATACCCGCTAGCCTCGAACATCTGCACAAGAGACAACTTCTGCGCCATATTCGGCATGGACTGGAAACAGATACAGGAAAAACTCATCGAAGCCCTCGACAACCCAATAAAACCCGTAACAGTAGACGAAACCCCATTCGAAGAAGCCGAACTGAACCTCGCAAAGTTGCCCATCCTAAAATATTACCGCTCCGACCCCGGACCCTACATCACCTCCGGCGTCTTCGTCACAGAATGCGAAAAACGCAACCTCTCCTACCACCGAATACTCATCAAAACCAAAAACACGGCTACAACACGGATCTGCCACCGCCACACATGGGAATGCTACACCAAAAACAACAAAAACATCGACATAGCCATCTGCATCGGAATGGACCCTGCTCTCCTATTCGCAGCCGCCATCTCCACCAAAGAACACATGGACGAAACCGAAATCGCAGGCGGCTTCTACGGCAAACCAATAAAAATGGTGAAACTAGAAAACGGAATCTCAGTGCCAGCCGACACCGAACTTGTTCTGCTCGGAAAACTCACCTCAGAAGAAGGAGAAGAAGGACCATTCGTTGACATCACGGGCACATACGACCTGATTAGGCAGCAGCCAGTCGTTAAAATCACCAAGATACTGAGACAAAAAGAGAACCCAACATATTATGCACTTATCCCCGGAAGGGGGGAGCACTCGTTCCTGATGGGCTTCGGAAAGCTACCGCTCATCTACAAGGAACTCAGGAAGGTCTGCAACGTCAAAAACTTAGCCTTCACTGACGGCGGAATCAACTGGCTCGGATGCTCCGTATGCATAAAGAAGAGAAGCGACGAAGAACCCAAAAAGGTAATCGAAACTGCCCTCGACGCACACAAGAGCCTCAAGCACGTTTTCGTTTTCGACGACGACATAAACCTCTCCGACCCTCAAGACATCCTGTGGGCTTTAACGACCAGATTCCAAGCCGACAAAAACCTGTACACCTATCCAGACTCTACGGGATCAAGCTTGGACCCCAGCTCCGAACCCGGCGAAGACAGAAGAAAAACATGCAAAGCAGGATTCGACTGCACCATCCCGCTGTCCAAGGACAGAAAGGACTTCGAGAGAGTCCTATAAGAAACACAAGCACATTCGGCTAAGAGAAACTGGGCATCAACGAAGCATGCTGTTGCTTCAATCCGTTATATTCTCTAGCCTTTCTTTCAGGATTTCGCTGACCAACTTGGCTTTCACTCGTCCCCTAGCCTTCTTCATGACCATGCCCATTAAAGGTCCAAAGGCGCCCTTCCCCCGCAACTCGACAAACTCCGAGTTCTTCTCTATCACATCATCAACCAAATCCTCAAGCTCCCTCCGCGACATCATTCCCAGCCCAAGACTCTTCAGAGCCTCCTTGGCGCTAGCCTCTTCGTGGCTCGCAAGCCAACTCAAAATCTCGGGAACACTTTCCTTCGCCGTCTTTCCCGAGTCAACGAGCCTAAACATTCCTCTGAACTGCTCATCGGTGATGGATTCAACGTTTACTCCGTCCCGCCTCAGCGCAGTCAACGTCTCCGTCAACGTAACCGCAATAACCGTCGAAGAAACCTTCGTCTCCCCAGCCAAAGACTCGAACAGGTCAAGGTACTCGGAGTCCAAAATCTGCTTGGCAAGCTTATTATTCAGCTTATACTCCTTCATAAGCCGCTTCATTAGCTGCTCAGGCAACTCGGGAAGACGGCTGCCTAACTCGCCAACGTATTCTTCGGTCACCTGAATCGGAGGAACATCAGTCTCAGGATACATCCGCGCCGCTCCGGGCCTAGGACGCATATACTTGGTGGTTCCGTCAGGACTCGCTGACCGAGTCTCCTCAGGAACACATTTCAATGCCACTCTAGCCCGCTCAACCACCGCCTTCAGAGCATCAGTTGCATTTTCTGGCTTGTCAGCCACGAAGACTACGGCATCCATCGGTTCCTTCTTCACAAGTTTGCCAAGCTGATCTAGTTCTTCTTCAGTTATACCATAGGCCGGCATCTCGTCTGTGTGAAATATGCCCCCAACTCTTCCCCAGAAACGTGCCATCCCCGCCAACTCAGACCCAAGCCTCATGCCCTCCGCAAGCTCCTTTTTGAGAAGCCCAGCAAATCCACGTAGCCTAACCGCCAAGACAGGCTTATTCTCCTTAATCGCCTTAGCCAAGACTTTACACTTTGTATTCTTGAAAACCTGGGTGACATCAACAAAATCTTCAACTAAATCAGCCTCCTTCACTCCCCGCTTCTTCAGCTCTTCTCGCATCTCTAGGAGGCTCAGTTGACGCTGAACCTCATTCTCGATTACTTTGGAGACCAACTCCAGCTCCTGAACGCCCTTAATCTCAATCAACGCCCCGTCCCGAATGGAAACGTTCACGTCCTGCCGAATGGTTCCCAAGCCCCGCCTAACCCTGCGGGTCGCCCTCAAAATTCTGCCAATAGCAAAAGCGGTCTCCTCCGCCTCCTCCGGAGAATAGAGCACCGGGGCAGTGGTAACTTCTATGAGGGGTATTCCGAGGCGGTCAATGCGGTAGCGGACCAACTGCCCATCCTTTCCCATTTTTCTAGCAGCATCCTCCTCGAGGCTCACCTGCTGAATGGGCACCTTCTTTCCCTTGATGTCGATTTCACCGTTTAACGATACAACAGACGTTCGCTGGAAACCCGTTGTGTTTGAGCCATCTATGACTGTCTTTCGCATAACATGAATCTCATCCACCGGCTCAGCATTCATCATAAGAGACGCTACCAGACAGATTTCCACCGCCTCTCTGTTCAGGTCGTGGGGAGGCTCCTCATCCATCTCCACCAGACATGTCGATTCATTGTTTGCCTCATACAGAATCAGCGTTTCCTTCTGGAACTCGAAAAGAGCCGCCGAATCAACCTGACCCAACTCGCTCTGGGTAGGCCTCAATCTCCGCAGAAAAGTGAACTCGGGTTCATCCTTGAACAGCTTGGGTTCGCAGGAGCAGAAAAGCTTCTCTCGGGTGTCCAGCTGCTGATGAATCTCAAGCCCTGCTTTCAAACCAATCTTCAAATATTTATTGCTCATACCCTTCTTCCTCAGTATCCTACTTCCTCATAGAGTGTTCTGGCCGAAATTTCGTTGGCTATGTTCTCCTTGAGAATCCTCTTCGCTTCTTCGGTTTTGGTTGTTTGACCAAGAACCCACCTGAGCTTCACATACGCTGTCTCAGGAAGCATGTCATCGAGGGAGAGAACCCCCATGGCTAACAGGTCTCTGCCCTGATCATAAACATTCATGTTCAATCTTCCCCAAATGCACTGAGAAGTCATGCAGACAATCACCTCTTTTTCAATGGCGTTTCGTATGGAGGAAAACAGGTAATCTCCCACATGACCCAGCCCTGTCCCCTCAAGCACTACCCCCCTGTAGCCCTTCTCAACATACCAATCAATCACCTCTGGATTCAAGTCGGGATAAGCCTTCACAAGAGCCACCTTCTCCTCAAAGTTTGGATTCAGCTTCAGCTTCCGCGAAACATCCCGTTTACTGTAACTTTTTGTCAACATTCTAAGTTTCCTGTCTTCTAGTCTAGCCAGAGGCGAGGCATTTATGGATTTGAAGGTATCTCTGCGGCTGGTGTGACACTTCCTCGCCTTGGTTCCACGATGAAAAACTATGGATGTGTCCGAAACAGTCTCATGCATCGCAACCACAACCTCCGCGAAAGGGGCAGCGGCAGCCGCTTTAACTGCTCCCACCAAGTTAGTGGCGGCATCTGAGCTTGGACGGTCAGCCGACCTCTGGGAAGCAACCATCACCACAGGTACTGGCAAGTCTTGGAGAGCAAAACTTAGGGCGGCGGCGGTGTATCCTAGGGTATCGGTTCCGTGGGCAACCACAACGCCTGCTACGCCTTGTCGGATGTGTTTGGCAACGGTTTTCGCAGTTTCGATCCAATGTTTGGCGGTGATGTTTTCGCTGAAGATGCTGAACAATATCTCCGTATCTATAACCGCTATGTCTGAAAGTTCGGGAACCACGCTGTAGAGGTCGCTGGCAGAAAGAGCTGAACGCACGCCTCCAGTTCTGTAGTCAACTCGGCTGGCTATGGTGCCTCCGGTGCTCACAATGGCTACTTTCGGCAGTCCTTTTTTGTGTTCTGGAAGTGGCGGCGGAGTGAAGGCTGGTTTAACTCCCGCCCCCACCTTCTCAATCTGAGCTGAGGAATCAATGCGGACTCCCACATTGTAGCCGCTCTTCAACTTCAGTATGATGTGCTCTTCGTCCCCAAACTCTGATCTGGGAATAAGGATGCCCTCCCAGCTTTCCCCGTTTTTGGTTATGCGGATAACATCGCCGATTTCGGCTTCAGCCTTCTTCAAAAGCTTTAACGCTTGCCCCCTGTAACCTGGAAACTCTTCACTCAAACCCGTCTTCTCCTCTGTCTATCACTTCAGATACGCTTACTGAAAACATCTTCCCTTTAGTTGAAGCCAGTTTATTAAAAGCTTTAGCTGAGCCGCTTAGAAACGTATGGTCCATCGTAGCCGTAGCCAAACCTTCTGTAGTACTCTTTTGTTCCTAAGGCGCTCGTTATCACCATCTTTGTCCGATTGTGGTCTTCCAGTGCGGCTCGTTCAGCTTCGGACAAAAGAACGCCTCCATAGCCTTTGTGCTGCCACGCCCCAGACAGCTGTTTCCCAACAGGAACCAGAGGACCGTAAACTCTCAGTTCACGAATTAGAGCTGTCTTCTCAGAAGTTATTTCGGGTCTGCTTGCCATTGCTGATGGAATCCTCAATCTCACATAACCGACCAAAACATCGTTAACTGAGTCCTCAGCAGAAATGAACAGTTCCTTTCCGCCCGAAGCCTCCTCTGTAACTGTTCTGACCTCGATTCCTTCGGGGTTAGGCTTCACCTTGTCCTTCAGCCACCTGTGCCCCACTTCTCTGCATCTAATACAGCGGCATCTGCCTCCTTCCGCACTCAGTTTCTCTAAAGCAATTTGTCGGAGATTGCTCAGCTTCACTCCCGCCTCAATCAGCTTGGCTGGGATGTCCCGTTGAACCCTCATTATTCTGACCCAAGGAGGAACAAACTTCTTCACCTCCGCGATTAGCTGAGCCGCCGCCTCGGTGGTGTAGGGACGGTATTCACCATTTTTCCACCAGCGGTAAACTTTTGTTCCCTTAATAACCAAGCAGGGATAAAGTTTGATCATGTCAGGCTTAAACTGAGAGTCGGTGAAGATTTCCCTGAAGCCCTCGAGGTCCCGTTCGAAGCTTGAGCCGGGCAAACCGGGCATAAGATGATAAACCACCTTCAGTCCCGCATCCTTCAATATACGGGTGGCTTCTACGACGTCCTTTACTCGGTGACCCCTGCTAACGGTGGCGTAGATGTCGTCGTAAACGTTCTGCACCCCCACCTCCACCCGAGTTACGCCCATGGAAAGCATCCTGTCAACATGCTCCTCCTTCGCCCAGTCTGGTCTGGTCTCCACGGTGATTCCGACATTGCGGATTCTGCTGGTCTCCGCCACCTTTTTTGCCTCATCCAGAGAACTCGTTTTGGTTTCTGTTATGGCGTCCAAGCATTGTTTAACAAAATCTTCCTGATACTCTGGGGGTGTGCTGGGGAATGTTCCGCCCATGATGATCAGCTCCACCTTGTCAACCTTGTGCCCTATCGCCTCCAGCTGCTCGATGCGGGTTCTAACCTGAGCATATGGATTGTAACGGTTTTGGGCTCCCCTCAGGGCAGCTGGTTCGTGTCCAGTGTAGCTTTGGGGAACGCCCTCGGTTGGTCCGCCAGGACAGTAGGCGCAGGGCTCATCTTTGGGGCAAGGCGAGGGCTCCGTCATCACCGCAACCACGGTTACCCCCGAGATGGTGCGGACAACTTTTCTCCGGAGGATGGGAAGCAGTTTAGCGGTTTCTTCTGGTTTGAGGTGCTCGATTATATCTGAGTTGGAGGGAACCTTTCCTAGACCGTGTTTCGCGGCAGCCTTCACCTTAACAGAATCTAGGTCCCTTTTTGTGGGGTTAGACATCTGCATTAGCTGCTGAATGATGTCTCTGTAGGCGTTTCTGCTCATCAGGTTTCATCTACAAAATATGCTTGGAAGCTTTTAGATAAAGTCTACAGTTCTTGCTCAAAGGTTTGTGCATACTGCAACATGCCCTTTCAGTCTTTGATTTGTATTTAACGTCGCAACTTTCAGTCTCTCCCTCTCAAGAAGGTCAACGAAACTTTTTGTTGTGAACGTCTTTTTTAGCCCAGTTACCGCGAATACGGCTTGGGGTTTGCCTATTCGCTTCATTTCTATAATTGTTTTCGTGGGTTCCGGCATGTTTTGCAGCAGAGTTATGGCGAAGACTCTGTCAAAGATGCTGTCAGGGAAGGGCGTGTTGTCCGCGTCTGCACGAACTAGAGCTATATTGGGCAAGGTTTTTGTTCGCTTCTTTGCTTCTCGGAGGATATTTGAGGAGATGTCTAAGCCCACGAGGAGTCTGATTGATTTGTTGATGTGCTGGAAAAGAAACCCTGTTCCGCATCCTAGGTCTAGAACAGTCTCGTTTGGCTTGAGTTCTGTGATGCTGAGAGCGTCTTCTATTTTGGCGGTCTGTTCACCCAAATATTGTATATCATAAATTGCTGCTTGCTGGTCGTAGTGCCGCATGGCTCCGCGTTTTTCTTTCCATTCCCGCATGCTTCTCAGAAGTTTTATCTATGTTTGCTCTTCTAATGGTTTCTGTAAGTAGTAACTATGGAAATTGTCAGAATAATCCTGGGCGTCAGTTATGTTTTTGTGACGGTTGCCCAAAATTCAAAAACCCCAACATAAGTTGTTTTTTGCGTCTGTTATTAGCGAAGAAAATGACAAAATTTAAACATTCTTACAGAGACGAATCTTTGCTGAAAAACCTCCATCAGGTGAGAGAATTTTGAGAAAAATGTCAAACAAAACCAAGATAATTGCTATTGCCTCTTTAATGCTCTTGATTGCCCTAACTATGCCGATGATAAACGCGCAAACTGCAGCCATAACGTTCGATCCAACAAGTGCCGAGCAATACGATTCCGTAACAGTTGAGGGCACGGGTTTTGCGGCAACAAGCACTGTGGGCATAGGGTTAGGTGCAGAGGTAACTGTTGAAGCAGAAGCCCATCAAATTACGAACCTCGTTGCGGATCCCATATATGATGAGGAACTCGGTGTGGATAAATACGGACCGTTTGGGGGCACGACAGATCATAGGCCGGTCAAACCGGGGTCAGTTTACATTTTCTATGATGTTGATGGCGTAACATCCGAATATTTCGATAATGGTGATGGAACGCTAAACACAGAAAGCACCTACGCTATCGGTCCCTTTGTAAACTACGTGACAGGCGAATGTGGCCGTTATTCCACCGCGGATTGGTCAGGCTTTGAGGATCCGTGGGTTTACATTACCTATACTTACTACGAGTATGGCGTGACCCCCGATGCAGGCGTAACCACAGACGGTGCAGGCGCTTTCACAGCCGAAGTTACCGTG
>OMKS01001741.1_pt1 | contig 19034 bp, 19 predicted proteins | sample 1674721 | NCBI WGS metagenome assembly OMKS01 (sample SAMN06264996, study PRJEB25208) | sediment metagenome | isolation source: hot spring sediment | place: USA: California | collected 2014-09-02
ACGGCGACCACCGAGATCTACACTATCCTCTTCGTCGGCAGCGTCAGATGTGTATAAGAGACAGACCCTGCTGATCGGCAGCGGCGCCGATCTCTACCGCCCCCTGCTCCAGGAAAAGCTGGGAAGCCTGGCGCGCTTTGCTTCCCCGGCCCTCTTTTTCCCCCGAGCCGCCGCCGTCGGCCACCTGGCCCTTGCCGCCTGGCAGCGGCAAGAGTTTCTAGAGCCGGGGCGGGCCGTCCCCCTCTATGTCCGCCCCTCCGACGCTCAGCTCCCCTCCACCAAAGCATAGAGCATCCTGATCTCTTCCGCCCATTTGGTTTCGTCAATGGTTTCCAGGATCAGGGGAATGTTGTCGAAGCGAGGATCATTCATCAGGTAGCGAAAGACCTCCATGCCCAGCCGCCCCTGACCAAGGTTGGCATGGCGATCCACCTTGGAGGCGAACTCCGCCTTGGCATCGTTGAGATGCATCCCCCGCAGGTAGCTGAAACCCACCACCCGGTCAAACTCGGCAAAGACCGCCTCGCAACCGGCCCGCGAACGAAGATCATAGCCGGCGGCCAGGCTGTGGCAGGTATCGAGGCAGACCCCCACCCGGCTCCTATCCTCCACCCGGGCGATAATCGCCGCCAGATGTTCGAAGCGATAACCGACATTGCTGCCCTGACCGGCGGTGTTTTCGATCACCGCCGTGACCCCGCGGCTCCGCTCCAGGGCCCAATTGATCGAAGCGGCCACCCGCTCCAGGCACTCCTCCTCGCTGATTAGCCGCAGGTGGCTGCCGGGGTGAAAGTTGAGCATCACCAGCCCCAACTGCTCACAGCGCCGCATTTCGTCCAGAAAGGCGTCCCGGGACTTGGCCAGCCCCTCGGGATCGGGATGGCCCAGGTTGATCAGATAGCTGTCGTGGGGCAACACATGTTCCGGAGCGATACCCACCGCCGCCAAATTTTCCCGGAAGGCGGCGATGGCAGCCGGAGCAAGGGGCTTGGCCTCCCAACGCCGCTGATTTTTGGTGAACAGGGCAAAGGCGGTGGCCCCGATGGCTTCGGCATTCAAGGGCGCGTTCTGCACGCCTCCGGCGGCGGAGACATGGGCTCCGATATATTTCATCGCTTGTGTTTCCCGAAGTATAAGTGGATCAAGGTTTGGTAGGCCTCCTCGATGTTGACAATCAATAGGGGCTTGAATTTGCGCATCTCCAGCTCCAGCGACTCTCCCTCCGCCGGTTCGATCTTCTTTACGTGCTGGATCAGATCATGGGGCGTGCGAATACCCATGCTGTTTTTCTGATCCTTGGCGCTATCCACCAACTCCTGAGGCTGTCGATTACGAACAATCTTACGGAATTTTCGGTAAAAAGCGCTTTTAATAAAGCGGTAGGCATTCTCAATGGCTGTGGGCTCGGGCAGCAGTCGAGACCAAGCAGGCTAATTCATTACATTTGAACTGAAAATTGATAATTAGCGATTACCGTCCCGATTGTCAACCGGAAATTCGGGGAGATGGCGACCTGACGACACTCCGATCCGGGCACGGGAAAGCTGGTCATGGAGGATTTAAGGCAGGCGTTTGAGGCGATATTTCAGCCGCAGACGATTGAGGTAGGTCCAAGGGGGGGTGGCAACCGCCGCCTTGCCGGTCAGAGCCTTGGCGGGCTCGGCTATCAGATCGGCCAAATGGATGGTTTGCAGCCCGGACCGTTCCAGAAAACCGGCACAACCGGCGCAATAGGTCACCACCGGCAACCCTTGGGCCTGATCCCGGCGTTGTTCGCCCCAGGCGGCCGCCAGTTCGGGATAGACAAAGCCCACCGAACCGCCCTCGCCGCAGCAGAGGGTACGACTCCGAGATGAACGCATCTCCTTCACGACCAGGTTCTGTTGACCGATCAAGGCCCGAACCGCCCTTTGCAGATCCGGCAGCTTACGCAGGGGACAGGGGTCGTGGATCGTTACTGTGGCCCCTTGGGGGGCGGGTTCCCTTCCCGCCTCGTCGGTATAAACGGCCGGATGAACGCCGAAGGCCAGCACCTCCCAAACACTGCGCACTCGCAGTTCCCCGCCATGGTTGAGAAAAACCTTGTAGCAGTTGGGGCAAGCCAGCAGAATCTCCTTCACCCCGGAGTCATAAAGCCGCCGGCGCAGGGCTCCGAACCGATCAGTGAAGTGCTGTTCTCGCCCCAGATCGTGGGAAGGCTTGTGGCAACAATCCAAGACCAGGCCCAGATCGGGGATCTTGTCACGCAAACGGCCAAAAAGCTGCCAGGTGCTTTCCGGCCTGGTCCCCGGCAGGGTACAACCGGGGAAAAAAACGGTTCGACAGGATGGCGGCAGAAATTCGGCGCTGAAAAGGGGGGAAGCTCCCAGCCGTTCATAGGCAAGGATCTTTTTATAGGGGCGACTATCCCAGCGCTCGTCAGCAACCCGGCGGCGACGCATGGCCAGGAAAAGATCGCCGGGCTCCAGTTTTTTCGGACATACTGCGGTGCAGAGGTTGCACAAGCTGCAGGCAAAAGGGTCAGCCAGATTTTTCCCGGCTAAAAATGCGGTGGCGATCTCGCCGGGCAGACCGGCTCGTTTTAGGAAAAGACAACGAGCCGCGCAGGCTCCGCAGGCGGTACAATCCGAGGCCAGGATTTGGGCCTGGACCCGAAGATTTTCCTCCCCCTCCCCTGTCGCTACCACCCCGCCGGCCGACGGCTCCTCCGGTTTTGTGGCCCGGGCGCGATAATAGTCAAGCAGCTTTTTTGCCGCCAGGGGCAGGAGGCCCAGCAGGGCAAAGGCCAGGATCAACCGGGGAGAAAAGATCTCCCCAGTGGAGGTCAACCGGCCCAGCTCATTGCCGGCGTTAACAAAAACCATGGTGCCGGGCAACATCCCCAACTGTGAAACCCAGTAAAAAGTCCGCAGCCGGATGGCGGTCAGCCCCATCACCATGTTAATCACAAAAAAGGGGACCACCGGGATAAGGCGCAGGGAGAAAAGGTAAAAGGAGCCCTCCCGGGCCATCCCCTGGTCGACCCTGGCTACCACCTGGGGAAACCGGGCCCGCACGAAGTCGCGGAAAAGATAGCGGCTCAGGGCGCAGGCCAGAGTGGCGGCGATGGTACTGGCAAAAGAGACCACCACCGTGCCCACCAGCACCCCGAAAACCGTCCCGGCCAGCAACCCCAGCAGAGCCCCCCCCGGCAGGTTGAGGGCCACCACCAGCAGATAGGCCCCGGCAAAGCCTGCGATGGCCACCAGGGGGCGCTGCGCGTAAAACTCTCCGGCCTGTTCCTGGAACCCCCGGACGCTCTCCAGGGTCAGCTGGTGATGGAGATCGAACCAGAAAAAAGCCCCGGCCACCAGGACAACCACCAGGGCCAGGACAATTTTTTTACGATTGCGGGAATTCATCAAACTCAGGACTTGGGCACCTTCTTATAGGGCCATTTCTTGAGACCATTCTGGAGGATATACATTCTTTTTTCATCGATCCCCTGGGCTTTGTAGTAGTCGACGGTCCGCCGGGCCCCACCGCCGCCGCCGGGACAAACGATGATGATATCCTCGTTGCCGGCCCGCAGGGCCGCCAGTCCCTTGTTCAGACGGTTCCGCTCCTCATCGGTCTGGGTGGGATAGGCGTTGGTTTCAATCGATCCGGGAATGTGGCCGGCGGCAAATTCATCGGCCGGGCAGATATCAAGCAGGACCATGGCGTCGCCGGCCTCGATCCGTTTATTGAGCTCTTCGGCGGTGATATACTGATAACCGCCGCTGAAAATGGACAGGAAGGCGTGGGCGCTGCCCACCCCCACCGCCAGCAGAAAAGTGCCGACCAGAATCCCGTGCTTAAACATCACTAAATCCTCCTTAAGTTTTTTACAATTATCCAGTTAATCGGCAATGCCCGGCTCTGGCAGGCAATTCATGGAGTTATGAGCCGGAATAAATAGCCGCTTAATTGGATCAAGTCCAATTGATTAGATGGATATGGAGGGCAGACAATCATCATAATTACCGATACAAGCAGGTTGTCGCGGTTAAGCGATAAGTGAATTTAAAATAGCGATCACCAGGGGTACTTATAATAAAAAATACCGATTTGACATATCGAGTATATGCATTAAAAAATGCCCGGTATGGACAAAAAAATATACCAAACCAAAGGCTTTGTACGCCAACTGGATAAATTGCAGCGTGCGGGCCGCAAAGGCAATATGGTGGCGGCCCAGGCCAGAACCATTATCGCCATGCTGGGTAACACCGGGACCTCCCTCTATGATCTCAGGCACAAAGAGACCAAATTCGGTGAGCTGCGCCTTAGTAACTGCCGCAAATATGACCTCAGCGGCGGCTACCGCCTGATCACCGTCCATGACGATGACTGCCTGATCCTGGCCTGGATCGGCAATCACGACGAATGTCATTGCTGGCTGGAAAAGCAGCGGGAAAAAACCTTGGATACGGAAGCGATCAAGCGAAGCGACCGTTTGGTTGACCTGGCCGCCTACGCTTTGGCGGATGAGACCGGGGAGGAAGAGGAAGAGGACGGGGAGGCCCTCCTTGAATCCGGCCCGGCCGATGAACCCGCTCACGACCCCTACGAGGAAGCCCTTTTGGAGAGAATCGACCAAGAGACCCTGCGCCAGGTATTTCGCGGGCTCTGCCGGGAAAGCTCCTGCCAGAGCTAGTCCGCCACCCCTTCCCGACATTACATTTTACCGTAACAGCCCGCCGGATGGCGGGCTGTTACGGTTTCACCTTAAGCAGGTTAAATTAATTGATCTCAAAGGTCCCGTCGGAATTGACAAACATGGAGGCATCCAGATACTGAATCCCTTTGGGATTGTCGTAGCCACCCCGGGTAGCGATGGCATGATAGACGCCACCGGCCCGAATCCCGGTCACACAATGAATAATCACCCTTTTGCCGGTGGGCACTTTCTTGACCAACTGCTCATAGTTGGCATGGAATTGATCGTCGGGAATGTTGACCGCTCCCGGCAGATGGCCGGCGGCAAACTCACCGGCGCTGCGCACATCAAGGATCGCCACTTCATTGGGGGATTCCTTCATCAGTTTGGTGAAATCGGCGCCGCTGATGGTGCGGGGCAGGCCGCCGGGGGCAGTGGGCAACTCGATGGCCACGTCAACCACGCCGCTGGGTTCGTTGCCCCAAAGGGGTAAACCATCCCGCTTCCACTCCGGTTCCCCGGCGCTGTAAACCGAAACCCACTTATAGCCCATCTCCTTGGCTTTCTTGGCTGAATTATGGCTGTGGGGACAAGCGTGACCGCCACAGTAGAAGATCAGCTTGGTGTTGAGGTCGTTGGGCAACAGGCTCTTCTTGAGATCCCAATTCTGGATGGGAATGGAGGCCGAACCGGGGATAAAGGCTTTACGATGAACGGCGCTGGGGCGAGAGTCGATCAGCAGAAAATTCTGCTCATCGCTCTGGGTCATCATATGGTAGACATAACCGGTCTCGGAGATCATATAGCCACCGGCCTGGTGCCAGCCCGGATCACCCTCGTACCAAACCCGCACATTGGTCAACCCCTTCTCCAGGGCGGCTTTGGCCGCCTGAGTACTCAGTGGGCACGCCAGTCCGCCGCAGTAGAAAATAACCATCCGATCCCGGGGCAACTGATCAATTTGGGCGGCCACCTCGCCGGGAGTCATATGAATGGCCCCGGGAACGTGTCCCTCCTGATAACGGCCGAGGGGACGGGTATCAACCAGCAAAAAACGCTCATTGCGGTCCAGGTTGGCCTTGACCAGTACCTGGTCGCCATAGACCTGGCTGAAAAGCTCCATCACTTCAGCGCTGGTGATCCTCAGCTTGGGATCCTGTTCCACCATCCGGGTGTGACCGGCGGCCGAAGGGACTGGCGACGGGGCGGGAGTGGCGGCACAACCCACCATGAAAAACAGGGCGAGTAGTACCAGGGCGCTGCTCAAAGCATGGCGATACATCATCATAAAACCCTCCTCATTTGGTTGATAACTGCCACGAATGACCATTCTTTCGCGGTTTTGAATGTATCCCATGAACGAGAGCGGTTGATCAAATAGATAATATTTATAAATTTAATTTTGCTTATTTGATAAACCTATACTAGCGGCTGACCCGAAAAAAAACGTAACAGCCGGGAGATCCGCCAGGTCACCGGCAGGGCCACCAGGCCGAAACAGGCCGCCCGGGAGCAGAAAACCGAATCCCACAGCTCGCTGTAAACCTTGGCCAAAATTCCGGTGATGTTAAGAGCTAGGGCCAGAGCCCCGGTCAGGGGCCCCAAGCCGATGATCGCCACCAAAATCACTGCCCAGACAAAATCGGGCACCGCCCGCAGAATATCCTGGATGATCCGGCAGAGGGAGCAGAAGAGGGCCGCCGGTCGGCGCAGGGGAAAGTCCCGCCGCCAGCCGCTCAGGTTTTCCTCCCCGACACTGACCGCCCGGGAGGAACCCAGGGCCAGCAGCACCGCGGCGATAATCGCCAGAAAGGTGCCGATCACCGCCGCCGACAGGGTTTGGAAGGTCAGGGCCCAGCCGTGGCGGAGAAATTTGGCACTGAAGTCGGGATTGGCAAAAGCGGCCAGCCAGGCTCCCATCCGCCCCAAGGCCAGACGGCGCTGGGCGGAATCGGTCAGGGAGGTGAGATCCCACTCGACGGCGGTCAGGGCGGTCAGTAGCAGAGCAGCACCACCAGGGTGAAGATTGCCCCCCAGGCTCCCCACGGCCGTTTTCCCCCATCAAGATCCGGGTGGAAATCCGGCTTTGATCCCGACCTGAAGCACGCGCTGGAGCCCGCGACGTTACAGGTTCCCGACGGTTCAACTGCTCTGGAGGACCCTGCCAGAAAAGACGCCCCTCTTTTAAGGCGATCACCCTGTGGAAATGGCCCTGCAGCAACTCCAGGGTATGGAGATTAACCAGCAGGGTGTTGCCCATGGCGCCGGCAAGGGAGGAGAGCGACTCGATGGTTTCCCGGCCCAGGCTCTGGCGGGTGGCGAAACAGTAGTTAGTAAACTTGGGCGTGGTGTAGATAATCGGGGCCTTGGCCTTGATCGCCTCGGAGGCCCGGTCATAGGGGGGCTGCCCCAGGGCGCCCAGGTGAAATTCGCCGTTGGCCACTTTCTGCACCACCATGTCATGACTGCCGCTGCAAGCCACGGTCCGAAAAACCTGCTCGGGGCGTTTACCGCTCTGCTCGGCAAAGAAGTTGCGGGGCATCAGATGACTTGAGGTGCTGCTTTTGCTGCCGAAGGTGAAGGTCCAGTTTTTACCCGCCGCCAGTTGCACCAGCTCCTTGAAATCTTTGACCGGGCCGATACCGGCATCGGCATTGGCCACGAAATAGCTGATAAACTCCTTGTCGATATCCCGGGCCGCCACCACCTCCAGCTCATCTCCCATCATCATGTAGGTCTGGGCGGTGGTCACCGCGCCAAACCAGGCCAGTTGGGCCCGTCCGGTGGCCAGGGCGGTGACGGTGGCCGCGTAGTTCTCCACATGAACATACTCGGTGGGGATACCGGTGGCGGCCTCGATATGCCGGGCGATCAATAGGTAATAAAAATAATAACGGTGTCAAACAATAGAGAGAGCCAATTTCGGACAAAATTAGCTGGGGGGATGGAGCAGGAAGAGGGATGGAACATAAGGTTGCCCCGCCGAAGGCGACCCGGTCTCGCTCCGGCGGGGCAGAAACAGGAGATACTTACCTTTTGGCCGTGGGGGGCATCGGCACGTCGCTGCCATGACAACTGGTGCAGTTGTGCATGGTCTGAATGCCGTAAAAGTCGGCGGGAATGGTACCCTTGGTCTGGTACTTGCCGTCCTTCCAGGCGTTGAGCAGCTCCACGGTATGATAAGCGACGCTGGCGGTCACCCGGGCACAGCGATCCCGACGCTCAGGGCTGCCCAGGGACTTATCGGCGGCCTTCATCCAGCGCCCCACCGACACGTGACAGAGCGGCGAATTGCTGACCGTGGTTGGGATTTGCCCGCTGAACTTGGGGTTTTTCGGGGAATAGGTGGGCAGGTCGGTGTCGGAGTACCACTGCATGATCTCCGAGCCCATCAGCATGCCATCAACAGAGCCGGCGGTGCGGGGGCCGATGATCAGGTTGGTGACGATGTTGGCCCCGGAGTTGGAACCGCAGATGGTTCCCCAACCGCTGACCCCACCCTCCAGAAAGATAAAGGCTTCGATGGGAAACAGAGTGTAGGGTTCGCCCACCTTTTCTCTTAACTGACTGAAAATACTGCTGACCACGCCGCCGCCGCAATAAAGGCGGTACCATTCGTTGTAGGCCAGTTCGGCGGTCTCATCCGGATCCAGCTTAACGTAAGGCCAGGGCCAGCTCTCGGTAATCGCTTTGGCTTGGGCCAGGTCAGGGCTGAGCAAGCCCCCGGCCTTGGTCAGCAGCATGCCGGCGGCCAGGGCCCCGGCTCCAACCAGCAGGTTGCGGCGAGGAACGTTGACACCACCTTGGCATTCATCCTTCCTTTCACGGGATTCCATTTGATGTTACCTCCTTGTGGTTTTGTTCTACCAATTTACTGCCACTTTGTTGCAATAAGTATTTTCTATCTCTGTTACCGAAGACTGTCAAGACAAAAAAAACACCTTTCTCCGTAATTAACAACCGCAGGAACCGGTGGCACAAGAGCTGCCGCAACCCCCGCCAATTAACTGTTTTTCCGAGGTTACCCTAAATCCTCCCCCGCCACAGCCACAACCCGAGCTGGGCTTGACGAAGTCAACCTGGATCTCGCCGGTGAGCTCCAGCACGTTGGGTTCCACCAGGAAAGTGATATCGCCCTCGCGAAAGATCCGATCACCATCCCGCTGACCGTCCAGGGTCAGAACCAGGTTGGGCCCGGCGCAGCCGTTTTCAAGTACCACCCGCAGGGGATCTTCAACCTTGTTTTTGTCCAGATACTCTCTGATGCTGACCAATGCTGCTTCCGTTACCTTGAGCATTTTTTTCTCCTTAAATTGGTGGGTTTTGTGGTCATTACCGATCCACTGATTATTATTCGGGCTGACTGGTCAGTTCGGCCAGGGCCTTTGCGCATTTAGCCTGGATCAGGGCGGCGATGGCGGGCCGGGAGAAGTCGCCACCTTTAAACATCTCCCTGGAGGCGTTGATCAGACCTAGACGGACCTTACGCCCCCGGGCCAACTCCGCGGCCTGGGCCAGCCTGGTCCGCAGCTTGACGGAATCCTGGCCTTCGCTTTGCCCCAAAGGGCCCAGGGCGGCGGTCTGCTCGGTGAAGCGGGTTATTATCTTGACGAAATTGGGGCCTTCCGCCGCCGAAGCCCAATCGATCAGGAACCGTTCCCTGCTGACCCCCAGACGGGCCAGAGCTTCATGGGCCAGGGCGGCGGAAACCAGGGCGTGGTAGTTGCCGTCCTGGTAGTGACACTCCCCGGGATGACAACCGCCGACAAAAATGGCGTCGGCCCCGGTGGCCAGACCCTCCAAGGGAAAGGAGGGGTCCAGCCGACCGGTACACATGATCCGGATAACTCGCAGGTTGGGAGGGTACTGGTAACGGCCGACCCCAGCGGAATCGGCGGCGGTATAGCAACACCAGTTGCAGAGAAAGCCGAGAATTTTGGGACTGTAGGTTTCACTCATTAATCTGTTCTCCAAAGGAGTGGATCTGAGCCATGATCGCGGCGAAGGTAAACCGGCCCATGTCGATGGCCAGGGTGGGGCAGCGGGCGGCGCAAACCCCACAACCCTTGCAGGAGGCGGTAATGGTCCGGGCCTTGCGCAGTTTGCCCTCCTGGTATATTTCGATCGCCTTGTAGGGGCAGAAGCTCTCGCAGGCCCCGCAGCCAATACAGGTTTCCGGGTCGATCCGGGAGACAATCGGGGCCGGGGTGATGAACCCCCGGGCCAAAGGCTGACAGGCTCGCCCCGCCGCGGCCTGGGCCTGGGCGATGCTTTCCTCCATCCCCTTGGGGGCGTGGGCCAGGCCGCAGACGTAGGTGCCGTCCACCGGCAGATCCACCGGTTGCAGCTTGACATGGGCCTCCAGCAGGAACTTGTCGGCGGTGATCGGTACTTTGAGCATCCGGGCCAGTTCGGTGGGGTCTTCCGGTGCGATTCCGGTGGAGAGCACCAGCAGCTCGGGGTTGAACCGGACCTCCTCTCGGAGCAGGGGGTCAAAACCGTTAACCGTGACCTTCCCGCCCGAGCCGATATCCACCCGGGGCGGATTTTCCGGCTGATAACGCAGAAAAATCACCCCCAGCTCCCGAGCCTTGCGATAGTCATCTTCCATGAAGCCGTAAGCCCTCATATCTCGGTAAAAGATGGTGATCTGCAGTTCCGGACGGGCGGTTTTGAGCCGGATACTGTTTTTCAGGGCCTGGCCGCAACAGACTCGACTGCAATAGGCCAAATCCTCGCCCCGGCTGCCCACACACTGAATCATCACCACCTGCTTAAGGGACTTGGGCGGCCACTTTGCCCGAACCAGCCTCGCTTCCAACTCCATCTGGGTGACCACCCTATCCGACTGGCCGTAACCGTAGCCGGTTGGGCGGTGCGGCTTGCCGCCGGTGGCCAGCACCATCACCCCGTGGTTGACCACCAGGCTTTGGGGCTCTTCCCCCCCCACCGTCAGGGTGGTGGTGAAATTGCCGACGTAACCGGAAATGGCGCTGACCGTGGCCTGGGCTACAAATTTGATCTGGGGATGCTGACGGACCCTGGCCACCAGCTCTTTCACCGCCTGGCGGGGATCATGGCCGTGGCGGTCGGCAGTAAGCGACAGCACCCGACCTCCCGGTTGTTTCTCCCGTTCCACCAGGGTGACGGCAAAACCCTGGTCGGCGATGGTCAGGGCGGCGCTCATCCCGGCCAGGCCGGCCCCGATAACCAAAGCCCCCGGGATCACCGGCAACTGCTGTTCGCTGAGGGCGGTATGATGATGGGCCTTGGCCACCGCCATCCGCACTGCATCCTTGGCCTTTTCGGTGGCCTCTTCCGGCTCATGCATATGTACCCAGGAGCACTGGTCGCGGATGTTGGCCATTTCAAAGAGGGAGCGATTGAGTCCGGCTTCCCGCATGGTGGCCTGGAACAACGGTTCGTGGGTCCGTGGGGTACAGGCCGCCACCACCAGCCGGTTGAGCCGGTGCTGGCGGATCGCTTCCACCAGCACCCCCTGGCTGTCCTGGGAGCAGGAGTAGAGATTGTCGGTGGCATAAACTACTCCAGGCAGGGTTTTGGCGTAAGCGGCCACCGACGGCACTTTGACCACCCCGCCGATATTGATCCCGCAGTGGCAGACGAACACCCCGATCCGCGGTTCCTCCCCGGCGACCTCCCGCTCTGCGGGCAATACCGTCTTGACCGTGGCGCTGCCCCGGGCCGAAGCCAGCTGCCCGGCACAGAGACCGGCGGCTCCCCCGGCCTGGACCACCGAGTCGGGAATATCCTTGGGGCCCTGAAAGGCCCCGATCACGTAAACCCCGGGCCGGCTGGTCGCCAGAGGGCTATAGGTGTCGGTGGCGGCAAACTGGTAAGGGTTGAGATCAATTCCCGCCGCTTGGGCCAACTGTTCAGCGTCATCAGGGGCCTCAAGCCCTTGAGAGAGCACCACCAGGTCAAATTTTTCGTAATGGTGGCCGCCGCTCTCATCACTCCAGGTCAGCAGCAGACCGCCGTCGGGAAAAACATCCTCCACCTTGGGGGGACGGGCGTAGATTACCCGGAAATTATTCTCCCCGACCGCCCGTTCCCGGGCGGCGTCAAACCCTTTACCGTGGGTGCGGATATCCATGTAGAAGAGGGTGATCTCGCAATCCGGGTCGTGCTCGCGGGCCAGAGTAGCCTGCTTGATGGCATACATGCAGCAAACCGAAGAGCAGTAGTTGTTGCCGCATTTTTCATCCCGGGAGCCGATGCACTGGAGAAAAGCGATCTTGCGGGGATGGCGCTCGTCGGAGGGGCGAACGATCTCGCCGCCGGTGGGGCCGGAGGCGCACATCAGCCGTTCATGTTCAAAAGCGGTAAGTACGTCGGCGCAGCGCCCCCAACCGTAACCGGCCATCACTTCGCGACTTATCCTCCCGAAGCCGGGGGCCAGGATCACCGCGCCCACCGCCAATTGCAGGATCTCCTCCTTCTGGTCGAAGCGGATAGCCCCGGCCCGGCAGGCCACGGAGCAGAGATTGCAAGTGTCGAAGTTGAGCCGCAGACAGGCTTTGGGATCGATATGATAGCTGGCGGGAACCGCCTGGGCGTAGTCGATATGGGCGGCCCCGGTGCGGGCCAGGTTTTCGTTGTAATCGTCGTTGATCTGCTTCAGGCAGTAAAGGGTGCATTGGCCGCAGCCGGTGCAGATCTCTTCATCGATATAACGGGGCTGCTTGCGGACGGTGGCCTTAAAATCGCCGGCTCGGCCCTGCAGTTCGATCAGTTCCGCCTTGGTCAGAATGGTGATATTGGGGTCACGTCCGGCCTCCACCAGCTTGGGGGCCAGGATGCAGAGCGAGCAGTCGTTGGTGGGAAAGGTTTTGTCCAGCCGGGCCATCACTCCGCCGATGGCCGCGCTTTTTTCAACCAGATAGACCTTGTAGCCTAAAGCGGTAAGATCCAGGGCCGCCTGCACCCCGGCCACCCCACCGCCGACCACCATCACCACGCCGGTGATATTCATAAAAAACCTCCTTGAAGCTATTCCGTTGTCGAGCCTGCGCCTTGGCGCAAAGCCCGGATGAAGACCGCGTGCCCGCCGGCTCGCGGTCCCACGCATCAAACGGCAAGGAGGTCAGGCGAGAAGAGGGGGACGGAGACCGCCATCTCTGTCGGCGCGAAGGCAATGATTTCGGCCCGAACCAGACCGACCGGCAGATGCCGATCACGGGCTCAGATGTATGGGAAACAGCGGTGGCGCATACTCGTTTGTTCTCCGCGGCGACCGGCCATGGCAGGGTAATCCAGAATAGCCGGCATGTTTTTTACGATCAGGGCAATATGCCGGAGCTGGACCGGGTTGTCGAATAGATAATATCAATTAAAACTATCCTAGATATTGAAATAAACAATTACAGGCACCATCCTTGCCCCAGTGGCCGGAGATTTCGCCGTTACCGATTACAGTCATCGGCTTGTCAAATAGGCGACAATGGTTTAGTGTCGAATGACACGCTTATCAACCCCATGGGGAGTTCAATCCATGCTGTTCGATCTTCATGTCCATACTCGGCTCTCCGCCTGCAGTTGCCTGGGGCTTGACCAGATCCTCCTCCACGCCCGGGCCCGAGGCCTGGACGGGGTCTGCCTCACCGACCATGACACCATGGCGGCGGGCCGGACCCTGCGGGAGGGGATCCAGCCCGATGGCCTCTGCGTCCTGTTGGGGATGGAATACGCCACCCCCCAAGGCGACTTCCTCCTTTTCGGCCCTTTCGAAAACATGCCCACCGGACTGGCCGCCGACCTGCTTTTACCCATGGTCGAGCGCGCCGGGGGGGTGGCGGTGGCCGCCCATCCATTCCGCACCCTGCGCCCCGCCCAGGAGAGGGTGATCGCCTCCGGGGCCTGCCGGGTGGTGGAAGGGCTCAACGGGCGCAATTCGGAGCAGGAAAACCGCCGAGTTGACCTCTGGCTCAAGCGTTATCCCCTCAGCGTCTGCGGCGGCAGTGATGCCCATACCCTGGATGAGCTGGGCCGGGTGGCCACTCGATTTGAGCAGCCGATCCGCGATCGCCGGGAGCTTATTGAGGCCCTGCGGACCGGGGCTTGCCAAGGGGTCAACCTGGGAGCGGTCCATGCCCAGTAAATGTGTCCTCATTCTATTGGACGGGCTGGGGGATCGGGCTTATTCGCAACTGGACAACCGCACCCCCCTCCAGGCGGCGGTCACCCCCAATCTCGATCGTCTGGCGGCCCTTGGGTGCAACGGCCTCTACCACGCTGCCTCCCTGGGCCAGGCCCTGCCCAGTGAAAACGCCCATTTCGCCATGTTCGGTTACACCCCCGAGGAGTTCCCCGGCCGTGGGGCCCTGGAGGCCCTGGGCGCCGGCATCCCCCTGGCCCAAGGGGAGGTAGCCTTCCTGGCCCATCTGGTAGAGCTGGCGGTGGTGGACGGAGCCCTGCAACTGGCCACCGATCACCCCCGCGCCCCCGGCGCGGAGATCGACGCCTTGGTGGCCGCACTATCCGCCTACCCCCAGGGCGACCCGACCATCCGCTTTGTTCCCCACCGGGGCGGTTCCGGAGTTCTGCTGCTTAACGGCAACCAGGTCTCCCCTTTTGTCACCGATACCAACATCTTCACGGAAGGACGAGCGTTGCCGGAGCCCCAGCCTTGGCAGGAGTACGCTTCAGATCCCGCCGCCGGCAAGAGCGCTCTGCTGCTGGGGGATTATCTGCGCTGGGTTTACAACCAGTTGGATCAGCATCCGGTGAATCAACAGAGACGCCGCCGGGGGCTGTACCCCGTCAACGGCCTGGTCACCCAACGGGGCGGACGCCTCAAGCAGGTTCCCGATTTTGCCGCCCGTAACGGTCTGCGGGGCCTGAGCATCTCCTCGGGGGTGGTTTACTGGGGCCTGGCCGCCTTTCTGGGGATGGCCGTACGCCAGGTCGAGGATGGTAAAGATCCGGGGCTCGACCTGGCCCACCGCCTGCAGTTGGCCACCATGGCCCTGGCCGATTTCGACTTTATCCACGTCCACACCAAGGCCCCCGACGCGGCAGCCCACGCCAAAGACCCCCTGGGCAAGATCAAGGTGATCGAGGCTCTGGATCGGGGAATCGGCGCAACCCTCCCCTCCCTGCTGGCCGACCCCGAAGTGTTGCTGGTGGTGACCTCCGACCACTCCACCCCCAGCGCCGGTCCCTTGGTCCACTCGGGAGAACCGGTGCCCCTTACTTTTGTCGGTGGCGGGGTGAGGGTTGACGGGGTGGAGCGTTTCGACGAGGTGGCGGTGGCCGGCGGGGCCCTGGGCACCGTCCGGGGCGGGGAGTTCATCAACCTGGTGATCAATTTTCTGGATCGGGCCAAGCTGGCCGGCCTGCGCGACTCCCCCCACGATCTCGCCTACTGGCCCGGGCCCTGCCCCCCTTTGCGCCTGACCGGATCAGCAAAAAAGGAACAGCAATGAGCCAGCCGCTCTACGAACTGGGAGTCATCCATGGCCGGTTTCAGGTACTCCACCACGATCACCTCCGCTATCTTCTGGCCGGAGCCGAACTCTGCCGTCACCTGGTGGTGGGGATAACCAACCCGGACCCCAGTCTGACCCGAGATGACCAGACCGATAATCAGCGCAGCCAGCCCATGGCCAATCCTCTGACCTACTTTGAGCGCTACCGGCTGGTCCGGGCGGTGCTGGCTGAGGCCGGCCTGGCCGAGAAACAATTTTCGGTGGTGCCCCTGCCCATCAACCTGCCGGAACTGTACCGTTACTATGTTCCCATGGAGGCGGTTTTCTTCCTCTCAATTTACGACGACTGGGGCCGTAAAAAGTTGGCCGCCTTCCAGGATCTGGGTTTGCATACCCACGTTTTGTGGGAGGTAACTCCCGAGGAGAAGGGATTAAGCGCCGGCGACATCCGCCAGCTGATGCGTGACGGACAACCCTGGGGGAAGCTGGTCCCCACCGCCGCAGCCAGGCTGCTCCAACAGTGGAAGATCCCCCAACGTCTGGCCCGGCTGTAGTTTTTGCCCCCCGGTACCGTAAAGATAATCGCCACGGCTCTCCCCTCATTAGCCAATCTGACCAGTCAAGTAGCTCCGGGTCAGTTCATGCTGCGGCTGAACAAAAAACTGCTCCGCCGGGGCTTCCTCCACCAAGCGGCCCTCGGAGATAAAGGCGACATGGTGGGCGATGCGGCGGGCCTGGGCCAGATTGTGGGTCACGATAATAATGGTCATCTCCCGGGCCAGCCGTTGCAGGGTTTCCTCAATCCGGGCGGTGGAACGGGGATCGAGGGCGGAGCAGGGCTCGTCCAGCAACAGCACTTCCGGGTCCAGGGTCAGGGAGCGGGCGATGCAGAGTCGCTGCTGCTGTCCCCCGGAAAGCTTGCTGGCGGCCAGCTTTAAACGATCCTTCACCTCGTCGTACAGCCCGGCCAGTTCAAGCTTTTCCGCCACCAGTGCCCTCTTCTCCTCCCGACCCAGACGGCGGTGGAAATTAAGGGCGTAAACCATGTTTTTCTCGATGGAAAAGGGAAAGGGAGTTGGAGTCTGAAAAACGATCCCCACCTTGCGCCGCAGGGTTTCAGGGGGGATGGCATTGATGGGTTGTCGGTTAAAGAGGATCTCCCCTTCGGCCCGGGCCAACGGCTCCTCTTCCAGCAGGCGGTTTAGTGATTTCAGCAGGGTGGTTTTGCCGCAGCCCGAGGGTCCGATCAGGGCGGTGATTTGCCGAGCCGGAAAGCGGAGATTGATCCCCTTTAATACGGGGGTCTCCCCATAAAAAACATGCCAACCCCTGAGTTCCATTACGCTATTCACTCTCTCCCCTCCCCCCGCCGGCCAAAAAGCAGAAAGGCCGCCCCGTAACCGGCAAAAAGCAGCAGCAGCAAGACCAGGGCGGTGCCGTAGGCGTTTTCCATGGAGATTTGCTCCGAGGCCAGAATATAGAGATGGTAAGGCAAGGCCATCACCGGCCGCAACAGCGAGCCCGGCGAGGGGGCCGACAGCACCGCCGCCGTCAGCATGATGGGGGCGGTGGCCCCCATGGCGTAAACCGTACCCAGAAGGATACCGGAGATAATATCGTTTTTGCGCTCCGGCCAGATGATGTGGAAAAAGGTGTAGGAACGGGAAACACCCAGGGCATAGGAGGCCAGGGTCTGCTCCGGCCGCACCTCCATCAGGGCCTTATCGGTATTGATGGCAACCACGGGGAAGATCATCAGAGAGAGAGTCAACCCCCCCGCCAGCAGGGAGTGGCCCAGACCCAGCGAGACCACGAAAAAGGTGTAGCCGAAGAGCCCCAGCACAATGGAGGGAATTCCGGCAATGCATTGCACCACCAGGCGGATCAGGGAATAAACCCGCGGCGAGCTGCAGTAGAGATGCTGATAAAGAGCGGTGGCCAGCCCCAGCAGGGAGGCAATCAGCATGCTGAGCAGACCCAGAGCCAAAGAACCGGTAAGGGCGGGAAACACCCCTCCCTCCTTGCCCAGGGGCATGCCCCGGGGGGCGGAAAAGAGAAAATCCAGAGTAATGGCCGACCAACCCTTGACCAAGATATAGCCCATGGTCAGCAGGGCCGTCCCGACCACCAGCAGAATCGAGAAATAGAGCCAGGCCTGCAGGCAACGATCTTGCCAGTTTTTAAGCATAAAGCGCCTCAGGATACCAGCCGTTTACGTAAAAAATAGAAAAGCAGGTTGATCGCCAGCAGCAGCACCAGCAGCACAAAACCCGCTCCGAACAGGGCATGATAGTGGATACTGCCCAAAGGGGCGGAACCGATCTCCAAGGCGATCAGGGCCGGAATGGGCTTAATCCGGCCCAGCAGCTCGGTGGGCAGCAAGGGCGAGTTGCCCACCACCATGATCACCGCCATGGTCTCCCCCATGGCCCGGGAAACCCCCAAAACCGCCCCGGCGATGATCCCCATCCGGGAAGCGGGCAGCACCAGCCGCCGCAACATATACCAACGCGACACCCCCATGGCCCGGGAAACCACCGAATGCCCCTGGGCCGCGGCCTCCATGCTCTCGGTGGTGGTGGCAATAATAAAGGGCAGGATCATCACCCCCAGGACAATCCCCCCGGCCAGCAGGGAATCACCGGAACTCATCTTGAAAAGCCGCTCCAGGATGGGCAGCAGCAGCACCACCCCGGCAAAGCCGTAAACCACCGAGGGGATGCCGGCCATGATGGCGATCAGGGAGCGCAGGGGCCGACCCAATCGATCCGGGCAGACGTGGGCCAGGAAGAGGGCGGCGCCGACGGCGGGAGGCAGGGCCAGCGCCAGGGCCAGGGCGGAGAGAACAAGACTGGCGGTCAGGATGGGCCAGAGCCCCAAACGCAGATTGAGGGAAACCGGTCGCCACTGACCACCGAAAATAAAGTCGCCGATGGAGACCTGCCGAAACACCACCAGCGACTCCTTCAGGATAAAGAGAATGATAAAGAGCAGGATAAACAGTGCCGCAACCGTCAGGCCTTTAACGGTTGCGGCAAACAGTTTTTCAAAACGATAATGAAGCAATCCGGACAACCAGTTGCGTTACGGCAGGGGCAAAAAGCCCATTTCGGTGATCACCCGCGCTCCCGCCGGCGAGCGAATGTAGTCGAGGAAGGCCTGCTCGGCGGCGCTAAGCTCACCGTTCCAGACCAGCACCAGAGGGCGGGCCACCGGGTAACTGCCGTTCATGATGTTCTCGGCCGAGGGAACCACCCCGTCCAGGCTGAAAACCGCCAGCTCTTCACGAAACTGGTCGGCAACTCCGTAGGAGGCGTAGCCGATGGCCTGGCGATTGCCGGCCAGCCGGCTCACCAGGCTCGGCATGGAGTGCACCTGCACGGCCCGGTCACTGAAATCCGACTTTCCCATGATCGCTTTCTGGAAAACCTCGTGGGCGCCGCCGCCCACATCCCTCACCAGCAGCACGATCTCCTTGGCCGGCAGGGCGGGATCAAGCTCATTCCAGCGGCTGATCTCCCCGGCAAAGATCTGGCGCAGTTCGGCCGCTCCAATATCCCGGCGTTGCCGAGCCAGGGGATTATCCTGCTTAACCGCGATCACCAGGGCATCCATCCCGATTTTGATCTCCCGATAATTGGCCAGGGCGCCACGTTCTTCCTCCCGGGTATCGCGGGCCAGCATCCCGAAGTCGGCAGTGCCGTCCAGCACCGCCTTGGCCCCGGCCCCGGAGCCGCCAGTGGCGACACTGATCTTGATCTCCGCCGCCGGCAAGCCGGGGTCCACCTGGTCCCAGGTGCGAAACTGATTGGTGAACTGATCGGCCAGCTGCGAGATGACGGGGGCCATGCTGGAGGAGCCGACGAAGAATATCTCACTCTTAAACGGGAGCTCCCCCCCAG
>OMKS01001742.1_pt1 | contig 19031 bp, 17 predicted proteins | sample 1674721 | NCBI WGS metagenome assembly OMKS01 (sample SAMN06264996, study PRJEB25208) | sediment metagenome | isolation source: hot spring sediment | place: USA: California | collected 2014-09-02
CTCCAGGCCGCCGGATCTTCCCCTTCTGATTCGTAGAAGGCGACGACCGCGTGTTTGATGCCGATCTTGGGCAGGCTATCGGGCAGGACGGCAAAGATGCCGGCCTCGTCCTGGGCGGCGAGGAAGCGGGCCGTCATACGCCCCATCTGGTCGGCGATATCGATTTGGCGCAGCAGATGGCGCGTGTACTGCTCGTGCGCCATCTCGCTGATGACGTGCCTGGCTTGCGCCAGTAACTCTTCGGCTTGACGCTGCGTATTGGGATCAGACTGTGTGTCAATCAACGTGGGCACTGTATCCTGCAAAAATGAAATCGCTGTCTGCCAGGCGTGCAGGTTATTCCCGGAGGCCATAAGCCGTTGTAACACCTGTCGCCACGTCAAATGCCAGGCCAGGCCGTCGCTTTGCTTCAGGCTGGTGATAAACGCATCCACCAATTCCTGGCAAAACGATTGTAGCTCATCCAGCGGCAATCCTTGTACGTGGATATTCATCATCGCCGCCAGCTCCCGTGCCACGTCCTCCGCCGTTTTTGACTTGTGGAGCTTGCCTTCTTGTGGTGTCTGGCTTGGTGGGATGGTTATGCTCGAAACACCGATCAAACAGCCGCACGATTCGCGAACGATCAACTGGGTGGGAATCTGGACAGTTTGGTGACCTTTAACCTGCCCGGTGATGTACTTGAGCAGCAGTTCCACGCCCTGGTAGCCTTCCTCGAAGGCCGGATAGCGGATGGTCGTCAACGACGGCGTGTGCACGGTGGCTTCGAGTCGGTCATCGAAACCGATAACCGCAACGTCCTGTGGGATGCGCTTCCCGGCCCGGCTCAGTACCTGCATCGCGCCCAGGGCGGAAAGATCGTTGCTGGCGACTAGCGCGCTGAAAGGGGTGTCTGACGCCAGAATCTGCTCCATAGCCTGCCGTCCGCCGCCGGTGCTGTGAGAGCCATAGGCGAGCAGGCGGAGATCGTTCTCCAGGCCGTGCTCTTCCAGGATGGCGTGATAGGCGTTCAACCGGCGCGCGCTGTCCCCATCGCCGTCTCTCTGGTATCCGGCGATGAAGGCAATGCGCCGGTGCCCGTGCTCGATCAGGTGCGCCATCGCCTGCCGGATGCCGCCCTCGTTGTCGGCCATGACTGTCGGTCCCTTTTCGCCCGCGCCGACGAACACGATCGGGTACCGCTGGGCGACGAGGCGTTTGAGATAACTTGCCGTGGGTTCCGAGGTGAACCGCCCCACGATGAGGAGTCCGTCTACGTTCCAGGGGCCAACCGGGATGAAGTCGACGTCGGGTAAGGGGACGGCCCAGGCCGGGCGCGGCGCTCCCTGACCGATACCGACATCCACGCTACAGGAAAGCAGGAGATTGCACCCCAGATCGCGCGCGGCGGCCCGCGTGCCTTGATAGACCGGGCCGAGGAAGGTGTCGAGCGTGCCGGTATACACACGCCACCCAGCCAACACGCCGATGGTGGGGCGATTGTGTTTATACGGTTGTGTCCGCTTCAGTTCGTGCATCGTGTGCGTCCCTTCATCCAAAAGACTATCACCATAGAGGGATTTGGCAAGTCATGGCTATTATGTTCCTTTGGTAACATGTTACGCCGATGAATACGAGGCATTGTTGTGCCTTCCAAAATACGGTACAATGAATTTGGAAGAGCGTTCCAGTTGAACGGATTCAGCTTTGGATGTGATGCATGAAACGAATTTACTCGCCTGACCGGCGTTATGTGGTCGCTCTCGAGACCTTTGAGATGCGCATGTCGCATTGGATATCCGTACCTTGCGTGCGCGACAATATTACCAGAGAGCCAATCCTGGACCTCTCGCGAACGCTGTGGCATGCGGACGACGTCACCTGGGATGACACGGGAGCACGAGTCACCCTGAGTTTGCGTCTCTATCCTGGCGACCGGCCCGGGATCGCATTGACGATCAACTTGGCTGAACGTTGTTGCACGATCGAGACCGCATCTGAAACTGTGCAGATGGACGTTGAGCATGTCGCTCAATGGCTGGAAGCCTATGTCAATGGTTGAAAACGGAGAACGGCAATGAAATCACGGCTTGATCAACCTGCTCTGGCTCCTCAGTGGCGTTGGCTGTGTGTGATCGGCATCCTCTTGAGCACACTGGCCCGCCGTTCACTGCTGGGAACATCTGCGCCCACACCCACGCCTTTGCCCCTTGTCAGCCTCGACGAACTGCGCTTTGACGACCCCGAAACCGAACGCCGCTTCCAGGGGCTGCATGCGTGCATCCAGGAGATCACCGCCGCTGGCTGGCGCACGACCAGCTACAAACTGATCGGCAACTTCTACTCGACGCATCAGGTGACGGCCTGCGACCGTGGCCCATACGAGGGTAAGGGCATCGAACCGCCCTGCACGCCATGTCCACTGACGCCGGAGGAAGAGGCGGCAGAACTGGCCCGCGCCGCCGCTCATTTCGCCGAACAACAACGCCTGCTGCGTGAAAACTACCGGGAGATGTATGTCGCCCTGATGCAGGCCTTTCCACTCGATCGGTGTTGGCCCTAAAGAAGGTGATTTCTCCAGAGGTAATCCATGCGAAACTTTCTACGTCGTCTATTCCGTAACCAAACCATTTTCATCATTGTCAACACGGCCTTCTGGCTGGGATTGTTGATCCTGCTGTTGACCGATCCGCTGCGCCTGTTCGTGGGTGGCTCGTTGTTGGCGCTGGCGCTCGGCGGCTACTTGCTCTACGCCGGGCTTTCTCCTCGCGTTACACAGGGAACGGCACAGCCGGTTCTGACCCGGACGTGGTCGGCCATTTTAGGTCTGGTGGCGGTGGTCTTTGCCGTGCTAATGTTGGTCCACGCACTCAGCGGCGGCGTGTTGAGCAAGGCACAATACCGGCGACAGGCTGTCGAAGAAGCCCTGGCGTCGGCCTCCAGAGGCGATACGTGGCTCTACCTTTCCGATATGGGATTGCGCGAAATCCCACCGGAGGTGTGGGACTTTGCACACCTGACCCAACTCGACCTGAGCGATAACCGGCTTGACGTGTTGCCGCCGGACATCGCCCGGCTGCCGAACCTGGAACGCCTTTCCCTCGATGGCAACCGCCTGGAAGAACTACCGCCGGAAATCGGCCAGCTTTCGCATCTGGAATGGCTCGACCTCGACGACAATCGCTTGACGGCGCTCCCGCCCGAATTCGCGCGCCTGCAATCCCTCACCCATCTGCAAATCCAGTACAACCGTTGGGAGACCTTCCCCCTTGCGATTCTGGAACTGCCCAACCTGGAATTGCTCTTCCTGGCGGGCAACCGGCTCGGCGAGCTACCGCCATCGATCACAGCGCGCGCGGAGGCCGGGGAACTCGAGCTGTGGTACAAACCTTACGCCACTCGCTTCAACTGGTCGGCGGTCGTCGTCATTGGCGGCGGACTGGTGCTGCCCGTGTTGCTGAGTGTGGTCGTAAATCGGCGGTGGACGCGCCATGAGCAGGCGCAACAGCAGGCGGCGCGGCAAACCGGCGAGGTCTTCGCCATTCCGCCGATGCTGCGCAGCCAGGCGCTCTTTGTGGTGTTCGCATTGTCGGCGGTGAGTCTGTTTATGCTGATTGCCGCGCTCAACGGCCCGCAAACCGGCCTGACGATGGAGGCCGGGGTGGGGCTGTGCCTGCTCTTTTCGCCCCTGATCGTCGGCGGGCTGATTTTCATCTTGCACAACACCGGCATGGTGACGCTGACCGCCGAGGGCGTGACGATCCGTCGTTCGAGACGTGGGCGGTGCCTGCGTTACGACGATATCGTAGCGGTGACCTCGCAATCGCGCATTTTCGGCCCTGGCATTGTGATCCGCGGCCATGAGCGCGTGCTGCGTATCCCTCGTATGCTGGAAAACCTCCCGCGTTTCTACGCCTTGCTGCTTCAGCGGGTCACACCCACCGTGCGGGATGCGGCGATTGGTAAAACCGCCCCAGCCCCGGCCATCTCCACAGCGGACGGTGCGCCGAACGGCGGCCCGGTGTATGCCTTCGCCATCAGCCGCCGCGTGTGGGCGCTCTATATTGCCGGGACGGTGCTCCTGGCCCTGATCTACCTGGGCATCGGGCTGCTGGGGATATGGAGCGGGTTGGCGCGCGGCGAAATACCGCCCTTCAACACCGCATGGGTGCGCAATTCGCTCATCTTCTTTGCGATGATCAGCGTCGTTTTTCTGCCCGCACTGATCATTGTAATTCGCGGTTTGACGACGAGGTACGGCCTGCTCAAAATGGAACAGCCTGTCGCCTGGGAGTTCTACCGGGAGCGCATCCGCTACCGTTTGCCGCGCGGTGATTGGCAGGAGCGACCTGCGCGCGAGTTGCTGCGCGTGACCCTGCGCCCACGGACCGCCACTGCGCGCGGCGGGCGCGGCATCGAACAAGAAGTGACGCTCTACATGCTCGTCCTAGAATTTGCGAATGCCGACCCATTGGTGATCGACCAGGAACGCGCCGTGCAGTTCGGCCAGACGCCGGAGCAGTTGCACGCGCTGCTCACACAGTTGTATGGGATTGGGTGAAGGAGTTTTTGATGAACATCTCATCCGATTTCGCCATTGCCGACCGTCCCCAACCCCAGTATCCCCTCGTGGAAGCGCGCGGGCGATTGCAGGTCGCCGGTGGTATGATGCTGGCGATCATTTTGCCCTGCCTGGCCGTATTGCTGGTCGTCGTTTTGCTCGTTTCGGGCCTGGTCGCCGGTTTGGAGTTTGGGGCAATTGTGCTCAATATCGTCATTATCGGCGGGATCGTGCTGTTTACCTTTGGCTTGCCCGCCATCATCGCGCCACCTCTGGAGATTCGGCTGATTCGCAGGGGCCGCAAAGCGCTCGAAACCGCGCAGCAACTCACCACCGAAGGGGTGCGGACCCAGGCCGTCATCGTCGATTGTTGGACGCAACAGTGGAAGCGCCCGCGCCAGTATGTTGTCGCCTATCGCTTCGAGGCTGCGACGGCAGATGGCCCGCGCCTCATCACCCACGCCGAGATCAACCAGGAGGCTTACCTGCGTTATCAAACGGGGATGCGCGTACCGGTGCGCTATCTGCCGGACGCGCCGGAGGTCTGCCGTATTGACCTTGACCCTACTGTTTCGGATTCATAAAAATATGACTTCCCGTGTAAACCTTCCCGGAAGCTGGGCTTGGGTATGCGGTGGCGCTTGGAAGTGTTGCGGCGGTAAGGGCGAGGCATCCCTGCGGTGGTTTTGGGCTGACAAGGTGCCTTGTGGGGGATGCCTCGCCCCTACGATGTGCGGGGGAATATTTTTATGAATCTCGGCGAACGCCTCAAAACGCTGTTCAAAACCTGGTTGGCCCCTCTGGTCAACCTGGAAACCACGCTGCTGCTCTTCGCCACCTTTGTTTTCTACCACCATTACTTCGGCGCCGTGCATCCGGCGACGGACCTGCTCATCCAGCACGGCGCTCTGTGGGCGGTCTACATCTACGGCGCTGTCGTTTTGCTGGCGAGCCTGGTCAGAATCCCGGAAGATTGGCAACCCATCACGGAGTCTATGGTCTACCTCGGCAGCGCCTTAATCTCCATCCTCTACACGGTGCTCTTCTGGGTGCGGCCCTCCAGGCCCTCTTGGCAGGAACTTCTGGTGCAAGTCTATTATGTGCTGCAAGCGGCGATTGCCCTGATACAGGTCATCCTGCTCATTATGCAGGAACCGGGGGCAAAGTTTGCCGTCACCCCGTGACTCAGCAACGTGCCCTCCGCGCTCAAATCGCTGGCGATCCTCGGTTACGTGGTGGGGATGACACTGCTGTTGGATCGCGGCCTGGCGCTCGCGCCGGACGAGGTCACGGCGCAGGTGAATTTGTTTGGGGTGGGGGTGCTGGAGGGAATGGCGCGTCTGAACCCAGGTCGACACGCGCGTGCCCACGATGCTGGGTAAGTTTGTTTGACTTTTCGCCGTTTAGTGGCTATTATACCGCTGCTTCGTTCCACTATACTATTTGATTAGAGGGAGGCTTTGTCATGCGTAAGTATTTGTTTATCACCGTTGGGCTGCTCCTGGTAGCAGCATTGGCCCTTTCCGGTTGCGGAAAGGCGAAATTGGGGACGGAAGAGAATCCCATCATCTGGTCCTTTGTGCCATCGCAGGATTCCGAGCAGGTTTTATCCGGCGCGCAGCAGGTGGCGGATATGGTCACCGATAAGACGGGACTGGTCATCAAGGCCAATGTCGCCACGGAGTACGCTGGCGTGATCGAAGCGATGTGCAACGGCGAGGCGCACATGGGGGCGCTCAACACCTTCGGCTACGTTTTGGCGCACGAGCGCAAGTGCGCGGATGTGGCCCTCGCGTCGCTGCGTTACGGTACGGCCTTCTACACCGGGCAACTTGTCGCGAACGTGGACTCGGGTGTCCAGGCCATCACTGATCTCGAGGGCAAGACGTTCTGCCGCCCTGATCCCCTGTCCACCAGCGGCTGGATCATCCCCAGCATTATGCTCCAGGCTGAGGGCATCAACCCGGATACCGACCTGAAGCAGGTTGTGGATGCCGGTGGGCACGATGGCGTCATTACCGCCGTCTACAATGGCGACTGCGATGCCGGCGCGACCTTCGTGGATGCCCGCAGCAACGTTGAGGGTACCCTGACCGATGTCAAGGATAAGGTTGTCGTGTTTACCACGTCGCCTGAGATCCCCAACGACACGATTTCATTTGCTACGGATGTGCCCCAGGATATACGCGATCAAATTACGAAGGCTTTGCTGGAAATTGCTGAGGATGAGGCCTCTCTGAAAATCTTGTCAGAGACCTATTCCTGGAATGGGCTTACGGCTAAGGATGACAGCTTCTATGATCCTTTCCGCCAGATTCTGGATGCTTCGGGTGTGGATGTTCAGAGTTTCATGAAATAGGCGAATGCAAGCCAGGGGGAGCGCGCTATGGCCTCCCCCTGGTCTATAAAATGCAAAAGGTAAAACGTAAACGTGCTATGCCGCAGTTTACGTTTTACGTTTTATGGTGCTTTTTTCAATGAGGAGGCCGGACTTATGCTTATTGTAGAGAACCTCACCAAAATTTACCCCGATGGCACGAAAGCCCTGGACAACGTGAGCTTCACCGTCGAAGACGGCGAGTTCTTGATCGTCATCGGTTTGAGTGGATCGGGGAAATCCACGCTGCTGCGTTGTATCAACCGGCTGGTAGACCCCAACGCGGGGCGCATCGTGTGGAATGGTAAAGACGTCACTGCCGCCACCGGGCCGGAATTGCGCCTGATTCGCCGGGAAATCGGCATGATTTTCCAGCACTTCAACCTGGTCAGGCGGCTCTCGGTGGAGAAAAACGTGCTGACCGGGCGTTTGGGATACACCAAGCCCTCTTCGGCCCTGTTCGACCGTTTTCCGCCGGAGACCCGCGACCTGGCGCGCCAGGCGATGGCGCGCGTCGGCATCGTGGAGCTGGCGCAGAAGCGGGCCGACGAGTTGAGCGGCGGGCAGCAGCAGCGCGTCGGCATCGCGCGCGCGTTGATGCAGGAACCGGACATGATCCTCGCCGACGAACCGGTCTCCGCGCTCGACCCCGTGCTGGCCCACAACATCCTGCAACATCTCGAAACGCTCAACCGTGAAGGGATGACGATCCTGTGCAGTTTACACTACCTGGATTTGGTGCAGCGTTACGCCTCGCGCGTCATTGGGCTGCGCGATGGTCGCGTCGTCTATCGCGGCACGCGTGAGGAGATCCGCCGGATGACGGACGAAGAGTTCCGGGATATTTACGGTGAAGAGGCCGTCCGCATCGAAACCGGACGCAGCATCAGGGGGGGCTAAGCTATGGCAAGGCGCACAGTAAATCGCAAGGAACGTACACTCCGTACCATTTCGCCTGTGGTCGCAGGCGTGCTTTCGCTGATTCCCGGCTTGGGACAGATCGTCATTGGTTTTTGGGAGCGTGGCTTGATTTTCCTGGGTAGCATGGTCTCGCTCGCGGGCTTGATGATCTGGCGCGTCAGCGTGATTGCGTACCGGCAGACCACCTGGGCCGAGCGCATCCCGGTCGCTTTTCGCCGCCAGCCGCTTTTGTACGTGCTGGTCGTTGCCCTAATCGGCTTGTGGGCGCTCATCATCCTCGACGCCGTCAACACGGCGCGTCGCAAGAAGACGCGAGAGACGCTGGCCTACGTCATCATCGCTCTGGTCTTCTTCCTGCTGGGCTGGCAAATCGTCGAGATCGACATGGTCAAGCTTGTTACCGAACTTCCCGACGCCTTCCCCATTATCACCAAAATTGCCTGGCCCTGGCCCAGGGCTTTTGTCCGGGATCAGGAAATCTACCAGGGTGTGGAACTGCTGTATACGGATTGCGAGGACAAAGTCATTCCCGATCCCTTCCCCGTGATCGAGGGACAGCCTTATCTGGAGGTCAGCCCGCGCTGTGGGGAGCTTTCGGGCTATGAGTTCGAGGGCACGGTGCTCGCCGTCGCGGGGCACGGCTTCCGCCCCGGCGAGGAAGTGGTGATGTGGTGGCAGGACCCCGTCGGCAAGGAGTTCCGCGTGCGCTATGCCGGAGAGTTTGTCACGGCGACGCCCGACGCGAACGGCGATTTCACTCTGGCCTTCCCCATGCCGAACCTCCTTATGCCGCCCAGCGCGGCGGAGGGGCCGCATGAGCACGAGCTCCTGGCCCGGCAGACCAGCACCGTCGGCGGGCTGAAGCCCAGCAAGGAACTGCTGCTCGCCATCGAAAAAATGGTGGAGACCATTTTCCTGGGGATGATGGCCACCCTGTTCGGCATCGTCTTCGCCATCCCCGTCAGTTTCCTGGCCGCGCACAACCTGATGTCGGCTTCGCGGTTCACATTGGGCATCTACTACGTCACCCGCTTCCTGCTCAACATCATCCGCTCCATCGAACCCATCATCTGGGCCATCGTTGCCACGCTGTGGGTGGGCCTGGGGCCGTTCGCGGGCGTGATCGCGCTGCTGGTGCACAGCATCGCGGCGCTGGGCAAGCTCTACTCTGAGGCCATCGAGAGCATCGACCCCGGCCCCATCGAGGCGGTCCACGCGACCGGCGCGAACTGGATTCAGACCATCGTCTACGCCGTTGTGCCGCAGGTCATCCCGCCCTTCGTCTCGTTCACCATCTACCGCTGGGACATCAACGTGCGCATGTCGACCATCATCGGCGCGGTGGGCGGTGGCGGTATCGGCTTTTTGCTGATGCAGTGGATCCGGCTGACGGACTACCGCTCCGCCGGGATCGCGGTGTGGTTCATCGCGATTACCGTCGCGATATTGGACTTCGTCAGTGCGAAGATCCGCGAGCGCTACGTGTGACGAAAGGTACACGCTGCCGACCTCGAATGCCGGAACGAATAAACGCATGAGGCACGGCCAGATTCATGCGTTTGTTGGAGATTCGTGATTTGGGGTCGGCAAGCGTGGCCGGCCTAAACCGCCGCCCGGAACGCCGTCGCGCCTGCCGCCAGTAGCCGAGGGACGTGCGTGTACACGTACCGGCAGCCGTGCTTGAGGTAGTCGGCGATGACGGCGTCGGGGCCGGTGGAGCCGGGGACTTTCCCCGCCGCGACGATGGCGTCGAGCGTCGCGAGAATCATCTGCTGCACGATCGGGGTGTCGGTGCGTCCCGGGAACCCCATCGATTGCGACAGGTCCGACGGCCCGACGAAGAACACGTCGATGCCCTCCACCTTGAGGATCTCGTTGATGTTGCGCAGCGCTTCCCCTTCCTCCAACTGCACGCAGACGAGCGTCTCGCGGTTCACCTGGGCCACGTACTCCGCCGCCGTCAGCCCGATGCCGTAGTTCCCCGCGCGCGTGCCCGCCGCCAGGCCGCGCGTGCCCAGCGGGTGGTACTTCACCGCTTCGACGACCGCGCGCGCATCCTCGGCGGTGTTCACGTGCGGAACCTGCACGCCCATCGCGCCGCGGTCCAGCACGCGCAGGATGTCCGCCGGATCCCGGCTCGGCGGGCGGGCAATTGGCGTAATCCCGCTCACCTCCGCGGCCATCACCAGCCGTTCCACGCTCTCTACGTCGATCGTGCCGTGCTCGCAGTCGATGAGCACCCAGTCGAAGCCCAGTGCCCCGATCATCTCCACAATCTGCGCCGACGGAAACATCACCGACACGCCCAGCGCGGGCTGGCCTGCTTGAATCTTCGCTTTCATTTTGTTAGGTTTCATCGCAGATGCCTCCTAAGGGTTGGAGTAAGGAGTACGAAGTAAGGGTTCGTATTCCTTACTCCATACTCCATACTCCATACTTCTTGCAGAGTGTACGCAGTCTCGCGAAATAGGCAAACGTCGGAGCGATATCGCGCACACCATTGCCTTGTTGACCGTATTAGGAGTTGTGCCATAATTTCAGCAAGCAGCGAGTAACGAGCAACCAGCAACTAACATTTACATTCAAGGAGCAAGCACAATGTCAGATGAACAACCCTCGATTTTGGAATTGCAGGCCCGTTGGGACAAGATTCGTATCGCCAACCTGTATGACACGCTGGACAAGATGGGTTACCCCAATCAATGTCTCGATCTGAGCATCCGCCCGCTGTTTCCCGGGCAGCATGTGGCGGGTGTCGCGGTGACGGCGCGCGGCAGCCGCGACCCGATCTCGTGGGAGGAGAAGAAGGCTGCGCGCGAGAAGGCCGAGGAAGACGGCAAGCCGGTGACGACCGGGCCGCACTTGCACGAGTGCCTCTTTCCCGGCTGCGTGGTCATCGTGGATGGCGGCGGCGAGCCGCACACCGGTAAGTTCGGCGAGATGACGAGTTGGGATATGATGCAGCGCGGCGCGAAGGGCATTGTCATCGATGGCTTCATCCGCGATCTTCTGGGACTGGAAGTCATCCCCAACTACACGGTTTGCGCCAAGGGGACGTCGCCCATCGAATCGGCCAAGCGTTGGAGCATCGTCGGCGTCAACGTCACCATCGGGATGCCTGGGACGCTTACGAGCATGGTGCCTGTGCGCCCCGGTGATTGGATCGTCGGTGGACCGGATGGCGTCATCGTGGTGCCGCAGGAAATCGCGATGGAGGCTCTGGAGAGCGCCGAGGAGATCGAGGCCCGCGAGCAGGGCATGCGCGAGGACTTCGCGAAAGGGATGTCGTTCAAGGACGCGTACGAGAAGTGGGGGAGGGCGTAACGATTTTAGATTTACGATTTTGGACTTTCGACTTTCGACCTTTGACTTTTGACCTTGACTATGGACTAAAGACTATGGACTACATCAACTTGGGAAACACAGGACTACGGGTTTCGCGCCTGTCGATTGGGACGGGCACGCACGGGTGGGCCAAGCACTCGGATCAGACGGCATTGGGGCTGGAGGGGCTGGCGAATTTGCTACGCCGTGCCTTCGATGCGGGCGTCAATTTCTGGGATGCGGCGGATCAATACGGTTCGCATCCGCACGTGGCGCGCGCATTGCAGGGCTTGCCCCGCGACAAGGTGGTGATTGCGACTAAGACGATGGCACGGAAAGGGCTGGATGTCGCCAGGGATTTGAAGCGTTTTCGCAAGGAATTGAACACCGACGTTCTCGACATCGTGCTGTTGCACACGCTGAGCGACGCTAATTGGCCCAAGAAGTACGCGGATGCGATGGAGGTGCTCTCCCGTGCCAAGGAAGAGGGTATCGTGCGCGCTGTGGGATTTTCATGCCACGGCCTGGGCGCGCTGCGCGCCGCCGTCGAAGTCCCCTGGGTCGATGTGGTGCTGGTGCGCATCAACCACGCCGGTGTGAATATGGACGCATCCCCCGCCAACGTCGTCCCCATCATCGAGAAATTACACGCTGCCGGGAAAGCCGTCTATGGGATGAAGGTTCTCGGCTGCGGCGCGCTGAAGGACGACGTGCGTGCCGCCATCGAATACGTTTTGCGGCTTGGCACGCTCCACGCCTTCACCATCGGTATGACCAGCGCCGCGCAGCTAGACGAGAACGTGCGATTGGTCGAGGAACTGGCGCCGAAGTATCCCCTGAAAGATTGAAGATTTGGAGATTTGTGAGACCTTATGAACTAAAATCCATTGACTTTTTAGAGGCACTGAAATGGAAATCAATCTCACCGATGAACGAGCATTTATTCTACAGGCGCAGCTTTCTGTCGATCAGGCGGAGGGGCGCGCGTGGGGCCACAAAGTCGATGCCTTTGGGACGATGGCGAAGATGGGGAGTCTGTTCCAACGTCCCAAAGATGACGATTTCAAGCTGTTGTACAAAGAACAACGCTACGAACCGTTCTGGCACGTGGTGTGCGATGCGCGTTACGTTTATGAGCGTCGCGCCGACTATCCACTGGCGTTTAGCGATCCGGTCGTCAAGTCTGTGACGATTGAGGGGAAGGAATACCAAATCTGTGATGGGAAGATCACCCTCGCCGGGTTGGAACACTGTCGCGAAGAACTGCACGCCGACGTCTTTTTCGACGGATTGGATAGCACGCGAGCGCCGGCTTTGACCGACTACCTGAAATACACCGCCGTCGAAATTCCCGAGGATGATCTGGACGACTTCTCCGCCGGGGATGCCATCGTTGTGCCACCTGCGGCACGCGCGTCGGCGATTGTTCACGAGGTGCTGATCGAGATGATCAAGAGCGTGAAAGCTGAGCGTATCCTGGAGGATCGCATCGATGTCGCGCAGATCGATCTCTACTACCGGCCTGTGTACGCTTTCCAGTATCGCTGGCTTTCCAAGGAGAAAGAGGCGATTGTGGAGTACGATGGGCTGACCGGACAGTGGCAGGCCGGCGGGAAGACCTTCCAGCAGTACGTCGGCAAGATCCTCGATCCTACTTTCCTCTTCGACGTGGGTGTGGAGACGGTGGATTTGCTCGTTCCTGGCGGTGGCTTGGCGATTAAACTGGCGAAGAAAGGCCTGGACGTCGCGCGTGGATCAAAGAACGAAGGATAATCTCAGCGGGGTAACCATGGAAAATGACATACTCTTTATGATCGGTAATGCCCACATCGATCCGGTGTGGTTGTGGCGGTGGCAGGAAGGCTTCCAGGAGATTAAGGCGACGTTCCGCTCTGCGCTGGACCGCATGAAGGAGGACGAGGACTTCGTCTTTGTCGCCAGTTCGGCGGCGTTCTACGCCTGGGTGGAGCAGGCCGATCCGGAGATGTTTGCAGAAATTCAGGAAAGTGTCGCCGACGGTCGTTGGGGCTTGGTCGGGGGGTGGTGGGTGGAGCCGGACTGTAACCTGCCCGGCGGCGAATCCTTCGTGCGGCAGAGCTTGTATGGCCAGCGCTATTTTCAATCGCGCTTCGGGCGTATCGCGCGCGTTGGCTACTGCCCGGACAGTTTTGGCCACAATGCAGCGCTGCCGCAGATCCTCAAACGCAGCGGTCTCGATTTCTACGTCTTTATGCGGCCCGGCCCACACGAGAACCCTGACTTGCCGCACCTTTTCTGGTGGGAGGCGGACGATGGCTCGCGGGTGTTGACCTACCGCATTCCTTACGCTTACGGGACGTCGGGAGCGCAACTGGAGGCGCACATCCGGCGCAGCGCGGAGCTTCTTGCTGCCGATCCTCATGCGTCACTGTGCTTCTACGGTGTGGGGAACCACGGCGGTGGTCCAACGCAGGAGAACCTGGCGCTGATCCACGCGCTTGGCGAGGATACGAGCCTGCCTATGTTGAATATGGCGTTGCCGGAACCGGTCTTCGTCATCCTTAGTGAACAAAGGATAAGGCTTCCGGTGGTGCACGACGAATTACAGCATCATGCCAGCGGGTGTTACGCAGCCCATTCCGGCGTCAAGCGGTGGAATCGTCAGGCCGAACAGACGCTGCTGGTGGCTGAGAAGTGGGCGACGTTGGCGAACTGGGTCAACAAATTGCCTTATCCGGCAGATGACTTCGAGCGCGCATGGAAGAACGTCCTCTTCAACCAGTTCCACGACATCCTGGCGGGGACGAGCATCGAAACGGCTTACGACGATGCGCGTTTGCTGTACGACGAGGCCCGGGCGATCGCTGCCCGCGCAACCAATGCAGCCGTGCAGTCGTTGGCGTGGCAGGTACGTATCCAGCCAGAACCGGAGATGATGCCTGTCGTGATCTTCAATCCGCACGCCTGGACGACTCGTGTTCCGGTGGAGGTCGTGTTGGGTGGATTTGACAACGTGTCCTGTGTTGACGCTTCCTGCGTCGTCGATGAGACAGGGACGGCGGTCCCGGTGCAATCCGTGCGATCTGAGATTGCGGTACCGAACATGTCCAAGTTGAGCTTTGTTGCGGAGTTGCCACCGTTGGGATACCGGACGTACCGGGTGAAGAAATCGGTAGATGCGGCGGCAGCGCCTACTGTTGCTGAGGAGAACAAGGAACAAACGTCAGGAAGCAAGTCGCACTATGCCACGATTGGGCAGACGGGCGAGGTCGTGCTGGACAATGCGTGGTTCCGCCTGGAATTTGACGCTGCGAATGGCGGCGTGCGGCTGTTCGACAAGGGTGTGGAGGCCGCAGTTTTCGCTGCCCCGGCGGCGCGAGCGGTCGTCATCGATGACCCGAGTGACACGTGGAGTCACGGGATCACGCGCTTTGATCGTGAGGTTGGCGCGTTTGCTGTGGAGCGCATCAGGCTGTTGGAGCACGGTCCGGTCAAATCCGTGGCGCGCGTCACGAGCGTCTACGGCGCATCGCGGCTCACCCAGGATTTTATGCTGTACGCGACCCTGCCGCAAATCGACGTCCAGGTGACCGTGGACTGGCACGAGCAACTCAGACTGCTTCGACTCACATTCCCGCTCAATCTCTCCGTCCCCACGGCGACATACGAGATTCCTTACGGCCACATCGTCCGGCCAACGGATGGTGAGGAGGAGCCTGGGCAGAGCTGGGTGGATGTGTCCGGGACGCTGCGCGGGATGGAGACCCCGTATGGCCTGAGCCTGCTCAACGATGGCAAGTACAGCTTCAGCGTGGATGGTGCAATGCTGGGGCTGGAGGTGTTGCGCAGCCCGATTTACGCACATCACGTCCCCTTCACGCCTGATCCGGAGGGTGTTTACACCTTTATGGATCAAGGTTTGCAGCACTTCCGCTATGTGCTGCTACCCCATACCGGCACGTGGCAGCAAGCGCACCCGATACAACGAGCCGCTGAATTGAACCAGCCGCCTGTGGTCTTGAAAGAAACGTACCACCCGTGGGGGAGGTTGCCGCAGCGTGCCGCGTTTATCGATGTTGAACCGGATAATATCGTCGTCAGCGTACTCAAGCAGGCGGAAGATGGAGATGCCTGGATTATGCGTTGCTACGAAACACATAACGTTGCTACGCCCGCCACAATCCAACTTCCGTATTGGGACCGGACGATTCAGACGGTGTTCTGGCCGGGTGAGATCAAAACCTTTCTTATCCCTGCCGACCGTGTATCGTTGGTCCTGGAAGCCGATCTATTGGAACGTGAGATCTAGTAACAGAGAGGAATCCCCATGACACAAGTATTAGTGACGTACTTCAGTTCGACGGGCAACACGAAGGCGTTGGCCGAAGCTGTGGCGGAAGGCGTGCGGTCGGTCGAAGGCGTCGGATGTGTGCTGAAGACCGTTCCCCAGACGACGAACGACGATTGGCTGGCCGCCGGCGGCATCATTGTCGGCTCGCCCACCTACTTTGGGCAGATGGCGGCGCGGGTCAAGCAGATGTTCGACGTCACCGAGAAAATCTACGGCCAGTTGGAGGGCAAGGTTGGCGCAGCGTTCACCACCTCCGGTGGCGCGGGCTGCGGCCACGAGATGACGAACATGTCCATCATCACGGCGATGCTCGTTGCGGGGATGCTGGTGCCAGGCACGACACAGGGACCGCATTTCGGGCCTTTCGCCGTGGGTGCGCCGGACGAGAAGGCCCTGCGGCAAGCACGCGAAATGGGCGTTCGTGTGGCGACGTTGGCGAAGCGACTGGCTATCAGCGGTTAGCCATCAGCAACGAGTAACCAGCAACCAGCAACGAGTAACCAGCAACCAGCAACCAGCAACCAGCAACCAGCAACCAGCAACCAGCAACGAGCAACCAGTAACCAGTAACCAGCAACCAGTCACCATGCCACCATTACTCCCCGTCATTACCACCTGGGCCGAGTGGGGCCGCATGTTCACCAACACCGCGCAGTGGACGGCGGCGGTACGCGAGATTTGCCGTCGTCACACGTTGCCGGTGCAGCACGTGGAGGCCGGATACCCGGGCACGAACGCCGTCTTCGTCGTCGATGACGCCTACGTTGTCAAGATTTACGCGCCATTCTGCCCGGAGGACTTCGACCTGGAGCGCGAATTGTACGCGCTGTTAGGCGCTAACCCGCGCCTGCCCGTACCGCAGCTCATTGCGCAGGGCATTCTTGAAGATCAAATCCGCTGGCCTTACATCATCATCGATTTCAAACCCGGCGTGCCCATCCGCGAAGCGCGCAAACGCATCCCGCATCGCAATCTCATGCGGATCGCTGGCAAGCTGGGCGAGATGGTGCGCGAACTGCACCGTGTGCCGGTTGCCTCGCTGACGTCTCTGGCGCATACCCAGGCCAGTTGGCAGCAGTATGTGCGCCAGCGGCAGGTCGAGGTCACCGATGCCGCGCTGTGGGACGGGATTCTGCCCGAACCAGTCGTCGCTGAAATCCCAGAATTCCTCGCCGCCGCCCTGGCCGGCACTGAGGCGGTGCCGGTGGCATTGCTGAACGGGGATTTGACCGAAGATCACATCCTTCTGGTGCAGCGCGATGGCAGGTGGCGTATCTCGGGTTTGATCGATTTCGGCGATGCGTTGGTGGGGGCGCGCGACTATGAGTGGATCGCTTTGTGGTTCAGCGCGCTGGATCGGGATTACGAGGAGCTGGCGGCTTTCATGACAGCTTATGATTCGCACCTCAAACTCGACGATGCCTTTTTCACGCGCGCGATGGCTTTCACCTTCTTGCACGAGTTTGGACCTGATATCCTGGCAGTGACCTTGAAAGCTATGGGCCAGCCGCAGATTGAGTCTCTCCAGGAACTACAAGCGTTGCTGTGGGAGGGGTGAGTGGGCGGTTGTGCATCTTGTGAATGCCACGATTTGCGAGTATATTAGAGGTATCGAGCGCAGGTGGAGGATTACGCGTATGGAAAATACTGAGCCGGATATCGTTCTGATTGTCAATGATAATGTGGCCGATCGCCAAATCCTTGCTGAAATTCTGACCTTGCGAGGATATACCACCCGTACCCTCTCCCAGGATAGAGTTACCCCAGAGAGTGTCGCCGCGCTCGGGCCAGCATTGGTGATCCTGGATACGGCGGCTTTTGGCACCTATACGCGATTGCAAGAGCTGGCGACGTGGACGATGCCGGTGCTTTTTAGCGGCGTCGTCGATGGCGACATGGACCGTGGGGCGGTTTTCGCGGCGGGCGGCGCGGATTATTTAGCCAAGCCGTTCCGCTCCACTGAGGTCATCACGCGTGTCGAGATGCATTTAACGCTTCAGCGCGCGCAGCAGCAGATAGATGCGGAGGTTGCTGCCCGCCGGGAAACCGAAGCAGCCCTGCGCTCTGCGCATGAAATTCTTAGCCGGCGGACGGCTGAAAGCACAGCAACTTTGCGCGCCTCGGAAGCGATGTTCCGCTATCTTCTGGGCCGTGTGAACGATGGATACATTACTGTTGACGATCAGGAACGGATTCTGTACGCTAATCTCAAAGCACAGGTATACCTGGGGCTGGGACGTGAGATTGACAAAGATGCGCGACCTGTATTTTCGGACCTCGTCGCGCAGCAGTATCGCCGCGAGCCGCAGGCAGCCTGGGAGCTTTGGCCGAAGAAGATGTTTATTAACAAAGCGCCGGTCCCCCTCTACCTGGTGCGACCTGAAACGCAGGTTGCCAAAGCCTTCTGGCTGCAAGTGGAAATGCTGGATATTTCTGCCGGCCTGGATACCGAAGCCGGGCGTATCATCTGCCTTACCGACATCACCGAGAAAACTTCACTGCAAGAAGAACTAAGCCGTTTCCACGCTGTTATTGCCCACAAGTTGCGCACGCCCCTTGTGCCAATCTATACCGGTTTGACGTTTCTGCTGGAACAGGTGGCGACCATGTCAAAGGATGACATTCAGATGTTTATCCAGAATGCCGCCGAGGGTGCTGAGCATCTCTATAACGAAGTTGAACAGATTGTCCGTTACCTGGGTGCGCCGCGCATCGCATCGCCGGATATGGCATTCTCTCTCGCGGATCTAGAAGCACTCATCAAGCGAATCGGCAATGAGTTTTTGCTGTCCGGTATAACCATCTCTGGCCTGGAAGCTGTGCGAGACGTTCACTTGAAGCTCTCCAGTTGGAGCCTCGAAGCAATTTTGTGGGAAATCCTGGAAAACGCTATCAAATTCCACCCACGTAACTTGCCAACGATTGCTATAGACGTCGCCAGAACTGGCGTGCAACGAGTGCGGCTTCAAGTGTGGGATGATGGACTGACGCTCTCGCCCGAGCAACTGGTTCACATGTGGATGCCATACTATCAAGGTGACAAGTTTGCGACAGGCCAGGTTGCCGGGATGGGATTGGGCCTCTCGATGGTGGCGACGCACGTGTGGAGTGTCGGTGGTTCGTGCCGCAGTTTCAACCGGGAGGATGGTCCCGGTATTGTGATAGAACTTGTACTGCCGTGTGCCAACTGCTGACAGAGCCTGACCACGCAAATCCTTGCACAATGAGCAAAAAACGGGTGCAGCAAGCCCTTTTGGTTCCGGTTCATCCGGGTTAAGGGTTCTGGACGAAAAATCCCGACGTCTGTCGGGATTTTTTTTGTTGGACATGACCGTACGTATAGCTAAAATCGCCGATTTGGTATGAGGGGGATACGTGGATACTCAATCTTGGAATATCGGCTCTTTGGTATTTCGTGTGGTCACCCCCACATATAGGAGTGGTATAATCAGCGAAAAACCCCGGAGGTTAGGTTGAAATGAACATCCAAGGTCATAAATCACCCGATATGGTCTCCTTTCCACTCGATATCCCTGCTG